>ERZ894236.145-NODE-145-length-105383-cov-73.3911_pt1 | contig 105383 bp, 97 predicted proteins | sample MGYA00380297_ERZ894236 | MGnify/ENA primary metagenome ERZ894236 (study PRJEB32331, sample SAMN06328420) | human gut metagenome | biome: human gut microbiome; feature: stool | host: Homo sapiens | collected 2014-08-04 ... | reverse complement strand
CCTTTATTTATGGGCTTTTTCGCAATTTAGTCCGCTACTCAAACTCTATCGTTCCTGGTGGTTTTCCCGTCAGATCATACACTACGCGATTCACATGATTTACTTCATTGACAATTCTGCTAGTCACCTTATGCAGTACTTCCCATGGGATCTCTGCTGACTCTGCTGTCATAAAGTCAATCGTATTCACAGCACGAAGTGCTACTGCATAATCATAGGTTCTTTCATCCCCCATAACACCAACACTTCTCATATTTGTCAATGCAGCAAAATACTGTCCGACTGTCTTGTTCATGCCTGCTGCATCCATTTCTTCACGGTAAATTGCATCTGCATCCTGAACGATCTTTACTTTTTCTTCTGTCACTTCTCCAATGATACGGATTCCAAGTCCTGGACCCGGGAATGGCTGTCTGAATACCAGACGTTCCGGAAGTCCGAGCTCCAGACCCGCTTTTCTTACTTCATCCTTGAACAAATCGCGAAGCGGCTCGATAATTTCTTTGAAATCTACGTAATCCGGAAGTCCTCCTACGTTATGATGAGACTTAATCACTGCGGATTCACCGCCGAGACCACTTTCTACTACGTCCGGATAAATGGTTCCCTGTACCAGGAAATCAACGGTTCCGATTTTTTTCGCTTCTTCTTCGAATACACGGATAAATTCTTCTCCGATAATCTTTCTCTTCTGCTCTGGTTCTGTCACTCCTGCAAGCTTTTCATAGAATCTCTGCTGTGCATTCACCCGGATAAAGTTCAAATCGTAATCCCCTTCCGGTCCAAAGATTGCTTCTACCTCGTCTCCCTCATTTTTGCGAAGAAGACCGTGATCTACAAATACACATGTCAGCTGATTTCCGATTGCCTTGGAAAGCATTACTGCTGCCACAGAAGAGTCTACACCACCAGAAAGTGCGCACAATACTTTTCCGTCGCCTACTTTTGCACGAATCTCTTTGATTGAGTTTTCTACAAACTCATCCATTTTCCAGTCTCCTGCACATCCGCATACATTTTTCACAAAATTACTGAGCATTTCCTTTCCCTGTACAGTATGAAGTACTTCCGGATGGAACTGGATCGCATACAGCTGTTTCTCTGCATTTTCCGCTGCTGCTACCGGACAGTCTGCCGTATGTGCTGTAATCTCAAATCCCGGTGCGATCTGTGCAATATAGTCAAAATGGCTCATCCAGCAGATTGTTGAAGCAGAAACACCTTCAAATACTTTGGAAGAAGCCTTGTCAACCAGCACTTCTGTCTTTCCATATTCTCTGACATCTGCACGCTTTACTTCTCCGCCAAGAACGTGCATCATCAGCTGTGCCCCGTAACACAATCCCAATACCGGAATTCCCAGTTCAAATAATTCTTTTGTATAAGTCGGAGAATCTGGCTCATAGCAGCTGTTCGGACCGCCTGTCAGAATGATTCCTTTTGGATTCATCTCTTTAATCTTCTGAAGGTCTGTTTTGTAAGAATAAATCTCACAATATACATTGCATTCCCGAACACGTCTTGCTACCAGCTGATTATACTGGCCTCCGAAATCAAGTACGATTACTAATTCGTTTTTCACAAATGTTTCCTCCTAATGTTTATCCTAATATTTTCATTATAATGTAGCTGTTCTGAATTTACAAGTTTCTTTTCTTTGAGTTTCCATAGTTTCAGTAGATTTCTGATTCATTTTCCCATTAAAGGATATAACTGTCCGCATTGATCACTTTTGCAGATAGCAGCTCCTTAAGCTCGCTCATCATTCCCTTCTGCTCTTCCCCGCCAGATTCTCCAATTTGGGCTACATTTTGAGCAATGGCTGCAACTGCACTTTTCTGATTTTCATTACACAATACACGTGCGCAGTTTTTAATCATAAGTCGGTTTAAAATTAGCTCTGGCATGACATCTTCCGCTATCTTTATCGTAGCTGTGTTTTTTACAAGTACCTTATCGGGAGAGTTTTCAAGCAATATTTTATCTACATGAATACTTGGCTTATTTTCAATAGTTCTGCCCTCCCATTTAAATTCAAGCCTCTGATAGTCCACATTTAGCTTTTTAAAAGAGACTTCCTGATTTCTCATCAAAACTACCGTTTCCGTTACTATGAGTTTTGAAATCATCTCGTCTAATATATCTAATCTGACGTCTTTCGGTACCGTTAGATTTCCGTACACATAGATACTATCTCCTTCTTTTTTCAGTAAATCTTCACTTAAAACCGCATCCCCATAATGCAATGTCATTCCAGCAGGGATAATTACAAACTCCACTTTCTCATCAAATAATTCAATACACGATTCTACCATTTCTTCCGGAATGATCAACTGGTCTGTAACAAATTGGATATTTTTTTCGGCCAGCTTTTGCAGATCTATCGATTTATCTTGAATAATTACTTTGTCTTTTACATAGTATTTACTGCCTTCTTTTGCCCTCAAAGGGAAATATTTATCTATGATAAATGTGTCATTTAATATCATGCAGTCATCCGGATAAATTGCAACTGAATTACTCGAAGACAATTTTGTCAGATACCCTGAAACGCTTTCCGCGCATCGAACAGAGCCGTTTACATGGATTTTCTCATATTTCTCCAGGATTTCTTTTGTGCCTGAATGTATATTGAGGTCTCCATTTACGATTAACAATGTATGCTCCCAAACAGCCATGGAATCGGTTATTTCATAGGATCCGCTGATTACTTTTAATTCTGCCTCAACAGCATCGGCAATTTCAATTGTAAAATCTTGATTTATCGTAACCGGAAGACGATTTATAATACTTTTGCTGGCAGTGCTGACAATAACAATGTCTGCATTGATTATCATTTTTTTATAGTGATTGTAATCTTCTTCTCTCATTTTTCTGGTATCACAGATATCACAATTTAATACATAGTTTATCTTATCAAACATAGTTTTCCCCTCCTAAAATCCTTTTTAAATGTTGACGTGCAGAAGAAAGTTTGGACCGGACTGTTCCAGGTGGAAGAGAAAGTATCTCGCCGATTTGTCTGGAATTATACCCCTCCAGATAGCGCAGCGAAAAAATGACTCCTTCCTGATCTGGTAAAGTTTCCAGTAATTGCTCCCATTCTAAACGAACCAATTCTCCAGAATCTATTTGCGGCTGTTGAAATTCATCTGCAATGATTTCTTTCTTGCCATGTCTGCAGCGATCTACATATAAATTTTTGACAGTTCGATATAGCCATGAACGGCTTTGTTCCTCTTTCAATATGGATAAGGTATCTTTATGAAGCATTGCGCGCAGAAAAGCTTCATGTACCAGTTCTTCCGCGGTATACCGATTTCCTGTCATACTATGGCACCAATTGCTCAATTCCTGATAATATTTCTTATACAATTCTTCTATCATACCTTGCGATCCTTTCTTTTGCCTTTCACTTATAAAACGTACCCCACGACAAAAGTGTTGAAAATTTTTTAACAGCAAGATTTCCATATACTGAAAAAGCCAATGCACTTTCGTACACTGGCTTTTGGAATTCTCTCCCTTGGTTTGCTTAGTTTGGGGAATTTGGAGTCAGATTTTCATCTGAACATCATATTTAGGAGGGCTGCCGTCAGGCAGCGTAACGGGAGATTTCCTTTTTCAGTTCTTCGCAATGATCACCGTAAACTTGCAGTGATATTACGTTGTTCAGCCCGAGATTCATGATTCCTAACAGAGATTTTGCATCTACTACGAATCTTCCTCTCTTCATATCCATATCATATGGATACTTTGCTACTGTATTTACAAAATTTAGAATTTCCTCAGGGTTTTTAAAACTGATTAACATTTCACTCATCATGAATACTCCTCTTCTGTATCTCAATCTAATTCTTGTTTTCCTATGATGCCTTCCATGTTTTGCTTTTACAAGATTATCATATTTCAAACAGAGAAGCAGGGTGAAATTTTTTAAAAAGGGAGAATTTTTTAATGAACCGACTTCCGAAATTCTGTCGGAAGCATCCCCACTTCTTCTTTAAAAACCTTACTCATATATTTCGGATCCGAATATCCCGCCAGTTCTGCAATCTGATTCAATTTTAAATGAGTATTTAATAACAGCTGCTTTACTTTTTCAATCCGATATTTCCGAATAGTCTCTGTAAATGTACTTCCCGTTTCTTTTTTAAACTGCGCGCTGAGATATTCTTCGGAAACATACAGCCGATTGGCGATTTCTTCCAGCGTAATCCCCTGATCATAATATTTTCGGATCAGTTTCTTCGCCTGCTTTACAAGAACACTGATTCCTTCTTCATCCTGGCTTTCAAACGCAAACAGATTAAAAAATTTTTTCAAAGCTCCTTCTACCTGGCTCCAACTGATTGCCACTGTGATCTCCTGAAGAATATTCTGCACTTCCAGATCACTTTCTGAAGATGCCTTTGCCTTATATACCCCAAATACAGCAAGACTCAGATGAATAATCGCCTGTTTGATATCTGACGGAGTATGCAGTTCTTCTTTGTAACAGTTCGCCAATTTCCGGAAACATTTTTTCAGTTCTTCTTTATTCTCCTGAAGCACTGCCTGTTTTGCCTTTTCTTCCAGATCAACCGGATATTTCAGCGGAACCGGATGTTGTTGTGCGATCAGTTCACTGCTGATCAATGTTCCCTGCGGAAACATCAGATTCCATTCCCTCTGCACCCGGATTTCCTGCAGCGCTGCCGGCATGTCAACCAGACGGTCAATGGATTTCCAGAGGCAGACAATGGGAGACTCCAGCTGACTGTTCAACATCGGGACCACTGATTTTTCAAATCGTTCTCTCTGCGATTCCCCATCTTGCGCCTGATAAATAACCATAGTCAGCAATTGCCAGCTGTCGGATTCCAGCACGCAAAATTTATATCGGATCGTATGCTCTCCTACTGTTTTCAGCAATTGCCTTGCAATCTTCTTCTGTTTGCCATAGCCACACCCAAGCCAGATTCCAAATAATTCTGCCGGATCATCCAGTGAAATGCCAAATTTCTGCTGCATTGTTTTATTCATCTGCATATTTTTCCGCATCTGCCCATGCATACATGCCAACATGATATTTTCTACGGAAAAAATCTGCTCTGCATTCTGATCTTCGGAAATTGCTTCTTCCACTTGCTGAAGTGCTTTTCTCAAATCCGGGATTTTAATCGGCTTTAAAAGATAACTCTCTATTTTCAGTGAAATCGCCTCTTGTGCATAGCTGAAATCCGAATATGCGGACAACACGATCACTTTACATTTCTGTCCTTCTGCCCGCAATTTTTTCATCATCTTTAGACCATCCATTTTCGGCATTCGGATGTCCATGATCACCAGATCTGGTTCTGTTGCCCGGATCAGATGATATCCCGCTTCCCCATCTGCGGCCGTTCCTGCCAGTTCGTATTCCGGACTGATCTTATGCAAAAGCTTCGCAAGACCTTCTCGGATCGGCGCCTCGTCTTCCACGACTACGATACGCATATCGTCTCCTCCTCTATCGGTATAAATAAATGTACTTTTGTATAATTCCCAACTTCACTCTCAAAATATAATGTAGCCTGTCCCCCATAATATAACTTCAGGCGTTTCCTTACATTGGTAATTCCCAGATGCCCTTCCAAAACAACTTCCTCCTGATTCAGCCTCTCAACCAGTTCCGGTTCGATCCCGTTTCCATTGTCCTGTATCAGAATATGGATCTGCTCCCCGCTTTTTTTCATGCGGATATTTAAAATGCATTCCTTTTCCTGCCCCTCAAACGCATATTTAATCGCATTCTCCACAAATGGCTGCAGTAACAGTTTATGGATCTGGCACGTTTTGACTTCTTCCGGAAGATTGACACGTACATCCAGACACTTTCCAAATTTAGCGCTCTGGAGCATGATATACTGCTGAAGCCATGCAATCTCCTGCTCCATACTTGCCGTACCTCCCGCATTCCGCACCGTATATCTCAAAATATCAGCCAGTGCACCCAACATCCCGCTGATCTCATACTGCTCATTTTCAATTGCCTTCCAATTGATCGTATCCAGTGTATTATAAAGAAAATGGGGATCGATCTGCGCTTCCAACGCAGACAATTCTGCATTTTTCTGATCCACCACCGCCTGTTTTACCCGTGTGATCATCTCCTCCAGATGCCCAACCATCTCATTAAATCCCGCAGATATCTGCTGGATTTCTGATGGAAGATGAGAATCAACAGCGACCTGATGACGGAAATCCCCCTGCTCTACATAATTCATAACCGTTGTGATCGATTCGACAGCCTGAATATAGGGGTGGCTTGCAAAATGCAGCAGTGTAACCATAATCACCACAGTCATGACAATAATCATACTCAGAAAAATCCACTGACTAAACGAAATCCACCAATAATGCTCCAACGGCTGCTCATTACAGATGGAAAATCCGCTGATGGCATTATCAATCGTTATATATTTGTTTTTTCTCAAGTCCTCAATGTCTGTTATCTTCTTCCCAATCTGTTCCGGATCTGGAGCACTTACGATTGCCTTTCCACTCAGAAGATAAGTGCTGGATCCCACATCTGATGCGATCGCATCCCGAATCCGTTCTTCATTGATACTAAATACTACCGTTCCCTGCGAACTGTCGATATTCCGGTAATCAATCAGACGTCTTGCAATATAAAACATATGGTGATCTTCGCCATTCACCGTAACCGGCTCTCCATCGCCAAAATAGACAGCCCCTCTTTCAATCTCCGGGATTCTTACCTGATCTGCCCATGTACTGTTCATAGAAGATGAGGACAGACTGTCGTAGAACAAAATTTTTCCATTTTTCAACTGAATTGTAATTCCGACAATCCCCGTATACTGATTGCAAATATGACTGAGCCGCCTTCTAAGAGAGCTGCTGTTTACCTCCAGGATATCATCGTCTCTATTCAAAGACTCCACATTCGTTATCACATCTTCATCTGTACACAGATCATATAAGATCGTCTCATACTTATCTAGCACCATTTCCAGATTTTTGTTTGCATTTTCCATGTTATTCTCAATCCTGTCATTGAGATTGCTTTTAATACTGTGCTGAATATTAAACTGCGACATCACTGCAAATATCAAAACCGGTATCAATGCAGTCAGCAAAAAATTCGTTCTCAGACGGTGTTTCAATGTAGACTTCTTTTTCATCTTGCCGCCTTCCTGATCTCCACGATCTTCTCGGAAGCCTCCTGCAAAATCTCTGTTTCCGTTCTTTGTCCAATAACGATTTCCTCAATTGCTTCCGTAAGTACTTTGGAAACTGCCGGCCATTCTTTTGAAAATTCTCTCGTTCTGGCAAGCGCTGCGATTTCCTTTGTCTTTCTTAAAATCGGATCTTTGTGATACTGTGCCCCTCTAATATCCTGAAATGGAGAGAGCAGACCACTGTGTTCTTCAAACTTCTGCATCCGCTCTGGTTCACTGAAAAATTTCAAAAATTCTATGGATGCCTCTTCGTGCTCTCCCTGTGATATTCCAATGATCTCACCACCCAAAAGTGGATAACACTCTCCGCTTTGATTTCCCGGCGGACAGGTAATATCAAATTCCAACTTTGGATTCATCTGACGGATCGTGTTCACAACGCTGGAAGACGTGATCATCATTGCCACCTTTCCCGTTGCAAACTGTTTGGTCAGATCCCCTGCATTTAAATTGATGGACTGCCGGCTCAAAGCTCCACTATCAGAAAGACACTTTAACACTTCAAAGGCCCGGTAACTCTCTGGAGAATTTAACGTATCAACGTTCCCTCCCTCTGCCCATAAAAGCGGCAAAAACGAATACACACTTTCCTCACTGCGTAATGTCGAAATCAAAAAAACGTATCGTTCTTCGCTTGACAGGCGCACCGCAGCATCATAAAGATCCGCCACGGTTTTTGGGACTTCAATTCCGGCTGCTTTTAATAATTCTACATTATAGTATAAAACCGAACAATTCATTCCGATGGGAAGCCCCATCATTCGTCCTTCTGCCTGACAGGAAGCTTTTGCTTCTGGAACCATTTCCATAATCTGTGGGATCTCATCTGTCAGATCTACAAACGGCTGTACGGAATGAAAATATTGAAAATCGGAAGAATCTACAATTGCCAGATCTGGCATTGTCTGATCAGCCATACTCAATGCCAGCTGCTTTTTAAAATCCTCAGCTGGTACGTATTGCGCAGACACTTCTATTTTTTTCTGAGATTGATTAAACTCTGCTACAATTGCATTTAACGCTTCCTGCATTCTGAAATCTTCCCAGTAATGCCAGATCTCAATTTCTTCTTTTACAATCTGTTCTTCCGGTTTTGGGGTGGTGCATCCGCTCAACATCAAACTCACTGCACAAACTGCCAACAAAAAATATGTTCTAATCCGAATCATTTGCTCTTTTTTCAATTCACTTCTCCTGTATCACACCGTTTCTCTCCTACTTTGGTATTATAACATACCTGTTCTTCGTCAGCTATGGATATTTTGATGTTGATGCAGATACTTCTCTCTGGTAGCCAACCCTCCCCGAATATGCCTTTCCGACTTATTTGTATCCAGTACTTTTCTTGCTTTGGCAGCCAGCATAGGCTGTACTTGAAGCAAACGTTCAGTCACATCTTTGTGCACTGTACTTTTACTGATTCCAAATTTTTTTGCAGTTTGACGTACTGTCGCATTATGTTCTATGATATAATTTGCGATCTCGACTGCACGTTCTTCGATATATTCTTTCACAAAAATTCCTCTGCGATCATTGCTTTTTACAATGTATGCAGGGGAATTTTAATCTATGATATGTAACGAAACCGTATAATCTCAACTTTTTATTTTTTCTCTTCTGCTTCCTCCAAACGGTTGAATTGCCACCTTAATTACATGTTCTTTTCTATTCTCAAAGATATTATATGCCTGTTCAATTTCCTTCAGCGGAAATGTATGTGTGATCAATGGAGTTGTATCGATTTTTTTCTCCTCAATCAATTTTAGGATTTCATCACAGTCACATCCATCCACCCCTCCAGTCTTGAAGATCAAATTTTTTCCATACATCTGGGGCAATGGAAGTCCCTGATTTTCTTCATAAAGCGCCACTATTGTCACGATTGCATTCGGACGCGCCACCTTCCATGCCAAATCAAAAGTATTTGGTCCTCCTGCCACTTCCAAAACTCGATCTGCGCCTCCATGCGTACTGTGTTCTCTCACAAAGTTTTCTGCATCTGTCTCATTCGGATTAATCACCATCACATCCGGATAATGTTGTGTTACAAATTCAATCCGCTCAGAATCCACCTCGCACAAAATAATATTTTTAGGCTTCTTAAGCATCACACACAGAAGTGTGCAAATTCCTGTAGGACCGCCTCCGATGATTACCACAGTATCCTCATGTCCGATTTCAGAAATTTTTGTCGCCCAAAATCCGGTAGCCAGAACATCGCCCACAAATAATGCCTCCTCATCCGAAATCGAATCTGCAATCCGATTCAATCCTTGATCAGCATAAGGTACACGGACATACTCCGCCTGTCCGCCATCGATCCGACACCCTAAAGCCCAACCGCCATTTTTGTTCGTACAGTTATTCACATACCCATTCTCGCAGAAGAAACAATTTCCGCAGAAAGTCTCTACATTCACAGTCACACGATCCCCCGGCTTTACTTTTGTCACTTTACTTCCTACTTCTTCCACGACTCCAACCATCTCATGACCAACTGTAATTCCAGGAACTGCCCTTGGCACTGCTCCATGTTTGATATGAATATCACTGGAACAGATACTTGCCAGTGTTACCCGAACAATCGCATCCTGCTCCTCTAAAATCATTGGCTTCTTTTTCTCTTCCAATTCAAATTTTCCCGGTTCTTTATATGTATATGCAAGCATCTTTCTTCCTCCATTTCATTCCATTTCTCGTACTGCCAAAAATGCCCTCAGACAACTATCGCTTAATTCTGACGAAAGTTCTGCCGCTTTTGTAATGCTGTTTGGCGTCAACGCCGTATCATCCAGTAAAAAACGACTGTAGTATGCATAATGACCAAATACGATAAAATGTAAGATATCTTCTAATTTTTCTGCTGAAAATTCTTTTGGAATTTCATATTGATGATACACTGCCTGTCTCAAAAGTGATGTCAGCAATTCATTTAACTGACTGGCAAATACAAAGTCAGCATCATTCAATAAAAGTGCACGCAGTACTTTTCGCCGCTCATACAGGTAGGTAAAAAAACGACTTCCAATCTCTGCAGCAGGCAGTACCGGTGGATTAGGTGTTTCCATAATGGATGTCAGATCTTTTAGAATATCTTGCTGTATTTCTCTCAGCAAACTATAAATATCCTCATAATGTGCATAAAAAGTAGCCCGATTGATATGACAGGCAATACACAATTTTGAAACCTGAACCCGATGCAATGGCATCGTTTCAAGAAATGACAGCAATGTTTGTTTTAATAACAATGTTGTTCTTTCTCTCCGATTATTTTTTCTTCTCTCTCCCATGACTTCTCCTGTTTAGTCCCAACACCTTCTGCAAAAGTGTTGGTTGACTATCCCAATTCGTAATTACTATAATTATATCAACATAAACTTAATTTTCAAACCCATGAAATGCGTATTTCTGCAAACACAGGGGGAAAGGAGCACAACCATGAAAAATTATATGGACTTAACAGGACGGGTTGCTGTTGTAACCGGCGCATCTTCCGGAATCGGTTATGCATACGCCAAAGCATTGGCCGGCAATGGTGCAAAAGTAGCTGCATTTGCCAGAAGACTGGGCAAATTAAATTCTCTGAAAGAAGAAATCGAATCCCTTGGCGGAAGCTGTCTTCCTGTCGCCTGCGACGTGTCTGATGAAGAACAAGTGAAAGCCGGAGTTTCCAAAACCATTGAGCATTACGGAAAAATTGATATTCTGATCAACAATGCCGGTTCCATCGCTGTCAGCCCGACTGACCAGTTATCTTTGACAGACTGGCAAAAAGTACTAGATGTCAGTTTGACCGGATATTTTCTGATGGCTCGCGAATGTGGAAAAAATATGATAGAAAACCACTATGGACGCATTATTAATACTGCCTCTATCATGGGACATATCAGCGGTATGGGCAATAACAATCTTGCCTACAATGCTGCAAAAGGTGCCGTTCCAAACTTCACGCGGGGACTCGCACAGGAATGGGCAAAACATAACATCACCGTCAATGCCATCGGTCCGGGAATGTTCCCATCCGAAATGCTGGTTGTCGATGACTCCGTAAATCAATATTTACAGGCTCGCTGCCCAATGGGTCGCGCCGGAGTTCTGGATGAATTATGCGGACAGATGTTGCTATTTGCAAGTGAACTTTCTTCTTATACAACCGGACAGACCATCTATATTGACGGTGGTTGGACTTCTGTATAAGCCATATAACAGTCTGCCTATTCTCAGTATCCTGGGCAGTATTTGAATACTTTAAGCTGTATTCTTTACAAAATTGGTCTAAATATCCATATTTCATGTAAAAATGAGACCGGGAAAGCCAATTATTTTGCTTTTACACCAGTCTCATTTTTGCTTGTCTGTTTCTACTTTATATTCATTGTCCTTCCAACTTGTGCACATCTTCCAGTGATAATCCAGAATACTCTGCTATTTTTTCTATCGGCAACTTATCCGCCAACATCTTACGCGCCATTTCTACTGCATGCTCTCGTTTTCCTTCTCGTAACCCTTCACACTTTCCTTCTCGTAATCCTTCGCGTCTTCCACTGGCTAATATGTGGCGATGATCCCTGATTGCTTTTTGCCGCGCCTCATATTCTAATCGTTTTTCCTCGTCTGCACTGATTTCTTCCAATCTGTCATACGCTTTATGAATGTATTCATTTTTTTCTGCCAACAATTCCATCTCCTCCCTGTTCTTTGCACTGAAAAATTGTGCCCAGCGAAAAAGTTCCGTCTGTGGATATTCATACTTAGCAAGTTTGGGCAGTTCAAGTACATGGATCTCGAATTTATCCGAATACATATCTCTCATGCTCAAACAGTGTGAAATCCAAAATCCCTACATGGATACATTTCTTCAACTTGTCATAATCTTCCCCTTCATGAATCTGGTCTACATACATTTTTCCAAGATAAAACAAAGATCGTTCCTGCCAGTAATCATAGGCAATAGACTGCATTTCAATATTTAACTGCTCTCCTCCTCTCAAACGAACTCGCACATCCAGGATTCCGTACTTTTCTTCCTTATGCTTCTTCCGAAGCTTCTTCGGCAGTAATTCTATATCCAGAATCTCTTTTGGTGGAATCTGAAGAATCGCACCTACAAATCCTCTTCGCACTTCTCTGTCTTCCATCAGCTCCTGAAAACAAAAATCCACGCTGGGCAACATAATAAACTTCTGTTCTTTCGTTCTCTTATACATATAACTGCTCCTTCCCACAGTGTGGAAAACACAATTATACATGATGTTCTTGTTTGATATTTTCATTATAAAAAAATATTGTCTATTGTACAACTGCTTTTCCATCATATTTACTTGTCTCTTTGTTCAGTTAAATTTTTTCTGAAATATCTGACCGAACGGTCTTGAACTTCTGGAAATCATTTAGAAATTTATCAGAACGTTTAGATGATTCAAGTATAATATAGCAGTATCCGAAAAGCAATAAACTATTTCTTAATTTTCATCACATCCTTCCTCTGTGTGTTCGTTATCCATTTTAGGAAAGACCATGTAAATTCCGCGAATTATACATCAAAACGGGCATGTTACTCTAACACGCCCGCACATCTGTCTTTCTTTTATTCTCTCTGCACCCAATATACTTATCCGTCTCTATGAAATCTCCGCCAGCATCTTCTCCGGATCTTCTGCTGCCTTCACTTTATCGTTTGCCTGAATGATCACACCCTCTTCATCGATCAGATAGGTGGTTCTTACCACTCCCATGGATACTTTTCCATAGTTCTTTTTCTCTTTCCAGACATCATACGCCTGAATTGCTTCCAACTCAGGATCCGACAATAAGGTAATTGTCAGTCCCTGCTTCTCTTCAAACCTTTTATGTGACGCAACACTGTCCTTACTGATCCCGATGACGGTCACTCCTTTTTCTTCAAACTGAGGATAACGTTCACTGTATCCACACGCCTGTTTTGTACATCCTGGCGTATTATCTCTTGGATAGAAATACAAAAGAACCCTTTTTCCTCTGTAATCTTTTAAATTATGCAATTCCCCATTTTGATCCGACAGCGTAAACTCCGGAGCTTTTGTTCCGATTTCTAACATTTGATTTTTCCTTCTTTCTATTTTTTAAGCTATATCTTTATTTCTCCCAGTCGTCCTTTTCCTCTCAAATATTTCCGATAAACTCCTAGGAACACCAGACTGGTCAAACACGCTGCCGCTCCATCTGCGATCGGCTCTGCATAAAATGCACTTTTTGCAGCAAACGCAACAGGAAGGACGCATGTCATCACAAAATAAACAATTTTCCGAAACAGTGACAGTCCCAATGACAGACGCGTCATTCCAAGCGCTGTCAGCGCATCCACAAATACATATTGAAGACTCAGCGGCACAACCATCAAGGTAAATACCTGAATCCCCCATATAGACAATTCCTTATATTGAGCATTATCTGTAAATATCTGTACAAAATACTGCGGCAAAATCCTGGATACCAAAAACATGGCTGTTGTAAATGCCACACACAGCGCCAATACCCATTTGACCGTTCCTCGGATCCGCTCCGGTTTATTCGCCCCATAATTAAAACTGATCAATGGCTGGGAACCACCGGTGATCCCAAGCATCGGAGACGTGATTAACAACATATAACTCTGTACGATCGTTGCTGTTGTGATCAGAATATCTCCCTGAGACTCACCGCCATAATGCTGCAGCACTGCATTCAATGCAATGATGATCACACTGTCCGTTGCAAGGATCAAAAATGGGGAAAAACCAATTTTTAAGATCCGTTTGCCGATCTCCCACTCCGGTTTCACCAACTGAATAGGCACCGGCATCTTTTTGCTGTGCAATGTCAAAAGAACAAAAATACAGGAAGAAAGCTGGGCGATCACAGTTGCCGCCGCTGCTCCTGCAATATCCATATCCAGCACAAAAATAAAAATTGGATCCAATACAATATTTACGATTGCCCCGATCAATGTCGTTGCCATTCCCAAAAACGGAAATCCCTGCGCGGTGATAAAATAGTTCATTCCCATAGACAGTAATGCAAAAAAAGTTCCCAGCGTATAAATCGTCAAATAGGTATTCGCATAGGGAAAGGTAACTTCACTTGCCCCAAACCAGTTTAACAAAAAATTTTTGCTTAACAGAAACAGCACTGTCAGTACTGCGGAAAATACAAGCAGCATGGAAAAGCTGTTTGCCAGGATCCTCCGGGCTCCTTTTTGATCGCCTGCCCCAAGTCTGACTGAAAATGTAACCGAACCTCCGATCCCGATCAGCGCACCAAATGATGAAAGCAACGTAATGATCGGAGCACATACTCCTGCCCCGGCAAGGGAGTCCCCGCCGATCACAGGAATATTGCCGATATAAATCCTGTCTACGATACTGTACAACACATTAACAAACTGGGCAAACATGAACGGAATGGAAGTCTTTAATACCAGAACCGGAACAGAATCTGTCCCAAAATCATTTGTCTTTTTCATGCTGACGATCATCCAACCAGAATCTGGTATCCTTTCTCAAAAGCTTCTCCTGGTTCCACCCTGTTGATTCCCTTTTTCTCGGAAATCTCCTGATCAAATCCATCATCATCACACCGGCCTGCCCACGGTTCCAAACATACAAACGGAGCATTCTTCGGTGACCAGATCCCATAACTGTAGAATCCTTCACTTTTGATTCCCACATACGGCTTTCTACCCTCTTTTTTGCAGAGCCATACTTCTTTTAACTGATAGTCATCACAGATCAGCGTATCCACGGCAAACAGTTCTTCCGAAACCTGTAAATATTCTTCTGCCAGTTCCAGTGTATATCCTGCTTCCGGGCGTCCGGTTCCATTCTCCAGGTTCAGTCCGCAGCAGATAAGCTTCTGCATTCCCGGAAACCACAGCAGATAATCCTCTTTCGTTTCTTCTGTTTTTTCAAACATAAAAGCTGGATGTGCCCCGATTGTAAAATAAATCGTCTCTTCTGACGGATTTTTCACTTTCCAGTCCACATGAATCTTCTTGCCTTCCAGTCTGTAGGAAATATATAATTCAAAATCATACGGATATACTTCTTTTGTCTCTTCATTAGAACAAAGCAGAAATTCTGCTTCTTCTACCCCTGCTTTCACACAGCGAAACTCGCTGTCCCTTGCAAATCCATGCTGAGAAGTCGGATACTGTATGCCCTTGATCCGCATCGTATTTCCATATGTTTTTCCTACATTTGGAAACAGGATCGGTGAATGTCGTCCCCAGAATTTCGGATCGCCATTCCATAAAATCTCGGCTCCTGTTTTTTTATTCAGGATTCTTGTCAGCTCTGCTCCTTTTTCTGCGATTTCCACACAGAGACATGCGTTTTCCAGCTTCATAACCATTCCCTCCACTTCTTTGGTACATCCCTGATATCTATGATTGATCTGTATTTATTTTTCTTCTGCCTCTTCTGAAGTCTCTTTCTGCTCCTCTTTTGCATTTTCATTGACTTCTTCTTTTTCCTGCTCTACCTGTACACAGCTCTCTTTCAAATACTCTGCTGCTTTCTCCTGCATGATCGACTGCTCTACGTTTTCTTTCCCGGACTGTTTTTCAAATTCCTCCACCTGATCTGTACGATATCCGGATAATGCTGCATACTGTTTCAGCCCTACTTCATATTCTTTCTCGCTTGGCTCCAGATTTTTCTTTTCACAGAGAAGTTCTACTGCCATCCGGTTTTTCACGGTATTCTCAGCAATAGTCTGTGCTTTTTCCTGAAATTGTTCTTCTGTCATTCCCATGTATTGCTCCAGATAGCTGGCCAGATCAAGCTGATAGTAAGCAGCCGTATTCTCATACTGGCTGACAATAGCTTCTTTCTGTTCTTTGACTTCCTCTTTTGGAAGTTTCTTCACTTCAATCTGATCCACCAGAGCATTCAGAAGATTCTGGTACATCTCTTGATTTTCAATTTTTTCCTTGATCTCTTTTTTATATTCTTTCGCAGTCTTTGCTTCTGCGCTGTTCTCCTTTGCCCACTCATCTGTCAGCTCGGGCACTTCTACGGAGTAAATTCCATTCAATGTGATTGTAAATACTGCAACTTTTCCTGCCATATCCGGATTATAGTCATCAGGGAACTTGACTGTAATATCAAACTGCTCCCCCTTGCTGTGTCCTGCGATCTGCTCTTCAAATCCCTTATATTCTCCATTTGCACCGATAAAAGACCCGGAACCAAGCACCAGATCACTTCCCTGTGCAGACCCTCCCTGAAATTCTACTCCGTCTACCTTTCCAACATAATCGATATTCACGGTGTCCTCCAGCTGAGCCGGCCGGTCTGTCACTTCTGTCCTTGTGGCATCTGCCTGCAGAAAATAATTGACATAATTCATCACCTGATCTTCTGTCAGTTCTGTCTGCTCCAACTGCGGAACTTCCAGTCCTTTATACTGTTTGATCGTAATATATTCATTTGATAACTGACTGGAACATCCACTCAATGTTCCCATCAGCATCACTCCTGTAAGAATTGCAATCCACTTTCTTTTCATCTCTTTCCCCTTCCATTTTTCATGTGTTTTATTCTCCATATCACTGGCAGTCTGTCTGTTATTATACCATACTCCTCTGTTTTTGAAGATGTTTTTCACAGAGTTCATAAGATTTTCATGATTTTTCCACACTGTTTCTACAACAACGGGGATAACAATCGGGAAAACTGCTCTTTTACACGAATCACAAGACTTCTCTGCTCGTACAGATTCCTTGTGACCTGGGTCGCCTTTATCATATCATTTTCAAATGTCCGCTCCAGCCTCTGCGTCGTCTCCTCACTGTATATCACCGCATTCACTTCAAAATTCAAACCAAAGCTGCGAAAATCCATATTGGCCGTCCCCACGCTTGCCACCATGGTATCCACCATCATGGTTTTTGCATGGAGAAATCCATTCTGGTACAAATAACACTTGGCACCGGCCTCCACCATTTCTCCAATATAAGAATATGTAGCCCAATATACAAATGGATGATCCGGTTTACATGGAATCATGATCCGAACATCTACCCCTGATCTTGCTGCAATTTTCAAGGCATCCAGGATCGAATCATCAGGAATAAAATACGGTGTCTGTAAATATACATGATCTCTTGCACTGTGGATCAGCCGCAGATAATTATCATGGATGGTCTTGATCTTAGAATCTGGTCCGCTGGAAATGATCTGCACCGGATCGTGTCCATTTCGTATATATTGGGGAATTTCAAATAAAGAATCATCCTGGAAAAGATTTTCTTTTGCTGCATAGTTCCAGTCCAGTACAAACCGTACTGCCAGCGAGGTCACTGCTGCTCCTTCAATACACAAATGCGTATCTCTCCAGTATCCAAATTTCTTTTCATCCAGTCCCAGATATTCTCTTCCCACATTAAATCCACCTACAAAGCCGATTCGTCCATCGATCACTACGATTTTTCTATGATTCCGATAGTTCATACGAAGCTGCAGTTTTCCTAAAAGTGCCGGAAAAAACTCTGCCACCTGGATTCCAGCATTCTCCAGGCGTTCCCAATCCCGGTTGTGCATTCCACGGCACCCCATACTGTCAAATAAAATCCGTACCTTCACGCCTTCTTTCGCCTTCTGGATCAACAGTGGTTCGATATGCTGCCATAACTCATCATTGCGTATGATATAGTACTGCAAATGGATATATTTTTCTGCTTTCCGGATCTCTCCCAAAAGCGCACGGAACTTTTCTTTCCCATCTGTGTAGATCCGAATATCATTATTGTCTGTCAGAACAGATTCTCCGGCTTCCAGATTATATAAAATAAGATCCCGATATCTGGCTACCGACGGATTGCTGAGTTTTAACTTTTTCCTGTATATGGTCTCCTCCTGACGCCTGACTGCATACTTCAGTTCTCCTTCAATCTCCTTTGCCTTGAACATCCGGCTCTTATGAAAATCCTGCCCGATCAGCAGATACAGAACAAATCCCAGGATCGGTATAAAATAAAGCAGCAAAAGCCAGGTCCACACCGTCTGCGGGGATCTTCTCTGGAAAAAGATGATCACAAGCGCAAGGATTCCATTGATGATAACCAGATTGTCCATCAGAAAATGATACAGATCCACTGCTGTATTCCATATTGTTTCTGCCATAACTTACCGACTCCTTTCCATTCACTGGTACGATATAGTATACCTGTTTTCACAAAGAAAAGTAACCCCCAAGCCCCCAAATTGCTTGCACTTCATGAAAAACAATGTTACAATATTACGTGCATACTGAACGAAAAAGAGAATTAGGAGGGTTTTATCGTGTCTACAGGATGGATCGTATTAATCGTGGTACTCGTGGTATTGATCGGAGTACTCGTTGGTCTTTACTTCTTCGGAAAAAAGGCAGAGAAAAAACAGGCAGCTCAGCAGGAACAGATGGATGCAATGGCACAGACCATCAATATGCTGATCATCGATAAAAAGAAGATGAAACTCAAAGAAGCGAATCTTCCTTCTGCAGTACTCGAAAATACGCCAAAATATTTAAGACGTACAAAAGTACCTGTTGTAAAGGCAAAAGTCGGACCAAGAATCATGACTTTAATGTGCGATGTTAAAGTTTTCGAACTGATCCCGATCAAACAGGAAGTCAAAGCAACCGTCAGCGGACTTTATATCACCGATGTAAAAGGCGTTCGCGGATCGCTGAAGGCTCCGGAAAAGAAAAAGAAAAAAGGTCTTTTTGCACGATTCAAAAAAGACAACTAACATATAAAAAGAGCACTGAAGGCAGACTCTTCTGCGCGACAGTGCTCTTTTTATACGGCAATCTTATTGCCTTTGGATAAAATCTTCATATGGATCTTGCACTCTGCAAGCGGTTCATGGTTGACTTCCAATTCATATCCCACCAGAACCTTTATTGTTTCTTCTGACACATCCACTTTCATATCTTTTGTATTCAATCCTACCAACATCTGGCCATATGGCGTTTTATAATATGTCAGGTTCTTTTTATTTTTCTCAAAAATCATATGGGTGTTAGACAGTCCACTCTTCATGATCTCCACACTGTCTGTACCGGAAATCTTAATCTTATTTTTGATCGTTCCGCTGACTCCCTCAACCACTTCATCATACAAAATATAATGCTTTCCGTTTTTCTCATAATAAGTTGCCGGAGTAACTACTTCGATCACATCCTCCGCATCCGGTCCGGGAATCTCTGCATTCATATCCATATGTAATCCTGATATACTGACCAATACATCCTTTGTCATCTATATTCCCCTAATACTCTTCTATATTTACAATATTTGCCTTCGAAATGTCAAACGGCATCACTGTATTCGCAAAATCTACAAACTTTTCCGCTGCATCACTGACGTAAAATTCATACCTGCTGCTTACGCCTTCTGTACCATCATTCTCCATCTTCTCATTTTGAAGAAGCCGCTTCAGATCCATTGCTGTCTCATACGCCGGATTGACGATTTGAATCTTATCTCCCATATATGCGCGGATCTTAGAACGCAGGAGTGGATAATGAGTACAGCCAAGGATCATCGCGTCAATGTTTGTATTTTTCAGAGATTCCAGATAATATTCAATAACCTCTTCTGTCACCACATGTTCTTTGAATCCTTCCTCAACAAGAGGAACAAATAATGGGCAGGCTTTTTCTCTTACGTGCATGTGGGGATCCATCTGCCGGATGACTTTCGTGTAAGTGCCGCTTTTTACTGTGGCATCCGTTCCTACAACCCCAATCTCTCCGTTTTGTGTCGCCTCCACGGCTGCTCTCGCGCCAGGAACGATCACTCCGATGATCGGAAGATCAAATTCATCCCGAACAGCATCCAAAGCCAGTGCACTTGCCGTATTGCAGGCGATCACAATGGCTTTGACCTGTTTTGTTTTTAAAAAACGGATGATCTGCTCGGAAAAACGGATAATATTACTTTTGGATTTGCTTCCGTATGGAACGCGGGCAGTGTCACCAAAATATACAATATTTTCATGCGGCAGCTGCCGTGTTATCTCCCGTACAACGGTAAGTCCTCCTACACCGGAGTCAAACACTCCGATCGGAGCTGTCTTTTTGTCACATTCCATACTCATAATTCTTGTCTCCTAAATTGCGAATGATTTTGCGATACTATACTGATATTCAGGAATTGTTTTCTTCATGGACAATGCCTGATCGATATCAAAGTCTACATATTTTCCGCCCTGATATCCGATGACACGGTTGGATTTTCCTTCACATAATAAATCTACTGCAAGAGCTCCCATTGTAGATGCATATACTCTGTCTTTACATGTCGGGCTTCCTCCACGCTGCATATGTCCAAGGATCGTTGCTCTTGTCTCGATTCCGGTTGCCTCTTCGATTCTCTTCGCCATATTGATGGAATCTCCGATTCCCTCTGCGTTGATGATAATATAATTCTTTTTGCCGCGTTTTTTGTTTTCCAGAATATCCTCGATCAATGCCTGCTCGTCATAGTTTTTTTCTTCCGGAAGAAGGATTTTTTCTGCTCCGTTGGCAATTCCACACCACAGCGCCAGATATCCTGCATCACGTCCCATTACTTCGATGATACTGCATCTCTCATGAGACGTAGAAGTATCACGCACTTTATCAATTGCTTCCATCGCCGTATTTACTGCTGTATCAAATCCGATCGTATAATCGGTGCATGCGATATCCAGATCGATCGTTCCTGGAAGTGCGATTGTGTTGACTCCCAGATTTGCCAGCTTCTGTGCCCCGGCAAAAGATCCGTCTCCACCGATAACTACCAGACCGTCAATTCCATATTTTTTACAGATTGCCGCTGCTTTCTGCTGGCCTTCTTCTGTACGCATCTCCTGGCAACGTGCTGTCTGAAGGATCGTACCGCCTCTCTGGATGATATCAGATACATCACGTGCGGAAAGATCGATGATCTCTTCTTTTAAAAGTCCATGATACCCTCTTCGGATCCCGCGTACTTTCAGGCCTTTTGCAAGCGCTCTTCTTACGACTGCACGGATGGCAGCATTCATTCCCGGAGCATCTCCGCCACTGGTCAGAACTCCGATGGTACGAACTCTGTCTTCAATTTCTTCTAACATTCTTTCTTTTTCTTCTCTGTTTGCCATAATGCTTCCACCTTTCTGAATTCTCATACTTTTCAAGCTAAAGTTTGCCTATTTTTTAACACTCCGGGTATATTCTACCTTATTTATATTCCTTTATCAATAGATTTTTCTACCACTTTTATCCGCTTTTCCCCATAGTGATTCATCAATCTGCTCAACACTTCCTGACCGATCCGGATATTTCTGTTTCGCGGAAGACGTTTGATCGCACGCTCTTTCTGACAGTAGATTACTACCTCATCCTCACCCTCGGAATCTGCCAGATATCCATATACGATCTGTTCATTTCTCAGAAAATCCTCTTTGTCCGGAAACTGGATCCATAACTCTTTTTTCGTCTGCTCAAATGGAATGATCGTCTCACATACCAGTTTGCTTGGTTTTTCCTCTTCTTCGGAAACACGTCCCTTTACGAAGATTTTTTTATCGATTTCGAGATAGTCCCGATTCTTTTCATAATCTCTTGGAAATACGATAATCTCCACCGTTCCCAGAAGATCCTCCAGCGTCAGAAACGCCATCGTCTGATTTGTTTTGGTATGTTTGATCGTCTTATCGGTAATCATACCCCCTACAATCTCTCTGGTTCCATCGTGTACCTTTGCGCGTCCTGTCTCTTCATCCGGCTGGAAATCCAGGGTTGTGGCAGAAATCGACTTTCTCCACTTTTCTTCATATTCTTCCAGCGGATGACCGCTTAAATACACACCCAGCACTTCTTTTTCAAATGCCAGCAGATTCTCCTTCGCATATTCTCCCACATTTGGAAGCTGGATCTCAAACTGACTCTTCTCTTCTTCCCCCACCAGATCAAACAGCGTCATCTGACCGGTCATGGCATACTTCTTCTCCTGGTTGACATGATCGACAATCTGCACGTAAATACTCATAAACTGCTTCCGTGTACCGCCCAGACAATCCAGGGCACCGGATTTGATCAGATTTTCAATGGCTCTTTTGTTCAGATTTTCCTTCACCGACATCCGACTGATAAAATCTTCCAGATTCTGGAAATCACCATATGCATCCCGCTCTTCCAGAATTGCTGCAATGACCGGCTTTCCAATGCTTTTAATTGCCGTCAGACCATAGCGGATGCTGTCTCCGTCTACCGAAAAATTTCCCACTCCACGATTGATATCCGGAGGCAGGATCTGGATGTCCATCTGACGGCAGGCATAAATATATTCTGCCACTTTGGACGGATTTTCAATCACAGATGTCATCAAAGCAGCCATATATTCCACCGGATAATAATATTTCAGATACGCGGTCTGATACGACACCACTGCATATGCCGCCGCATGAGATTTATTGAACGCATATTTTGCAAAATCGATCATTTCATCATAAATCTTATTCGCAGTTTTCTCATCAATTCCATTTTTAATACAGCCAGGCACTCCATTTTCTTCATCCCCATAGACAAAGATCTGACGCTCTTTCTGCATCACATCTCCCTTTTTCTTGGACATGGCACGACGCAGAAGATCGCTTCGGCCCAGCGTGTATCCGGCAAGATCCCGCACAATCTGCATCACCTGCTCCTGGTAGACGATACACCCATAGGTGGGAGCCAGGATTGGTTCCAGCTGCGGACAATCATAAGTAATAGAAGCCGCATCATTTTTTCCCCGGATATACTGTGGGATAAAGTCCATCGGTCCCGGACGATACAAGGAAATTCCTGCAATGATATCTTCCAGGCTGTTTGGCTTTAATTCTTTCATGAAGCCCTTCATCCCTCCGCTCTCCAGCTGGAAAATCCCATCTGTCTTTCCAGTCCCGATATAAGAAAGCACCTGTTTATCATTATAATCGATCTGATCCATATCCAGTCCCGGATCTTTCGCTCTGGCAAGCTGCACTGCATTCTGGATTACAGTCAATGTACGGAGTCCCAGAAAGTCCATTTTTAACAACCCAAGTTCTTCCAGGGTCGTCATCGTAAACTGAGTTGTGATCGAACCGTCTGATGCTCTGGAAAGAGGAACAAAATCATCAATCTCTCTCTGACCGATCACGACACCTGCCGCATGCATGGAGCTGTGTCTTGGCAGTCCTTCCAACCTTTTGCACATATCGATAAGCAGCTTCACCTGCGGATCATTCTCATAAGTCTTACGCAATTCCGAATTCATCTGCAGCGCCTTATCGATTGTGATATTTAATTCCTGCGGGATCATCTTGGCAATGGAATCTACAAATGCATACGGAAGATCCATAACACGCCCTACATCCCGGATCACACCTCTGGCAGCCAGAGTACCAAACGTCACGATCTGAACTACCCGGTCTTTCCCATATTTCCGTACTACATAATCGATGACTTCCTGCCGCCTTTCAAAACAGAAGTCCACGTCAATATCCGGCATGGTCACTCGTTCCGGATTGAGGAACCGCTCAAACAGAAGCTGATAACGGATGGGATCGATATTTGTGATCTCCAGACAATAGGATACCAGACTTCCTGCCGCAGATCCTCGTCCCGGCCCTACCGCAATCCCATGATCCTTGGCGTATTTGATAAAATCCCACACGATCAGGAAATAGTCCACATAGCCCATGTTCTGGATCGTATCCAGTTCATACCGCAGCCGCTCTTTCAGCTCGTCAGAAGGATCTTCATAATGCTTCTCCAGACCTTCCCAACACAGCTGATTCAGATATTCCCAGGAAGTCAGCCCCCCCGGCACGTCATATTTCGGTAATTTTGTTACGCCAAATTCAATCTCTACCTCACATCGGTCTGCAATCTTCTGCGTATTTTCCAATGCCTCTTTTGCATATGGGAACAATGCCGCCATCTCCTGAGGCGACTTCACATAATACTGACCGCCCTCGTATCGCATCCGGTTCTCGTCAGCCAGCTTCTTGCCAGTCTGGATACACAGCAGAATGTCATGGGGTTTTGCATCTTCTGCATAGGTATAATGGATATCATTGGTCACAACCAGCTCGATCCCTGTCTCCTGAGACAACAAAATCTGTCTCTGATTGACCAGCTGCTGCTCCGGAATTCCGTGATCCTGCATCTCCAGAAAAAAATTCCCTTTTCCGAAAATATCCTGATATTCCAGCGCCACTTTTTTTGCTTCGTCCGTCAGTCCTCTGCTTAAATACTTCTGCACTTCTCCTGCCAGACAGGCGCTCAGCGCAATGATCCCTTCATGGTACTGTCTGAGAAGTTCTTTATCGACTCTTGGCTTGTAATAATACCCTTCTGTAAATCCTCGGGAGACGATCTTCATCAGATTCGCATATCCCGTATTATTCTCTGCCAGAAGCACCAGATGGTGATATCTGCTGTCTCCTCCTGTGGTCTCCCTGTCAAAACGAGAATTGGGAGCCACATACACTTCACATCCAAGAATGGGCTTGATCCCCTGCTTTCTGGCTTCCCGGTAGAAATCAATCACTCCGTACATCACGCCATGATCCGTGATCGCCGCACTGTTCATCCCCAGCTCTTTGACTCTGGATACATATTCTTTTATCTTATTGGAACCGTCCAGCAGACTATATTCTGTATGGACGTGTAAATGTGCAAAATTCATAATTCACCTCAAGCCTTCTGATCTGCCAAAATCCAAAAAGGACAATCCTCTCCAGAGAACTGCCCTTCTGTTTTCTCATTTTTCTGTCGTATTTCTCGAACCGCAGGTCTTTTATTCCCCGCTGATCATGAACTGGATCAGTCTTTCTGTGTCTTCCTGCTCGTAAGCAACAATCTCCAGTTCCGGAATCTCTCCGTTTGAGAAAATGTTCGCCATAGATACATACTGAGAAAGTTTGGACTTCAGATTCAGTCTGTCTCCTTCCCCTGTTACCAGTTCTACTCTTCCTTTGCAGTTATCTACTACTTTAAAAAATGCATCTATGTCTGTAATATTCTGTACTTTCATTTCTATTACCTTCCTTTCTTATCTTCTTTTTTCATTATAACTGATTTGACATGGATTGCAAGGTTTTTATCGAATTTGAATGCTGTCCGGACAGATTTTTATCCGATTTTCTTTCAAAAGTCTTCCCACTGCCCGCTTAAATGCGGCCTTGCTCATGCCAAATTCCTCTTTAATCGTCTCTGGATCTGCCTTGTCATTAAATGGAAGCACTCCATCATAAAACTGGATCCGTTTGTAGATCAGTTCTGCATCTGCATCCATCTGCTGTGGAATCTTTCCTCTGATACTTAAATCCAGCTTGCCGTCCTCTTTGACATTTGTCACACGGGCTTCGATCTCATCCCCGATGCGAAGCTTGCCAAACACATCCTTTTTCGGAATCCTTGCCGAAAACTGATGATCCACTGCCACAAATACGCCAAATTCATCGCTTCTGTCGTATACAATTCCCCGAACCTGATCATCCTTCTGATAGGGAGAATCTGTACGCAGCATATGATACACTTTCATCGTAGCACAAAGTCTTCCACTTTTATCTACATACAGCGTAACCAGACACTGATCCCCTTTTTGTACTTTCGCGGTCTGCTCCTTGAATGGCAGAAACAGATCTTTTTCCAGTCCCCAGTCCAGAAAGGCACCCATTCTTCCCACATCTGCCACTTTTAAGACCGCAATCTGGCCCATCGTCAGCTTTGGTTCGTTGGTGGTGGCGATCAGACGATCGGAGGAATCCCGGTATAAAAACACCTCGATGGGATCTCCCACCTCGATTCCGTGAGGCACTTGCTTTTTCGGAAGCAGTACCCGTTCCTCATCATTGCCAAGATATACACCGAACTCTACAATCTTTACAACTGTTAAAACTTGTTTTTCTCCTAATTTCATTTACAATCTCCTCTTCACCGTTCTGCTGACAGTATAACATGCCTTCTTATCTTATTTCAATCACTGCATACGGTTTTCCAGTTTCATCGCACAGTTCCGTCACAAACCGATCTGCTTCTTTTGCCACTTTGGGAAAAATCATATCTCCTAAGACCGCTGACTTTTTATATTCTACACGAATCTGGCGGATGGGAATCTGTTCCGGCAGCATCTCCAGAGCCATCTGTACATACTGACAATTATTCACGTGTTCGTTTGTATCAATGTGGTACTTTCTCACCGGAAATGCCGGCTTTTCTTCGGTCTTCTCCGGCAGCCGGATCTTACGGTCTTCATATTCCATATCCAGAGCAGGCTCTGCTCCATATGGCAGGATATCTTCCGGCTGCGGCCTTGTGGGTCTTCCTTTCTCCGCATCCAGAAATACCCAGATCGAATTGGCATATGCAAAGCGTGTGCCATCCGTCCCATCCAGTACAAAATTCCGATGCCCGTAAAGCCCCTTAAATTCTGTTGCAAAAGTCCCTACCCGGATTGGTTCTCCAAGTTTTGGCAATTCTTCTATCACAATCTGCCAGTAAGAAAGAATCCATGCTTTCTTCTTCGCTTTCAATACCTCGGTTCCCACTCCAATATCTTCCGACTGAAACGTACTGCAGTCCTGAAAATAATTGATCAGCGCCGGCGGCGTCAGTTTTCCGGTATGATCGATCTCACTGTATCTTACTCTGCTGTCAAATGTATACATGTTCTTCTTCCTTTCTGTATGTTTCTGTTTACTCATGTGCTTTATAGCTGTGTTCCATGGTGATCACGCACTGATATCGTCTGTCGAGCTCCTGAAGCCGTTCCATCAGACGCTGCCTCAGCTGCTCCTGCTGTTCTTCCCCATATCCAAACGGCACAACCATATCAAAAATCAAATTGATCTGCCCCACACCATTGACAACACGAAAATCATGGATGCTGCATGCCTCGTCCAGTTCTCGCAGGACTGTATCCACCTGTTTTCTCAGATCCATCACCTGCTCATTCTTCATTTCAATTGGATCCATATGAATAACGAGCAGGATTCCAAGTTCCTCCACTGCATCTCGTTCAATCCGGTCGATCAGTTCATGGGCATTTTCAATGTTCACATCATTTGGCACTTCTGCATGGATGGATGCCATACTTTGATTCGGGCCGTAATTATGTATAATGAGATCATGAGTTCCTTCAATCCCGTTGTAACGTTCTACAAACCGTTTGACCTTATCATATTCTTCCGGATCGATTGCCTCTCCGATCAGTGGCTCCAGCGTATCTCTGGCAATTCCAACTCCGGCCCACATCACAACCAGCGCCACTCCGATTCCCACAATTCCATCTATGTTGATCCCGGTCAGTCGGAAGATCACCAGGGACAGGATGGCAACACTTGTGGTGATCACATCCCCCATAGAATCTGCAAAAACTGCCATCATCACTTTGGAATCGATCCGTTTTCCAAGCTGCCGGTTAAAAATCCCAAGCCACAGCTTCATCCCAATAGAAAGGACCAGAATCACAACCGATACCAACTGGAAATTTAACACTTCCGGATGACGGATCTTGGAAATGGAATCTTTCAGAAACGTAAATCCCACTTCCAATACCAGAAAAGACACGATCAGCGCCGCAATATATTCGATTCTTCCGTGCCCGAACGGATGCTCTTTGTCCGCCGGTTTTCCAGCCATCTTCACTCCTACAAAACTAATGACAGAGGAAGCGGCATCCGACAGGTTATTGAACGCATCTGCCGTAACAGAAACACTGTTTACCAGAAGTCCTACCACAAATTTCACCAGGAATAAGCACACATTACATAAAATTCCCACGATACTTGCCAGAACTCCATAGGCTGTACGGACTGCTGATTTTTCTACTGACTGATAATCTTTTACAAAATGTCTGACTAAAAATTCTGTCATGTTCTTCTTTTGTCTCCTTCTTTTTGCTTATCGAAATGCTTCCAGAAAATAAAATTTGAATTTCACACCTTCCGGTTTTTCTGTTTCTTCCGGTATCACTGCTCCTGTTGGCTTTTCTACCTCTTTTTCTGTGACCAGTCGGACAGCATCTGCAAACGCCAGCTGGGGATATAGCATACACCACCAGTTATGCCCTTTGGCACTGCCGATTTCTACCCGGAGAGCTTCATAATTTCCGGCCGGAAATGTCAGATCCCGATACTGTTTTTCCGGAAAATACGTGGTCGTCACCGCTGCGGTCACCGGATAATCTGCCCCTTGCTCTTTCAAAATCTCTCTGCTAAGATCCTCAATGATGTCACAATGTCTTCTCATCCACTCTTTTGTTTCCTCTGCGCTCAGATCCTCCGGCATCTCTGTATCCAGAAACTGCAGGATCCTGTCTCTGACACTTTTTTTCAAATTTTGATCGGCTTCACTGTCACTGTTTGCCAGAACATGAAACCGAAGCACCTCTTCTGCCAGCTGTTGCTGCATTCTGACCTGCACATGATCTCCGGCTGTCTGCAGCATACCTCCGGTCATAATTCCTGCAGCTGCCAGCGCGATCATTCCGATGAGTCTGTCTCTGTTTCTTTTTTTCATATCTATGTATCTCCTTCCATCTAAACTCTGATATCCGGAGTATCACCATAGAAATCTTTTTTATACAAAATTCCGTAATTTAAGACGTAGTGAAGGAACTCCTTCACTACGCCCTACTTATGATGTCTCAAAGAATCTGTCACTGCCGTAACCTGATTCTCAATATGCTGTCCCATAATTTCTGACGCAATTTTTTTATTGCTCTCCTCGATTGCCTCAATAATTGCCTGATGCTCTCTTAAAAGCTGTGGATAACACTCTTTTTTCTTAAGATATTCCACACGGTATCGATACATCTGTTCTCTGAAATTATTCAAAAGCTGCACCAATCTCTGATTGTCTGTGGACTGGCAGATGATATCATGATATGCCACATCTGCCTCTGCGATCCTGGTCACATCCTCACTGCCAAGAGATTCCTCAAACTGTCTGGCCGCCTCTTTTAACGCATGCAGCCCATCTGCATCCATCCGCTCACAGGCCAGCTGCACAGCCAGCTCTTCCAGTGCTTTTCGCACCTCCAATACGTCATTTAAACTTTTCTCTGTAATCTCGGCAACCTCTGCTCCACGTCTGGGTATCATCAGGACAAGACCTTCCAGCTCCAATTTTCGGATTGCTTCCCGGATCGGAGTCCGGCTTACTCCCAGCTTATTCGCCAGCTTGATCTCCATCAGGCGCTCTCCCGGCTTAAGCTCTCCCCGAAGAATTGCCTGACGCAGTGTCTTAAATACAACATCCCGAAGGGGCAGATATTCATCCATTGTCACTTCGAATTTCGGTTCCATCTTATGTCCTCCTTGCACCGTGTACATTTGTCACATATACTTGCTTTGCCAATCCTTGTCCTCGGATCGCTTCCTGTGCATTCCTGGCTTCTGCCCGGCTTTTGAACAGGCCAAATACCGTAGGACCGCTGCCGCTCATCATCGCATTGAGGGCACCTGCTTTTTTCATCACTTCTTTGATCTCATCAATAACCGGATACTTCCCAACTGTCACATCCTCCAGCACATTTCCCATGTGAGAGGCGACCTCTTCCAAGGAGCCAGCCTCCAGCCCCCGGATCAATCCGTCAATGTCCGGATGGTCTACAATCTCTTTTGCATCCAGCGCCTCATAAACCACCTTTGTCGAAACACTGATGGGCGGCTTGGCGATCAAAACAGTACAGGCAGGAAGCGCAGGCAATGTAGTCAGTTCCTCTCCGATCCCTTCTGCCAGTACAGTACCTCTCATAATACAATACGGAACGTCCGCCCCCAGTCTGACGCCTCGTTCCATCAACGATTTCTGGCTCAATCCGAGGCGGAACATCTTGTTCATCCCGAACAGGACTGCGGCTGCATTGGAGCTTCCGCCCGCCATTCCAGCTGCCACCGGAATGTGTTTATTCAAAATGATCCGGACACCTCCCGGCAAACGGAATTCATCCATCAGCATGGCTGCAGCTTTATATGCGATATTATTCTCATCTGTGGGCAAAAAATGCAGATTTGTCTCCACTTCGATACCCGGCAGATCTTTTCGGATGATCGTCACATCATCATACAAATACACAGACTGCATGATCATCCTCACATCATGATATCCATTTTCTCTTTTTCCCAATACATCCAGTCCCAGATTAATTTTGGCAAGCGCCTTTAATTCTATCTGTTTCATCCTGTGTCCTCCGCTTGTATCTTGTATACATTTGCTTATAGTATACCCAGTTTGCAGTCAAAAATCAACGCCAACTCGTTACATTCCGATCTCTTTGCAGATAATCAGCTTTTCTCCCGGATCCAATCGTTCATTTTCCAGATGGTTGATTTCCTGAATTTCCTCCACTGTGGTCATGTATGTTTTTGCCAGCGTCCACAGATCATCTCCGTTCTTTACGATATATCCCACGATTCCCGGTTTTTTTGCCAGTTCCTCTCTGTCAATTTCTTCAAACCGAACTTCTGTGATCACATGCATCGGCACAGCCTTCCTCAGGAACACATCAAATGCCAGTACGGCTTTGATCTCCACAGAATCACTGCCCGTCATGGTCACTGAAATCTGTTCTGCACGATCTGAAAGCTGGAAACGGATCTCCTCCGGCATATCGGGGCATTCCAGAAGATAGGAAAACGGAATCATTCCCTGCCAGCTTCCAAACGGAACGGTATCGTCTGCTTTTAAGTATAGAAACGACAGGTGAAGAATCCCTTCGATCAAAATCCCACTTCCCGCCTGAGATTCCAAATGTTCGATCTGGATCGAACCTGTACTGTGGCAGATCTGAAGCACATCATCCTTTAATTCCGGCAAAGACAAAGTCTCTGTCACTTTGCATTTGGACTGATTCTGCAGCAGCAGTTCTTCATAGACTGCCTCGCGGGTATCATAAACCACCTGTTTTTCCAGCGAATACAGATCCTGCAAAAGATTTAATTTCTCTTCTTCATACAGATGGATCCGAAGACTTAATGTTCCCTCAATCCCCAGGATCCGCATCTCTCCATCCTCGTCCATCCGCACATCCACAAGCGTATCCTCCAGGCTATGCTGCACTTCGTAATACATCTCTTCTGCTGCACCGCTGCATTCGATTTTCCCCTCATACGGAATGCTCTGTTCCAGCCAGTCTGTTTTTCCTTCTTCTGACAGGTACATACAGAACACCTGCAGTTCACCTCTTAATATCAGTTCTTCTTCCCCTGCCCGGATTTCCAGTTTTCTTCCCGTCACATTGGTCAGAAGCATCTGCCCGATACTTTCTTTCGTTCCCGGAAGTGTGATCTCTTCTTTGATCCGGTAAGTATCTTTTTTTGCCGTATGTAATTTCAAAAGATTCACTTCCTGTTGTTTCTTGTAAACCGGGCAGGTACTTTCCAGATCGACCGTTGTTTTTTCTTCTGTCAGATGTTCGCATCCCACTTCCATTTCAATCATGGCCCGGATACTCACCTTTCTGGAATGAACCAGCGTGGCGCCAAATTCCACCCGGATATTTTGTACAAAATACTGGGCATTTTCTTCTCCATCCGTGTAAACCATTTCTTCAAACGGAAGTTTCCCTTCCAGAACAGCCGGTCTTGGTTCTCCCTGGTCAGTCAGGTACAAAATCTGAAAATACAATTTTCCGGATACCCTGACATAGTTTTCTACCAGTTTGACATCTTCTATTTTGACCTCACCCTGTCCCTCTACGATCCGGCGGACATCTTCTTTTGCATCCGGTACATTATAGTCCTCGTCCAGATAAAACTGGTCCAGCACCTTTTTCCCTTCCTGATTATAACGAATGACTTTCTGTATCAGTTCCATATGCTCCTCCCATTATTCAAATAAGATTTCCTTTTCTGTGACCTTCAGTCTGATCACCACATACGGATAGGTCACAACATCCTTTGTTTTCTCTCCTTTTTCCGGTCCCATAAGGCTTGTTTGGATTCGGATCGCCAGTTCTCCTTCCACAACAGAATCTACTCTGACCTGGTATCCTGTCTTTTCTTTTGGCCCGTAACTTCTTGCAGCATACAGCACATCCCCATCTGTATAAGTCAGCATAAACGGTGTTTTCTTCTCCTCTTCCATTCTGATTTTCAGCTCTTCTGGGATTTCCTGCTCTGATACTTCTGTAAACTGGATCTCACTTCCTTCTGTCACAGATGGCTGTCTGCTGATACACCCGCACAGTCCCACTGCCACACACAAAAAAAGCGTCCACAGTATTCTTTTCTTCTCTTTCACCTTCTGCTCCAGAGGTTTTCTTTCCCTTTATCTTATTAACATTTCTTTCTTTTTATGACCACGAAACTTGTATTTCACAGGATGCTTTAGTATAATCTGTACTAGACTTTAAAAAATAAAAAAGAGAGGGTTTATCACATGATTCGTTTTATTTGTGTTGTTGTTGTCCTCGTTCTGTTCCTGGTTCTGACGATTCCGGTGTTTTTCATTGAATGGCTGATTGGTAAATTCAACCGCAATGCAAGAGACTACAGTTGTCTTCGAATGGTACAGTGGGGATTCAAATTGATCTTAAGGGTAACCGGAGTACAGACTACTGTGATCGGAATGGAGAATATTCCAGATGAGCCGGTATTGTTTATCGGAAATCACCGCAGCTTTTTCGATATTCTTCTGACCTATTCCCGTTGTCCGAGATTGACCGGATATGTCGCAAAAAAAGAGATGGAAAAGATTCCTCTGCTGTCAACCTGGATGCGATTTGTCTACTGCCTGTTTCTGGATCGTGAGAATCCAAAAGAAGGCCTCAAGACAATCCTGCAAGCCATCGACTATGTAAAAAAAGGAATTTCCATCTGCATCTTCCCGGAGGGTACTCGGAATAAAGGGGAAGAGCTGAGCATGCTTCCATTTAAAGAGGGCGCATTTAAAATCGCCACAAAGACCGGATGTGCCATTGTTCCGATTTCTATGAACAACACCGCTGCCATCTTTGAAAATCAGTTTCCTAAGATTAAAAAAGTCCATGTCGTAGTAGAATATGGCAAACCGATCTATCCAAAGGATCTTGCACCGGAAGACAAAAAACACATCGGTGCTTATGTACAGAATATCATTCAGGAAACGATCCATAAAAATGCAGATTTAGTCTGATAAAAAAACAAGGAGATTTGTTATGAGAGCAGATAATTTAACGTTGCTCACGGATTTATATGAGCTGACTATGATGCAGGGCTATTTTGAAAAGCAGTCTGCCAATGAAACCGTGATATTTGATGTATTTTTCCGGGAAAATCCGGTAAAAAACGGGTATTCCATCATGGCCGGTCTGGAACAGGTCATCGAATACATCAAAAATTTGAATTTTTCTTATGAAGATGTAGATTATTTACGGGGACTTGGTATTTTCAGCGAAGATTTTCTTCATTATCTGAGTGGATTTCACTTCAGCGGAGATATTTATGCAATCCCGGAAGGAAGCGTGATCTTCCCGAAAGAACCAATCTTAAAAGTCATCGCTCCGATCATGGAGGCCCAGCTTGTTGAGACCGCAATCTTAAATATCATCAATCATCAGAGTCTGATTGCCACGAAAACTGCCCGTGTTGTCCATGCGGCACAGGGCGATGGCGTCATGGAATTCGGACTGCGCCGCGCCCAGGGACCGGATGCCGGACTTTATGGCGCAAGAGCCGCTATGATCGGCGGATGCGTCGGCACCTCAAATGTGCTGGCAGGCAAGATGTTCGATGTGCCGGTGATGGGGACTCATGCACACAGCTGGATCATGAGTTTTCCGGATGAATACACGGCTTTTAAAGCTTACGCAGACTTATATCCAGATGCATGTACTCTTCTGGTCGATACTTACGACACCTTAAAATCCGGTGTTCCCAATGCGATCCGGGTATTCCGGGAGATGAAAGAAGCCGGGATTCATCCAAAAAGCTATGGCATCCGCTTGGACAGCGGTGATCTTGCCTACCTGTCCAAAAAAGCCCGTGCAATGCTGGATGAAGCAGGATTTGAAGATGCTGTGATCGCCGCTTCCAATGATCTGGATGAAATGCTGATCAACGATTTAAAGATTCAGGGTGCTGCCATCACCTCTTGGGGAGTCGGCACACATCTGATCACCTCCAAGGACTGTCCGTCTTTTGGAGGAGTTTACAAACTGGCTGCCATTGAAAAAGACGGCGAATTTCTTCCAAAGATCAAGATTTCCGAAAATACAGAAAAGATCACCAATCCGGGAAACAAAACGATTTACCGTGTATATGATAAAGAGACCGGAAAACTGCGTGCAGATCTGATCTGTTTTGCCGACGAAGTCTACGACACCAAAGAAGAACTGCTTCTGTTTGACCCGAATGCAACCTGGAAAAAAACACGCCTTGCCAGTGGAAGTTATACGATGCGCGAGATGTTAAAGCCAATCTTCATTCACGGGGAATGTGTCTATACTTCGCCTTCTGTCATGGAGATTGCCGCTTACTGCAGACAGGAAAAAGACACCCTCTGGGACGAGACAAAACGTCTCTTGTATCCGCACAAAGTCTATGTAGACTTGTCTCAGAAGCTGTATGACACAAAAGCAAAACTGTTAAATGATGTAAATAAATAATAAGGAGATTATCATGAGAATTATTGTATTAGCCGGTGGACTCAGCACAGAACGCGATGTTTCTCTCGCTTCTGCTGCCGGAATCTGTAACACATTATTAGAAAAAGGACACGATGCATTTCTTTTGGATGTATTTCTTGGTCTGGAGAATGCGCCAGAGAATCTGGAAGATGTTTTCACTCTTCCGGGACATGGTCTGGAGATTGCCAAAAATATTTCCGAGACAGAGCCGGATCTTGCCGCAGTCAAAGCATCCCGCCCGGATCAGTCCGACTGCTTCTTTGGACCAAATGTCATCGAGCTCTGCCGTCTGGCAGATATGACCTTCCTTGGTCTTCACGGCGGAGAAGGGGAAAATGGAAAACTGCAGGCTGCTTTTGATCTTCTTGGCATCCGCTACACCGGACCGGACTCTCTGGGATGTGCCGTTGCCATGGACAAAGGTCTCACCAAACAGATCTTTCTGGAAGCAGGCGTAGATACTCCTGCCGGGGTCTGCCTGTACAAAGAAAACAGTGACTGCTCCCTGGAGTCTCTCGGACTTTCTCTTCCGGTTGTTGTAAAACCATGCTCCGGAGGATCCAGCATCGGAGTGTACATTGTAAATACTGAGGAAGAATACCGTCAGGCTTTGGAAAACTCCTTCCGCTACGAAAATGAAGTGGTCATCGAAACGTTCATCAAAGGCCGCGAATTTGCCTGCGGAGTGATCGACGGCAAAGCACTTCCTCCGATCGAGATCATTCCAAAAAGCGGATGGTTTGACTATGCCAACAAATATCAGGCAAACGCAACAGAAGAAGTCTGTCCTGCCGATATCAGCGAAGAGATTTCAGAACGTATGAAAGCTCTCACAGTCCGTGCCTTCCAGGCTTTGAAACTGAATGTGTACAGCCGTGCAGACTTTATTCTGGATGAACATGACAACCTGTATTGTCTGGAAATGAATACCCTTCCAGGCATGACTTCCGCAAGTCTTCTTCCGAAAGAAGCACTGGCAGACGGCATTGCATACGGAGATCTGTGCGAACTGATCATTCAGAAATCCATGGAAGCCCGGTATCAGTAAGCAAATACAATAAAGGATGAAACATTTATGAAAAACATGACATTAAAAGAAATCGCCGTTGCCTGTGGCGGAATTTATTACGGCGATGATGAAAGTTATTATAAAGAAGTATCCAGCGTCGTGATCGACAGCCGGAAAGTGGAACAAGACAGTTTATTCGTTGCGATCCGCGGGGCAAGGGTCGACGGACATATGTTCATTCCCCAGACGATCCGTGACGGAGCCCTGTGTGCCATTTCTGAAAAGAGGATTGAAAATGCTTCCTATCCATACATTATGGTTACCTCCTGCGAACAGGCATTAAAAGACATCGCCGAACATTACCGCAAGAGTCTGAATCTGAAAGTCGTAGGAATTACCGGAAGTGTGGGAAAGACCAGCACAAAAGAAATGATCGCATCCGTACTTGGCGAAAAGTATCACGTATTAAAGACAGCCGGAAACTTTAACAATGAGATCGGACTTCCGCTCACTATTTTCAATATCCGCAAGGAGCATGAAGTCGCTGTCCTGGAACTGGGAATCAGCAACTTCGGCGAAATGGAGCGACTGGCAAAAGTAGCACGCCCTGACATCTGTGTGATCACCAATATCGGTGTTGCACATCTGGAACATTTAAAATCCAGAGACGGGATTTTAAAGGCAAAAACAGAGATTTTCATGTATATGAATCCAGAAGGTTCCATCATTTTAAATGGAGACGATGACAAGCTCTCCACTGTACATCCGGCCAACGGGATCCAGCCTGTTTTCTTTGGTCTGGATGAAAACAGGGACTTTTATGCGGATCAGATCGAATCCTGTGGGCTGCGCGGCACCAATGCCGTCTTCCACACACCAGTTTCTTCGTTTGCCGCACATATCTCCATTCCGGGTGAACACATGGTGCACAATGCGCTGGCAGGAATTGCTGTTGGATACGCACTGGGCATGACTGATGAGGAGATCAAAGCCGGAATCGAATCTCTGGTTCCTCTGGCAGGACGCAACAATCTCATCGAGACAGATTCCTTGACGATCATTGACGACTGCTACAATGCCAATCCGGCTTCCACCAGAGCGTCTCTGGACGTCCTTACAAAAGCAGATACCCGCAGAGTTGCCATTCTCGGAGATATGTTTGAACTGGGACCGACCGAAAAACAGATGCATTATGAAGTCGGAAAATATGCCGCTGATCTTGGGATTGATGTTCTCGTCTGCATCGGACAGCTTTCTGAGCATATGGCAACAGGAGCCAGTGAACAACACTCCCAAACACAGGTGTTTTATTTTGAAACAAAAGAAGACTTTTTCGAACAGACAGACCGTGTTCTGAATCCGAAGGATACGGTTCTTGTCAAGGCTTCCAACGGTATGAAGTTCTCCGAAATCGTCAATGTACTGAAAGAGAGGTAAAGTTTGAAACAAATAAGTAGAGGACAGCCAAAGAATAAAGGGCATGACAAATAAACCATCGTAAGAGGTGGTTTTGAAAAGTAAATATGGACACAACACCTAATCAGACAGCAGCAACTTCATCATCCTTGATGACATATCCTCGTTGTTTAAGCAGATTAAGTGCCTGTGAAGTAGTCAGTATTTTTGATTCACTCACAGGGCGTGATTCAAGAAAGCCTTCCGGTGTATAAGGTTTTAAATCTGTAAGTATGTGCCAGATAGCGGTCAGGAACATACGACAGATGGCAATGATAGCTTTCTTGTGACCACGCCGTGCTTTTATACGTCGATAACGGATCGTAATTTCTGGATGTTTCTTGGATTTGATTAAAGCATTTGCAACTTGCACCAAAACTGGTTTAAAATAAGAACCAGCACGGGAAATCCTAGTGGATTTGATTTTGCGATTGCTTTGGTCGTTACGAGGACAACATCCAACCCATGATACGAGGTTTTTGGCTGTGGGGAAGACAGACATATCACCTCCGATTTCAGAGAGCACCTGAATAGCAGTCATTGGGTTCTTATCGAATCCTGGTACGGTTCGAATAAGAGAAAGGGCTTCATCGTATTTATCACTGAGACGAAAGATTTCCCGTTCTATTTCTGCTTTGTGCATTTCTAATTCATCGATGTGATTAAGACATTGTCTGAGTTTTACAGCTTGTTCTGTAGAGATAGCACCATCAACGGCAGCCTGTATTTCTTCGATAGGAGTCTTACATCTGCCATCCACGAAAGGTGCTACGTCAAAAGTTTCCCCAGGGTGTTGTAAAATCTGTTCTGTAATAGAACGAGAAGATTTACCAAATACATCGGAAAAGACATCATCGAGTTTTAAATTAGAGACGGTAAGACAATTTTGAGCACGATTCTTTTCACCGGTAATCATACAGGTGAGTTTATATCGGTATCTTACAAGATCTCTTAACTCGCGAATGTCAGCAGGTGGAATAAAGGAAGGTTTTACCATGCCGCACATATATAGATCGCAAATCCACTTTGCATCTTTACGATCTGTCTTATTTCCTTTTTGGGGCTTGGTGTATTTGGGATGAGAAAGAGTAACCCAGACGTTATTTTTCTCTAAAATATTAAAAACAGGGATCCAATACTTGCCGGTTGATTCCATGCAGACATCCGTACAATTATATTTTGCAAGCCAATCACACAGCTCTTGCAACCCTTTTGAAAAGGAAGAAAAGCGAGCTTGCTTATACTCTGTTCGGCTGTGAGAATCAGTAATACCGATGCAGGCATAAATCCATGTTTTGTGGACATCAAGTCCGCAGCAATTATTTTTGATAATTTTAAATGACAATAAAATAACCTCCTGATATTTTGTAGCAATAAAACTGACAGTGACTGGTCATCCGGCAAAATCGAGTCGACTTTGGAAGAGATAAGTTTACGGGCTACGTTATGCGCCATTCATTGATGCCTTAACGGATGACCGACAACATATAGATATACGAGGTCGCCGCTATACAGCCCCGCCACTCACCTCTGCGTGTTCTGTAGTGTGTCAGTCTTATTAAAGAAATCATATCAGAAGGAAATAAGAATAGAAAAGCGAAAGTTAGCCAGTGAGTTTCATGACGCATTGGTGCCTTTCGCAGAAAGGCGGAATATAGATATGGACTATCAGATGCTTGTTCTTGATCTGGACGGCACTTTAACCAATTCCAGAAAAGAACTGACAGAACCGACCAGGCAGGCTCTGATCGAGATTCAGGAAGAAGGAAAAAAAGTGGTTCTTGCAAGCGGACGCCCGATCAATGGTATCGTTCCTCTGGCTGAAAAACTGCATCTTTCCAAATATGGAGGTTATATGCTCTCTTTCAATGGGGCGCGGATTACCCAGTGTTCTACCGGAGAAATTGTCTACAATCGAACTCTCCCGGCTGATGTGATCAAGCCAATCTTTGAGATCACATCCACCTATCCGGGACTGGATATTCTGACTTATGACGGTGACAAGATTCTATCCGGTATTGCATCTAACGAATATACAGAAAAAGAATCTTTTATCAATAAAATGGACATTGTCGAAGTATCTGATTTTGTATCCCGCCTGACTTTCCCGGTCAACAAACTGTTGGTTGCAGGAGAACCAGATCTTCTGGAAGAACTGATGCCGGTACTTCAGCAAAAGTTTCATAAATTGCTCAACATTTATCGCTCTGAGCCTTTTTTCCTGGAGATCATGCCCCAGAATATTGATAAGGCATATTCTTTGCAAAAACTGCTCAACAGTATTGGACTGACTGCAGACTCCATGATCTGCTGCGGGGATGGATTCAATGACATTTCCATGATCGAATACGCCGGACTTGGCGTTGCCATGGAAAACGCACAGCCAATTGTCAAAGAAACCGCTGATTTTATCACAAAATCAAATGATGAAGATGGCATTTTGCATGTGATCAATACGTTTTTACGATAACCGGAATGGTAAGAATCCAAAAAGGGAAGTACTGCAATTGACAGAATTGCAAACTTCCCTTTTTTGACTGCTTCATTTACCGATTTTTAAAAAAGATTATAACAAAATGAAATCAAAAACGGCACCATTGCAGAACAGATCACACCATTGAATACAGACAGAACCACTGTTTCTTCATTTGTATACCGAATCATCATCGGCAGTGTGGTATCTTCACTGGTTGCTCCTGCCGGCGCGATACACGTATAATAATTCAGTTTTTTCGAAATCCATGGGATGCTGAAAAACGAGAAAATCTCCCGCAGCAGATTGCTTAAAAACGCAATACTTCCCGCCTGCGCTCCCGCCAGATTGCCAATGGTAACACCAGACAGGCTGTACCACCCAAGCCCACTTGCAATTGCCGTACTCTCACCAAGCGGCATTCCCGTCAGAAGACCTCCCGCAATTCCTCCTAAAATAGAGCCAATTACGATTCCCAGAGGAATCACAAAAATTTTAATATGATATTCCTTGATCTTGCTGACGATTCCCTGATTGAAACCAATGCTGATTCCTACCAAAAACATCAACAGATATAAAATCATATCTTTATTCGATGTAATCCAGGATACGACTACATTCTCATCCAGTCCTGTCATCCCGCATGCAATACCACCCAGCAATGCAATAATCGCTAAATATACCATATCTACTTTTTCCCCTTTCCATTCTTTTTCTGTTCCAAAAAGTGTCTGGTCAGAGGATAGACCAACAAGACAGAGCCTACGGATGGAAGCAGAAAGAATATCACACTCTGGATTCCCAAAGTAGAAAGTTCTTCCAGAAAATTTTCCCTGCTTCCAAGCATCACTCCCATGGAAAAAATCAAAAGTAAGGTACAGACTACCTGCAAGATCTGATTCCATCTGTTTAAATTACGCGGCAGTAAAAACTTGCCCGCTAATACGCCAATACACATGATCACAATAACATCCATCTTTTGTATCCCCGTTCTTTCTCTCCTTTGGAGTATCGAAATATACCCCATTCGTACAAGGATATCACAAAAAACGTCTCATCGTCAATGCCTTATAAATCCAGAGTTTCCAGTACTCTTTTCAATTCTGCCGCAGATTGTTCCAACTTCTGCTGTTCACTTTCATTCAGTGGGATTTCCAGCACCTGTTCTGCTCCTTTTTGAGAAACCAGCGTTGGGACACTGATGCACAGATCCTCCAGACCATATTCCCCCTCCATCAGACTGGATACCGGCAGAACGGAATTTTCATCACGGATGATACTTTCTGCAATCCTTCCCACTGCCATCGCAACTCCGTAATAGGTCGCGCCCTTCCGCTCAATAATCTCGTACGCACTGTCACGGACTTCTTTGTAAATCCGTTCCATCGCCGCATCATGATCATAATGCCCGCGCAGCTCACAGAAGTCATGAATATCGATTCCGGAAACATTCGCGCTGCTCCAGACAGCCAGTTCGCTGTCTCCATGTTCTCCAATAATAAATGCATGCACACTTCTGCTGTCTACATCCAGATGCTCACTCAGAAGATAACGGAATCTGGCGGAATCCAATACCGTTCCGCTTCCAAACACGCGCTCTTTCGGATAGCCGGAAATCTTCAGCGCCGCATAAGTCAGAATATCCACCGGATTCGCCACGATCAGCAGATTCCCTTCAAAATTCCTTTTTGTGATTTCCGGAATAATCGATTTGAAGATTGCTACATTTTTATGCACCAGATCCAACCTTGTCTCACCTGGTTTCTGATTTGCGCCCGCTGTGATGATGATCAATGCACAATCGCTGATATCATCATAATTCCCTGCATAAATCTTCATGGAATGGACAAACGGTCTTCCGTGACTGAGGTCCATTGCCTCTCCCTCTGCTTTTTCTCTGTTTGCGTCAATAAGAACCAGCTCTGAAAATAATCCTTTCTGTACCAGATTAAACGCTGTAGATGCACCTACAAATCCACATCCTATCACTGCCGCTTTTTGAATATTCATCATGTTCCCTCCCTTATCTTAAAAATAATAATCATTACTGTTTTAAATGCTACTATAAAGATACGTTTTTAGCAACTATTTTTCATATATTTTCCAGATTGTGCGAAAAAAAGAACAACATCCCAGTTTTGAACCTGTCTCTACTAGAATGTTGTTTTTTTTCTAAAATTATTCATATTTAACCAATGACCTGATGATTCAGCCATTTTTTATTTTTCAGACGAATTGCATACATAATTCCCCGCACCGTCCAATCCGCAAACATACCGATCCACACTGCCATCGGTCCCATTCCAAATCCACGTGCAAGAATCATAGAAAGCATCACCCTGCACAACCACATAGAAAGAACGGATACTGTCATGGTGAACTTGACATCCCCTGCTGCACGGAACCCATACGCAGGAATGAAGGAAAACACCCATGCAATTGGTTTGACAACAGTGATCCAGGTCACCATATGGATACAGAGTCTTGCACTCTCTGGTTCCATTCCACCGAATTTTGTAATCGGATAAACAAGGATATACATGACAATGCAGGAAATCACGATTACAATTTCCGAAACAATGCTTAGCTTCTTCACATAATAAATCGCTTCGTCTTTTCTTCCTGCTCCAAGACATTCTCCAACGACTGTCATCAACCCGACACCCACACCGATTGCCAGAATTCCATTCAGATTTTCAATAATACTGGCCATACCCTGTGCTGCGATCGCAGCGGTTCCCATCAAAGAAACCGTAGACTGAATGGCCAGCTTTCCAAACTGAAACATACTGTTTTCAATCCCTGAAGGAATTCCGATATTTAAAATTCTCTGAATTTCTTTCCACTGCGGTCGAATCGTAAAATAGTCATATACCGGAATTTCCAGCTCTGGTTTCCGCAATCGGTACATCACAACGATCATTGCAAACATTCTCGCAAGCATCGTCGCGCATGCAGAACCTGCCACCCCAAGATGAAGTCCCCATACAAACCATACATTCAATACAATGTTCACAATATTGGAACAAATTGAAATTTTCATCGGCAGACTGCTGTTTTCCTGGGCTCTTAAAATACAAGATCCATCATCGTATAATGCAATAAACGGGTACGAGATTGCCGAAAAGAAAAAATATTTCTTTGCATTTATCATAACACTTTCCTCAACCTCGCCGAAAATCAATCCCAAAATCTGACCATTAAAAATCAGACAGATTGCTCCGATCATCACTGACAGACAAAATGTGATAAAAATAAGCTGTCTCGCCGCTTCTTTTGCATGTTCTCTTTTTTTGCACCCCAGGTAATGAGAACATACCACCGTGCCCCCGGATGCCAGTGCAAAAAACGCCTGCACGATCAGAATATTGATGGAATCCACCAGCGTCACAGCGGAAATAGCTGCGGAACCCAGATTGCTGACTATCAGAGTGTCTACAGTCCCCATAAAGGAATTCAACAACTGATCAATCGCAAGCGGAATCAGAAGTGCTGCAAGTTTCCTGTTATCAAATAAATGCTTTTGTGTATCCACCTTTTCCCCCTCTTTGTTTGCATCAGTTCCATTTGGCTAATTATGTTTTTAGGATACACCTATATTCGCTATTATGCAAGAAAAGAGAATAAATCTTGCAAATTTATTCTCCCTTTGTCTCTATATCTTCTTTGATAAACATCAAAACAAAACCTGCCATCAGCAATCCTGCTGCGATCCAGATCGTCCGATCCCCCATCTGTCCACTCAAGACTGCTCCGATTGCTGCACCTATCGCAAAAATCAAAATCACAAAATAATAATGCAGACTTTTCTTTTTCAGCTCCTGATTGCCTGTCACATGATATTTGCAGAGCATTTCCGTCGCACTTCTCATATTTCCGATACACATTGTCGTCGCACAGGGAATACCGTGAAATTTCCGGAATGCGTTGACCTGCATTGCACAGCTAAACGACATCATCGCATTGGCCGCTACATTCATACTCTGCGGAAATACACCAACCAGAAACAATAAAGCAATCTGGATCAACAAAACAATCTGCCGCCAATGGATTTTTTCATTTTCCTTACACAAATACTGAATGCGAACTGCCACATAGACTCCGCTGATAAATGCCAGCAATGGAATCAGATAATGCAGAGCCCCGCTCCAGTTTTTCTCTGCCAGATTCTGCCCTAACAATACGATATTTCCAGTCTGGGCATTGGCAAATACTTTTCCCCTGCAATTATACGAATATGCATCCTGCAGCCCGCCGGCCAATGTCAAAAACACTGCCAACGTCATGGATTCCGACATCTGTCTTTTGATTCTCATATTCAGATACCTCGTTTTTTACAAAGATCTGATAGACAGCACCTGTCACAATACGGTGCGGTCCTTGCCGTACAGATCTCTCTTCCATGATATACGAGGCGATGACAAAAGCTGCTTCCCTCTTCCGGCGGAATGATCTTCCACAGTTCCATCTCCACCTTTTTTGGCTCTTTGATCCCATCTACCAGCCCCATCCGGTTTACCAGACGAATGCAGTGTGTATCTGTCACAATTGCTGGTTTTCCAAACACATCTCCCATGATCAGATTTGCACTTTTCCTTCCGACCCCCGGAAGCTTCAGCAATGCATCAAAATCATCCGGGACTTCCCCATGATATTCATTTCTCAAGATTTTCATACAGGCACTGATATCTCTTGCTTTACTCTTTCCAAGCCCGCAGGGACGTACAATTGCTTCGATCTCCTGCGGATCAGCTTCTGCCAGCGCATTGACATCCGGAAATTTGGCATACAAATCTTTTACAACCACATTGACCCTCTCATCCGTACACTGTGCTGCCAGACGCACGCCCACAAGCAGTTTCCAGGCCTCACTATGGTCATAATCAAGTGTACAGTCCGCATCCGGATATGCCGTGCGAAGCCGCTCGATGATTTCCAGTGCGCGTTGTTTTTTTGTCATATATAATCAACTCCTCTTTGCTGTGGTAATCTTTCATTTTTTTCATATATAATCTGTTTTTTATCATAGCACAAAACAGTCGACATACCAACAGGTACATCGACTGTTTTGAAATAAATTTTTATGTATTACGCTTCTTCTTTTGTTTTCGGTAATAATCGATTATCATCAGACAATCTTAAAAATGGCGCATATGCCACTTCCCACGGATATCCATCCGGATCCAGAAAATATCCGGAATATCCGTCGCATCCTCCCCAGTCTTTCCACTGTGGTTTCTGCCACACCGTACCTCCTGCTTCTTCTGCCATCTCAAATAATGCATCCACTTCTTCTGCACTGGCTCCATTGATTGCCAAAGTAAACCCGCAGTATTCCCGCTTTGGTTCCACCTTTAGTCTGGCATCATTTCCCAAAAATTCATACGGCACAAGCCCAAGTACGATATTATCTGTCAACATATAGGTACAGATTGCAGGATCCGATTCCGGCGAACATTCCCAGCCTAATTTTTCATAGAAAGCAATCGATTTCTCCAGATTCTCAACACCCAATGTAATAATTGAAATACTCTTTGCTCTTACCATAAAATGCCTCCTAACACTGTGCTTTAAACTCTCGGATTTTCTCTTTCATTGCCGGAATATCCTCGTGGAGTTTCAAAATTGTACTTCCTACAAACGCCGCATCCCCACCGGCTTCTTTTACCAGCTTCACATCTTCTGGTGCATGAACGCCTACTCCACAGTAAATCGGGCGATCGATACCACATGCTCTCAAATGCTCTACACAGTCTTTTAATGTCGGATATTTTTCATTCTTTTCCTGAGTCTCATATGGTTTTGCCTGAAGGTATACAAATCCATTGGACTGTTTTGCCATCTCGATCTCTGCCTCCGGCATATGGAATTGTACATAGCAGGATACCTGAAGTCCGGCTGCGATAATTTCATCTTTGATCGTATCATCCTTCAAACCAACCAGAAGAATGTCCTTCAGATCATTTTTTAAACAGAAATCAATAAATTTCTTTGTTCCGATTTCTTCTACTGTATTTTCGTACGCCAGTACTAAAATCTTAACGTCCGGTAATTGATCCTTAATAGCTACGATAGAGTCCATATATTTTTCATAATCATCACAAGATTCCAATGCTTTTGCCATTCTTCCTGCAATGTAATCACTCTCCAAATATGGATTTCTGGATGGGAAATCTACTTCCATCATTTTACATCCGGCATCTGCATATTCCATTGCCATATTATAACTTGCTTCAATTGTCGGGTATCCGTTTGATAAATAACAAATAATTTCCATGTCTATTCTCCTCTATATGCTTTCATAAACAATTCTTTAAATCCTTCCACCTCTGGAATTACCGGATTTGTTTTCGTACATCCATCTGCTTTTGCAAGTGCGGCCATCTCATCCAGTTTTTCTGTAAATGCGGCTTCATCTGCGATTACTTCTTTTAGACAGGATGGGATATGCAACGTACGGTTCAGCTCTTCCACTGCTGTATGTAAATTTTCAGCGCCGATTTTTTCTGCGAACGTATCATATACTTTCTTTGCTCTTTCATCTGCTTCATTGTAACGAATGACATATGGAAGAAGAATTGCGTCTGCCAGGCCATGAGAAATATGGAACACTCCGCCTAATGTGTGCGCCATGGAATGTACGATTCCGAGAGAAACATTGGTAAATGCCATTCCTGCCACCATTGATGCCTGCAGCATGATTTCTCTTGCTTTCATATCTGTTCCATCTGCACAGGCTTTTGGAAGATTTTCCATAATATCGATTGCTGCCTGTGTTGCCAGAATATCGGATACATAGTTTGCCCGATTGGATGCCAGAGCTTCCAGTGCATGTGTCAGAGCGTCCATACCAGTTTCTGCTGTAATCTTTGCAGGCATGGAAACCGTTACTTCCGGATCACAAATTGCAATATCCGGCATCATTTCCATATTTCCAAGTCCATGTTTCAGCCCTGTTTCGTTGTCAGAAATAACGATGGATCTGGAAACCTCACTTGCTGTTCCACTTGTAGATGGAATGCAGCAGAGTCTTGCTTTTTCTCTCAGTTTTGGAAACTCATTTGGAGGAAGTACAGATTCCATTGTCTTCAATTCCGGATGCTCATAGAAAATCCACATTGCTTTTGCAGCATCCATTGCTGATCCTCCACCTAACCCTACGATCAGATCCGGACCAAATCCGAGCATTTCCTGCGCCCCTCTTATTACCGTTTCAAAAGACGGATCTGGCTCTACGCCGCTGATCACCATTGTTTCTGCACCGGCTTCATGGAAATATCCTTCTACTTTTGCAAGCATTCCGCTTTTTTCCATGCTTTTTCCGCCTACTACAATACTTACTTTCTCTGCTTTGATTGTTTTAATATATTCCAGGCAGCCTTCTCCAAACATCAATTCAGAGCCTGCCAGTTTCATTGGTCTCATCATGATTCTTCTCTCCTTTTTTATGCGTTTAATCCATCTAATACTTTTTTCACAAGATCATATGAAATCGGGTTGCTGATAATCCCACCTTCTTTGAGACTAGATCCGATGATCGCACCATCTGCGATCTGCAGCTGATCTTTGATATTCTCTGCTTTCACACCACTTCCTGCAAACACCGGCACTTTTACTACATTTTTTACTCGCTTGATCAGGTCCAGCGGTGTTTCCTCCCCGATCTGCGTTCCTGTTACAATAATTCCATCTGCACCGCTGTCCACAGCTTCTTTTGCAGACTGCTCTACTGTAATATACGGAAGTACCATATGAGCATGTTTCACCTGCACATCTGCCAGAATTTTAATATCCTCTTTTCCCATAGCTTTTCGATATTCCATACATTTTTTTGCACATGGATTAATAATCCCGTCTGTAAAGATTACCGTATCTACAAATACCGGAACACGAATAAAGGATGCCCCTGTAATTGCTGCAATTGCAATATTGGCTTCACAATCATTAAATGCTGCATCAACTCCAACCGGAATGTTCACTGCATTTTTTACAGCCAACGTTGCCGCCGTCAAGGCTGCCAACTGCGCTTTATTCAGCAGCGCTGAAAATGGAGTGTCCCCCATATTTTCTACGATCACTGCATCCACTCCTGCTTTTTCCAGTGTGACTGCATCTTGTACTGCTCTGTCTAAAATTTTCTGATAATCTCCATCAAATCCAGCTGTTGTCGGAAGTGGCAGACAGTGTACCATTCCAATCACTGTTTCTGAACCAATTGTAAATACTTCTTTACTCATTTTTTTCTCCCTCCATTTTCATATGATAATGATAGATTCCTTCCAAGGCTGTTCTGCAAAGCAGATCTTCCGCATCTGTTCGTTCCTGTCCTGTCAGTTTTTCTTTCAGATTTTCCAAAACGGTTACCATAGTGAGAATACATGTTTTGACTCCCATCAGTCTTCCAAGAGTCAGCATACAGGATGATTCCATATCAATTCCTGTCACACCCAGTTTTTTCACTTCCTCAAATGTCTCGGACATATCCCTTCCCCACTCCAGAGAAAATCTGGAATCATGCATATTGCTGTAGAATCCGTCCATTGTACAATTGAGTCCATTCAAATATCGTTTTCCCATCGTTGTAACCGTTTCATTCATTGCATTGACCAGATCGATATCTGCAACAGCGGGATAGCTTAAATCTACATAAGACTGACTGGTACCTTCCCTTCTCATCGCAGCAATCGGAATCAGAAAGTGTCCCAGCATATCATCCTGCATCGACATGACCGTTCCCATTCTCACAGCCACTTCCATTCCTGCCTCATACATTTCTTCCATTGCAATCGCAGCAGAAGGTGCACCGATTCCTGTCGATGTGACTGTCACTTCAATTCCCTTATACGTTCCTGTATACGTATTAAATTCTCTCATAAATGCTACTTTTTTTGGATTTTCCAAATATTGTTTTACAACTTCCACTCTCCACGGATCTCCAGAAAACAGGACATATTTTGCAACTGTTTCCTGATCCGCGCCCATATATAATGTGCTCATAGCTTTTTCTCCTTTTCAAAATATGAACGTTCAGATACTACTCAAATGTTTTTACTTTCTCCAATAACTGTTCTTCTGTCGGCGCATTTGTGCAGCATCCTTCCGCCTGAAGAATAAAATAAGAAAGTGTTCCTCCAAGTCTGCAGCACTCTTCCGGTTTATATCCATTGAGATATCCATAGATGAACCCTGCCATATAGGCATCTCCGGATCCTGTTGCATCTACCACATGATCTACTTTGCAGATTCCGATCTTTTCCTGACGGATGGTATCTCCTTCCCGAATGTAACAGAGACTTCCTTCTTTTCCGAGTGTTGTAACAATGATTTCTACTTCACCAATATCAAACAGCTCTGTAATATCTTCAAAACCATAAATTTTTTCAATAATTTCCCGCTCTACCTCATTAGTAAAAATAATTCTGCTGCCGGTCAAAAGTCTCTTTAAAAATTCTTCCGGAAATGCATCAAAATCATCTTTCATTCCAAATACGACGGGAACATGATGTTTCTGACATTTTTCAAAAAATTCCTCATTATCCTGTCTCGATGCAACTGTGATTACTCCCAGTTTTGTATCTTCAAACAAGGTATCCGGAAGCGGTTTTGCATATTTTCCATCCATTGCACCCGGATAAAAAATGGTAATGTGGTCATTGTTGTTATCCTGGATCAAATAGCAGACACTGGTTGCTTCTTCCGGAAGTTCCGTAATCCCATCCAGTGGAACATTTCCATCTTCCAGAAATTTTTTAAACCCATTGCTTTCATAATCTCCACCGACACGAAGTACCGGTTTTGCACACATTCCCAACTTACACAGTGCATAGGCAATATTCACAGAACATCCCCCGTAAAAAATCTGTGTATTTGACTGATTCGTAACCAGAGAAGTAAATCCGACCTTTGCCGGCGTATCAATCTTAATAATGTGATCCATGCTCACATAACCACTTGTCAACACATCTGTTTTCATTGCCTTCCTCCTATAACGTTCCTTCATCCAGCATCGTAAATAGTGTATTCATATCCACTACGTCTCCCAGATATTTATCAATGTCTGTCAGATGCACCTCATTGACAATGTCTGAATTCGTTGCTACACATTCTTTTACAACATATGGATTGTAGTCTAAATAGAATGCATCTGTTACCGTTGCACGAATGCAGCAGTTTGTCTTAGTTCCTACAATGATCACGTTCTCTACTTTGTTTTCCCGAAGAACCAAATCCAGATCTGTTCCAAAAAATCCACTGTATCTTCTCTTCTGAATGACATAGTCTTTCTCTTCATCTACCGGAAGCATTGGATCGATCTCCACCCCAAAAGTCCCTTCGATGCAATTTGGCCGCATTGCCTGAGCTTTTCTGTCGACTTTTCCTTTTCGATTGCAATGCTGCATAAACACGATCAACAGACCTTTTTCGCGGCATTTATCCAGTACTTTCCGGATCTGAGGTAAGATTTCTCTGTTTTGCGGATAATAGACAAGCCCGTTTGGATCTGTGAAATCACGTACCATGTCTACAATGATCAATGCTGATTTACTCATGGTTCACACTCCTTTAAATTCCACGTACTTTATGATTTCTGTACTTCACTACAGAAACAACTGTTAACACAACACTCATCACCACATAAGGAATAACATCAAACACTGCTGCAGCTGCGCCTGCATATAAACTCAAGTTAACAGAAAGCGCTCTTGCAAGTCCGAACACAATGGCATAAATACTGCATGATAACGGGTCTCCTCGTCCACAGTAAATCGCCGCAATTGCAATAAATCCTCGTCCTGCCGTCATATTATTTGTAAAAATTGTCATTCGCTCCAGTGCCAGATTTATACCAGCCAATGAACAGAAAAATGCTCCCAGAAGAATTGCAAGATACCGATATTTATTGGTGTTAAGACCAAGGCTCTTCGCTGAATCCTCATTTTCTCCAACGACACGTACATACACTCCAAATTTTGTCCGATACATTAAAAACCAGATGAAAATAATAGCCAGAAACGAAATATATGTAATCACTGTATGTCCACTGAGAATGGATCCAATAATCGGAATATCTTTGATAAAGGGGATATCAATTTTAAATTCTGCCGCATTGGTAAAATCTAACTTTATATTTGCAGAATTCATCAACTGAAGTACAAACCCTGCAATCGCTGTAACTGACATATTGATTGCCAATCCGATTACAATAACATTTCCTTTACAAGTCACACCAAAAAATGCGAAGATCAGACCAATCACCATACAGATTCCAATTGCTGCTATATAGCCTAAAATGATATTTTCCGTTTCAAAACTTACCAATACCGAAATAAATGCTCCTGTAAGCATCATTCCTTCCAGCGCAATATTCAGAACATTTGCCTTATATGCAAAAATTCCACCTAATACACAAAGTAAGATCGGAACAGCATGATACACACAATCGTATAAGATTCCATTGATAAAATCCATTATGCTACCTCCTTCCTGCTTCTCAGTTTCATAAATCGTTCTTTTAATCCAAAACGCTCATCCAAAAACTGCACTGCCAGGAACAAAATAATCAATCCCTGTAATACGCCTACGATTTCTTTTGGAACAGATGTATACATATTGATATTATCTGCACCTGTCTTCAATGCACTGTAAAAAATTGCCGCCAGAAGAATTCCGATTGGGTTGTGCCGTCCAAGCAGTGCGATCAGCATTCCATCCCAGCCAAGTCCTGTTGTTCCTGAAAATCCCAGTGTATATTTAAACTTTTCACTCATCATATGTCCTGCGCCTGCGAGTCCTGCCAAAGCTCCACTGATACACATCAAAACAATGATCTTTCTTCGTACTCTCATTCCTGTTGCTTCTGCAAAATCCGGATTTTTTCCGATCGCTGTGATTTCCATACCAAGTCTTGTTTTTGTCATAACAAATGTCATCAAAATCAGAATGGCAAATGCCAGAAAGAAAAACATTGTCAATCTTGAATTTTCAATTCCCAATCGCTTAAACATTGCGTTTTCATGAATTACCGGGGTACATACATATCCCGATCCTGCCTCTCTAAATGGCCCTGATGACAAATATTCCAGAACTTTGATCATTGCATAGTTCAGCATTAACGTAACAACCATTTCATCTACATGAAAGTACGCTCTTAAAATTGCCGGTATCAAAGCAAACAATACACCACATGCAATACCTACCAGCATACACACCAGTTTTTCCAGAATTGGACTGGATAAATTCAGCGAAGCTCCTGTGATCCCGGCAAAAAAGCCACCAAGAAGTAACTGCCCTTCTACTCCCATATTAAATATATTCGCCTTAAACGTAATCGCGATCGCAAGTCCGGTCAGCAGTAACGGGGATGCATAATGCAGCGTATTCAAAAATCCCTTCACTGTAAAAAGAGATTTTCCAAGCATGATCTGATAAGCTTCCAATGGATTCTCTCCGATGCAGGCAATAATGATCCCGCCAATAAAAAATGCCAGTCCGATTGGAAGCAATGTATTGATAATTTTCGGAGCAATATAGCTTGATTTTTTCTTTGTCACTCTAGTTTCCTCCCTTCATCTGGGCACCTGCCATCAACAATCCGATTTCCTCTGATGTTGTAACCTGTGGATCCACTTCTCCAATAATCCCACCTTTGTACATCACTGCTACTCTGTCTGAAAGACTCATGATTTCGGATAATTCACTGGAAATCAACAGAACTGCTTTTCCGGCATTTCTTAAAGCAAGCAGCTGTCTGTGTATAAATTCGATGGATCCGATGTCAACGCCTCGCGTAGGCTGACATGCAATGATCAGATCCGGATTATTCTCAAATTCTCTCGCAATAATTACCTTCTGTGCATTTCCTCCGGAAAGCTGAGAGATTAAACCATATTTATCGGACACACGAATGTCATATTTTTGGATAAATTCATCACACAGCTGTTTCATCTTCTTATTTTTTAAGACACCTTTGGAACATACTCCATGTGTATCAAAATATCCTGCAATACAATTCTCCGGAATCGACATGTCTCGGCAGAGTCCTTGTGCATAACGATCCTCCGGAATAATTCCGATCCCGAACTTTCTCAGTTTATCCGGCCATGCATTTGTCACATCTTTTCCATTCAATGTAATTTTTCCTTTTGTTACGGTCATAACGCCTGTCAATACCTTGATCAGTTCACTCTGTCCATTCCCTTCGACACCTGCAATTCCAAGAACCTCTCCTTTTCGTACAGATAATGTCACATTATGTAAAATTTCCTGATTGGCATCATTCACCGTACAAATATTTTCTACGCGATAGGCTTCTTCTTCCTGAGGCGCCGGTCCAGCTTCATTGCGTACAGTCAGTACAACATCTCTTCCTACCATCATCTGCGCAAGTTCTGTTTCATTTGTATCTTTTGTTTTGACATTTCCAATCACCTGACCACTTTTGATCACCGTAACACTGTCACTTAAATACATCACTTCTCTCAATTTATGAGTGATCACAATAATTGTTTTTCCCTGATCCCGTAATGCTTTCAGATTTTCCATCAGCTGATCCACCTCCTGAGGTGTCAGTACTGCCGTTGGCTCATCTAAAATCAAAATATCTACATTACGATATAACATTTTTAAAATCTCCACCTGCTGGCAAAGACCTACTGAAATATTCTGGATTTTTTCCATCGGATCGATCTGGAAATGATATTCTTCTATCAACTGTTTTACTTTTTCAATTTCCTGCCTTCTGTCTATCAGACCTCTTCTTGTGATCTCACTGCCCAACAGAATATTTTCATAAACACTCAGGCTTGGAACCAGCTTGAAATGCTGATGCACCATTCCTATTCCATGCCGGATTGCATCTGTAGGAGAATTCATAACAAGTTCTTCTCCATTTAGTAAAATTTTTCCACTGGTCGGCTTCAAAACACCGTATAACATATTCATCAGCGTTGATTTTCCTGCCCCATTTTCTCCGACAATACATTTAATTTCCTGCTTTTCCACCTGTAAGTTGATATCATTATTTGCAATAAAATCACCAAATTTTTTGGTCAGATTTTGTGTTTCTATAATAATACTCATGGCAAATCTCCTATTTTTGTATAAACTAAGGGTGTCCCAAAGTACATTTCATGCTTTGTAACATAATTTCTCTTGAGACACCCTCAGAATTCGCTATTTTGTTTTAATTACTACATTCGGGCACTTTGTTTCATCAAATTCTTCATTCAGCTGCTTATTCGTTACTTTGATCTCTCCATTTGAAATCTGTTCGCTGATTTTCTGAACTTTTTCTTTGATTTCTTCCCATACGGCCGTATCCTCAATATATTTGCCCATTTCTTCTAAATCTGTGATTCCCGTAGCACCAGATGCCAGGTTATATGTCTGCAGTCTGTCCATTTCTGCAATTTTTCCATCTGCATAAGCTTCTGTGATCACTTTAACCGGAACGCCTGTAATCTTTAACACACTGGTCAAAACATGTCCTGGCTGCTGAGCATCCAGATTTGCATCCGTCTGAATTGCAATTTTTCCTAATTCTTTTGCTTTCGCAGTAATTCCATCTCCAACAACACCTGCATCCGCAAACACGATGTTAGCGCCTTCATCAAAGAATGTCTCGGCGACTGTACTTCCTAATGCTGAATCTGTAAATCCTGCGTCGTATTTTGCATAATAATCATATTTTACTCCATACTCTTCTGCTGCTTTATTGATGCCTTCAATAAATCCATAAGAATATACCAGAATACCATTTGAGTTGGTTCCTCCAATAAATCCAAGTCCTCTTGCAGTATCTAATGGAGTCAGCCCATAAGAATCACCAAACAATTTCTCCATATTTTCATTTACCTGTACTGATAAATATCCGGCGAGATACGATGCTTCGTGTACATCAAACAATACGGAAATCACATTATCATGAATCTGTTCTCCATTCTCATCTTTATTTGGATTGTCATTAAATACTACAAACGTTGTATCTGGATACTGCGCTGCAATTGGCTCTGCTCCGCCTACGCCTTTGATCAATGCATCAAAATCATATTCCAATGAAAATATGAGGTTATAGCCATCGTCTGCCAATGTTTCCAATGCCTCCGGCACTCCATTCGCCGGTTCGATAATTTTATATTCACAGCCAATTTTTTTTGCCGCTTCTTCAATTCCCTCACAGGCCGACTGATTGTATCCATTATCGTTTTGTCCCGATCCGGAACATACTACTGCAACTCTCAGATCACTGTTTTCGCCTTTTCCTGAATCTCCACTTTCTTTTCCACATCCTGTAAAAATGAGTGCACTTAATAAAACAAGTGCCAATGCCAATGCGCTTGCTCTTTTTTTCATAACTTACCTTCTCCTTTTTCCACCCAGCTGTTATCTTACCTGATGGATATAAAACTTAAATTTATCAGTTCTGTAACAGCATTTAAAGTATTCAATCGCTACTTCTTTTCCATTTACAATTCCATATGTCGTACAGCAAAACTGTAACAACGGGATTTCTTCCTCTACATCCAGATATTCTGCCAGTTCATCATGTGCACTGATTGCTTCAATTGTACGGGTTGCTTTCGTAATTTTCACTCCATACTTATCTTCCAGAATTTTATACAATGAAACTTGAGAAAAATCATACAAATCAATATCTGGAAATAGCTTATACGGCAAATAGGTTGTCGTATAGTTCAGGGGCTCTTCATCTGCATAATAAATTCTTGCCAACTGAAAAACCTCTTCATGTTCATTCAAATTCAGAACATTTCTTCTTTTTGCATCTGCCAGTATTACTTTTTTGCTGATCACTTTTCTTCTTGGTGTATACCCCAACTTTTCAATATCCTGTGTACAGCTTGTAATCGAAACTAAATTATTCTGTTCTCCATCCCCCTTTACATAAGTACCTTTTCCGTGAACACGGTATAAATACCCTTCTTTTACTAAATCATCAATGGCTTTTCGAATGGTTATCCGGCTTACATCGAACACTGCCATTAATTCTCTTTCGCTTGGAATTGTTTCATTTTCTTTATATGTATTATTATCAATCTCTTTAATAATCTCTTGCTTAATATGATAATATTTGGGAACTTTATATTCTTCTGACACTTCTTTCTACCTCCAACTGGTTATATCCACTTTTAACTGGTTATGATGTCTCTTTCTGTTATTATAATATCTCAATACCAGTTTTCCGTCAATATCTAAATTTTACACTAATATAAGCTTTGTTTTTTGTATGTTTTGCATATATTTCTTTTGTATTTATCACTTTTTCACAATTTTAAAACAATACCACTGTTCAAACTGGATATAACCAGTTCAAACAGTGGTATTATCTCTGCCCTACATTTCTATCCTCTTTATATTTCTTACTAAAAACAACCAATATTACAATATCCACTCCCATTGCCACTGCTGCCACGATCCAAGCCGTCCGAACCCCCATCCATTCTGTCAAAAGTCCCAGCAAATTCATAATAAAAAATCCTGCCAGACTTTGAACCGTACTAAATATGGAACTATATGTAGATCGGGTCTCACTTTTTATATGATCGCACATCCATGTTCTGGTTGCCGCCTGCTCCATGCCAAATCCAAATTCTACCAATCCTGCTCCAATCACAAAAGACGGGATAGAGGAAAATGCGATAAGAAGGAAAAATCCCAAAATACTGATCAAAATTCCTACTACAGAAGTCCCCAACGTATTAATCTTCCTTGCAACAATACTGACTGCATAATTTCCTGCCATCAAAAGCAACATAAAGATTAACAACAAAAACGCCAGATATTTCATCTTGATCTGTATGATTTCTGTCGCATATATCTGCCAAAATAGCACAAATGCTACAAATGGGACGTGACAAAACACTGTCCGCAAAGACAATAAGCGCAATTTTCTGTCTTTGCCAAATTCCCTTGCCTGACTTTGCAGTACATACACGATATTTTTGCCCTGTATCTTCCCGTAGTTATCCTCTCCTTTCGACAACGCAAGCACCCCCGCCAAAATCGAGATACTGCCTGCTGTCAAAATCGGCATTCGTTCTCCTACTCCAATCAGAACATACGATGCAACTGAGGCTGCAACTGAAAAAAATCGGACACAAGTATCTATTTTCGGCAATATTTGGCTTCTTTCCTCATATACTCCATACAATATCATCTGATCCACCAGCCAGGCCGAAGGTGCTCCTGAAATCAATGCAAGCCCCAACGCCATTAAAATCATCGCCGGAAGAAATGTCCAAAAATTTACAGCAAATGCATAAACTAAAATTCCCACTCCCCAGACAACAAATCCATACCCTGCTGTTCTCTTCCTGCCGATTTTGTCAGAAATAGTTCCGGTCGGATAATCAAAAACTGCCTGTAATATCTGCTGAATGCTAAATAAATTTGAAATCTGGACAACCGACAGTTTCTGTGAACGCATAAACGCAACATAGGTTGCTCCAAAAAGTTTATCTGCCAGTTCGAAAAGCGACAGCATACTTATATATAGTTTTTTGACCTTTCCAAACTCTTCTTCTCTCTTTCTCATAGAATCTCCTCTAATACTAATACTTTCTCTGCCTCATTCAATCACTCAAACATGTCTCACATGGAAAACTTATCTTGATACAAAACCAGTCTTCTTTTATTTCTGCTGCAATCTCCCCGTGCATTTTTTGCACAAATCCTTTTGCGATGGAGAGCCCCAGCCCGGTCGAGCTTTTGCTTCTGGCTTTATCTGCCTTATAAAATCGTTCAAATACTCTGCTGATATCAATCTGTTCTCCTGGTTCTATTTTATTTCGGAAGACGAGTTCCATCTGCTTTTCATTTCTGCTTAATTGAATCCGAATCTCCTTGTTTCCGTGATCCAGTCCATTTTTAATAATATTCTGGATTGTCCGTCTCAGCGCCTGTTTGTTGCCTCGGATCCATACAGGTTCTTCTGTAATCTCAAATTGAGGGCTGATTCCCTGTTCTGCCCAGTCATCATAATAAGAAAAACCCGTCTCTTTTAAAATCTGTCCCACATTCTGGGGTTCCAGTTTTAGTTCATAGGTTCCGTTCTGTAATTTCGTATACGTAAACAGTTCTTCCAGCATTTCCTTCAGACTTTCTATCCTCTCCTGAATGATCTGAATATAACGTTTTCTGTCATTCTCCTCCTGTGTTTCCTCCAACAGCTGAAAATATCCGTCCAGAGAGGTCAGCGGAGTCCGGATATCATGAGAAAGGTTCGTATAAATATCTGCGATCATCTGCTCTTTCTTCTGATAGTCCGCCCGCTCTTTTTTTCTCTCTTTAAGCAATGTATTTAACAGTTCTGCCAGCTCTCCGATGTGCCCCTTTTTCATCTCTGTTGTGATCAACATATTGCTGTCACATTCCTGAAGGAAACGCAATTGGCGGCAGATATCTTTTACCTGCCGCTTATAACTTATCAATATACCAATCAAGATCAAAATAAGAACGGATAATACTCCAATCATTATATACATTTTCAGATATCCCTTTTCTTAAATACCATACTGCATATTCCAAGCATCACAATACTGAATCCAACACTGACTGCCACTGCTGTTACCGCCATGTTCGCAGTCACATTGGTTTCCAGAAACATCATATTTCCGGTAACTGTATATTTCATAATTTCAAAATCCTGGATTTTCATTTTGGCGATCAGCCGATCCAGAAAGCTGTAGAAAATTACAAGAACATTCATGCAAAGCAATACGCCTATGGTCATACTGATCACATTGTTGCGAAGTACGACTGCAATACACATTACGATCATCAGCAATGCAAAATGTAACAAAATCTGCAGACCTGCATACTGGAAAAATTCTTTTGCCGGGCCAAACACAAACTCATCAAAAAACAACGCATTGCTCAACATCTGGACTCCTGTAAAAAGCAGTAGTGTCAAAATCGTGTACAAAAACAGAGAAACTGCCTTTGAGATCACAAGTCCTTCACGATTTCGCACCTGACCGGCTATATTTTTCACAAATCCGCTTGTCATATCGGCTGTCGAATACAGAATCGCAAAAATCACCATAAAAAGAGCGATAAATTTTCCTTTGATATTTGCATAAAACAGATCAAACACGGAAACTTCCTCTCCCGGCTTTGTCGGAACTGTCACGTCCATACCGAGATTGACATTTTCACTCTCTGTCTGACCTGTGGCATATTCATACATTTCCTGCTTTTCTTCCATTGAATATGCTTTCATTTCCCCGGCTGACAGACCTGTTGTGAACAAAATCCCTGCCGCCATGACCAGCCATATCACATACATACTTTTTGTTTTGAACATCCGATACAGTTCCATTCGAATCATATTAAGCATTTTGGGCACCTCCTGTCAGATTCAGAAAATAATTCTCCAGTTCTTCGCTTGTAATTCCGATTCCCCTGACCAGTATCCCGGCTTTTGCAAGTTCCATATTTACGGAGGCGCTCTCATTCAATCTTTCATAAATATAAATCTTATGCTGATCCATCACCTGATAGTTGGTAAATCCCATCTGATCCAAAACCGGAATTGCTTTTTTCGGATCATCCAGCAGCACTTCCATACGCTCACTGCATCGGATCATCAGTTCTTCTCTTGTCAGCTCCTGGAGCAGATTTCCATTGTGAATGATGCCATAATGTGTTGCGATCTTTGACAGTTCTTCCAGAATATGACTGGAAATAAGAATCGTCATATTCTGTTCCTCTTTCAATCGCAGAAGCATATCACGGATCTCCGCAATTCCCTGTGGATCAAGACCATTGATCGGTTCATCCAGTACAAGCAGGTCCGGCTCTCCTACCAATGCAAGTCCAATCCCAAGACGCTGCTTCATTCCCAATGAAAAATGCTTTGTTTTTTTCTTTCCTGTGTCTGAAAGTCCTACAATCTTCAGAATATTTTCAATATACTGTTTGTCATGAATCCCAAACAGTTTACACTTGATCGCCAGATTGTCATACGCAGACATATTCCCATAAATCCCCGGCGCCTCGATCAGACAGCTGATCCGGGAACGAACATGTTTCAATTCTTCGTTTTTGTATCCAAACATCTCGATCTCACCGGAAGTGGGTTGTGACAATCCGCTGACCATTTTCAGAAATGTTGTCTTTCCCTCACCGTTTCTTCCGATAAATCCATAAATAGCGCCTTTTTTCACATGCAGATCCACACTGTTTACCGCTTTATGATGTCCAAACTGCTTCGTCAGTCCACTTGTGCTCAATAAGTATTCACTCATCTTTTTTCTCCTTTTCCTTTCATCTGCTCTTATTCTATCGGTCAACTCTTAATCCATCGCAAATAAAAAGTAAAAAAAGAGTAAAGTTTATGGATGCAGACGATATCCGATTCCCCATATCGTCTGAATATATTCTTTCTCTGTCACTGCTTTCATCTTTTTCCGGATATTACTGATATGTACGTCCAATGTTTTTGTCTCGCCCATATAAGGTTCATCCCAGGCATACTCAAAGATTTCTTCTTTACTGAATACTCTCTTCGGATGTTTTACAAGAAGTTCCAGAATCGCAAACTCCTGACGTGTGATTCTGGGAAGCTGTACTTCATCCACACGTACACAAAAATTTTCCTTATCCAGTTCCAGTCCCTGATATTTTAGATTTTCCTCCTCTAAAATCCCCTCTGTCCGCCGGATCTGCACTGCAACACGAGCCAGTACTTCCTTGATGTCAAATGGCTTCGTCACATAATCATCCGCACCATTTTGCAGAAACTCTACCTTATCGTCGATAGTATCCTTGGCTGTCAGGATGATCACCGGAGTATTCCCCTGCTTTCGAATTTCCCTTAATACCTCTTCTCCCGGAATTCCCGGCAGCATCAGATCCAAAAGGATCACCGAATATCGGTTCATCGTCAAAAGCATACGTGCCTCCGTACCGGAAAAAGCCTGTGTACAGACATATCCCTGCTTTTCAAACGCTTCTTTTAGCAGCCCGTTTATGTTCATATCATCTTCTACAATTAATATTGAATGCATGTTGTTCATTCCTTTTCCTGTATGGTAATCCATTTTACCACTGAAATTCATAATTCTCCAGAAGAGAATTTTTCAAAAATATGAAAAAAGAAGCCCGATTCAATGACCAGACTTCTTATCCGTTTTCTATTTTTACGAAATCAAAACATACTTTTAATTTCCTCTATTTTACCGGGCGGTAATATGTATTATTCATTGCACATACCCCCGGTGCTATAATCTCAACTGATTCACGCCAGAGTCTACTTACTTTTCTCCATAAAGTTTCTGTTTTTTCTTTACCGTTGTTTTGTGCAACATATTTATGTAGTCCAATATTATTCATAATTTCCAGCATCTCCTTTTCTAAAATGATACATTAATCATATCATTTTTAGGCACTTTGCACAATATCCAGTTTTTGTTTTTGTGCGAAACGACATAATACTATTTATATATCACTTTTAAGAAGAATTTCTGTTATATGAATATTTTCTACTGAAAACTTTATTGTTTATTTTCACAACTATTCTTTCCAAAACAAACAAGAAATTATTTTAAAAAAATACCACTCACTCCAAAACCATTTTTACTGCACCGAACATTCCTGCATCATTTCCACAACTTGCCAATACAATATCTGTCTTTTCTGATGCATGAAACGCCGCTTCTTTATAATTTTTTCTTATTTCATCGACCAGAATATTTCCGGCTTTTGACACGCCGCCTCCGATCACGAATACTTCTGGATCCAGAATACATGAGATACAGGATAATGCCTGTCCCAGCTTTTCTCCGACAAACCGAACGACTTTTCGCGCCAGACGATCCCCTTCTTTCGCAGCATCAGCTGCAGTTGTTCGGAATTTCCGAACAACTGACTCTTCATCCAATTCTTCCTCTTCAAAAATATGCTTGATATGCTCGCTGATATTAGATTTACTTGTCTGATACAACTCACATAATTGTGCCTGTGTAAGCCAAACGGTCTCGTCTTCAAATTTAACGTCAATTTTTGTATGTCCATCTTCCGTTTGATATATGATGATTTCGCTCCCAACAATATTAGGATTGTCTTTTAGCCCTCCCTTTACCGTTCCATTAATTTCCCGATAACCTCTCTCTTAGTTAAACATCCATCTTCACCTCCGTAGCAAATAGTTTCTTATTCCCTTCCCCTGGAATAAAAGATATTTTTTTACCCTTTTGAATCACTTCTATTGCATGCTCTGTCTTAAAATAAGTACTTTCAGTAATGGAATATTCTTTTCCATCAGCACCAATTACATAGGCATAAAAACTTTTTGTTCCCTTTCCAACATATTTAACCGTTCCTGTAATGCGTCTAAAATCCGCATCAATAACGAATGTCCGTGTCTCGTCGACCTGCATGTGCAACTCATTCTTGTGTTCATGATCATCCACAAGATACTGATACTGATTTTTATATTCTCTGATAATCCGATCCGTATCTGTCGCAACATCACATCCAAACCCAAGATACAATTTCCTATCACCAATAATATAAAACTCCTCTTTGGCTCTCGTCGCCGCAACATTCATTATGTTCGCTTCGGTTACTGCCCAGCGTGCCGCCCCGCTGCTCTGCCTGTCGGCACCGAGTACAAAAAATACGATTGGAGCCTCTTTCCCCTGAAACGTATGGACAGTTCCGACATTTGTCGGCTTTCCCTGTTCATCATATCGGGTAAAATGAATTTTCCGTAATTTCTGGGAAAGCTGATATGCCACATTGGAAAACGGTGTAATTACATAAACCACATCTTTTTCTTTTTTATCTGAGATTTTCGGATTTTTATCTATCATCTCCTTGAGCTTATGCAAAAGGAATTCCCCCTGATCCTCAACATATTTATTGTTCGCCGTTCCACCAACATCAAACCAGTCTGTTTTTCCGTACTTTTCCATTCCCTGCACCATAAATCCGTCATAGGAAATCCTGTTCGAAATTGTAAACATCGGATACCGACATCTTCTATGCACCCATAACGGAATGCCAATCCATGAATCCTCCGCCTTGTCCTGTTTTCGATAAAACCCGTATTGACTTGCCGCATCTGCTAAAATCTGTGCGGATGCAGATGCAGATAAATATTTTTCTGTCACTCCAAAATGCTCCCCCAACATATATAGGGTATTAGAATCCAACGTAAGAACCGGTTTAATCTGCAACGGATCACCGACCACCATTACATGCCTGCTACGATAGATTGCACCGACAGCCGCCTGTGGCAGCGCCTGTCCTGCTTCATCGATAAAAAGATGCCCTAGTGTCTCAGCTCCAAGATTTTTGCACATACGCGAAAAACTGGCAAATGTAGAACTAATCACCGGAATTGTCATATTAATCCAGTTCCATGCCGCCTCAATCACATGCTTTCGCTCCAAATACTTCTCCTGCTGATCCCAGACGATAATGGCCGCCTTTACATTTTTTCTGTTCTCATAAAGAAATTGTTTTCGAACACGTAATGCCATAACAAACAATTTTGACTGTGCGACACGATACGCTTCGTCAAACCACGGGTTTGATATCTGTAAATCTTCATACTCCTGATTCATATTCAGCGGTTCTGTCTTACTGTCGTTTTTTATATTTTCATATTCGCGGACTCTTTTCTCCAAATTTGAAATTTTACCTGTTTGCGCCGTCTTCCAACTATCAAACTTCTGCTTAAGCTCCCCCTGTTTTGCATTACTTTGACTCAGCTTCGTTTGCCACAAATGCATAATTTCATTAATTTCTTTCTCCTGTTTCCTGCATTCTATATCTTCCTCATTTAATTTTACAAACTGAGCCGTAATCTCATTTAATCTGTTCCTATATTCCTCTTTCTTTTTCTTTCCCGCAAAAAAGGAAGGACGTTGCTCTTTGTGTACTTGAAAGCACTGGTTCATACTGTCCATATTTTTTCGGACAGCTTCCGCCCTGTTTTGTACCTCTTTCAAACTGAGATGTAACTGTTCCAATTGCTGCCCGCATTCCTGTTCGTTTTCTGCAAGCTTCTTAAGTTCTACGCACAATTCATGCTCTTTCTTCTCTAGTTTTTCTTGATAGATGCCACGAACCTGTTCCAGCTTTTGAGTATATTCCTGATACATCCGAACGCTATCTGCAAATTCCTGCCTTTTTGTTCGAATCGCTTTTACTTCCTCATAATGGCTCAGAAATTGTTTATATACACCTTGATTCGGCAGATAATCTTCTTCCAAATATTTGTGGATATGCTTCATATTTGTGAGGATATTGCTCATATTATTCGCTTTTCCACCTTCAAGTGAAAATACTCCCCAAAACTTTTCTTCTCCCGGAACAGATTCTTTTACCAATTCCTCTCTTTTCTTCCCGTTCTCATCTTCCAACCACTCTACCGACACCTTCGCATTCGATATCTCACAAAAATAGTCCGCTTCTTTCAGTTCCTCGATTAGAAAATTGTCAATTTCCTTACTCAACGGAAGTTCGTTCACAATGTTTTGAACCGCACCATTATTCGAACTTGCAACCACGATATTATTTTCGGTAATATGTTCCGGGATCTCTCCAATCGATGCATCGTTAAAATAAATTGTTTTCTTTGTCCCTTTGATAAAATGGTCCGAAAGTTTCGCAATACCATATGCCTGCTGTACCACTAACTGCGCAAATATGTCCTTCAAAAGCGTCGTTTTTCCGGTTCCGGGCGGACCGTTGACACTTCTCATCTGATTGTTGTCAAAGCCGATGGATAAGTTTACCACAACTTGCTGCATCAGAGAAAGCGCATATGTCGTATTGCTTGGAAACCTTCCCAAGGGATAATTCTTCGGCTGCAGAATTTGTTCAAACAGATGCGGATGAAAATTCACTGAATCTTTTTTGCTGTCAAGGTTCATGCGCTCCTTTTTATTTCCATACAAATAAGCATTCAAATTGACCGTTTCGATTTTTTTTGCTTTTTCCAGATCATCGATGAAAAAAGAATGCAGATTCGTCGCTTCAGTCTCGATATTTCCCAGAATCTTCATCCGGCAATTTATTATATCAACCTCATGTCGCAGGAGTTCCTTTTGCATCGCAGCATTAAACTTCGCCGAATCCCCTGCTGTCTCATCAAAATCCTGAGCAAGCTGATTTTTAAAATCTTTCTCAAATTCCCGAAACTCTTTCTCATAGGGAACTTTTTTGAATTTCCGTATGTAAGCACTTTCTGTAAAGAATGTCATATCCTCCAGAAACTTAAGATTCTTATCGAAATACAGCGCAAAACTGAACTTGTTTCCGAAACGAATATCCTCATCCGTCGATTCCAAACCATACTCTGAACGAAGTATGTCCACAACTTCCTGAAATTTAAAAATATCAAAATAGACAACGACCCCTCCTTTTTGCCGCTGATTCCATTTCTTTTTCTCAATTTCATGCAGAAACAGAGAATAGAAATCCTGTTCCTGCAAATCATTCAGAGTGAGAATAGCCTTATCATTCAAACCGATGTCTCCCTCCGATAAATGTTCCACCATTATCCATGATTCTAAAACCTTATTTTTTTCTATCATTTATGAACAAAACTCCTTCGTATCTGTTTGAACTCTCTCTATCTTCCGTTACGTATTCACGTTTCTTCAAATGTAAAATTATGTCCCACGAACCAAAACTAACGAAGGGACTTAAAGAACCAAATCAAAGAAAAAGGATTCTTCTATTTCTACGATATCGTCATATCATCCGAAAATGTTCCAATGCCGCCCTTATAGCGCTTCTTTCTCTGGCGGACATTTTGGTTGTCTGGAATTTTCCGATTTTGTCAGGTTATAATTTGCCCTCTCAATAATTCCACATTTCTGCTTTACCTGTGCGATATACAAATTACTGACTTTCAATCCGCTTTGCTTCAGAACATAATCCTTGATTTCCTAATAGGTTGCTTTGTTCTCCGCCGCCGTCAAATCAAGTTCACCCATCTCTAGTTCCACATTGATATGCTTCAACTTATTTGATTTAAGTTTTGAAAGCAACACAATACTTTCCACATGCACACTCTGTGGAAACTGATCAACAGCCCTCACCTTCACCAGTTCATATCCATTCCCGCACAGATATTTCAAATCCCGTGCCAGTGTGGCAGAATCACAGCTCACATACACGATCCGCTCCGGCTGCATCTGTACCATAGTTGCAAGAAGGGATTCCTCGCAGCCTTTTCTCGGCGGATCTACCACGATCACGTCCGCATGTGCCTGTTCTCCCGGATGTGTCCTGGCATACTCCTCATAATATCCCGGCAGGACTTCCTCTGCTTTTCCCACATAAAATTCGGCATTTTCCATCCCATTGATCTGCGCATTCTTTCTGGCATCTTCAATGGCCTGAGGAATGATCTCCACACCGTAAACCTGTTTTGCTTTCTGAGCCAGGAAAAGAGAAATCGTTCCGATTCCGCAGTAAAGATCCCAGACTGTCTCATCCCCTTTTAAGTCCGCATAATCCAATGCAAGTCCATAGAGCTTTTCTGTCTGCACCGGATTGACCTGATAAAAGGACAACGGAGAAATCTGATACTTGATCTCACCGATAAAGTCCGTAATAAACGCCTGCCCCCAGAGCACTTCATACGAATCTCCCATGATCACATTCGTATTTTTCTGATTGATACTGAAAGTGATGCTGGTCATTCCTTCGATCTGTGTCAGCAGTTCCACCAGCTTTTCACTGTGCGGGATTTTTGTCCCGTTGATCACCAGACAGACCATGATCTCTTTGGTGGTAAATCCATATCGGATCAACGTATGCCGCAGCAATCCTTTTCCTGTTTTTTCATCATATGGCGCAATCTGATACTGATCCATAAATGACAAAATGATTTCCAGAATCTCCTGATTCTGCTCTACCCCCAGGGCGCAATCTGTATTCGGGATGATATCATGAGTCCGTCCTGCATAAAATCCGGTTACGGTTGTCCCGTTTTTATCTTTTCCAAATGGAAACTGCGCTTTGTTCCGATAATGAAACGGTTCTTCCATCCCCACGATGGGATCTGCGATCTTTTCCAGCAATTCCGGCGAAAATCCACCGATCCTCTCCAGATTTCCCAGTACTTTGCGGTTCTTAAATTCCAACTGCTTCTCATAGGAAATCTGCTGAATCTGACATCCTCCGCATTGTCTCGCAAATCTGCACTTTGGCTCTGTGCGGTCTTTCGACGGTTCCAGAATCTTCATCAGTCTTGCATACCCATAGTTTTTCTTGGCTTTCATGATCTTTGCTTCCACTACGTCACCGATTACCGCATCTTTGACAAACAGGGTGTATCCGTCTACTTTCCCGATTCCTTCCCCGTTCACTCCGATATCTTCAATGCTTACATTTACCACATCATTTTTCTGCATTTGTTTTCTCCTTTATCTGAAAAAAGAGGGCGCACAAAATTTCTTGTGGTCACCCTCTTGTATTTCTCTGTTTCTAAATCGAACTTCTTCTCAGGTTTGTCTCAAACATCCGATTATATCCCAGCCAGTCATTTCCCGGTTTGTTTTTAAAGATCTCCGTCAATGTCTGCATCTTGGCATCTGCATTGTCTGCCAGATTCAGTGCCATTGCCTCTGCAAGCGCCGGCTTTTTCGGGGAACCATATTCCAGTTCTCCGTGATGAGAAATAATGCAGTGCTTCAATTCGCTGCCTAACTTCTCCGGAAATCCCGGAATCTCCCGGATCGCATCGTTCATCATCTCAACCCCAATGATGATATGCCCCAAAAGCTGTCCATCGTCTGTATAATCATTATCCGGAAATGCGGAAAGCTCTTTTGTCTTCCCGATATCATGGCACATTGCCGCTGTATACAGAAGATCCCGATTCAGGATCTCATATGTATCTGCAAAATACCGGCACATCTTCACAACGCTTAAGGTATGCTCCAGAAGTCCCCCTGCAAAGCCGTGATGAACGGTCTTTGCTGCAGAATGTCCTTTAAACACACGGATAAATGCTTCGTCATTCACAAAATAATACTCCAGAAGCTGACGAAGCCATGTGTTGGAAATTCCACGGATAAATCCAAGAAGTTCTTCATACATGCTGTCTACACTTTTTTCAGAAGTCGGCATGTAATCTGCCGGATGATACTCTCCTTCTTCTGCTTTTCGGATCTGACGGATATTCATCTGCAGATTTCCGTTATAGCTGATCACTTCACCGAATACTTCAATGAAATCTTTTTCATCATATTCGGCAATTCCCTGAGAATTGGGATCCCACACTTTTCCATCCAGTGTTCCTGTCTTGTCCTGCAGGATCAGATTATCGTAAGGCTTTCCGTTTCTTGTCTCTGCCGAACGTTTTCCCTTGCACAGGTATACATTCCTGATTGTCTCGCCTTCGTGTAAATCTTTAATATATCTCATACTTATTCTGATTCCTCTCTTTTATTCTTTATTCGCGGCTTCTGACTGTCACTTGAAAGGATATATCCACATATTTGCCTGCACCGAGGCGCTGTCCTTCGATCTGGATATTTGTATCCGCTTTGCATGCCTGCAGAGCCTCCTCATACTGCGCCATCGTAGTGATCTTGGTTCCATTGACCGTCTGGATCACATCACCACTCTGGATACCAGCTGCCATCGCAGGCGAATCTGCCTGTACCTGTGTCACATACATTCCTGACGGGATTGCCTTGGATTTTGAAATGTCACTGCTGACAGTCTCACCATAAAGTCCCACATAGGGAACAGACTGACTGTTCAATAGCAGTTCCATGGTAGATTTCAGATCTGAAATTGCATACGCATTGACTGTCGTCCCCCGGTCTTCCGACCAGATTTCCGAATCGATCAGTCCGATGATCTCTCCTTTCAAATTACAGAGAACACCACTGCATCTCTCCGCCGCCGGAATATCCGTTGCCAGTACTCCAAATGTATGATCCGGTATCGCCTTTTCATGGGCATCAGAACTGATAATCCCGTATCCCAGTCCCTCTGAATACCCAAACATATTGCCAACTGCGATCACCATCTCGCCCTGCGTCACCAGATTGGAATTTCCAAAACAAGCCGTCCTCACATTCTCCCAGGTAGATTTTTTAATCTGCTCTCTCTTGACTCCAAATACTGCCAGATGGCTGTTCATATCCTGTTTTTTCAGAGTCGCTTCATATTGATTTCCATCCGAAAATTTCACATTCCAGACAGAAGAACCTGCACATACTGAATTGTTGCTCAATATCAAAAGTTCCTGTCCGTTATCTGCTGCGATCATCCCCGTACAGCTCTCTACAGGGTCCGCTGTCAGATTGCCCAGTTCTTTTTCCCCATAAACGGTCACAATACTCTTTCCGGCGTCTGCTGCAATTTTGTAAACGCTCTGCATCATCGACTCGTAATCTTCCGCTTTTAAAATCTGCGGCTCTTCTTTCTTTTCCTGCGGATTTTCTTCTTCGGTGTCCTGTGTTTCTTCCGTATCTTCCGGAAGCATCACCGTTTGGGGAGATCCCGAAAATAACTTCTGTGCCCATGGTTTCAGGGCATAAAAACCAAGGCAGGCAAACATTCCCAACAAAACACCGCAAACAGCCAGTTTGATCAGCTTCTCTCTGACTTGCTTATGGGCAATCGGTTCTGGTTTGATCGTCTCCTGCAGAAAAGAAAAGGGTTCTTCTTTTTTTTCTTCTGAATCTTTTTCCGACTTTCCTTTCGGTTCTTCATTCCATCGCATAACGGCCAATCTCCTCTGCTGTATAGTATAACCGATTCCCCTGGATTGTTCAATATTTATCCTTTTCATTGCCCCGCAAATAAGGTAAAATGTAGCTATGAGTTTCGAAAATAAAAAGGTGAAAGACTATGAATCAAAAAACATTAACAAAATTAGAATACTATAAAATCACCGCGCTTCTGGAAGAACAGGCTTCTTCTATGCGCGGAAAACAGCTTTGCCGCAAATTAAAGCCCATGACTGATCTGGAAAAGATCAACACCTGGCAGGAACAGACCGAAGCGGCATTTACAAGAATCGTTAAAAAAGGACGTATTTCGTTTGGCAATGCGTTCCCGGTAGGCGAGTCTTTAAAACGACTGGAAATCGGAGGCGCTCTCGGATGCGGCGAGCTTCTCCGCATCTGCAAGGTGCTTCAGAATGCCGGGAAAGTCAAATCCTACGGCAGACACGATACCCAGGAAGAACTTGCTGACTGCCTGGATTCTTATTTTGAACAGCTGGAACCTCTGTTTCCTCTGACCGCTGAGATTGAGCGCTGTATTCAGGGAGAAGATGAGATCAGTGATGATGCCAGCAGTACCTTGAAGAATATCCGCCGCAGCATCGGACATATCAATGATAAAGTCCATGCCACCCTTACCAATCTGGTGAACGGTTCTCTGCGCACCTATCTGCAGGATCCGATCATCACCATGCGCGGAGACCGTTATTGTGTTCCTGTCAAATCCGAATACCGCAGCCAGGTCAATGGAATGATCCATGACCAGTCCTCAACAGGTTCTACCTTATTTATTGAGCCTATGGCAGTTGTGAAGCTGAATAATGATCTGAAAGAATTGTATGCCAAAGAGCAGGAAGAAATTCAGGTGATTCTTGCTCGTCTCAGTGAAGAGACTGCACAATATATAGAAGAGATCCGTACCGATTACCGGATTCTGACAGATCTGGACTTTATCTTCGCCCGGGGAGCGCTGGCTCTTTCTATGAATGCCAGCCGTCCGATCCTGAATACCGAAGGACGCATTTTGATCCGGGAAGGAAGACACCCTCTCCTGGATCCTAAAAAGGTGGTTCCTATCACCGTGTCCCTGGGAAACGACTTTTCACTTTTGATCATCACCGGGCCAAATACCGGAGGAAAGACCGTATCTTTAAAAACTGTGGGACTCTTTACTTTGATGGGACAGTCCGGTCTTCACATTCCGGCAAGAGACCGCTCGGAACTGGCAGTATTTCGTCAGGTTTATGCGGATATCGGAGATGAGCAGAGTATTGAACAGAGCTTAAGTACGTTCTCCTCCCACATGACAAATATTGTTTCTTTCCTGCAGGATGTAGATGAGCACTCTCTGGTTCTTTTTGACGAACTTGGTGCCGGAACAGACCCTACCGAAGGAGCTGCACTGGCCATCGCGATTCTTTCTTACCTGCATGGACGCGGGATCCGCACCATGGCGACCACGCACTACAGCGAATTGAAAGTATTTGCCCTCTCCACTCCGGGCGTGGAAAATGCCTGCTGTGAATTTGATGTAGAAAGTCTGAGACCAACCTATCGTCTTCTGATCGGAATCCCCGGAAAAAGTAATGCATTTGCGATTTCCGGCAAACTGGGACTCCCGGATTATATTATCGAAGATGCCAAAGCCAGACTTTCAGAACAGGACGTTTCCTTTGAAGATCTGATCTCAGATCTGGAAACCAGCAAACGTACCATTGAAAAAGAACGAGAAGAAATCGCAGCCTATAAAAAAGAAATCGAAGACTTGAAAAGCCAGGCAAAGCAAAAACAGGAGAAGATTGAAGAACAACGAGAACGAATCCTTGCAGAAGCCCGGGAAAAAGCTAATACCATCCTGCGGGATGCCAAAGAAGTGGCAGATGAGACGATCAAAAATTTCCACAAATTCGGAAAACAGAATATTTCTGCTGCCGAAATGGAAAAAGAACGGGAACGTCTCCGCAAAAAAATGAAAGAAAATGCCGCACCGTCCGGATTGAAGTCACAAAAACCGAAGAAAGCCTACAAGCCATCTGATTTCAAGCTTGGAGAATCGGTGAAAGTACTCAGCATGAATCTGACCGGAACCATCAGCTCTCTTCCAGATTCCCGCGGGAATGTAACCGTACAGATGGGAATCTTAAGATCCCAGGTTCCGATCTCCGATCTGGAGATCATCGAAGAAGTGAATCCTTATGCGCCAAAATCTTTCAAGCGGACTTCTAAAGGAAAGTTAAAAATGAGCAAATCCCTGTCTGTGAGTCCGGAGATCAATCTGCTTGGAAAAACAGTCGATGAAGCAGTTGCCGAATTAGACAAATATCTGGATGACGCACTGCTCTCACATCTGAGCACCGTCCGGGTCGTACATGGCAAAGGAACCGGTGCGCTCAGAAAAGGAATCCATGAATTTCTGCGTCGTCAGAAGCATGTTAAATCTTACCGACTGGGAGAATTCGGGGAAGGTGATGCAGGGGTTACGATCGTAGAGCTAAAATAAACGGGGTTATATTAGAGAGGAGTATTTATGATTGCAAAACAGAAAATTTTAATTGTAGACGACGATGAAAATATCGCAGAACTGATCTCACTCTATCTGATGAAAGAGTGTTTTGATACCAGGATCGTATCCAACGGGGAAGACGCCTTGTCTGCTTTCGAGACCTATCAGCCAAATCTGGTCCTGTTAGACCTGATGCTGCCGGGGATCGACGGCTATCAGGTCTGTCGGGAACTGCGCGCCAAATCTCAGGTTCCGATCATCATGCTCTCTGCAAAAGGCGAAGTGTTTGATAAAGTTCTGGGACTGGAACTTGGCGCCGATGACTATATTATGAAGCCTTTTGACTCCAAAGAGATGGTTGCCCGTGTACGCGCGGTACTCCGACGCTATCAGCCCGCCAAACAGGAAGCCTCTGTTGCCGAACGTGCAAAATGCGTTGAATATGAAGGCCTTACGATCAATCTTACCAACTATTCTGTTGTATGCGATGGACAAACCATCGATATGCCGCCAAAAGAACTGGAACTGCTTTACTTTCTTGCAGCTTCCCCGAACCAGGTATTCACAAGAGAACAACTCCTGGATCAGATCTGGGGCTATGAATATATAGGGGATACCCGCACTGTAGACGTTCACATCAAACGTCTGCGGGAAAAGATCAAAGACCATGCCGGATGGAGTCTCAGCACAGTCTGGGGTATTGGTTACAAATTCGAAGTAAAATAAGAAGGATGATACCATGAAAAGCACTCTGCGTTTAAAATTTATTATTTTATATATCATCTTCGGATTTCTCAGTCTCTTTACAGTCTCTCTTCTGGCAACACAGCTTCTTCTGAATATGCTGGAAAAGGATTCTTCCCAGAATATGTACCGGGTGGCCAGCCAGACTGCAAATTCCTATCTGCCATCCTATTTCTCGGAAGACGTTTCTTCCTGGGCGGTACACTCCCAGCTGCAGGCAATGCAGTTATATCTGGATGCTTCGCTCTGGTTTGTAGAGACAGATGGAACTTTGATCACCTCGGCGCCTCTGGAAAATACAGACGTGCCGGAAAAGATCGAAGGATTCGACCCTGCTGAAATCGGAAACAATCAATTCATCCTGGGAACTTATCATGACTATTTTCAGGAAGACGTGATTACTGTTATGGCTCCGGTGACACAGGATTTTTCCATTCAAGGCTATCTCCTTCTTCACAAACCCGTTGCAAGTCTGAAAGAAACCTGCGACACCCTGCTCCTCCCGGTATATATTACCATGGCAGTTATCTATCTTCTGTCCTTTATCTTTCTGATCGGATTTGAATTTTTTGTCTTCCGTCCATTGAGACAGATTACAGAAGCTGCCACACAATATGCTTCCGGCAATCTGACCTATGAAATCCCGGTCAGTACCCACGACGAAATGGGATATCTGTCGGCATCTTTGAACTATATGTCCTCTCAGTTAAGAGATATGGAAGAATATCAGAAAAAAATCGTGGCAAATGTTTCCCACGACTTCCGCTCTCCTCTGACTTCCATCAAAGGATATGTACAGGCCATGACGGACGGTACCATCCCTCCGGAACTGCATGAGAAATATTTAAACATCATTTTATTTGAAACCGAGCGTCTGACTGATCTGACACAAGATCTTCTGACACTCAACCAGTTTGACCGAAATGAACTGATCCTGGATAAAACAGAATTTGATATCCAGCAGATGATCAAAAATACCGCTGCTTCATTTGAAGGAACCTGTACCAGTAAACGGATTTCCATTGAGCTTTTACTGCTCGCCGGAAGTGTCATCGTCTACGCAGACCGCAGGAAAATCCAGCAGGTTCTGTATAACCTGATCGACAACGCCATCAAATTCAGCGGAAACGACTCTTCTGTCACCATCGAAGTAACGGAAAAAGGCGGAAAAGTGTTTGTCTCTGTCAAAGACAGAGGCATGGGAATTCCCAAAAAAGAACTGAACAAAATCTGGGAACGCTTCTACAAATCCGACCTGTCCCGAGGAAAAGACAAGAAAGGAACCGGTCTTGGACTTGCCATTGTAAAAGAAGCCATTCAGGCTCATGATGAACATATCAATGTAATCAGTACAGAAGGAGTCGGAACAGAATTTATCTTTTCCCTGACCAAGGTCTAGAATTATAAAGCCCGTCTGTTCCATATCAAAACTGCTGCGGCCAGATTGACGATACTGAAAAGTACTGTCACTGTGACTGCAGCGGCATACTCCCGTATCGAAGCAGTTCCTGCGTAATCTTTTTTTGATGGCGCAGCCGTATGATATTTTCACCGATTTTTAAATTTTGCATGCCTTTCTCCCTCCTTGTAAATTCTATTATAATCAAAAACAGAGAGATTTCTCTCCCTGCTCTGTAACCTTATTGATAAAGCATACTCTGGATCGATGCTTCTTCCAGATTTTCTTTTGTGACCCACACATATCCGGTATCTACTACGGCTTCATTTCCCATCTGAAGGATACTCCTTGCCGCTGCTACCACAGATGCGTAGCCAATTGCAAACGGATTCTGCACTGCCAGCCCTTTGATCTCTCCATTTTCCAACGCTGTGATCTGGTCTTCTCCCGCATCGAATCCGGTCAATATGATCTCATCCGTCCGCTCTGCCTCCTGTAATGCAGATAACCCAAGCTGTGTTGCTGCCACATTCGTTCCAAACATCCCTTTCAAATTCGGATATTGCTCCATATAATACAAAATCACATCTTCATCACTAAAATCTTCCGGCAAAACCTCCGGCTCCTCTGCCTTCTTTGCCGCATTCTTTTTCTCTGCGATCTCTTTCTTTAATTCATCCATCTGATCACAGTAAATCGTGTCTACAATCTTCACATTGGGATGACCACTTTCGATCTCTTCCTGAAATCCTGCCAGACGTTCTCTTGCTGCCTCAGAATTGCTGTCTACTGCCAACAACAATACTTCTCCCTCATCCTGGATCCAATTACTCAGCTGGAATGCCGCTGTCCTGGCAGCTTCTTTATTGTTTGTCTTCACTGTACACTGAATGCCCTGATAGGTATTCCCGGAATCCAGCGCAACCACTGGGATCCCATTCTCTGCCGCAGCATCAAACTGCACCTTGCATGCATCCTCATCAATGCTGGCAATTCCCACCGCATCCGGATATCTGGCCAGTTCTTCATCAAGAATGTTCACCTGCTCATCAATATTTTCCCCGTCAGGAGCATTAAAAGTCGCCTTGATCTTGTCCTCTCCACTGTATCCAAGCTCCTGATTCAAATCTTTGACAGCCTGCTCGACTCCCTTTTTCACTTCTTTCCAATAAGATGCATTTTTATCTTTTCCAATGATCGAAATATAAGTACCCGGTTCCAGCTTCAGCCCCTGCACATTGCTATATGCCGTAGGTGACACAAAATCCAGATTCACCTGATATTTCGGAGTCTCTGTCTTATCTCCTGTAAATGTCGGTTTTTCCTCTTTCTTTGCACAGGCGCTTGCTGCCAGTGCAATGCACAGCATGGCCGGAATCACGACTCTCCACTTTTTTCTCATATCCAAAAACCTCCAGTATCACTTGCACATTTTAGAATCTCTTAATACTATACACGATTTCTGTGAAAAAAAAAGAAATAATTTCTTAATTTTTCAAAAATTTTAAATTTTCCCGTTTCCAATTGCATCAAATTTTGAGCATAAATTCCATCTGATAATGCTTGTATATTTCCCGTATTTGTATTAGAATGTTTGTAACGGTAACAGTTTATCGTAATTCCAAAGAAGGAGGAATACATATTATGGCACACGTAATTAGTGATGAATGTGTAAGCTGTGGTTCTTGCGAAGGCGAATGTCCAGTAGGAGCTATCTCCGAAGGCGATGGCAAATACGAAATCGACGCTGATGCTTGCGTTGACTGTGGAGCATGTGAAGCTGCTTGTCCTACAGGCGCTATTTCAGCAGAATAATTTTTAATATTTGCGAGTGATCACACGCGTAAAAAGAGCATTTTGAACGTTCAGGTTCAAGGTGCTCTTTTTCTGATTCTGCCTCTTTTCCTGTCTTTCTTAAAGTCACTTCCTGACACAATTTGACGAACGGTTTCTAAGGCACTTTTTCCCACCCCATGCTATAATAATACCGAAAACAGATCATAGGAGGTATATTTTAATGGGCGAGGTCAGATTTATGATTTCTGAAGCTGCAAAACAGGTTCACGTAGAATCTCACGTTCTGCGTTACTGGGAGGAAGAACTGGAACTTGTCATCGGGCGTACAGAAATGGGACATCGATATTATACCGAAGATGATATACAACTCTTTTGCTGTATTAAAAAACTAAAAGATGCCGGAATGCTTTTAAAGGACTTAAAGCCACTCATTCCGGAACTAAAATCAACCAAATTAAAACTTCAGAAGACAGAGGCATTCAAAAAAGCTGCTCTGAAAAAAGAAGCTGCTGCCGCACAGACTGCTTCCTCTCCTGCAGTGCCATCGACCTTAACGGCAGTATCTGCCCCGGTCACTGCATCAGAAGCTGAGGTCGTACCGATCACACAGCTGGAACAGGTTCGCTCTTTGATTGGCGATGTGCTGACAGAAGTTGTCGTATCCAATAATGATACCTTAAAAAAAGACATCGGTAAGTCTGTGACCACTGATGTCATAAGAGAAATGGACTTCCTCTTCCAGGCAAAAGAGCGCCAGGAAGAAGAGCATTTCCGCAAACTGGATACGTTGATCCGCCAACAGCAGGCAAGCCGCAAAGAGGCTGCCCGGGAACATCCACTTGGAAGATTAAAAAGTATGTTCAATCACTGCTGATCCTGACGGAGTTCATTTCCAAAACGAGTGTACTGCGGCATCCATGCAAGTCTGACAGTTCCTACCGGACCGTTTCTCTGCTTTGCAATGATGATCTCCGCAATATTTTTGTCTTCTGTATCAGGAATATAGTAATCTTCACGATAAATAAACATACAGACATCGGCATCCTGCTCGATGGCTCCGGACTCACGAAGGTCGGAAAGCATCGGGCGTTTGTCCGTTCTCTGTTCTACTGCACGGCTCAGCTGAGACAGTGCGATCACCGGTACATTCAATTCTCTGGCCAGACCTTTTAAGGACCGAGAGATTTCTGAGATCTCCTGCTGACGGCTTTCGTTGCTTCTTCCACCGCTTCCGCTCATCAACTGCAGGTAGTCGATGATGATCAGATCCAGACCATGCTCCAGCTTATATTTCCGGCATTTGGAACGCATCTCTGTAATGGAGATTCCGGAAGTGTCATCAATGATGAGCTTCGATTTTCCAATGGTACCTGCTCCCTCGATCAGCTTTTCCCAATCCGTATCTTTCAGATTTCCGGTTCGCAAAATCTGTGCATCCACATGAGCTTCCAGGGAGAACAGACGATTGACCAGCTGCTCCTTGGACATCTCCAAACTGAAGATCGCAACTGCTTTTTCCTGACGAAATGCCACATGCTGTGCGATATTCAGTACAAATGCCGTCTTTCCCATAGATGGACGGGCTGCTACCAGAATCAAATCCGAACGCTGCAGACCGGACAGCTTGTAATCCAGATCGATAAATCCTGTAGGAATTCCGGTCACGGTTCCCTTTGTCTTAGAGGCTTTCTCGATCACCTCCAGGGCGTTTAATACGACCTGCTTGATGGGAGTATATTCCTGACTGTTTCCATGCTGTGCCAGTTCAAAAATCCGCTTCTCCGCGGAATCCATGATCACATCCAGCGGCTGATTCTCCAGATAACAGTTATTTGCGATTTCTTCATTGATCTTAATCATCTTTCGAAGGGTCGCCTTTTCCCGTACGATTTCTGCATAATATTTGATATTTGCGGAAGTCTGTGCGCTCATCAGCAACTCTCTTGCAAACTCAAGTTCACTGATCTCCGGGGGAACATTCTTCTCTTTCAAATGCTCCTGCAATGTGATCAGATCTACCGGCTTTCCAGACTGAAACAATTCCACCATGGCGTCAAACAGCACTCCGTATGCACTCTGATAGAAATCTTCTCCTGTCAGCATCTCGGCGGCAACCATAATTGCATCTTTGTCCATCAGCATGGCGCCGATCACGGCCTGCTCTGCCTCTGTACTGTGAGGCAGGATTCGTTTCATCGCTGCTTCCATACTAATCTGCAACCCCTTACGCTTCTTTTACGGAAACGCTCAGCTCTGCTGTCACTTCCGGATGTAATTTCACAGATACAATATGTGTTCCCAGTGTTTTGATCTGCTCTTTGAGCTGGATCTTCTTTTTATCAATGTCCAGATTCATCTGGGATTTGACTGCTTCCGCGATCTCTTTGCTGGAAACAGAGCCAAACGTTCTTCCGCCTTCTCCTACTTTCATTGTCAGGACGACTTTTCCTGCTTTGAGTTCTTCTGCCAGTTTCTTTGCCGCATCCAGATGCTCCTGTGCAACTTTGGCCTCATTATTTTTCTGCAGTTTCAGATCATTCAGATTCTTTCCGTTCGCTTCTACTCCAAGCTTTTTCGGCAAAATAAAATTTCTTGCATAACCGTCATTTACATTGACGATCTCTCCTTTTTTTCCCAGTGATTTTACATCCTGTAATAAAATTACTTTCATGGTTATATATCTCCTTCCTCTATCATCTGATCGATCGTAGCTTTTAAGGCCGCGATCGCCTCTTCTACATTGGTATGTTCAAACTGTGCCCCGGCAGAATTGATATGCCCACCGCCGCCCAGCTTTTCTGCTATGATCTGCACATTCACTTCATCAATGGAACGTGCACTCAGGAAAATCCTTCCATTATATACGGTCAGCACAAAAGATGCCTTGATGCCGCTGATATCCAACAGTTCATTGGCCGCCTGTGCCGCCAGTACGGTAGGACTCGCAATGTCACTCGGACACTGTGCAATGGCATACTGCTCCCGGTACACCTCTGCCAGACGCATAGCTTCTGCTTTGGCACGATAAGACTCCATGTCATCCCGGAACATCTTTCTGACACGGGTAATATCTGCGCCACAGCGCCGCAGGTAAGCCGCTGCCTCAAAGGTACGGACGCCGGTGCGGTTCATAAAGTTTCTTGTATCGATCATGATCCCTGCGTACAGACAGTCGGCCTCAATGGAGGGAACTTTGATATCATCCACAATATACTGCAGCACTTCCGCGACCATTTCACAAGTCGAAGAAGAATACGGTTCAATATACGACAACACCGCATTGTCGATCACAGTACTGCTCTGTCTGTGGTGATCCAGCACTGCGATCGTCTTGGAACGCTTCAGCAATTCCGGACATTCCGTCATCTGCGGCTTGTTCGTATCGACTACTACCACCATCGCACTGTCAGATATATAATCCATCGCTTCTGAAGAAGTCAGGAAAATATCTTTTCCATATACACTGCTCTGTGCGATCTCATCATACAGAGGCCGGATCGATGTACTGACATCGTTGATCACAATATGAGCTTTCTTTTCCAGCGCCACCGCTGCTCTGTAGATTCCCATGCAGGCGCCGAAGGAATCCGGATCCGAAATCTTATGTCCCATGACAATGACCTGATCTTTTGCCACGATAAACTCCCGGAGCGCTTCTGCCTTAACTCTGGCTTTTACCCTGGTATTTTTCGCGGTCTGCTCTTTCTTTCCGCCAAAATACGTAATTCCCCGACAATCTTTGATAACCGCCTGATCTCCGCCTCTTGCAAGAGCGAGATCGATGGCCATGCGGGCGTAATTATAACTGAGGGCATAAGTTGCTGTATTCAATCCCAGTCCAATACTCAATGTTGCAGAGCGGGCATTTCCGATGTTCACCTGTTTTACTTCTTCCAAAAGAGAAAATTTATCTGCCTCAAACTTACGATATCCCTCTTTTTTGACAACAAAGAAATATTTATCATTTTCCAGCTTTTTCACAATACCGTCTACATCATTGATGTACTTGTTGATCTTACGGTCGATCAAAGCTACCAGAAGTGACTGACGTACTTCTTCGACACTCTCCATCACTTCATCGTAATTATCAATATAGATCAGTCCTGCGATCAGTCTCTGATCCTCATTCTCTCGGATATAAGAATTTAATTCGGTCACATCCCGCATATAAACGGCAATGAAATATTCTTTTTCTTTCGGGATCTGCAGCATCGGCTCGCTTTCGCTAAAGCCCTCCAGGGAAATCCTGCGCAGCTCTACCTGATAATCCCGCTCTTTATAAGTAACTTCCAGCTCTTTTCTTGTCTCGTCTTCTTTTGGAAAATTCCCCCGGTTCAACTGTGGGATCATTTTCTGCAGATACTTTTCTCTTGCGTCTGTAATCTCTGCAAAACGATCATTTTTCCAGAGAATATGTCCGTCTTCCAGTACAATGGCATAAGGAACCGTCAACTCTTTTAACAGCGTATTCTGGATTCCCTTATATTGTGTGGAGAACTGGATCAGATCTGCCAGGATCAGGGACCGATTGTAAAAATATAAGATCCCAACGATCACTACATAAATCCCGACAAAAACTGTCATCGTGAATCCCGCTTTCCGGTCTGTCATATACATCCAGATATTCATCGCCAGCAGTAATACTGTCATAATGAGCGGCCACTGCATGTACATTCTCAGCTGTCCCTTTAAGCGCATATTTTTTTTCTTCATGATTTTAATCCTCTATCCATACTTTCCGTTCGTGCAGCCTCCCCAGGTACTGTTTTTCACAAACTCAGTTTTAGTATACCATTTTTTCTCCCATCTGTCAGCCTTCTTCCTGTTTTGTTTCACCGGCTCTTTGCAACTCCCCGGATTCCCGGTCCACTGCAATCCCTTTTTGTTCCAGATGTTCATACACATTTCCCCGAAGCAGGGCATACAATACCGAAACGATTGGGATGAAGATCAGCATACCCACGATTCCCATCAAACTGGCTCCAATACTGACTGCCGCAAGCACCCAGATTGATGGAAGTCCAACTGAACTTCCTACCACTCTTGGATAAATCAAATTGCCTTCGATCTGCTGGAGAACCAGGAACATGATCACAAAAATCAAAGCTTTCATCGGAGCCACCGTCAAAATCAAAAATGCTCCAACTACACAGCCGATAAATGCTCCGAAAATCGGGATCAGCGCTGTAAATGCGATCAGCACTCCGATCAGCAGAGCGTATGGCATCTGCAAAATTCCCATGCAGATTACAAACATGGTTCCCAGGATCACTGCCTCCAGGCACTGACCTGTCAAAAAATTCGAAAACGTCCGGTAACTCAAAGTACACACATCCAGAACTTTTTTCACGCGTTCTTCTTTCATATAGGCATACATCACTTTTCGGATCTGGATATTCAGTTTTTCTTTCTGAAGCAAAATATAGCATGAGAATACAAACGCGATCACAAATGTAGTGATTCCACTTGCGATCCGTCTGGCTACGACAATTGTAGAGCCAAGTACGCTGCTGGCTCCGCTGGTGAAAAATCTTACCACTTCATTTAAGATCTTATCCCAGTCTAGCGTCAGATCATCCATCCACTCCAGGATTTCTTTATTGTTATGGAAGATCTCTTCTGCCCATACCTGCACCTTCGGCATAAAATCCTGTATGCTTTTTCCCAATGCCAGAAAAGTATCTCCTAATTTCGGAAGCACTCCGAAGATCACCAGACTGATCACGCCCAAAACTGCAATCAGAGTGATCACCAGACTTGCCGGCCGGGCCAGCTTCTGTGCCAGCTTTTTCTTCTTCATCACCTGGTTCTGGAACAGCTTCTCTTCAAAAAAACTCATCGGGACATTCACACCGAATGCGATCGCGCCTCCCAGAAGAAACGGAAACACAATTCCCAGACAACGGCTGACCGCACCCAGGATCAACTGATAATTCCACAATGCAATTAAAAGAATTACTGTAAATACGATCAGTCCGCGTATCTTTTTTAAATTTTCTTTGTTTAAATCCATAATTTTCCTGCTCTTTCTGCCTCCATTTAAATTCTTTCCATGATTTCATCATTCTAACACAGATGCTCTGTCTGTTCCATTCTTTTTTACTGACCGATTTCAGAGAGCGTTTTGCGTCTGTGACAGCAATGCTTGATATGATCGCACTCCGGCCGTATTTTCTCACACACGGTCACATCTCCCCCGCCGATCGTGATCTGTCTGCCATTCACAAGTGCATCCGCCACTTTTTTGCGCGCTTCATTATAGATTCTGGTCACAGTCGGCCTGGATACTTCCATCTTCACCGCACATTCTTCCTGGGTCATCTCCACATAATCCAAAAGGCGGATCACTTCATATTCATCATACGTTAGATTCACCTTGGAGACATCCTGATATCCCTGCGGGATAAATCCCGTCACCTTCGGTTTCTCACAAATACATCTGCATTTCTGTGGTCTTGCCATGTTCTGCCCTCTCTTCTTATCAATCGTTTTGCTTCCAGTATACGCTATTTTCAACAGATATCAATCATTTGTTTTTAAAAACAACAGAAAAAACTCCGTACCTGTCATGGACAAGCCGGAGTTTTGTGTTCTGATCAAACGATTAGTCCTGTACGTATGGCATCAAAGCAATATGTCTTGCTCTCTTGATTGCTACTGTAAGGGCTCTCTGATGTTTTGCACAGTTTCCTGTAATTCTTCTAGGAAGAATTTTTCCTCTTTCAGAAACATACTTTTTCAGTTTTGCAACATCTTTATAATCGATTTCGTTATTCTCTTTTCCACAGAATACGCAAACTTTTTTTCTTCTGCGTGCCGGGCCTCTCTTTTTGAAGCCGCCTTCTGGTCTGCTACCTTTTTCGTAAGCCATCTCCATTACCTCCTATTTTGATAACTCTGGCTTTTGAAGTTAGTTAAACGGTAATTCTTCATCAATTCCATCCGGAATATTCATGAAGCCGTCTCCAGCATCAATACTTGGTGCCGGTGAAGGTGCCGGTGAAGAATGGAATGCATTTCTGTTGGCTTCGCTCTCAGCTCTGCTCTCCGCAAATTCCTGCTCTTCTACAATAACTTCTGTTGTGTAGACCTTCATGCCGTCTTTGTTCGTATAGCTTCCTGTCTGGATTCTTCCAGAGATAGAAACCCGCATCCCCTGACGGAAATACTTCTCAGCGAACTCAGCAGAGCGTCCGAATACGACACACGGAATAAAATCTGCGGTCGGTTCTCCGTCTCTCTTGAATCTGCGGTCTACTGCTACTGTATATCTTGCAACTGCAGTTGCACTGTCACCTTGTGAGTATCTAACTTCCGGGTCTCTTGTCAAGCGACCCATCAAAACCACTTTATTCATATATACCTCTCTTCTCTATGCTTCCTGTCTTACGCATAAATATCTGAGCACGTTGTCCATGATGCGGATACGCTGTTCCACTTCTGCAGGAACGTTTGCTTCAGACTCGAAGTGTACGAAGTAGTAAAATCCTTCTTTCATTTTCTGAATTTCGTAAGCGAATCTTCTCTTACCCCATTCATCAACGTCAGTTACGTTGCCACCGAAACGTGTAATCAGTTCTTTCACTTTCTCGATCACAGCAGCTCTGGCATCGTCTTCGATTTTTGCGCTGACAACAACAGCTAACTCATACTTGTTCATGTTCTGCACCTCCTTATGGTCTCTGGCCCCCGGCTCTTCCGGGAACAAGGAAAATTGTGTCCGCTGATAATTCAGCAGTACGTCACAGTTTCTTATTCTACCACAAGAATTTACTTGTTTCAAGCCTTTTTCTTAATTTCTTTTGTATTCTTTTCTACCAGTCTTCGCGCCACCATAATCTGATGTCCACATCCCTGACATTTGAGCCGGAAATCCGCTCCCACACGCAGCACTTCCCATTCTGAACTCCCGCACGGGTGAGGCTTTTTCATCCGGATCACATCCCCTACCTCAAATCTGTCTGCCATGCCAGGCCTCCTTTTCTTTTATTCTTCTCGAATCAAAACACCCTGTACCAGGAATCGTTCATCATCGTTGACATTCGTACAGGTGGAAAGACTTACGATCTTGGAATCTTTATCCACTCCCGGAGATGTCACATAATTTGAAGTGCTCTTACAATCTGCAAGATATGCTTCAAACTCTTCATCTGTCGTAATATTCAGATTATAAACTTCCGCGGAATCCTTCACCACTCTCGCTGAAAATACTTCATAAACCAGCGTCCTTCCATCTGGCGTGTAAATATAAAAATATGGATGCTGCTTGTAGAACTCTTCATTTGCATATTCGTTCAACTGAGAGAACATCTCGCCTCCTACCTTCATATTATGTCCGTAAATAAACGTATTCCGGTCACTGAAATCATTCTGATTGCGCATATCCATAAAAATCGTTCCCAGCTTGTTGTCATTTGCGGTAAATGTTTTGGTCAGATATTCGTTGTTATCCGCACTCTTAACGACCGGATAACTGATGATCGAAGGCTGATCAAACCGAAGCCACGCCACCGTGTCCGGATTCTCCTGCAGCAGTTTGTCAAAATCTATCTGAAACTTCGGTGCTTCTTCAATTCCTTCTCCGATCTTATCGCTGACGATTGCAAGGTTCTTGACCTTGTCATACTCCTCACCGCCTGCATAATATGGAATGATCATCATTACCAGCTGATATGCAGAAAAGATGAACACACACAGCGCCACCAGCAGAACCGTCAGAGACAGGGGATCCCACCCTTTTTTCTGTTTTCTTTTCTTTTGCTTGTTCTCTTTCATCAAAATTACTTCCACCTTTTATTCTATTTTAAAATCCCAGAGATTCATTGACCAGGATCACTTTGATCCGCTTTGGGGTCTGACTGAATCTTGTCACCAAAATCTGGGAACAGATGCACCCTGGTTTTTTACAGTCAAAACAAGTGCCTCTCTCCACACACGGTGTCTCTTTCTGAAACCGCTGCGCATTGATCGGAGCCGCTTCGTTTCTGGCACGCTGCACGGCATCTTCTGCCGTTTTTACCACCTTATTCATCCCCACGATCAGAAGGACATTCTTCGGACCATAGGCGTACGCTGCAACCCGGTTGGCATTGCCGTCAATATTAACCAAAACCCCGTCTTCACTCATCGCATTGGTGCTTCCGAGATAAAAATCAGCAAAAAAAGCTCTCCGCATCATCTCTTCCCGTTCCTCGGGCGTCTCTGCCTGATCCCGGTCATACAAGACATACTCTCCCTGCCGAATGGCCTCCATCAATCCAACTTCTGTCACACTCATCGTTCCGCCCCAGCTGATGGAACTTCCTTGTGGCATCAATTCCAGCGCCTTTTTGACTGCTTCTTCCTTCGTCTCCACAAAATATGCTTCCATATTGCGGCTTTCCAGTGACTTGACCACTTTCATTCCCAGTACATGATTCCGCATTGTTCTGACATCCATTTCCAATTCCCCTTTCGATTTCTTCTTTTCCCATTTTAGCACAAGTGCTGACAGAAAAAAAGAAACTTATCCGACCTTTTTCTGTACAGAAAGGACTTTTCGGATTGCATGGGCAACCCCGAACTCTTCATTTGATTTTGTAATGTATTTCGCAACTTTCTGAATTTCTGGAACTGCATTTTCCATGGCAACTGTCGCTCCGAAATCCATAGAAAGCATGGAGTAATCATTGAGACTGTCTCCCAGAACCATCACTTCTTCCATGGAATATCCAAGGGATTCAATATATTGTTTCAAAACCGGGCCTTTTTGCGCTTCCACTGCGGTAATCTCCAGATTCGTCCGAAAAGACGAAGCAACTGCGATTTTTTCATTTTCCGACAGCTTTCTGCTGATCTCATCCAGCATCTCCAGATCATCCGAATACAGGAAAACCTTGTAAATCGGTACCTGTGTATTTCTCAGCTCTTCAAAATCGGAAATGATCTTCGTATTCCCTACAATTCTCCGATACAAAGCGGAATTCAAAATTTCTTCCTCTCCTGCCGCCTGCCCGGTATCCTGATGAAACAGCCGGATCTGTTTCAAATAACTTGCCTCAATCTCTTCCTTTGTTCCAATCCGGTAGTCGTAATGCCCGGAGCTAAATATGATCGAAATCGGAAAGTCCTGTAATACCCGATAAATCCCTTCACACACGGCAATATTCAACGGTGCTGTAACTACGATCTTCTGCTGGGGATCTCTGACTTCTGCCCCGCTCCCCACGATATAATCACAAACCAGATCCGTATCTTTCAATTCTTCCATAGCTCCTGTGAAATTCCGTCCGGTAGCAATCATAAAACGGATTCCGGCACTTTGCGCTTCCCGGATCGCGGAAAGTGTCTCCGGCGCGATCTTATGATCATTTCCCAGAAGAGTTCCATCCATGTCACTTGCAATTACTCTTATCATACTGCTGCTCCTGTATCTTTCTTTTTATTCTTTGATTCCTGTGGAAAGAAGATCTTCCACTTCTGCCATCTGACCAAGGATCTTCTGCTGTCGTTCTTCAAACAGAAGTCCTTTATTATATCGGTAATAAGAATCCGATCCATTCTCCTTGATAAACCACACACTGTAGTAATTTGCATTTAATTCTGTAATGAAAGCAACCATTTCCTGGCTCTCACCAAATGCCGCCTCCAGAAAATCAAATACATGTTGAAGCATCTCGGAAGTTTCTTCTATCTTCCCTTCCAACTGCTCTGCCTCTGCTTCAAACTGCACTTTCACTGCTTCATATATCTCTGCTTTTAAAGAAGAGGTTTCGTCCAGACGGACTCTGACATTCTCAAAAAATGCCTCTACCTTCTGCAAGATCTTTTCTTCTGCACGGGTCAGCTGTTCTGCCTTTTTCCCTGCTTCCAGATCACATGCCACGTTCTGAAGCACGTCTTTCAGCATCCATTCTTCCTGATGTTCTCGATATAACAACATATAATCATAAATTCTGGTTACCACTGCATCCATCCGGTAACATTCTGCAAAGTCTTCTCCCAGACGGCCGCTCAGAAGTCCCACCATATTCAAATGCTCATCCAGCGGCGCAGTTTTGATCTTCTGGAGCAGAGCCGGATTCCAGCTTCCACGGATCAGATCTTCTACGGCATAATCCTGTTTATACTTATAATAAAGGGCCAGATAATTGGCAAAATCTTTTGCGATCATCTGATGCTGGATATACTGGCTGACCACATCCCGATCCACCGTCTTTCCTAGCATCTCATACACCTGGATCAGCTGAGACAAGTCCTCCCATCCTCTTGCCGTGGCAAATACTTTCCCATCTACCGTGTTTTCAATGCGGTAAAAATTCTTCCGGCGGATCTCAAGATAAGAGATCACTGCAGGATGGATTCCCTGACGATACGCATATTCTTTCCATACTTCAAAATTCTCTTCCACATCGATCCGCTTGATCCGATCCAGTGTCACCACGTCAAACTCCCGCACCGATTTGTTGTATTCCGGTGGATTTCCGGCGGTCACAATGACCCAGCCTTCCGGCACCTTCTGATTTCCAAAGGTCTTGCCCTGTAAAAACTGCAGCATCGTAGGAGCCAATGTCTCGGATACACAGTTGATCTCGTCCAGAAATAAAATTCCTTCCCGGATTCCGGTTTTTTCCATTTTGTCGTACACAGATGCAATGATCTCACTCATGGTATATTCTGTCACTGACACCGTAGTTCCTCCATATTCCTTCTCCTGGATAAACGGAAGTCCCACCGCACTTTGTCTGGTATGATGGGTGATCGTATATGCCACCAGACCGATGTGACACTCCTTTGCGATCTGCTCCATAATCTGTGTTTTACCGATTCCCGGCGGTCCCACCAGAAAGATCGGTCTCTGCCGGATCGCCGGGATCCGATACTCTCCAAATTCATCTTTCATCAAATATGCTTCGATGGAATCTTTGATTTCCTGTTTTGCTCTTTTTATATCCATGTATCTCCTCCAATTTCTGTTTCTTCTAATATCAGCTTGAATGCCCACGGCGGCACATCCACATCCCGATAATCTTCCTGCATAAATACAAACGCAGTTTTATATGCCGGCATTTTTCCCGGATAAACTCCATATCCGTCCGTAAAGTAAAGCATTCCTTTCAAATTCTCAAATTCATGCTCCTGCAGCATCTGATCCACATATGCAAAAGCCGGACGAAAATCCGTGCCGCCCTCTCCATACAACGAAAGATGCTCCATATAGTCTTTCAGCTCGTCCTTGTTTGTAATCTTCTGATCGGACTGTACCTTCTCGTCACACTGCAGAATGTGGATATTCGTCTTTTGAAAAAAGCTGTCTGTCTCACACAAAATCCCATACGTCTCTTCCAGAAACTTTTTCACCAGATCCCCGGAACAAGACATAGATGTATCGATCACAATGACAAATTCCGCCACTTTCTTTACTTCTTTTGTTTCCTGCGGCTCGATCAGCGGCATATTCCCATACATCTGGAGTCCATAACTGTAAAACGTATAGTCAAAAGAATCCGGATCTACTCCGATTTCTTCTCGAAATACCGCAAATTTCCGCAAAAACTCCCGATAATCCTGCCGTTTTCTGTTTGCCACCTTCACCTGATCCAGAAAATCCCCGTTCTGTTCAGACGCTTCCTTGGAAAAAGTCTCCAGATCAGTCTCGATCTCCTCATTGATCTCCTGCCATTTCTGGTTCATCTGCGGATTCGGCTTCTGACCCGGTCTTTGATTCTCCCAATATTTGTGATCATCCTGATAAAATTCCTGTTCCAGTTTCAAAAGTTCTTTCTCTTCCAGCTCCCAGGACATCAGAATCTGATAGATTCGTTCTGCATGCAATACCTTTTTCTCAGCCTCCAGCTTTCGGTAAACTTCCCGTCTGAGAAGACTTTTCGAAAACCGGACACTTCGATGGTAAATCCCGTCTGTCATATGCTCTGCCGCAATATCACAGCTTAAACTCCAGTATCTTGCGTCCATTCCTTTTTTGATAAAATGTCGGAAAATACAGTGGAACACCATATGCAAATACCCTCTGTTTACCAGGATCCGATTTTGCCGATACAGACCGCCAAGCTGGGCAGGATGAAAATAGATCACTGCCCCGTCTGTTCCAAAAGGACTGACCGATGCGTCCATCTGATAGGAAAAACTGCTCAGCGCCACATCCAGAAACCGCATTCCCAGATACAGCTCATCCCTTGCCGCAGCCAGAATACTACTTCCAATCTGCTGTAGCTTTTCCGCTGCTTCCTGATTATTTTCCTCTCCCATCTATGTATATCCTTCCTATATAAATATGTTTCCTACAATACAAACCGTTTCTTTTTCCGCGGCATTCTCTGATGCTGTTCATTCATCAGCAAACTCAAAATCTCCGGTTTCTTCTGGTCAGAAGCACACTGGATCGCCGCTTCCAGTCCTTCGGGCGTCCATAATTTCCCCTCCGAAAGAAACTGAAGTCTCTCTGTCTGCTCATTTTCGATCAGATAAGATGCCGCCTCTTCTAAGTGAAGCCGGATATATTCTTTATACTCTGTTTCTGCCTGTTTGGCAAGTTCCACCGGAAACAGAAGCCTTCCAAAACAAAGATCCAAAAGTACATTTTGCTTTTCCATGACTGCTGCTATAGAAAACAATTCGTCATATTTTCGATAATCCAGTTCTTTTGCCAGAAAACACTGCCGATAATTATTTCCAGAGCCGTGATGCTGGGTATACAAAATCCTGGCCGGCGTATTCTCGACCGCTTCCTCGTAATGACCCGGAAATACCAAATCTGCTCTTTGGACTGCCTCTCCGTCTATTTCATAAAGAAACCTGACATCCATTCTCTGCCACAGTTCTCCTAAAATCTCTTTCACACAGCTTTTGTGTCCCTGCTGCAAGTGTACCACCAGTTCTTTCAGACTGCCGCACACGGTAAATGCGCCGCTTCCTATCTGTGTCAAACTGTCTGAAAACTTCAGCTTTCTCAGATTTCTGCATCCATAAAAAATATATCGTCCGATCTCTTGCATGGTATTGGGAAAAATGACTTCCTCCACGGCTTCTCCTGCAAGAAGCTTCTCTTCTTCCATCCCCTGCCCAATCTGATCTGTATGATAAATCTGGATATTGATCTCTTCTTGATCTTTTCGTGCAGAAAATGCATAAGGCGCTGCTTTCACAACCGGTTTTCCCGCAATCTGTCCGGGAATGACAACATGACTGTCAGACCCGAAGCATCGTACGATTTCAATCCCATCTTCGGATACTCTGTAATGTATTTTCATAAGATCATCCCTCCTGTAGATCGTTTCACTTAAGAACTAAGTGTATCATGGATTTTTGAATCCAACAACTTTCAAAAACGAACATTTTGTGCAGAAAAAGACCGCAGTCAAACGACTGCGGTACTTTTTATCATTGTTACGATTCACTGACCAGATAGAATGTTACGGAAGTCGTCTCGCCATATGTCAGGGTCCGGGATCCGGTTTCTCCCTCTGCCGGCACATAGCCCTCCAGGTCAAGCCCTGTCATAGACACTTCAAACTCAAACGTTCCTTCTTCTGTTCCGGTGTGTGTCCAGGTTCCCGTACGCACTCCGTTATCCAGGAATACGGTATAGTTTACTGTTGTTGTACGTTCTTCCGGTGTCTCCGCTTCCAGTACTTTCACATACACATCAAATGTGCTGCTGTTTCCTGCGGCATCGTATGCGTAGAAACGGACTTTGTAGGTTCCCGGTGTTTGGGAAGTAAACGGTTTATAACCGTCCAGTCCATGCTCCAGTCCCCATTTGTCTACTTTAAATTCTGCATGTCCGGAATTGTCGGTTACCCATCCCGGTTTTGTAAACATTTCAACCAGTTCTTTTTCTGTGTACTCTTCGCCTTCATTGACCGGGATTTCTCTCTTGTATCCATTTGCTGCTTCGATGGCTTTGTAATCGATCACCGGAGCTGTTTTATCATAGTAGAATGTAATGGATTTCTCATTTCCGGCTTTGTCTACAACCACTGCTGTATTCTCGCCTTCTACTACTCCAAGCGCTTTGATATCTGTCAGATATTTGTACTTGTCATTGATTGTTTTCTTCACTCCATTCATGGTCAGATAACGAACGCCTTTGGTATCATGTACTGCAACTGCTGTAATTTCGCGATAATTTTCTTCCTTTCCAGTTCCATACACACGAACGTTTGGAGCCTGCTTGTCAATGTGTTTTACCACATATTCCACTTCTGCCTGCTGATTATCTGCAGAGGTTACCGCCACATGATAGGTTCCGTTTTTTCCGTGTGCTTTGGTCAGTTCTGTCTCTGATACACGAGTCCATCCTTCAATATCATGGATGGCTTTGTTTGCTTTCAGCGTCACTGTTACATCTTCATTGGTCCATTTTGCTCCGCCATGTCCGTCATCGTTCGAGCAGGATACAGCCACTTCCATTTCTGTCTGCCGCACTGTAACTGTGATCGTTTTCTCTGCTGAGGCTCCGTCTTTATCTGTCACTTTATAAGTCACATGATACTCGCCTGCCTGAGAGGTATTGACATCATTGGCAATGATATTCTCTTCTGTCAGTGGAATCGTTCCATCTTCTTTATCCGTTGCAGTAACATTTGCCAGCGGATCAAATGGATCTCCTATGTTCAAAGTCACATCTTTTGCATCAATGACCGGAGCCATATTCTGCTGCATCGCATATTCGTTGCTGTAGTATACCCCGTGTGAATCTATCTGTTTCATCTGTCCTGATGTCATCTCGACAGTATACATACCCGGACCATGTTCCATTGGAATATCCGCTGTGAATCCCTCATCACTTACATTCTCAATATAATCATTCAGCCAGTCTGTTCCACCCTGTACTTCCTCGGTCGGATAATAAGGCGTCCAGCTCAGCAAGATATTAGCCTCTTTAAAATCAAAAGAATCCCACAGATAACTTGTATTGGTGATTTTTTCACCCGTCATCGGGTTCACACCTGTATTCTTAAATTCAATGTGAAGCATCGGGGTCTCTGTTCCGTCTTCATTTGTCTTCAAATAATCGCGAAATACAAATTCGCCTGCCTGAGAACTTGTACTTTTATTGAATGCACTATTGAGTCCTATATACATTCCGCGCGGAAATTCCGGTTTTTGCTGTACCTTCTCTTTGGCGCTCAGATAATCCTCCTGAAATTTCTTTAACACTTCTGTCGGCCGGTTTGGATTATAATTTCCAGTAGCCTCATATGCGCTGTACAACGGTTTGATGGACTCTGTTGTATACTGATTATAGTCAAAGTAATCTTTGTTCGGAGAATAATAATAGTTCATCTCCTCTACTACAAAAGAATAGTACCGGTTTTCCAGTTCTGCCGTTGCTTTGTCCACTTCGTCCTGTGTCGTTACTGTTCCATCTGCCAAAAGTCTCTCTGCTTCGGCGATCGCTTTATTATAATTGTTAATGATCGGCTGGCTGTTCGTATTATATTTTGGCTCTAATCCTTTTGTCTGATCATACATCTCCTGCAGTTTTGTTTTATCCGCCTGCACAGCCTGAGTTCCTAACACCTGAATCTCATATAAAGAAATGGTATCCCAGTTTGGAACCGGAGGTGTCAGAGGATCTTCATTGGAAATGCTGTCAATCTGAAGTTTTACATACTGACCTTTTACCGGAGTCTTGAATGTGATCTGATCCCGGATATTTGCCGGATGTGTGTCATTGCGGTAAGCCGTTTCCCATGCAGCGTTATCGCTTGATACAAGAACGGAATAGCTGTTTGCTTTTCCTGACTCCCAGAAAAGGTTTACCCCTTCCAGAAGGTACTCCTGTCCAAGATTCAGCACAACACTCTGCGCTCCCAATCCTCTGGCGCTGGACCATCTGGAAGCAGATCCTCCTTTTCCATCCACCAGTTTATCCGGTCCTAAATTATTGTTTTCCTGGGAACTTGCTGTTACACTTTTTCCCAGTGCAACGTTCTTTTCATTTTCTGGAATCTCAATTCCGTCTGTCTCGGCCACCAAAAATGCGTCATCGTCCACTGCCTCCAGCATCTGTATATGTTCTTCTGCCCGGACAGACATCGGAAAACCTGCGATCGTCGTGGTTCCCATCATGATTGCACAACTCAGTGCCAACACCTGTTTTCTTTTCATACTTCTTTCCCTCGTATCCTTTCTTAAATTTGAATACAAAAAATGCATGGCTCTCTTCTTATTAGAAAATCATCCATGTATTTTATCTGTAACAGAATTCAAAAAAGGGCAAACTTTTCCTGATCGCCTGTTGTTATCCTCAAAATATCTGTCCATAATGGCTGCCCCCTTTTCGAATCTTTGATATTCATGTCTATTATATCCAATTCAAAGAAGAGGGTCAACCTGTTTTTTATGCAATTTTCACTTATTTAGATTCCACTGTTCAGGATTCGAAGCAGCATATCCCCGGTTCCTACATTATATCCACTTGCCGAATACACGCCCTGCATTCCTTCTTTTACAACCAGGATCAGCGGCAGTTTGTCCGGATCTCCATACATTCTGCGGGCAAGTACGTTAATATTTTCGTTTCCTGCATCATAATAAACAGAAGCGTTTGGCAGTTCTGCCTTTGTTTTCGCAAACGTCGGATCCATCTGGTCTTCTTTGCTCTTTAAGATCAGGTTGATCCGGCTTCCAAAAGCAGCAAATTCCTGACTTCTTTCCCGAAGTTCATTCAGAATGTGTTCTGTTGGTTCTTTGCCGACTTCATGCCAGATAAACAGAGACGTTCCTTCCTCCAGGTTCTGACTTGCCAGTACCGTTGTTCCCTGCCCGTCTTCTACCGCAAATTCTTCCAGCGGAATTTCTTCCAGCATATCTTTCAGCTCTGCTTTTCGAAGGGCAAGCTGGATTTCTTTCGTCTCTCCTTGTTTTACATCAAATTCTGTATATGCTGCAAACTGATTTCCGTTCGGAAGGCGGTTCGTCGTGATCACACGATAGACTCCCGCTTCCACTTCCAGTTCTGCTTCTCCCTGATAGCCTTCTCCCAGCTGCAGTGTCTGCCAGAGGTATCCGTCTTTTGCTTTTTTGGCAATGGTCCAGTTCTGCATATATACCCATCTTGTATCATCTGCAGACTGCACACAGATCTTTGATGCTTTTTCACAGGCATCTTCTGTTTTTTCAGAGTTATCCACAGTCAGAAATCCGTTTTCCCCATAGTACTGCATCTTCCCATCCAGCGGATGTAATCTTGCCGGGATACCAAAGGTACGGCAGATGGCAACAAACAGGATTTTCTTAGATTCCAGGCTTGCAGTACGATACCGAAGCGCTCCTGCCGGTGTAGTCAGTAATTCGTCATATTCATAGGACGGTTCTTCCTGAATCTGGGTCTGGATCCAATTCCAGATTTCCGTCGGATCTTTCTGAAACTGGCTTTTTTGCTCTTCTGTAAAAAATTCCCGGATTGCTTTGCGGTACGCACTCTGCTGCTCTCTTGAAATCCTTGGATTTAAAATATAATTTGCAAAAATCTCCTGAGATACTGTATGGCTCCATACACAGGCTTCTTCCAGATGCTCCAAAAGCATCTCTCCCTTACAGTCCCTGAAATCTTTATAACTTAACTGATCCAGCAAAGCTTTTTTCCAGAGCGCGTGTGGAGTCCCGGCATTCAGAAACTTCTGCATTTCTTCATAATTTCCTTTGCTGTTCTCCAGTGCGTTTCCAGCCTCTTCCCCAAAGAACGCATGGACTTTTTCCAGACGCTTTTCTGTTGCCTGACGGAATTTTTCAGTTCCTGTTTTCTTTTGTTCTGCTGTCGGTCTTTTGGTATTGACCGGAGCATCTGACGGCGCGATCATATCAAAAGAAGTCCATCCCTCTTCTGCCACTTTTTCCTTTGCGAGCACAATTGTCTGCGAGGAAACTTCTCTGGTATCAAGGATTGCAGTTGCGTGTCTCTCCTCTTTCCATACAGAAACAAACAGGCTTCCCTTTCCGGTTTGAAGGATTGCTTTTCCATTCTCATCCGTGATCTTTCTGGAAATCGAAACCAGCTCTGCATAATTTAACAATTCAAAGCTAACCTCTGCATCAGGAATCGGATTTCCTGCCTCATCTGTCACCAAAAGTTCCAGATTTACAGTTTCTGCATAACGGGAGAGCTGATTCACGCCAGATGTCATATCCGGATGCTCGATCACATCTCCGTCTGCCTGCTGGGATCCAAAAATCCGGGAATTGATCATCATGGACCGGGAGGATGCATTGACAAACCAGCCCAGATCTAAGATTTCTTCCGGCTCACAGGCTCCCAGAAAATGCCAGTTTCCTTCGCACCATACTTCTACCCATGCGTGATTGTCATCACAGTGTGCCCAGCGGTGAGCATATACCTGTCTTGCCGGGATTCCGATGCTGCGGAGTGCATTTACTGTGAATACCGACTCTTCTCCACAACGTCCGATCCCGTTTCGATATACAGCTTCTGCGGAGATCGTCCGGTCATCCGTTGCCTGGTACGTTGCTTCCTCAGCACACCAGTAATTGGCTTCCAAAATCGCTGCTTCCATGGATTTTCCTGCAACCCGTTCTTTCAGCTGTTCATAAAACAGCGGACGGCAGGATGTGATTCCTTCTGTATTGACACGATGAAATACCACACAATCCAGGAAAATATCATCCGGGATCTGTGTCTGACCGTTCCAGTTCTGTGAGTTTCTTAAGGTGACTCCATGCTCTGCAAACTCCCGAAACATTTCATAAGAATAATCCGCCACATCACTAAATGGCATATTTGCATATAAATATTTTAAAAGCAGGGCTGTTTCTTCCGGTTCTCGCTCAATTTTTTCCAGGATTTCCTTCCCTGCATTCTGAAAATGTTCTGTAAATGCCGCAAACTGCTGCTCGATTCTCTCTTTCGTTTCTTTTAAAAACATGTCTCTTCTCCTCCTGCCAACATATAATACAAGCTAGATGTTCCCGCTGCGGTCGCTCCCTGTGGCTGTCCCTGATACAGCGGGTTATCTGTCCATGCAGTTCCTGCGATATCCAGATGGATCCACGGTTTTTCCTGTGCAAATGCCTGGATGAACAAGCCTGCCGTAATAGTTCCGCAATAATCCCGTCCCCTATTTTTGATATCTGCGATCTTGCTTTCGATCATCTGTTTCTGTTCTTCAAAAATCGGAAGTCGCCAGTACCGTTCCCCGCTGACTTTTGCCGCTTTCAAGAAGCTTTCACAAAAAGCATCATCATCAGAAAGCAGTCCCGCTGTAGAAAATCCCAGCATCCCAACGACTGCGCCTGTCAATGTCGCAATGTCGATGACCCGGTCTGCCTGCTCATCTTTTACCATATATGCCATTGCATCTGCCAGGATGAGGCGTCCTTCTGCATCGGTGTTGCAGATCTCGATCTTCTTTCCGCCATAAGAACCGATCACATCCCCCGGAACCAGAGCGGACGGACTGATCCGGTTCTCACACATGGGAATCACACCTGTTACATTCACGTTTGCCTGATTGACTGCCAGCGCATAGATTGCTGCCGCAACTGCCGCGCCGCCTGCCATATCTCCTTTGATCCCCATCATGGAACCTGCCGGTTTCAGACAGTATCCGCCAGTGTCGCAAGTCACCCCTTTTCCCACCAGTCCAGTGATCGGAGCTCCTTCTTTCCCCTTGTATCGCATCACCAGCATACAGGGTGGATTCTCACTGCTTTTTCCCACACTGGTCAGTGCTTCCATACCCATAGCATTTAATTTACTGTAGACGATCAGTTCACATTCCACAGCCGTATCTTTCATCTGTTCCATGATTTCTCTTGCAAAATCCATTGGATGGAACAGATTGCCCGGCGCATTGACCATATCCCTTGCCCAGCTTTGCGCTTCTGCCAGAGTCATCCCCTGTTTCAGTTCTCCCTGGGCTGCCGTATAAAGATTCTCATCGATCCCGGTCAGTGTCACATCCGGAGTCTCTTTCTTTGCCTCATCCGGAGTCTCTTTCTTTGCCTCATCCGGGAGGCTGATCTCATAGGATCCTGTGTAAATTCCTTCTGTCACAGCGCTGACTGCCCGCACTCCTGCTGCTTCCAGAAACGGACGGATATCCATCTCATACGACTGGATTCCCATTCCTTTGACTGCCTTTGCCGCCCCTGCGGACAGTTCCTGAATCTTGCGGATATCAAGTGGTTCCTCTCCCTGTCCGATATAGACTGTCAGGTTCTGATCCAGACCGCCCACTCTGGACACTGCCTGATAATCTGCGGAAACATAAGTCAGACTCTCCGCTTCTTTTTTCCCGATAAATGCCACCCGCACCGGGGCCTTTTTTTGTTCTGCTAATACGATCATTGTTCTTCCTCCTCTATGTCAAATGTTTAAATCCTTTTCCTGCTACCTTTTCTGCCTCTGTAATGATTACCAGCGCTTTGTCATCGACTTTGTGGATCCGCTTCTGCAGCAGTTCGCATTCCTTTTTTTCGGACACGCACATCACCACTCTCTGCACCTCGCTGGAATATCCGCCTTCTCCTTTTAATACGGTCACACCGATCTTCCGATCCAGAAAGACCTGACGCACCTTATCTGTGGATTCCGCAATGACGATCATCAGATTCTTGGCATCCGCATTTTCCAGCATATGATCCATGAACATTCCGGAAATGTAGACGGTCACCACGGCATATAATAAACTTTCAATATTACGATATACCATTGCGGATGCAAGTACAACCGCAATATTCAATCCTGAGATCCACGCCCCCACCGGAAACTGCGGATTGCATTTTTGCATGATCAGCCCCAGAAGCGAAATTCCTCCGGTATTGGACTGCCCCATATGCACCAACGCCAGACCGATCCCCATCATCGCACCGCAGAACATCGCTGCCAGAAGTGGATTCCCCTGATATACCGGAATCTTCACAATCACAAAATCCGTCACCACCGAAAGCAGCGCTGTTGACGCAAGCGTCCGAAACACAAAAGACAGAGGGAAATACTTCTTGATCACGATGATCAAAAGAAGCGGAATATTAAATACAAAGACAAACAGACCAATGGGACATCCTGTCAGATAATTGACCAGGATTGCAATACCGCTGGCTCCTCCCGGCGCGATCTTATGGGGCGCTGCAAAGCTGTTGATCCCCGCCGCATAGATCAGCACTCCCGCCAGATTTAATACAATACACCGGAGTACGGTCTCTTTTTCTGTCTTCCAATTTTTGATGGCTTCCACCTTAAACCTCCTGTAGAAAAGGGATGCCTGAAAACCTGTATCCCTATACAAATTTTCAGAGCATCCCCTTTTAATACTGAATACAAATCATCAGATTTTTCTCATCTAGTTATTAGTTCTTGCCGCATTTTACGGTACAGTGCAAAGACAACTGCAAGAAATACAGCATGTCGGTCAAAACGATCGTTTCCCATTCGGACCCCAGTTTCCCGAAATATGCGTTCTTATCCTCTCAAGCACATAACAAACTTTTTTACCGCTACTTCTGTAAAAGTTCCTGCTTCTATCTTGCGGCAGACAAGGGGTATCAGCAAACCTGATACCCTGTCCGCACTGTACTGGTCAGAGAACCACCTGTTACTCTTTTACCGCACCTGCTGCAAGACCGCCTTCTACCTTTTCCTGGAACAACAGGTAGATTACCAGCGGAACTGCGACTGTGATCACGATTGCCGCCATCAGCGGGCCGTAATCGCTTCCACGCTCTCCGTTAAAGTTCAGAAGTCCCAGAGCGATCGGCTTCAAGTTCTTATCGTTGATGAACAGAAGCGGGAACAAGATATTGTTCCATGCACCCAGGAAGTTAAAAATAGAGATTGTAGAAATTGCCGGTACTGTCATCGGCAGCATGACATTTCTGTAAATCTGGAAATACGTTGCTCCATCAATGAGAGCTGCCTCCTCCAGGGAACGGTTGACACCTTTCATAAAATTCGTAACGACCAGAATACTGAACGGCAGATTAAATGCCACATAGATCATAACCAGCGCTACGATATTATTTTTCAGATTCAAAGTTCCGATGATATAAGAAACCGGAACAAGTACTGTATGTACCGGAACCATCATTCCCAACATAAAGAACAACAGTAAAAATTTATTGCATTTAAAATCAAATCTGGACAGTACATATGCTGCCATCGTAGATACCAGAGCCAGAACGATCACCGTCGCTCCTGCCTGGATCAAACTGTTGATAAAATAGCGGCTCATGTTGGCGCTTGTCCATGCCTCTACATAGTTGGACCACTGCGGAATCTCCGGCCAGGAGAATGGCTTTGCGAAAATCTCTACTTTCGTCTTGATCGAAGACAACAGGGTAAACAGCATCGGAGTCGCGAACATCAACGCAGTCAGGATCAGCAGCACATACATGATCACACTCTGAAGCGTAATCTTCTTATGAGTTTTTACTTTCTTTTTCATGTGTTCTTCCTCCTACTCTGCTTTCTTTCTGTTTGTGATCAGGTTGCTTCCTACCGTACCAACGATACAGATGAGCATGATAATAATTCCGATGGCGCTTCCCACTCCGTAGTGATTGTACTTAAATGCCTCGTTGTACATCAAAGTTGTCGGCAGGTTTGTCAGACCGTTTGGTCCTCCGCCTGTCATTGCAAATACAAGGTCGAATACTTTTACAGAACCGATGATATCCATCAGGATACACATTGCAAGAATCGGTTTCAGCATCGGAACTGTGATCTTGAAGAATTTCTGAACGGATGTTGCACCGTCGATCGCAGCTGCTTCATACACATCGTCCGGAATGGTGGTCAGTCCTGCCAGGATAATTACCATATAATATCCCACTCCTGCCCACACGTTTACAAATACGATGGTATTCATTGCAGTTGCCGGATCTACCAGCCACGGCATCACCAGATCGCTAAGTCCGATCACTTCCAGAAGGGAGTTGAAGGATCCTGTCGGCATGAAAATGAAATACCACATCAGACCAACTGCTGTCAGCGGGAATACTGTCGGTACAAAGAACAGGGCTTTAAAAAGACGATATCCTTTGCATTTTGTATTGATCGCAACAGCCATCAAAAGTGCGATCGGTGTATGGCAGATGACACTGATGATGACCATTCTTGCCATGTTTTTCAGGGAAAGTATGAAATCTGCATTGTGAAATGCATCGATATAGTTTTTCAGTCCTACAAATTCCGGCGCAGATCCTGCGATTCCATTCCACTCCACCAGGGAAAAGTATACAGATCCTATGATCGGGATGATCTGAAACACCACGTAGATCACAAGTGCCGGTACAAGAAACAGCATAATGCCCATTCTTGTTTTTTTATTTTTTAACTTTATCATCCGGGAACCTCCTGTTTTTCACAAAAATGCCCTGCACAAAGCTGACAGGGCATTTTTGTACGTTTTATGTTGTTCGTGCCTATTTATCAATCTCACTCTGGATCTCTTTTGCAACATCTTCCGGTTTTTCTCCTGTGAACATGCTGGAGATGGAGTTTCTTGTTCTGTCCTGCATAGAAGAGAGCGGATCGAAATCAAAGACGTCTACTCCGATTCCTTCTGAAGTTCCTCCCAGTTCTACATTCTTAGCGAACAGTGGAGAGATCACGCTGTCATCCAGTTCGATATCTGTTCTTGGGATCAGGAAAGCTGCTTCTTCTGCAAATCTCTTTGCTGCTTCTTTATCTGTCAGCATTTTTACAAGTTCCAGTGTCAGTTCCAGTTCTTTTCCTTCCAGTTTTCCACTGATCATGTAAGGTGACAGAGTCTGCATATCTTCGTTTTTAAATTCCGGCTTTTCTTCAAAGTATGGGAATTTTGCCACTTCGATGCTGTCGCATACCGGTGTCTCTGCCGGATCTTCAAATGTACCGATGTTCCATGGTCCTGTGATCACCATCGCAGCTTCTCCCTGCTGGAACTGTGTCATTGCAATGTTGTCTGTCATACCGGCTGCATTTTTGTCAAATGCTCCTGCATCGATCAGACCCTGTACAAACTGCAGTGTTTCTACTACTTCCGGATCTGTCCATTTCATATCTCTGGAACCTAATTTTTTTGCAGCATCTGTTCCCAGCCATTTGTAGAAGATCTGGTCATGAAGATGTCCTGCCATATACGTTGTCTGTGTTCCCATTGCAATCGGGATCACACCGCTGTCTTTTAATTTTTTAATCGCATCGATAAACTGTGACCATGTCTCCGGGAATTCTTTCACACCGGCTTTTTCAAAGAGATCTTTGTTGTAATAAACACCGATCAGTCCAGATTCCATCGGAATCGCATAAGTTCCTTCTTTTCCTGGTACCTGATAATAAGAAAGAGCTCCTTCTGTAAATCCGCCGCCCCATTCCGGATCTTCGTCCAGATATGGCTGTACGTCCAGGATCAATCCGCTGTCGATATACTCTGACAGATTGGCAACACCCTGAATACGGAAAATATTTGCCATCGTTCCAGATGCAATATCTGTAGACAGGATATTATTGAATGCAGATTCATCTCCCTGGGAATCATCTACGATTGTAACTTCCGGGTGTTTCTCTTTGAACTCATCCAAAATATCATTGTAAATATCTACCTGTGGTGTTGTTCCTGCCATTCTGGTCAAAAGACGGATCGTAATTTTATCTCCGGACTCTTTGCCTCCGTCTCCTTTGCTTCCGCATCCTGCCAGAAGTCCTGCGCACATCACTCCTGCCAGCAGCGCTGCTGTGATTCTTTTCAATTTCATTGCTTCTTCCTCCGTTTTCCTTTGAAACATTTATGTGATGCACCCAGTATAAAAAATACACGCAATTTTCACAATGTTCATTTCCCATATTTTTTGTTCTTTTTCAATATGGGATACTTTCAAAACTACAAAAACAAGTTATTTTGACTTTTCCTGCCACATTCTCTATAATAAACTCTAAGTTTACCACCAGAATTCTGTACACGGAGAGATTTCTTTATGAAGATACTAAAACACAACAAGAACTCCATCAGTTTCAGCTTTTTCCGGAGCATGTCCATCACATCCATTTTATTTATGGTCATTCTCTTTCTTGGAATTTCCGTTCTCTTTTTAAGAAGTTCCTTTCAGCTGGAAAGCCGCAATGCACTGCAGCAGTTGAGTTATATTTCCAGACAACTGCAATATTACCTGGATGCAACGGAGAATTATTCCAAAACGATCTTATCTGATGACAATGTGCAGGACTATATGCGGGATTATCTCGCCTCGCGTGCATCCATCCGTTCCACCATCAATGTCAAACAGCACATCCGACAGATCATCCAGTCCACTCCGTTTATCCATTCTGTCAGTCTGTATTCAGAAAAAGGTCTGCTGTTACTGTCCACGGAGCCGAATTCCAGTCAGGTGAATTTAAGTGATCTAAGGCCCGCTCCTTTGTGGAATGTCAGTTCCAAACGGCATCTGATGGACTCCCATCAGCAGGTAAAAGTCCTTTCCTATGTACGCCCCTTTTATGACATCAATTCCGGGCGGATGCTGGGATATGTGGAGCTTGCCATTCCGGAAACACAGATTTCTGCAATTTACCGAGATGAGGATGCTTCCAATACCATTTTTCTGATCGATCAGAACGGATGGGTACAAAGCAGCAGCGGCTCTCCCGAACTGGACAGCTCCTATGACAATCTGGAAGGGATCCAGAAAAACCAGAACTCACAGTATTGTTTTTCAAACGGCAATCTGGTCTTTTTCACACAGTTTGCTTCTCTTGACTGGTACGTGATCAATCAGGTTCCTGTCATCAGCTTTCTGTGGCCCTTATTTACGATTTTCTGTCTGTCCCTTTTGATCGCTGCTCTGGTTATGGTGCTCTGCATATTCGCATCTCACCATATCGCCCACAAAGTGACCTATCCGCTGAGTTATCTGATCTCCCATATTCAGACTGTCAAGGAAGGGCACTGGGTCCCCATCCGGGAAATCCCCTGCAACGACGAAGTCGCTTCGCTGCTTCGTTCTTTCAACAGTATGATCGCCATCCAGACCAAAATGAAAGACGATCTGATCGAGGCGGAAAAGCTCAAACAGCAGCTGTCCCTGAACCTTTTGCAGCAACAGGTGAATCCACACTTTTTATACAATACACTGGACAATATCTGTTCTCTTGCGGAACTGGATGAAAAAGAAACCCTGATCCAGCTTGTGATGAACCTTTCTGCTTTTTATCGTTCCAGTTTAAGCAACGGGAAAATGCATATTTCCATTGGGCAGGAACTGGAAATTGCCAGAGCGTATCTGGAGATCCTGCAAATCCGTTATTTCGGAAAATTTGATTTCACGATCACCTGTCCCGAAGAACTGAAATCTTATGGCTGTATCAAGCTTTTATTCCAGCCGATCCTGGAAAACAGTATTTATCACGGAATCAAGGGACTGTCCCGCCACGGGTACATTCACATTTTGGCGGAAGATCGGAAGGATTCGATACGCTTTACGATTTCAGACAACGGACGGGGATTTCCAAAAGAAGACTATGAGAAGATCTGGCAGGAAGACGCCGGGCATTTTGGTCTGAAAAGTATTCAGCAGCGGATCCAGTTATACTATGGATCCCCTTTCGGTCTTTCCATAGAAAGCCCTGAAAGCGGCGGCTGCATCACCATCATTACATTACCAAAACAGGAGGTACCGCCATGTCCTTAAGACTGCTCATCGCAGACGATGAATATTTCATCCGGCAGCGTATTAAAAAAATCGTTCCCTGGGAAACACTGGACCTTGTCTTTGCCGGAGAAGCGGAAAACGGCACCCAGGTCATTGAACAACTAAGGCAAGAACCCGCCGACATTTTGCTTCTGGATATCAAAATGCCGCAGATGAACGGCATGGAAACTGCCCGATATATCAAAGAACATTTTCCTTCCGTCCATATCATCATCCTCTCCGGTTACAATGACTTTGAATATGCCCGGACTGCGCTGCGGTATGGAGTAAAAGAATATCTGCTGAAACCGGTGGCAAATGAAGAACTGGAACGCGCATTAAAAGAGTGCATCGAATCCATCGCAGTAGAACGTCAGACCCGCCACAGTCTGAAGCGCTATGAACATTTCCAGCTGTGCAGCATCCTTGCCGGGATCCGGGACGGAGCACTCTCCTATCAGGATCTTTGCGTTCCTTATCCGGAATTTGAACAGTTTTCCTACAGTATTTACTGCAGCGTCTATGTTGCTGAAAATACAACCAACACTGTCAGAAAGCTTGTCGAACGCTTCCGCAAACAGGGTGTGATCTGCGAATATCTGCAGGAAAGTGAATACATCTATATCCTGCAGCTCTTTCTCTCAGATAAGAACGGACTGCGGCATCTCGGAAGCTGTTTTACAGAATTCATTGCCAACGAACCGGAATATGTATTCCTGTACATTGAAAATATTTTTTCTGTCACGGATGACTGGAAACCCCATTATACGAGATGTCTCCACCTGTTGACAGAACGCTATTTTTCTGCAGACTCCAATCTGTGCATCAGTTATTCCCATCCGGAACGTCCCGGTTTTCAAGAAGAACTGTTGAAAATGCGAAAACACTTTATCACGGTTTTGAATACGCAAAACAGCAAAAATCTGCAGGACTATCTGGACCGACTGTTCCTTTCCATCAGCCAGAAAAAGAACTGCGATTATCTGACACTGGTGGTACATGAAATTTTTGTTGTATATCATGTGTATTTTCACATTCCGAAAAATCTGGCACAGCCGGTCCCGGAATTTGCCGCAGCCGTTATGAACACTGAACATTCTCTGGAGAATTTAAAAAATGAAATCCTCTTTTATGGAATGCAGTGCATCCAAAAGATCGACGCTATCCCATCCGATATCGCACTCTGCGGAAAGATCATGGAATATATCCAGGCCAATTATACCAATCCTTCCCTTTCCGTCTCACAGGTGGCTGAAAATTTCCAGCTGCACCCGTCCTATCTGGGAAGCGTATTCAAAAAAGTACAGCACTCTTCTGTACTGCAATATATCTCAGACCTTCGGATCAGCGCCGCACAAAAGCTTTTGAAAGAAGGCGCCATGAAAATTTCCGAAGTGGCAGAGGCTTCCGGATATTCGGATGTATACTACTTCAGCAAAAAATTCAAGAAAGCCTGCGGCTGTTCCCCAAAAGAATATGCTGCAAAATCCAGATAAAAACAGGGATGTCAGCCGACATCCCTGTTTTCCTTGTATAGCAATAGGACTACTCCTCCTTTTTTCCCGATCGCTTTCTCCACTTCACACACTCTGTCAGCAGATACTCGATCTGTCCATTCATCGAACGGAACTCATCTTCTGCCCACTGTGCGATCTCATCGTAAAGCTCCCTGGAAAGTCTCAGTGGAACCTGCTTTTTCACTTTGCTTTTTTCTTTCTTTTCCTTTTCCAAAATCTGTCCCACCTTCTAATTAGTGTCTGCTGAGCAAACTGAAAACACTTGATTTTACTGACTTTTGCCCCATTTTC
>ERZ894236.143-NODE-143-length-106909-cov-16.6543_pt1 | contig 106909 bp, 79 predicted proteins | sample MGYA00380297_ERZ894236 | MGnify/ENA primary metagenome ERZ894236 (study PRJEB32331, sample SAMN06328420) | human gut metagenome | biome: human gut microbiome; feature: stool | host: Homo sapiens | collected 2014-08-04 ... | reverse complement strand
GACTCTCTTCTGTACTTCCTCTATCAGGTTCTTCACATCCTCCGCTGTGGCATCTCCGGTATTGACAACAAAACCGCAGTGCTTCTCGGAAATCTGCGCTCCGCCCACCTGAAAGCCGCGCAGACCTGTATCCATGATCAGTTTTCCTGCAAAATATCCCTCCGGCCGCTTGAAGGTACTTCCGGCACTGGGCATATCCAGCGGCTGTTTGCTGGTACGGCGCTCTTTGAAGTCATCCATCTGCTCCTTAATATGGGATGCCTCACCTTTGTTCAGCCTGATGACAGCCTCCAGCACAATATATCCTTTTTCTTTTACGATACTTGTCCGGTACCCCAGATTCAGTTCCTCACGTTTCAGGCGGATCACATTGCCGTCCGCATCCATAACGGTGACTTCCTCCAGTACATCCTTCATCTCCCCGCCGTAAGCGCCTGCGTTCATCACTACAGCGCCTCCCAGAGTTCCGGGAATGCCGCTGGCAAACGCAAATCCGGCCAGGCTGTGCTCCAGAGCCACCACTGCGATTTTTGAGAGAAGTGCTCCGGCCTTTGCCCTGATGACGTCGTGGTTCACTTCTATGTCACTCATATTCTTCCAGAGCTGAATGACAACACCATTGTACCCTTTATCACTTACAAGCAGATTACTTCCATTGCCCAAAATGAAAAACGGCAGATTCTCCCTTTTACAGATATGTAAAATCTTCCGCAGTTCATCCACGCTGTGAGGACGCAGGTAGTATTCCGCAGGCCCTCCAATGCGAAATGTTGTATGCTTTTTCATTGGTTCACAGACATTGACATTGTCACTGCCCAGACACTGACAAAACTCATTCTCTATTTTTTTATTCACTTTCTTACCTCTTGCTTGATAATATTATGGAAATCCAATATGACACAGCTAAAACAGTTTCAGACAGAAATTTTATTGTTACTGTTCACACGCCACTATCCCCCGAGGTGTTTTCAGGCCGAAGGCATGAAAATCCCGAGGCAGCCAGCGCGATATGGAGCAGAATGCTCCATATCTGTGCATCGCGAAGCGTGTTGCTGGGCACGCAGTGAACAGTAACATTTTATTTTCTGTCTGTCTTCTGTCTCATCCCGATTAAATCTTTTATCACCTCTCCGGCGATCATCAGTCCGGCAACTCCCGGAACAAAGGATATACTGGAGGGCACCGGCCTTCCTGTGGACGGCCTGGTCTCTTCCGTCTGTACCTTTTCTTCTTTCAGGCCCATCCGGCGTTTTTTTTCTTTTGGCGCGATTTCCGTGGAGAAAAGCACCTTAACCTTCTTTATTTTTCTCTTTTTCAATTCCGTGCGCATGACCTTTGCCAGAGGGCACACACTGGTCTTCGCAATATCCGCAATCTGAAAACAGGACGGGTCCAGTTTGTTTCCGGTTCCCATACAGGATATGACCGGCTTATTGCAGGCTTTTGCCTTCTCAATGAGAAGGATCTTGGCAGAGACAGTGTCCACTGCGTCCACAATATAGTCATAGCTGGAAAAATCAAATAAACCGGCTGTCTCAGCTGAGAAAAAAGTCTCATAGGTATGGACCACTGCATCCTCATTGATATCTGCAATGCGTTCTTTGGCAACCTGTACCTTTTTCCTTCCGATCGTAGAGCGCAGCGCCACCAGCTGTCTGTTCAGGTTGGTCACTGCAACCTCATCGTGGTCCACCAGAATCAGGTTTCCCACACCGGCTCTTGCCAGCGCCTCAACCACATAAGACCCCACACCGCCCAGGCCAAACACCGCGACCTTGGAATCGGCAAGAATCTCCAGCCCCTCTTTTCCTATTAATCCTTCTGAACGGGAAAATGCATGCAGCATACTTGCGGTTCCTCCTAAGTAAAAAGTTCTCAATGTACTGCCCTGACTGTAGTCAAGCCGTATCGAATAACGGCTCGCTTCCCGGGCTCGCCGTTATTCTTCATTATACTATTAAATCTATCAATTGTATAGAACTAGTTTTTCATCTTTGGTTTAAAAATAAGGCTGGCCAAATAGGCGAAAATGAGGGCTGCGGAGATTCCCACGGCGCTGGATGTGAAGCCTCCCATGAAGATGCCGATGAAGCCCTGCTCACCGATGGCTTTTTTTACACCTTTCCAGAGCAGGTTGCCGAATCCCAAAAGGGGGACGCTGGCACCTGCACCGGCAAAATCCATGAGCTTGTTGTAAATGCCCACAGACCCCAGTACGGCTCCGGTACATACCAGCAGCACCATAACACGGCCCGGCAGCAGCTTTGTCTTGTCTAAAAGTATCTGAACCAGGGCACAGATCAGCCCTCCTACCCAAAATGCATTGATATAATCCATATTTACTGCCTCCTGTTATCCTGTTTTAGCAATGCTCCACCACAACAGCCTGCGCAATTCCGGGCACACTTTTCCCCTCATTGTAGCTGACCTTTGACAATAATGCCCCTGTGGGAACAAAAAGAACACGTTTCCACTCCCCCTTCTCAATCTTGGGAAGGATATAGGAGGCAAAGGTCACAGCGGAACAGCCACAGCCGCTGCCACCGGCATGTGTGTCCTGGGACTCCTTGTCATAGATCTCAATGCCGCAGTCCATATGCTGTTTCTCAATATCAAACCCCTTTTCTTTCATCATATCAAAGAGAATGTGCTGCCCAACCTCGCCCAGGTCGCCTGTGATGATCCTGTCGTAGTCCTCAGGCATGCGGTTAAAGTCCATCATATTCTGGTAAATGGTATCACAGGCAGCCGGAGCCATACATGCCCCCATATTCAGAGAATCCTTAAGTCCGAAATCAATGATCTTGCCTGTAGTGATCCCTGTGATCCGTGCCTTACCGCCTTTTGTTCCAAGTACGCAGGCTCCGCTTCCCGTCACTGTCCAGGTGGCGGACAGAGGCCGCTGGTTTCCGTATCCGAGAGGAAAACGGAATTCTTTCTCCGCGCTGCCGAAATGGCTGGATGTCACTGCCACCACATAGTCACCGTATCCCGCGGCAACGGACATGGAGGACAGAGAGAGCGCTTCCCCCATGGTGGCGCAGGCGCCGTACAGCCCATACACAGGCGTGTCAAACCCTATGATGCCAAAAGAGGAGGCAATGGTCTGTGCCAGAAGATCGCCCACGTAAATGGTGCGGATCTGCCAGTTCTCCAGCTCTGCCTTTCCGATTGCCATGCTGACGGCTTCTTTTTGAAGGACACTCTCTGCCTCCTCCCAGGACTGGCACCCGAACATGCCGTCCTCCCCGCCTATCACGTCAAAACATTTTCCCAGAGGGCCGTCCCCTTCCTTTTTCCCCACTATGGAGGCTCCGCTTAGAATATGAACTGCATGTTCAAACTGAATGCTCTGTTTGCCGATGGTCTGTTTTCTTACTTCTGTCATCCCACAATCCCCCATAATTTAAGAACGTAATAGATAGCCCCCAAAGCCGCGGAGGTCAGTATACCGTAAAGGATAACCGGACCTGCTATGATAAAAATCTTGCATCCGATTCCAAATACCTGTCCCTCTTTCTGGTATTCAATAGCCGGTGCTGCCACAGAATTGGCAAAACCGGTGATAGGTACCAGCGTACCGGCACCGCCCCATTTGGCTATTTTCGGATAAATATTAAATCCTGTACAGAGTACACTTAAAAGCACCAGGATCAGGGAAGTCCAGCCGCCGCTGATTTCCTTGTCCAGTCCCTGACTCATGCAGAAGTTCATGATTCCCTGCCCCAGTACACAGATCGCGCCGCCGCAGAGAAAGGCACGGCACATGTTTTTAAACAGGCTGTGGGTGGGTGTCACCTGTTTTACATATTTTTCATATTCTTTGGCTTTTTTCTGTTTTTCCTGCTCCGCCGCAGTTGCCATAACTTTCACCATCCTTTTTCCTGCTTCCTGATTTGGAAGCTTTCTGATAGTATGAGAATGTTACGGGAAAAATATGTGCTGGAAAAAATTATAAAAAAAGAGGCAGATCCGCTTATATTAAGATCTGCCTCAGCAGAAGAATCGTCAGCGCCTGTCATTGTACTGCTCAAATCCCTCTTCGATTTCTTTTAAAATTTTTGCATATCTGAGGAGTTCCTTCTGAATCTCCTCTTTGTCTTCACGCTCCTGTTTATAGCACACCCGGTGCTCCATGCTGGCCCAGAAATCCATGCCAATGGTTCTGATCTGTACTTCAACAGGATAGTATTCCGTACTGTCAATGGTGCAGACCTGAATGCCCAGAACCATGTGATAGCTCCGGTAACCGTTCTGTTTCGGATTGGCAATGTAGTCTTTTTCTTTGATCAATATGAGATCGCTCTGTTTTTTTAACTGCTCTGCCAGCAGCTCCACGTCTCTCTCAAAATAGCAGATTACCCTGGCACCTGCAATGTCCTGAAGGTTTTCCTTGGCATTTGTAAAGCTGGCGCTCAGTTCCATGCGCTCCAGTTTCTCCTCAATACTCTGTTTCTGCTTGATTCTGGACTGGATATTGTGAATCGGATGAGACGCACTGCCATACATGGAATGGTTCAGCACATCCAGCCTGGCCTTAAAAAGGTTAAGCGCATCCTGATAGGGAACAATTAAATCGTAATATTGTTCATTAGTCATACTCCGTCCTCCTTATATAGGCAGACCATCCCCCTGTCTGCCCGCTCCCTTTACTATAACATAAACCGGCTGATCCATAAATAAAGCTGGGCTGAACTTTTTCTAAAAGGCTTATAAACTCTTACTGTTTACGCACCGCTGTCCCGCCAGGTACTGCATCACGAAGCGCTCTGCCGGGTACAGATTTTGTGAAGCAGAAGCCTTAACGGATATCATATACGCTGCGAAGTCTGAGCGCATCTGCATTTCCGGACAGGATCTCCACCTCTTTGGTATCTCCGTTCAGATCAAAATAATTGTCAGAGAGGATAAGGTCTTCCGTCTCATTGAGGATCTCCACACTCTTGGCATAGGCGGACGCAGAGACTCTGATCTTATTTCCCTCTATTTCCCAGGTAAGACGGGGATTCTCATACCGGAAATATTTCGGATAGGAAAAGATAACCGTGCCCTCTGACAGAGCTTGGGCCCCGGCGCTGTCCTCTTTTTCCGGCGTCCCGCAGTTTACTTCAAAAGCCTGGAAGCTGACATATTGTTCAAAGACATCCACATCCGGAAGCTCTGTCTTATCCATCCAGACTGCCGTGAGAGCCGGCACTGCGATCACCTGCTCCTCCCGGCGAAGAACCGCTGCCTTACTGTCACGGAGCTGCCAGCAGACTTTGATCTGCCTGTCTTTTAAGGTCTCGTTCACCACATTCAGACGGATGGATTTTTCAAATGTAAAATGCTGCCGGTTCATATTGGCCTCCCGGGTCATCCAGCCCTCCTCCCGGCAGGAGATCATCACCGGGGCAAAAAAGCGCCTGGCATAATAGTGAAGTGCCTTCCACCTGCCGCAGTAATCAACAGAGGACCAGGATACCACAGGCCAGCAGTCATTTAACTGCCAGTACACGGCTCCCATACATCTTCCCCTGTTTCTGCGAAAATGCTCCACCCCATAGCGGATGGCATCTGCCTGGAGAAGCTGGGAGGCATAGAGAATGGTGGTAAATTCTGTGGGGTAGCGGTAGGTCTGCTGCAGATAATTCATGATTTTTCCGTTTGCACCGTAATTTCTCTGGTGCTTTTCCATCACATAGGAAAAAATGTTAAAGTCATCCGGGTCGTCCGTGATCTGCTCCAGAGTCTTTTTAAAGGGAAATGCCTGAAAACCGAATTCAGAAGCATAACGGAAAAAATGTTTCCGGTACTCAGAGAAAGGACGGCCGCCATGCCAGACCTTCCAGTAATGCACATCCCCTCTGTTCGGGTCATTGGGATTGTCAAAGGAACCTCCCGAGGATGGGCTGGCCGGCCAGTAAAAGGTCTGGGGATCGTATTTTGCCAGGACTTCGGGGAGAATGCGTTCATACATGAACAGGTAATCTCTCACCTCCGACGGTTTTGTCACCCAGCACCTCTCATCCACGAACATTTCCATCTCATTGTTGCCGCACCACAGACCCAGGGAAGCGTGATGCCGGATTCTCTTTATATTGTCTACAAATTCCCGCCGGATGTTTTCCTCAAACTCAGGGGTCAGCTCATAGACCGAACAGGCAAACATAAAATCCTGCCAGACCAAAAATCCCATCTCATCGCACAGTTCATAGAACCAGTCTTCCGGGTAGCAGCCTCCGCCCCAGACACGAATGACGTTGAAGTTGGCCTCCCGGCAGGCTTCCAGCAATTTTCTTGTCTTTTCCCTGCAGGTCCTGCCCAGAAGATGGTCCTCCGGGATATAATCTGCTCCCATGGCAAATATGGCCCTGCTGTTTAACTGATGAGCGAAGCTCTCGCCCCACTGGTCTTTCTTCCGCAGCATGGTGACCTGCCGAAGGCCGATTTTTTGTTCCCATATATCCAGTGTACGTCCCTGATACAGGAGTGTGACGCAGACGTGGTAGAGGGGCTGGCTGCCCAGGTTGTTGACCCACCATAGTTTTGGGTTGTCAATGGTCAGCTCTTGGGGGGAATCCTCCAGAATCCAGGTCCTGCCGCCCGGTTCTGTCATGTGGACTGTATAGGTAAGTTCGGGACTGCAGGGGCGTGGTGATTCTTCTGAGATCACTCCGGCAGACCATTCGGTTTCTACCTGAAAGGAGAGGCGGACCTTTCCCTGTGTATGATTCTGCTGTATGTATACACTGTCGATTCTGGCTTCACGGATGCCGAGAAGGGAGACGGGGCGGAATATACCTGCGTCCGGAAGATGGGCGCCCCAGTCCCAGCCAAACATATAGTGGGCTTTTCTGAGGTGCATAAAACCTTCAAATGTATCGTCATTTCCTATATTTCCGTATTTTTTATGGGCTTTGGCAATGTATTGCAGCGGGGAATGAAAGATCACCCGTATCTCATTTTCTCCTTCCTGCAGGATACCCTTCACATCAAATTCCCAGGTTCGGTGCATGTTGAAAGCTTTACCGGCATGTATTTGGTTTACATAAATATCTGCAAGTGTGTCCAGACCGTCAAAATGAAGGACAACCCTGTGATTTTCCAGCATTCCCGGAAGTAAGGTAAACCGGCACCGGTATTCATAATCTTTTTCCATGAGGGCACAGATTCTGTCCTCATTGTCTTTCCAGAACGGATCGTCCATCCGGCCGTTTCTAAGTAAATCTGTATATACCGTACCCGGGACAACAGCATCCAGCCAGGTAGTGCTGCCAAGCTCACGCATCTGCCATACTGTGCAGAGTTGTGTGTCTGGCTCTTCGGATGTTCTGCAGGGGCTCTGTATCCTCGCCACAGCTCTGCTGTATTTCTGCATTTGCTCCGCAGCTCTGCTGTGTTCCTGCATTTGCTCCGCAGCTCTGCTGTGTTCCTGCATTTTGTTACGGGTATCTAAATGTTGTATTTCCATAACCTGCTCCTTATATGATACTATGTCTTTTCCATTGCTTCAAAATAAGCGCCCTGCTCAATGTAAGCGGGCGCTTATTTTCCTTTTTTACCTGCAGATCATCCTTCTGCTCTGGGATATTCCGTGCAGAGCAGGCGGTACGGCGGTTCATCCTCCTCAATCTCGGGGAATCTGCCGATGGGCTCATAGAAACGGTTGTCGTTCTCATCATCATTGCACATGGAGACTTCGCCCAAAAGTACAGGGCCAGTTCCCGGCTCCAGCTCAAAATCATGGTACATATAGGGATAGACCGTAATGCTCTCCCCGGGCTGCAGCCTCACCTGTGTCCCTGCAGGAACCGTAAATTCTCTGCCATCGCAGTTTACCGTCACATCCGTATCCGCAAACTGCCCGTCCTCTGTGGAGTTGTAGACGCGAATCAGCACATTTCCTCCGCCCCTGTTGATAATATCCTCCATCTTATCCCAGTGAAAATGCATGGGCGCCATCTGACCTTCCCTGATATAGAGAAGCTTTTCCGCATATGTCTTTGTATATTTGTTGTTCTTCAGGTTGCCGTTTCGCAGTGTGATCAGGGAAAATCCCACTTCATCAAATCTTCCCAGTCCATAATCTGTAATATCCCACCCCAGCATATTGTCACGGATCTCGTCGTATGCATGGCCCTTCTGCTCCCAGTCCTTTGGAGTAAAACCGCAGAACGGAGGGAGGGCAAAACCGTGTTTCTGGATCATGGCTTCCATCTCTTTTAAAGCCGCGTTAATCTCGGATCTTTTCATCGCTCTACTTTGTCCCTTTCTGATTCCGGGCACCTGACCGCTTTCCGCATGATCAGGTAACCCGGTAATCTGACTGTCTGTTTACTTTGTGGCTTTCCACTCGTCAATCTGTTTCTGCATCTCGTCAATGACTTCCTGGATACCTGTTGCCTCCAGTTTTTCCTGGAGTTTCGGCAGATATTCGTCAGGGTCCACGCTTCCTGTGTACAGGGATTTTCCAAACTCATCCAGCACATTTCTGAAGCCTGCCACCTGGGTGCTCACCGATTCCAGATCGAAGTCAAATCCAAAGGACGGGGCTTCCTGGGAGGCATCATTGAATTCTTTAAATGTGTTCCATTTGTCAAGGGGCTCATTCTCCAGTACATAAGTGTTAAATAATCCGCCCTGTACCCAATACGGCACTGCGTAGTCTTTGTTTGCAGCCGGTTCCAGTTTTACTTTTGTGTCATAAATATAATCTTTTCCCTCTGCCGCTGCCTTTTCTTCTGCTGTGGGCTCTGCCTTTGTCCAGTGGACGCCTTCAATACCATAGTTCAAGAGATTCCTCAGGTATTCATCTGTGTTGACCAGGTTCAGGAATTCCATAGCCTTTTCCGGATGCGCAGAGTTTTTGTTGATGGCTGTCAGAGCACCGCGGGCAGACGCGTTGGTTACCTGGGTATCCATGATGGGACTGGCGACCACCTCATAACCTAAAACCTTGCCCCATGTCAGTTCTGCGTAAGGCTGTCCGTCACCTTTTGTCACAAAACGTTTGATGGATTTATCATCGGTCGCGGTTGCGGCGTCCTTGTTGATATAACCTGCCTCATAATATTTTCTCATGGTTTTCAGAGTGGATTTCATCCTGTCTGTCTCAAATACATTTTTAACCGTCAGGGTATCATCGCCGTATTCAATGCCGACAGGGTCCTGGATCTTATCCATGTAGGTAGGCGCTGAGTAATCTTTTGTGAGATAGAACGGAACCACATCCGGCTCATTCTCTTTGATCACCTTCAGCCATGGTTCCAGATCCTCCAGTGTCTCGATCTCCTCATACGGGATGTTGTATTTGTCCACGTATTCTTTTGTAAATACCCACATGGGGCAGCTTCCGATCTCTTTTTCGCTGGGCACACCGTATGTTTTGCCCCCTACTTTTGCTGCTTCCCAGAAGCGCTCATCAATGGTGTCATAAATTTCTTTTCCTTCTTCTTTCAGAAGGTCATCCAGTTCCAGAAAGGCGCCCTTCTGGGCGTTCTGCAGATAGTCATTTGCCCAGGAACAGGTAAAGCACATATCCCAGTCATCACCTGTGTTGATGACCACCTGCATTTTCTGGTTGTAATCGCCCCATGCCACATTGTTTACTTTGATCTTGACTCCGATTTTCTCCTCTGTGTACTCATTGACTTTTTCTATTACGTCAGGTGCGTCTTTCTGTGCGTCCCCCACCTGATACCAGACAAGTTCAACAACTTCCTCTCCCTTTTCATTTGTCTCTGTCTTCTTGCCGCAGCCGGACAGCATTCCTGCTGTCATTGCTACTGCCACGGAAACTGCCAGGGCACGTTTTACGATTCTATATTTCATTCTATTCTCCTCCTCAAATGTTTCACTTTCATCGTTTCTTACTCTTTCACCGCACCGATCGTCAGACCATTTACAAAATATCTCTGGAAGAAGGGGTAAGCAAAGATGATTGGCAGGGTTGAGATAACAACGATTGCCATTTTAATGGTCTCTTTCGGCATGTTCTGCGCTATCTGAATTCCATTGATGCCCATCATGGCCTTATTGCTGGCCAGCCAGTCAATGGAACTTTCAATCTTGATCAGCAGATACTGAAGGGGTATCAGGTTCTGGCTGTCTATATACATCATAGCATTAAACCAGTCATTCCAGTAGCCCAATGTAAGGAAAAGCCCGATGGTCGCCAGTCCCGGCATTGCCATGGGGATGACGATCTTGAAAAACAGCCTCCACTCAGAAGCACCGTCAATCTTGGCAGATTCCACTACAGAATCCGGTATGGTGGTCTTAAAGAAGGTTCTCAGTACAATGACATTGAAGGTGTTCAGACACAGGGGCAGGATAAGCGCCCATATGCTGTCCTTCAGCATCAGCACCTTTGTTACGATTAGATAGTTGGCTACCATACCGCCGGAAAACAGCATGGGTATGGTGATGACTGTAGTAAAAAATTTCTTAAATGCATAAGTTTTCCTGGACAGTGCATAGGCATAGGTTCCGGTAAGGAACAGGCCGATTACGGTTCCGGCAATTGTGACCAGAATTGTGACACCGTAACTGCGCAGGATATTTTCCCCGGCACTTATAATATAGTGGTATGCATAGAGACTGAGCTTTTCCGGTACAAACTGATAACCGTTCATTGCCAGGGTCTGCTCATCAGTCAGTGATATGATGACAACAAAGATGAACGGCAGAATACTGATCAGTGACATAACTGCAAGTATAACATTCAGCACTGCGTTGGTGGGCTTTTTTACCTTGTTGTATTCACAGACCTCTGCCTCCATCTTATCTATCATTTTTGCCTTTTTACGTTCTTCTCTTTTTGAAGACATTCTCCTTACCTCCTTCCTAAAATAGTGCGTTTTCGCTGTCAACCTTGGATACAAGCTTGTTGGCAATCATGATAAGTATAAATCCCACGGTTGACTGGAACAGCGCTGCCGCGGAACTCATGCCCAGCTCTCCGTTTGTCTTCAGGGCACGGAAAATATAAGTGTCAAGTACATTGGTTACCGGGTATAAAGGACCGGAATCCTGCGGGAGCTGATAGAACAGACCGAAATCCGACTTGAAGATTCCACCCACTGCCATGATCAGCAGAATGGTGATAACCGGTTTCAGCAGCGGCAGGGTAATGTATTTGATCTGCTGCCATTTGCTGGCTCCGTCAAGGACCGCTGCCTCATAGTACGTCTTGTTGATGCCGCAGATGGATGCCAGGTATACGACAGTATTGTAACCGACGCCCTTCCACTGGCTCATGAAGATAATGATAAAAGGCCACATGGATTTCTCGGTATACCAGGAGATTCCATCAATTCCAAAATGTGCAAGTACAGAGTTAAAATAACCTTTTTCCGGGTTTAAAAATGCGAATACACAGTAGCTGACAACTACCCAGGACAGGAAGTAGGGCAGAAACATGGAGCTTTGATAGATTTTAGCCATGCCCTTGTTGCGGAGTTCATTTAACATCAATGCCACGATAACAGGGAGCACGACACCAAGGATGATGAATGCAGCATTGTATAAAACCGTGTTTCTCAAAATGATCCAGGCGTCACCGCTGGAAAACAGGAACTTGAAATTATCAAATCCTACAAATTCACTGCTTAAGAGACTTGTAAAAAAGTTGCTTCCGGTCAGACGGAATTTCTTGAAAGCTACCAGGATACCAAACAGCGGCAAATATGCAAACAGGAAAAACCACGCGGTTCCCGGAAGGCTGAGCAGCAACAGTTCTTTGTTGGTTTTGACACGGGTGAAGAAGCTTATCTTTTCTTTTTTCTTCTTCTGTTTCAATTGAATACCTCCCTCTCATCCCGTCAAAATCCCTGCCGGCCGGGGGTTTTGGCGTTCTGTTTTGTATATATTTACTATACATTGGGGGAAGGGAAAATTATAGTTGAGAAATTGTAGGTTTTCTGGATGAATTCTAGACGGGGGAGTGGAAAAAATAGTGTCAACTGGAGAAATTCTAGAGAGAAGAAAAAACGCATCATGGGGACGGGGACACAGGGATGGGGGTTCTATTGCGTTTGGTGGGTTGTGCGTATTGCTTGCAGGTGCTGCTACCATTTATCTGGCTTTTGATATTCTCACGCATCTGGCTGCTTTTGCGGCTTTTATTGCGTTGCTTATTCTTTTGTTTTTGGTTTATGTGCATACGAAATGTTTTATAAAAGATTAATCTGCATAATTATAAATATAGTTTGCAAATATAAGGTTTTATTCTATACTTTGGATTGATACAGACAGGTTCCATGACATATTCATGATTTTTGGGATTTTAATTAGAATTTAATATAGAACATAAATAGAATTTTTTGACAGGCGAATGCTTGGCATTCGCCTGCAGACATTTTGATTTGTTTGGAATTGCTCAGATCAGAGGCCAAATTCCCGATATAAGGCCTGCCGTAATTTTGGATTTGAGGCTGCTTCTATGATTTCTTTCTCTCTGCCGGTCTCGAATAATTTAAGCGCCAATTCGCCAAAGCGTCTCTCACCTTCCTGCTCCCTCTTTTTCAGCAGTTCTTCCATCTGCATATACCTCACCCCCAGATTCCGATTCTTTTTCATTTCCTTGATTCTGCTGTGAATCTTCTGAATGGCTGCATTTTTTGCCTCTGCCGCGCATGTATCCGTGCTGTTTTCTATGTACTTCAGTAAATATATCAGCTCTTCTGAAACGCCTTCCGTATGTATCCCTTTTGTGTTCAGAAAGATTTTCTGCACCTCATCACCTAAAGACAACTCCGTTTCCAGGCATTTATTTTCAAACGTATACCGGTACAATCCTTTGCCGAAGGGGTCAAAGGTGCAGATAAAGATAATAAAACAGGGTCTCAGACTTTTGAAATCTTCTCCCGGTTTCAGGGATGTAATGTCCATCTCTCCCTGATAATAGCGGCTTCGCTTTGGCAGATTATGCTCGTCCTCATTCTGCATTTCGATATCATATTCTACCTGCACTTCATCGCTTGCGTAAATATCCAGCCGTACGCTTCTGAAATCAGAACTGTACAAAATCGTATGCTCTGCATGGACTCTTATTTTCGCGATCGGTCGTCCGAGTATCATCTCCAGTATCAGACGGCATATCACCTCATCTTCCAGCGCTGCCGCAAATAAAAACGGGTCACATAAATCCAGTTCCTCAAATTTCTTCCTTGCCATATGTTTCCTCCTGCGGAATATGACATGGAAGTTACCTGTCTGTAATATGATTATAGCTTAAAGCCTCCGGATAAGCAACCTGTTTCTTTGCAAAACACGGTTCCATTACCGGGGGCTGCCTTGCGGGACAGTGACGTGTGAGCAGTAACCGGCTGCCGTCCTCTCTGCGTTTAAGGAAATCTCCCGGTTCACTCTCCCCCTCAGCCGGAGCAAAAAATCATGTTCCTTTGGATACCTCTTAAAGGTAATATCCATTCCCGCTGTTTCACGAATAAGCGCTTCCACAGAATCCCGTGACGTATACTGTTCCAGCGCCTCAAGTGCCCGAAGGTCCTCCATGGCATCTCTTAAAACTTCCAGACGGATTGAGGAAAAGGGATGCCCGTCCGGTCCGGGGTAGACAAGGAATGCGTCTCCTGACGGAAAACTTTCACCACTGTCTGTCACAGCAAAGGGATCAATGTGCTGCAGCGAAAATCTGGTATTGTAAAAATTGTACCCCCACTGAAGGAATCCCTGCATCCGGTACAGATAGAGCTGGATACCCAAAATCCTATTTCTCCCTGAAGGCATGGCAAAAAAGCGGTTGCTCACATCCACTCCCTGGACACAGCAGTAATATGTCCACAAATCAGGAATTTCCGCTTCCAGAAATGGCTCCAAATGGTCAGAGGCAACCACAGGGTGCTCCACCAGTCCCAGACGATAAAATTCAAAATCACTCAAAGCATCCAAAAACCTGCAGTCTCCCAGTCCACTGTGCATACACTGTACTGCGCTGCGGTAGCTGTCCAGATCTTTCATGCCCGGCTCGTCGGACACATGAAACCAAGTATGCTCCAGCACATCTTTTTTCTGCAGATACGCCTTTAACCGGGGCAGAAATTCCATCAGAAAAAACCGGTATTCCTCCCCTGCTGCATCCGTATCCCAGCCAAAGACCTGCTGCTGCCTGCCCTCCTTCAAAGCCATGATCTTCGGAGCCGCGGCGGCACCCCACTGGGTAAATAAAGGTGCCATTTCCAACCAGACAATGCCGCATTCCCGGCACATAGAAATCCATCTTCCCAGCCTGGAAAAGCCGAATTTCCACCCCTCTTCTGTCAGCTCTGCATCTACGAGCTGAACGGTAGTCCGCTCTCCGCCCACAGCAGTATCCATGGGTGGTGTAAACAATGGTGTCAAAATCATATTGATTCCGCTCTCTGCTGCAAGAGTGACGAATTTCTTCAGAATCTGCCAATGTTGTTCGGAAAAGACAGGGACTCTATAATAATCCGCCAGACAGTCCGCATGGAGCCACTCCGTATGGATTAGCCGCTGTACCGGCAGTTTTCCACTATGTACCATGATTTCAGCTTCTCTTTTCCACAGGATTTCCCCATCTTTTACCGATACGGAGACAGTCACCGCATAGTTTCCGGGTCTCATATCCCGGTCAATACATATCTGCACCCAAAGTGCTCTCCACTGTCCCGGCACTGCCCGCACGGTACTGGCAGGCAGCGGTACCAGCACATCGGGAAACATGCCCGGTTCCTTTGTCAGATAGTCATCATCGGATAGACCGCTGCATGGGTAGGCACTGGGCACCAGGGCTGCCCGGAATACTTTAACCTCCATTCCCGGAGGCGTTTTTATTTCAAACTGTATGTCCTCCTCCAGCATATGGGAATCATGGTAATCTATTGTATAAGCAATCTGAAATGCAGTCCGCTCTCCCGCAAAGCATCCCGCACGAAAGGGATTTTCCCGGTCTTTTGGCGGCCTGCCCGGAAAAATCTTATCCAGGCTGTCCCCCAGGCAAAAATGATACTGATGCATCTGTCTTCCTCCTCATAAAATGATACACTGTCAAATCCTGCTTCTCGCAGCCATACATAATCTGTCTGCCTATACTGCAGTATTTAAAAAATTTCCTTCCGCACCGCGCAATTTTAAAAAAATCCAATCTTTCGCTGCGTCATTCAAAAATCTCCGCCTTCACTACGTCATTCAAAAATCTCCACCTCCACTGCGTCATTCAAAAATCTCCACCTCCACTGCGTCATTCAAAAATCTCCGCCTCCACTGCGTCATTCAAAAATCTCCACCTCCACTGCGCAGTCGGTAAAATCAAAGCGGAAACGCACTGCGGCGTTGTCTTTCTCCACCGTGAAAGTCCCCTTATTGGAACTTCCGCTTCTGGGATATCCGTCCCCGCAGTAGGTTGCCGACAGTGTCCCGTAGGTAGATACGGCAAAATCGTATGTCCCCGCATAAGGGATCACCACACTCAGCGTGTATGTATTATTTCCTATATAATACATCCTGGTCACTTCGCTGTTGGAATCATTTTTTACAGCTCCCACATAAGGCTGAAAGCTTCCGTAAACTACCACCTTTTCAGGAAGCTTGATCCCCGTTTCCGGATCATAAACCGCCTCCGCCCCATATGCGATCTGCAGCTCCGGATTGGCAGCCAGTTCTCTCAGACGGTGTCCCTCCTGCCACAGCCGCTTTACTGTATCCTCCTGACCGAATCCCATAGGGCAGGAAGAACTTTTTTTGTTGATCTGATAAAATGTCTGGATATCTTTTGCTCCGCTGTCCCCGCGCTCCATAGCTACCGGCGCGTCACCCAGCATACGCCGGAAGGGAATCTCAAAAAAACCGCACACGTTATTCACTTCCAGCCAGCGGTAAGTATATTCCAGAAAATGATTCCGCTTTTCAAAGCTCTGATGTGCAAACCATGCAATCTGGTCATACCCCCACCAATCCTTTAAGGCCAGCTCTTCTCTGGAATACCGGGCCGGGTCATCCACCGCCAGACCACCCCAGTTGTCGTATTCCATCAGATAGGGCATCGCCTGTGCTGACCAGCCGTTGGGGTTCAGGCCTCCCTCACTGTAGCCCTCCCGGACCAGCACCAGATCGGTACCTTCCCGTTCCAAAAGGGGCACCCTGGTAAATGGCATGGCATGATAGTCAAACAACAGCTTTCCCCTCCGGTTCACCCCATGGGTGTGGGCATCCAGCAATACCTTATGCCGCCTGCCATGGACAGCGGCATACCTGCGTATCATCTCAAAAAGCTCCTGTGTCTTCACCATCCCCCGGTCATTTGCCGTGTACAGATGTACTTGTCCCATGTGGAGTGCCTCATAGCCACAGTCAATATAGCGCGCTGCCCGGTAATAAAACCACATTCTGGCCTCCTGCCGGTTCAGATCCGGGATTCCCCCATTCTTCTCCGGCACCTCTCTGCGGCTTACAAATCCCGCCGGTTCTCCGGGAAACAGGGTATCTGCCAGACAAAAGTACCTGTCTTTTGGTTCCATCCCAAAGTCACGGAACACAAATTCCGGTATCTTCACCGACTCCATCCTCTGGGTCACACACTCAAAAATACAAGCCTGCAGAATGATCTCCGGGTCTGCTTCATGCACCTTTTCTGCCAGCTCCCTGGATTTTGCAAAATGCACATCATCGTCTTCCGTCATATACCAGATCCCCGAAGCACGACCCAGGAATTTTACTCCCAGTTCCCGTACCACCCGCAGGTCATCCGAAAGTGTCTCACTCTCATAAAGCCCTGCCGCGGTCACTGCCCGCGACAGATAATTTTCCAGGACTTCCTTTGAAATCCTGCCGTCAAATTGATAATCCATCATCCCGGTTTCCCTTCTCTAAAAATGTAACGATTAAGGCAATATCTGCCCCTGTTGCTCCCTCTGCCAGCCTTTCGTCCTTCCCGCGCATCACGCTTGGGCCTACAGCATCCAAGTGCACCCATTTTACCCCTTCCCGGATAAAAGATTCCAGAAAACAGGCAGCCACACTGGCTCCCGCTCCTTTGCCGGGTGCATAGTTAGCCAGATCTGCTGTGCTGCTCCGGGCAAGCAGTTCCCGGTAATGGCTGTCCAGGGGCAGTCTCCAGACCAGTTCTCCGGCTTCGCGCGCTGCGCATATAAAACTGCTGCTCATAAAATCATCATTGGAGAACATCCCTGTCATCCGGTCTCCAAGCGCATTATGGCAGGAGTATGTCAGAGTAGCCAGATCCACAATGCGCTGCGCGCCCTGCCGCTGGGCATATACCAGGGCATCCGCCAAAATGAGGCGTCCCTCAGCATCCGTGTTGCAGACTTCCACTGTAGTCCCGTCCAGCATGGTGATCACATCCCCCATCCGGCAGGCCTTTGGGCCGATGGCATTCTCCGCCAGAGGCAGCACTGCCATGATATTTTCTTTTGTCTCCTCCCGTACAAGAATCTCAAAAGCTTCCAGCACATTGGCTGCACCGCACATATCAAACTTCATTCCCTCCATGGCCTCTGCGGACTTTAAGTGATATCCGCCGCTGTCAAAGAGAACCCCCTTTCCGACCAGCGCTGTAAAAGGCTGTTCGGGAACACATTCCCGGGTGAGAACTGCCAGTTTCGCTTCACGGGCACTGCCCTGGTTCACTGCCAGGATTCCGCCGAATCCCTGTCTTTTTAATTCCATGCCATCTAATATTCTGCACGTTGCTCCCAGTTTTGCGGCAAGCTTTTCCGTATAAGCAGAAAATTCCTCCGCTCCCAGGTAATTGACCGGAAGATTGCCAAGGCTTCTGGCATAAGCAATACATCTCCCCTCCAATTCTCCGTACCGGACTGCACGTTTAAATCCGCTGTCCTCCGCCGCACTGCTTTCCAGGTAAAATACCGCACTGCCGAAATCCGCCAGACTTTCACGCATTCCAAATACGTCCCCTTTTTGCAGTTCTTTCAGCCCTTCTTTTCGGAAACGATACGCCCCCTGATACATAGACCGCACAAGGAGACGCACCATTTGTCTCTGCTCTTCCGCCTTTAGGCGGTAAAAAGCAGCGCTGTCTATATCCAGCCGTATCAGAAAACAGCCTTTCCGCTGTCTTCCCAGACGGCAGAACTGTTCTGCCAGCCGCCGGGCATCCATACTCTCAGGAATCACCTCCGTAAAGACAGAGGAATCGTGATTTCCAGGCACTGTTTCGGATGGATGTTTTAATATTATCTTCATAAAGCAATCCCCCCGCCTTTCATCCTCTGCCCATTCTCCACACGCAGAAGCAGTGTCTTGATCTCATAAGGCTTCAGGAATACCCGAATCCCGGATGAGCGCCAGGGACTCTCCGGTTCTTCCATAAGATTACATTCGCACCATTCCTTCACTTCAAAACCGGGGCATACTTTAACTTCTCCCCTTCTTCCCTGGAATTCATGGAATCTGAGCACAATTTCCTCCCCGTTTTCCGCCTGTTTCAGCGCATCTGCCACCAGGTTCTCCCTGTCGAAAGACAAAAGACTTCCATGCACAGCCGCAGCTCCTGCTTCTGCACGGAGGGGTGCGTTCAGATCAAAAGCCTCCTGCTCTATTCCTGCGTCATACCACTCCTCACAATGAGGCAGCAGCGAGTAGGTAAAGGTATGGCTGCCCAGATCCGCGCTGTAGTCCGGGTCTGTTGCAGACTTTAAAAGTGTCAGACGGATTGTATTTTCTTTCAGGTCATAGCCGTATTTGCAGTCATTAAGCAGTGCCGCCCCGTATCCTGTCTCCCAGATATCCGCCCATTTGTGGGCCGCCACCTCGAATTTCGCAGCCTCCCAGCTTGTATTTCTCGTAATGGGACGCCGGATATTGCCGTCCTGGATATCAAATCTGGCATCCACTGCCCGGATATCCACCGGAAATGCCGCTTTCAACAGCTTCTGCCGCTCCTGCCAGTCCACAGAGGTCTTAAAATCAATTCGTTTCCTGCTGTTGTAGAGACACATGGTCTGGCAGATTGTGCTCTTATGGTATTGCCATGTAAATGACACCTCAACGCCCAGCGCATGTCTCCAAACACGGATGTCCGTACATTGGGTGATCTCCTCCATCTTTCTGTCAATCGTGGGTTCCAGTTCCCAGGCATCAAAACAGCGCGGTTTGTCTTCAAAAATCTGCAGCACATTGGCGCATGCACCGTGGGGCAGCATCTCTCTTTCAGCCTCCCTGTCATAGATTTTTGTGAGCTGTCCTTGTTCATTCCAGCAGATTTTGTAAAACGGAGTAGATACCTCATGGATTCCCCCGTTTGACTCCTGCTGCCGGCTGCAGACAGTATTCTCTGTTATCCGCTGGTCAGCCGCCTTTTCGGTCTGCAAAGACCTCTCCTCCCCAGACCCCCAGGCAGGTTCCTCATGGGGCCCGGAGACACTCTTCTTCGCAGGCTCCCATACGATTTCCGTATAAGAGAAGGGTTCCATATCCCGAACAAGCACATAAGCCCCATCCTCTTTCCATACACAGGGAAGAGATATCTTCTCCTCACTGCCATCTTCCCGTTTCTGATAGAACCCGCCTTTCCCGTATTCCCCGACGCACACGGATTCTGCCTCCCTGCGGGGAATCCGGACAACGGAGGTTCGCTGCCAGTTGCCGCTGTTGAATACGGAAAACACCCGTTCCTCCCTGCATTCCCGAATAAGGCCGGCGCGGGAGGTCTTGTTCACTTCTCTTAAAAGAGCCGCGGCTTTTTCATATTCCGTATGGCTGTCAAGGTAGACCTCCCTTATGGAAGACCCCGGCAGTATATCGTGGAACTGCTGGCAGAGCACGATTTTCCACGCACGCAGGATACGCTGGGAGTCATAGGGCTCACTTCCAAACACTCGGGATAAGACAGACCGGATCTCCGTATCCCTCAGCGCATATTCCATCCTGCGGTTCATCCGTTTATTATACGCCTGGGAGGTGTAAGTCCCTCTGTGGAATTCCAGATAGAGTTCCCCGTCCCACACCGGAAGATATCCTTCCATGGGATTCTCTTTCAGCGTCTCGTTGAGACTGCGGAAATACTCCGTCACGGACTGTTTCCTCACATGGGGGATTCCAGGCATTTTCTCCACCATCTCTATCTGGCGGATCATATCCCGGTTCGGGCCTCCGCCGCCGTCCCCATATCCGTAAGAGATCAGCAGTTCCCTGTTGGAATCCTTGTTCTTATAATTGTCCCAGACGCTTTTCACTGCCCTGGGGCCGGAATTTCCATTGTATGTATAATAATCCTCGCCCGGATCGGAGGTAGTCACAAAATGGGCTGTCACCCCGGTTCCGTCAATGCCCTTCCATGTAAAGGTATCATAGGGCAGCCGGTTGGTATCGTTCCAGCTTATCTTGGTGGTCATGAACGTGTCCACACCGGATTTCTTTAAGATCTGAGGAAGCGCCCAGGAATACCCGAACACATCCGGCAGCCAGAGAAATTCACTCTCATAGCCGAATTCTTTCCGAAAGAAATTTTTGCCCACCAGGATCTGCCGGATGATGGATTCCCCTGAGGCGATGTTGCAGTCACACTCCACCCACATGGCCCCGGATGGCTCCCATCTTCCCTCAGCCACCCTCTTTTTGATATTCTCATAAATATCCGGGTGGTCCTCTTTGATAAATTCATAGAGCTGAGGCTGGGACTGCAGAAAATGATACTCCGGATACTTTTCCATCAAACGGTTCACCGTGGAAAATGAGCGGGCAGCCTTCTCCCTGGTATGGCACAGCCGCCACAGCCAGGCCACATCTATATGGGTATGGCCCGCCATGGTCACATGGACATCCGGTTTTCCGCGGCCGTCCAGACACTCGTCCAGGTATCCGGCTGCATCCGACACACTCTCATAAAATTCCCTGTTGCCCGGTTCCGTAAAATCCACCAGACAGAACGCCTTTACAAGCACATTTAAGATCCATTCCCGATATTCATTCTCTGCGCTCAGGGCCTCATAGGTTTCAAGGGCCGCTGTGGTCAGATAGTAAAGGTCATCCGCACTCCGGTCCAGCACACCGATCTGCGCCCTGCATATCTCCATCACATTGTCTTTGGGGATTCCTCCGCCGCTGAGTCCTGTCCACAGCCTGAATTTAAGCTGCAGTTTCTTTCCGCATACCCCGGGGCCGAAGAACACTTCCCTGTGGTTTCCGTCCACAGCCTGATACGGTACATCATTTATATAGAGCAGGCTTTCAAAGTTCCCGTTATTTCCGGTTCCCGAAGGGGCGCCGAAGTCAAAAAGGCCCAGCACTTCCTCCCCGCAGAATGCCTCCGGGATTTCCGCTTCCGCTGTCAGCCAGTAGTATTTGTCCCAGCCCCGGAAAAAAAATCCCGGTCCCACCTCCCTGGCGCACACTCTGCTCTCTCTGTCACTGTCCTCCCAGAACCGGAAGGAGGGAATGTTCCGAAGATTCCGGTACCGAAGCTCTCGCAGTTCCTCTGCCAGATTCTTTATCCTGTCAAAATCATGAAAATCAAACGGCATTTTTTACTCCTTTCCAAACAGACCTCCATATGCCTTGTCATAAGCTTCCAGCAGTTCCCCGGCAAGAGACCAGGAATTGACCAGCGGATGAAGCATCAGCGCCTGGGCTGCACATGCATAAGAACCTTTCTTTACAGCCTCCACTGTGAGACGCTCATAATTTTTGAGCAGCCGCATCAGGATATCACACTGCGGAGGGACGACAGCCACAGGAACGGGACGAATGCCCTCTGCGGATACATGGCAGGTCACTTCCACCACATCGTTATCCGCCAGTCCCGGAATACAGCCTTGGTTCTCCACAGAGAGCACCAGGTATTTTCCCTCTCTGCTCTGCATCCCCTCAATACAGTCCAGCATCACACCCGCATAGCCCATACCGTCGGGGACCTCCAGGCTGCCCTTCTCTGCCATCGGACGTTTGGCTGCCCCAGATTCAATGCTCATGTAAGAGTTCTCTCTCAACTGCATGTAATACAGAAATACCTGCAGCGCTCCCTCCGGGTCGGCATCCATGTCCATGGTTTTCAGTTCTTCCATCATGTGTCTGTTAATCGTTTCTATGGTTTCCCCTCTGGCCGCACCTGCTTTCTGTATATTGGCAAGCGCTTTCTCTCTGTGATAGTAATAATACAGATATTCATTTGGCAGAAGTCCCATGAGCCGCAGAAGCTTCGGATCGAACATGGCAAATTCCTGGATTCCGGCAAGGAAGCTGTCATCTGCCAGAAGCTTCGGAAGAATCTCCTCCCCCTTTCTTTTCACACTCCGTATCCAGGAGAGATGATTCAGTCCGAAAAACTCCACATACAGGTCATCCTCCTTCACTCCCAGCCAGTCGGCCATACGGTACTTTGTACTGCTCGGCGCATCACAGATCCCGATGACCCGGTCATAGCCTGCCGACCGGAGTGCCTGAGTCACAAGCCCGGACGGGTTGGTAAAATTAAAGATCCACGCATCCGGCGCATACTTTTCTATCATCCTGCAGTATTCCAGAAGAACGGGAATCGTCCGCACTGCCATGGAAAATCCCCCCACGCCTGTGGTCTCCTGACCGATGACACCGTGTTCCAGCGCAATCTTCTCATCCGTCACACGGGAATGGTCTCCGCCCACACGAAGGGTAGTCACCACATAGTCCGCGCCTTCCAGGGCTTCCCGGGGCGTTCCCGCTGCCCGGACCTTCAGGCTTTCCTGCTTCCTTTCCACTACATGACGGCACAGCCGCTCGATGATCCTCTGCTTTTCTTCCTGGATATCGTAAAGCACCACCTCATCAATATGCAGCTTTTTATATCTCTTTAAAAGTCCGTTGATAAATATGACGGTCCTTACACCAGCACCGCCGATGACTGCTATCTTCATACTAATCTCCTCCCGCTTATTTATTTTCGTATCTCTCTGTAAAACGCAGCAGTTCCTTTTCTTCCGGAAAACCGGTATTACCCCCATGGGCAGACACTGAGAAGGCACCACAGGCGTTTCCGTACTGCAGACATTTTTCAACCGGTTCCCCCTTCAAAAATCCATAGATATACCCGGCATTGAAGGAATCCCCGGCCCCGGTGGTATCCACAGCTTCTGCCCGGTAGGAGGACCTGCGGTACACCATACCATCTTTCACTGCAAGAGAGCCTTTCCCTCCCAGCTTAATCACCGCCTGCCCGCACTCCCGGGCAAACTGAAGGGCTGCCTCCTCTGCTGTATCTGTCTTTCCGTAGTGCTCCGCCTCTGTCTCGTTCATAAAAAGGACATCAATCCATGGAAACAGCTCACAGATCCTGCTGCTCCAGTTCCCGGTGGGATCCCATCCCACATCAAAAGAGACTGTGGCATCTGTCTCCTCCTTTACCCGGCGCAGCAGCCGCGCATAGGCAGCGTGGGAAATCCCCCCCTCATACCCTGTCACGTGAACATGGCGTGCCCGGCCCGCCTTTTCAATCTCCACCCTGTCCATGCTGATATACCGGTTCGTTCCCCGGTAAGTAAGAAAGGACCGGTCCCGGGCATTGGTAAAGCTCAGGGAGATCCCGGTCCGCGCACCCTTTGCGGTCACAAGCAGCTCCGTATCCACACCAAAACGCTCAAAGGTCTCCCGTATCATATGACCGTAACAATCATCCCCCACTGTCCCCTGGAAGACAGGACGCAGTCCCAGTTTACCAATCCCTAAAGTAAACAGGGCCGCCCCGCCTCCCACATAAGTCTCCATGGAGGAAACCAGCTCCTCCTGTCCCGGTGCCGGAAACGTCTCCACTCCGGGAATGATAATATCCACGTTCACATCTCCGTAGACATAGACATCCCATTTCTTTTCACTCATTTTTCTGCTCCTTTTGTCTTCATCTGCAAATAAATACTGCCCGGCAGGTAAAAAACCGGCTTTCAGCGCGAACTAAAAGCCGGTTTTTTTGTCAACCCTTTACTGCCCCGATCATGGCACCCTGGGCAAAATATTTCTGCACAAAGGGATACACACACAGAATCGGAACTGTGGTGATCACCACTGCCGCCATCTTCAGAGAATCTGATGTGACAGCCGTTGCATTCTGCGCCAGTGCCTGGGCCACAGAAGTAATCTCCTGCTGGGAACTCATGGCCTTGCTCAGCATCTGCTGAAGCACGGTCTGTACCGGCCACTTGGAGGTATCACTCATGTAGAATGCCCCGGCAAACCAGTCATTCCAGTGATTGACTGCCGTGTAAAGTCCCACCACCGCGATCACAGGTTTGCTCAGCGGAAGCATAATACGCGTATAGATCTGAAAATAGCTGCAGCCATCCAGCTTTGCCGACTCCTCCAGACTGTCCGGAATCCCTTCAAAGAAGGTTCTTGCCATCAGAAGATATGTCACACTCACCAGCGACGGAACCACATACACCCAAAAACTGTTGAGCAGATGCAGGTTCTTATACTGGATATAAGTGGGGATCATACCTCCGCTGAATAACATGGTGAAGGTAATCAGCATGGTAATCAACTTATTTCCCGGCAAATCTTTCTGTTTCAGGGAAAATGCCGCAAGCGTAGTCACAGTCAGGCTTAATACCGTACCGATGACAGTTCTGGCAATGGTATACCCGTAAGCCCGGACAATACTGCCGTCCTTGAACACTTCCTTAATATTGTCAAACGTGGGCACTCTAGGCCAGAACCAGATACCGCCCCGAGCGGCATCCTTTCCGTCATTGAACGCCAGAACCAGTACATTCAGACAGGGCAGTATAATAATCAGGCAGACAGCAATGACGATCATATATACAATAACCTGCACCGCAATATCTGTCCGGCTGGCCCTGATCCTGCTTTTTTGGCCTTTCCTCATCCTTAACACCCTCTCTCACCTGTCACTGATAAAAGTTGACAGCATCTTTATCTTTGTTATAGACATCAGCCACATAATCTTCAAATTTCTCTACACCTGCTGCTTTTAACTGGCCGCGGAAGGATTCTATGATACTCTTCACCTCGTCGTCAGACTTTGCAAAACATGCCTGCACAAACACTTCGTCCCAGTTGAGCAGGTCCATCTGTGTCTTCACGTCCTCCATTCCCTCTGCAGACAGATACGCCGGCGCGTCCAGTCCCGGGATCAGTTTCTTCACATAGGGATAATCCGCTGCAACTTCAACACTTCTGGCAAAGGTATCGTTGGAGGACGCCCCCGGTCTTGCCTCTCCGAAATTATTGATGTTGTCTTTATTGGTAAGTACGAATTCAAAGAAATAGTTTCCGCTTCCGCCGAAACCTGCGCCCACCTCATTGAGCAGATAGTCCATATTGCCATCACTCAGGGCCTGCTGTACCTCTTCTTTGAGGACCGGTTTTCCGTCAACCATATCGTAGCTTACACCTTCAACCCCGTACTGGGCGATCATCTGTCCCTCTTTTGTGGAGAGCCAGTCAAAGAACCGGAAGATTTCCTCCGGATTTTCCGCATCCGAGGAGATTGCCATACATCCTCTGGCACCCTTGCCGTGTGTCACCTTTTTGTTGTCGCCCTGAATGTCATTGAGAGGTCCCAGCGGAATCCAGTCATCTGTCTGGTAAATGATATCCGTATAATTGTTCACATCAGCGATGATGGCGGAGTTATAACTCTTGCAGGCCTCCTGGGCACGGGTGGAATCCATGGTGAAGAATTCGGGATTCATAAGCCCTTCGTCTATGAGCCTGCGGATATAATTGATCTCATCATAGATGGAATCCCGCTCTGCCTCATGCTTTACTTTTCCATCTGTATCGATATTATAGTTTTTGCTCACGCCCCAGCGGTATCCCGGACAGATATACTCCAGGGTGTCCACAGAACCGCCCCAGTATTTCGGTCCCAGCGGATAGACTGCGTTTCCGTTCTTATCTTTAAAGCCGCCCTCTTTGATCTTCACGAGCAGATCATAAAAATCGTCCTGGGTCCTGATATCATTCACGTTGATGCCAAGCTGGTCCACAATGGATTTCTGTATGTACATGCCTCCGCGGTAATCCTCCTCCGGATTATATTCCAAAGACTTGTCCGTGGCATCCACATTCATCTGCCACAAATACACGCCGTCCAGGTCTTCACGGAAGGTAACGTTCTTATAGGAATCCCAGGGAAGATAACCGTCCTCATAATATCTGGAATACACCTCTGCATTTTTCATATACTCGGATACATCGGCAAACATTCCCTCTTTTGCCGCCTTTGACAGCAGCGGGAACTCCGGTCTTGTAGAGTTGTCCAGATAAGAAACGATCACATCCGGAATGGTGCCGGACGCAAGCTGGGAGGCCAGCACTTTCGCGTCGCTGTCTCCGGGTGTGTATTTTACATCCAGCTTGATCCCTGTCAGCTCCGTGATTTTCTTCATTGTGGGGGTATTGTTCAAATCCTTGGGAAGGGAATTGCCGATGTCATCCACATACGCCTGGACTGTGATCGTGCGGTCCGCGATCCAGGTATCCGGTTTTCCTTCTTTGCTCTCTGTACTTACATTTTTTGCTGTCTCCTTACTGTCACCTCCGCACCCTGCAAGAGCACCTGCTGTCATGGCACCGCACAGAGCCAGCGCCAGAATTGTTTTTGCTGCTTTTTGTCTCATACCTCTTTCCTCCTTTATCTTCACGGTCACGCTACCAAAGCCCGACTTCTGTGACTTTCTTGCATATCTTATTGCTGATCACAACCAGGATCAGTCCCACGACGCCCTGTATGAGCCCAATGGCGGTTGCATATCCAAACTGTCCGCCCTGCAGTCCCACCCGGACTACATATACATCCAGCGTATCCGCCAGGGTCATATTGCCCGGTGTACGCAGAAGCCAGATCTGGTCCACGCCCGAGGAGAGCAGACCTCCGATGCCCATAATGAACAGCAGGCCGATGGTTCCCCGGATTCCCGGCAGTGTAATATGCCACATTTTTTTCAATTTTCCGCATCCGTCCATCTCCGCTGCCTCGTACAGAGCTGTATCCACACTGCTGATGGCAGCCAGATAGATAATGGAATCCCATCCGATATTCCTCCACAGATCCATGGAAAACAGGATTTTTAAGAAATACTTGGCATCCATCATAAAAAATGTGCCCCCGTCTCCTCCCATGCCAGCTATAAGCTGGTTCAGAATACCGGTATCCGGTGCGAGGATTCTCTGAAGCATTGTGACAATGATGACCGATGACAGGAAATGCGGCAGATATGTGATGGTCTGCGTCACCTTCTTAAATTTCATGTTCCTAATCTCATTGAGCATCAGTGCCAGAATAATGGCGAATGGAAACTCCAGCACACATTTGATAAACCCGATCCTGAATGTGTTCAGGATCAGCCTGGGGGCATCATAGCTTTCAAAAAAGGTCTTGAAATATTTAAGCCCCACCCAGGGACTTCCCCAGATACCCTTGTTAAAAGAGTAATCCTTAAAAGCCAGCACAGAACCGGCCATGGGCACATAGCAGATCAACGCGTAATAGATAATTGCCGGCAGCAGCATCACGTACAGGGGCCAGTAACGGATAAGCCGTTTTCCAATGGGCTGCTTTGGCTGTTTTGGCTGCTTTTCTTTCTTTTTCTTTCCCAAACTTTTTGCCGTTTGCATTTGGTTTCCTCCTTCCTTCTGGTCTCTATTATATTTTTTCCGGGCGATTTTCCACAATGGATAAAAATTAATTATTTCATGGACATTTCTATTCCCCGCAGTCCCCGGGTTCCAGTACCGCGCAGATGGGGTAATGGTCAGACAGCCAGACATCCCCTTCCCTGTCTTCCCATTTTTCAACACTTTGGCAGACAAACGGCGCACCGGCATAGATGTAGTCAATCCGCTCCGGCATATCCTCCGGCTCGAATCCGTGATAGGTGACACCGATTCCCTCCGTGACGTTTGTAAATTCCCTGCGGCTTTTCAGGACTGCAAGCTCCGGGCTGTCCGGTTCCGCGTTGAAATCCCCTGCCAGGATCACGGGAATGTTTTGAAAGGCCGATTCCCGGTCCGCTCTTTTTAAGATAAGCTCCAGCCCCAGCCTTCTGGCCTCCCCGCCCATATGGTCCAGATGGATATTATACAGCCGGAACAGATATGCCTTTCCCGGCCCCCCGCTATACGAAAACACGGCCCCGGTACAGACTCTCGGGCAGATGCTCTGGCACGCGTAGCGGCTTCCCGGCACATAAGGCTCATCCGACAGCCAGAACGTATCCATGGAGATCAGATTCACCCTGTCCCTGCGGTATGCCACGGACACCTGCTCATCCTCCAGGTTTACGTCCCTGCCGCATCCGATCACATAATACCCCTTAAGGTTCTCCTTCAGCCACACTGCCACATGGGGCAGCACCTCCTGAAAACAGATGATATCCGGCTGTTCCCTCCGAATCTTCGCAGTGATCAGATCCCTGCGGCGGCAGAAGCAATTTTCTCCATCCTGTCCGAAATCACAGCGGATATTAAAAGTAACCAGTTTCATACCTCTTCCTCCCAGATCATAATAGCCACAGCCAGATTGGCTGGGACCATGCTTTTTCCCCGGCTGCGTTCTTCACCACAAGCCGTACATATTCCTCATCCCCATTCAGCACAAAGGTTCCTCCCTTTAACTTGCCTTCCTCATTGTGAAGATGTCCGCTTCTGTGCGGTGTCTTGAAATAAATATCCGTACAACCACTGCAGGAGGCACAGGCCGTATTGTCCTCCACATAAAAATCATGGATCAAAGGGCCTGAAGAGGCATAAAAGCTTCCGTCTCTCAGCGCCTCGAAGATACCTCTGTGGGTAAGCTCCCGGGCCTTTGCCATAATGAACCCGCCCATGCTGTACGGTCCCAGTTCATGGGTATCATCCGCCGCAAAGCAATACGTCCTGTTCCTCACATACAGAAAATGATCGTAATATGTCTCGGAGTTTCCGTTGCTGTCCTCAAACTCTGCCACATGGTTGTAGATTTCCATTCCCAGCAGCCCGTGAAGATTCTTGATATCCGTGGAATCCACCTTGGACCAGTAAGGATGGGCATAGATAGTGACATTGCCCCGCTGGGCCATATATTCAATGATCCTCTGTGGCGTACACAGGGTATTGCCTGTTCTCTCCCTTTCAAAACGGTAATGATCGGGAATCCGGTTCGTCTCTGGCAGACCTATGCTCACAAGATGATGGTCCTTGCGCTCCGGAAGCTCCAAATCCAGCTCTGTACCGGGAAATATGAGAAAATCCTCCCGGTTCAGCTCCTCATGCACTCCGTAGACCCAGTGGTCCGTGATAGCCAGAAAGGAATACCCCTCCTGTCTGTACCGCTTTGCAGTCTCCTCCGGTTCGCTGCTGCCGTCTGAGCGGGTGGTATGTGTGTGGAGATTTCCCTTGTAAAATTTTCCGGACTGATACAATGTTCTCTTCTGCATCTTCTATCCTCTTTTCTCAAAATTCTGCCTCCGAAAATCGGCATGGGCATATTATAAAGCACTTTCTTTCGGAAAAAGAATGAAGATTTCTCAGAAAAATAATGGACAATTCTACGATAATCTCAAATCTATTGAATCCCCATTTTATATGTAGTATCATTTACCCAAATTCTATTAACACTTTTTTCAGGAGGAGAGACATCTATGAAAGTACTTTATAAAGTTGGAGGGACCCTGTCCAAAGATTTTATCGGGCAGATATCCTATACCGTATGCCTGGACCGGAAATACGAAGAACTGGATATCGAGTTTTCTTTTGATAAGCAGAAGTACACAGCCGAGGATGTGACAGAGGACGTGATCCGTGAGCTGACAGACTACTGCCGCAGCAATTACGGCCTGGAACTGCCTCCCGGCGCAGACCCGGTAAAGGAGATCATGGACAGTGCCAAGACCGAGATACACACACTGGCAATGCTCAATGACCGCTTCATAGGCTGCATCCACCGCCAGCTCACCAACAGACATATGCACTTTTGCTCCTCGTTGGCCACTGAGGGCTGTATCCCTCAGACGGATCTTGAAGGAGTTCTGAAAGTGACTGTACTCGTCTTCAATGTCCTCATGGATGACACACACTACACACTGCAGGTCTCTGCCCGATAAGGAGGTTTTCATGTACAAACGACTGGAATTACACAATCACACCACAGAATCCGACGCTTCCCTCACGTGTGAGGACCTGCTTCGATGGATGGAGGCAGATCAGGTAGATGCCTTCGGCCTTACAGACCATAATACCATCTCCGGCCATCCCAAGATGCAGAAGCTGCTCTTGGAGAACAGTTCCGGCATACAGTGTATTTACGGCATGGAATACACCACCTACTACGGACATATCCTCTGTCTGAACTTAAAGGAGTATGTTCCCTGGGAAACCATTGACCGCCGCCGCCCTGAACTTTTGTTTCAGGCCATCCGGGATAAAAACGCTCTGGCAGGCATTGCCCATCCGTATTCCTATGGTTACCCCTTTGCCCGGGGATGCCGTTTTGAGATGGAGCTTACTGACTATAGCTGCGTGGATTTTATTGAGATCTTCAATAATCCCGAACCACTCCGCCAGGTCAATGAAAAGGGGCTGCTGCTCTGGGAAGATTTGGTGCTGAAGGGCTGGCCCATTGCCATAACCTGCGGTATGGATCTGCACGGACGCTGGGAGATGGGAAACCAGTTCGCCACCTTTGTGAAAGGGGAACCCGGGGGAGATACCGCAGCAGAACTGGAACAGGCCATCCGCAGCCAGAAGACCTGCATTTCCAAAGGGCCCATCCTGGAAGTCTCCGTGGCCCCTGACAGCCGCTCCCTTACGTTTCATCTGGCTGACACGAAGAAACCCGGCTTTTCCCGGCAGGATTCCTCACAGTTTCTGATCACACTCAAAACATCCTCAGATACATACACGGCTGCCCCGGACCAGGCTTTCCCCATAGAAAGACTGAAGGGCGCGGAATCTGTCATTCCGAAATTATATGATAAAACTGCGGAGATAGAAAACCTGGTCTGTGTAGCGCCTGTTCTGCATCTTACAGGACAGAGCCGTCAGCCATGGATGTGATGTTATGAAATGGAAGGGTATCTATTCGCACCGCATTTTTACGCAGCTTGTCGTCTTTACACTTTTGATCAGCCTGATCCCCACCCTGTCCATCACCTTTTTTCTGTTCTATAAGCTGGAGAATATGGTCAAGACAGAGCTTTCCGAATCCTACCGGCAGATGACCTCCCAATATATAAAAAACATTGACGAAAAGCTGACCCAGTACCGATACAGCCTGGATGTCATTGCCGACAACACCGTGATTCTGGAAACCCTGGTGGACAAGACAGAAAGTCCTTACATCAAAGGGGAACAGATCAGCAGTGAGGTGACAAAATCCCTGCTGCTGGACCGTCAAAGAGAGATCCGCAACTGTATGCTCTACTCTGATATTGATGAGTATCCCGTATACGGAAAACGGGCTTCCATGGTCAAGGAGGCCGGACACGAGGAATGGTTTCTGCAGGAGCGCGCGATCAGGGAAAACAGCTTCAGCTATATCTCCAGCGCCGGCAATGTTCCTGTTCTCTCCTTTGTCAAAAACATTGAAAATGTCAATATCCACAATTATGAAAAAGAACAGCTCGGCTTTCTGAAACTGGACCTGTACATGGATCTGGTCTTCAAGCCCGCAGACACAGCCAATGAGGGGGATTCCTCCTATGAGGTCATTGTCTACGGCGATGACAGCAAAATCCTCTATTCCTCAGCGCCACAAAAGAATTACCTGCTGGACGCATGGCTTACGGCCGGGGATTCCTCGGAACTGGTTGACGGCTATACCATCAAGCACGAGGAACTGGAAAAATGTGCCCTGCATGTCCTGCTTCTGTTCGACAATCATCAGCTCACGGTCAAACAGCAGGCAGTCAGACAGATGATCCTGCCCATCATGCTCTGCGTTATCCTGCTCATCCTGTTCTGGTCCTGGCTCTACAGCCGTAACTTTTCAGTCAGGATCAGGTGTCTGGTACAAAAATTCCACAAAGCGGAGACCGGTGATCTGAACATCTACGGACCTATATCCGGCAACGATGAGGTGGCAGAGCTGGACCGCCAGTTTTCCCATATGCTGGGCAAACTGGATGCCCTGATCCAGAAAAACTATATCCGCGAACTGGAGAACAAGGAGGCACAGCTGAAAAATCTGCAGCTCCAGATCAACCCCCACTTTCTCTACAACACTCTGGAGACCATCAGCTCCATGGCTGCTGTAAAACAGGTATTTGACATCTGCGATATCTGCCAGAGGCTGGGGGAGATCTTCCGCTACAACCTTGGGAAGAATTACGGGGAATTTGTGACAGTGGCACAGGAGCTGGGCCACGTGCAGAATTATATCTTTATCATAAAAAAACGGTACGGAAACCGTTTTGAAGTGTTCTACAACATCTCCGTGGATACAGACAATGCCATGACGCTCCGCTTCATCCTGCAGCCCATCGTTGAAAATGCCATTCTTCACGGCCTGGTAAAACAGACCACCACGGGCACCCTGGAACTCTCCGCCTGGGAGGAGGAGGACAGTCTGATGATACGTGTGGAGGATGACGGCATCGGCATGGATATCCAGAAAGTGGAGGAGCTGAACCGCTCCATAAATGTGGCTGACGATCTTACCCATACCGGACTCAGCATTGGTATCCGCAATGTCAACCAGAGGATCAAGCTCGCCTGCGGGGACCAGTACGGAATCACCATAAAGAGTACCCTTCACTACGGCAGTCAGTTTGATCTGCGCCTGCCGCTCATTCGGAAAGGAGAAAAAACAGATGAAAAGGAACCTGCTGATAGCAGATGACGAGGAGCTTATAAGAAAAGGCCTGATCGCACGTCTTAATTATCTGGGGTTTGCATTTGGTGAGATTCTGGAAGCGGAGACGGGAACAGAGGCACTGGAGGCAGTGAGAGAAAATTCCATATCCATTGTCATCACAGACATCCGGATGCCTGATATGGACGGTCTGGTCTTCATCCGGGAGGCCAAGAAACTCTCCCCTCATCTGCGCTTCATGGTGTTAAGCGGTTACGCCGAATTTGAATATGCCAAAACCGCCTTAACTCTGGGCGCCAGTGCTTATCTGCTGAAACCTCTGTCAAACCAGGACCTGAAAGAGGGTATGGACAAACTGCTCACACAGGTAGAACTGGACACGAGAATACGCCGGGACATCACCTCCAGGAAGAAGCTGGAGGAGGAGAACACTGCGTACACCCTGGAAAAGGAGGTCAATGCTCTCCTCCATGAGCCTGAAGACGAGAAATTCGGAAAAGGCAAATATCCCGCATTCTACCATAAGATCTCCTCCGCTCCCGGAAACCGCCTTCTCCTGGGCATTGTCAACATTGAGGAGAAAAGCTGTGAGAACAACTTCTGTAAAGACGACACGGAGCTGATCCGCTTTGCCGTCAAGAATGTATTTGACGAGATCAGCTCACCCAGCAAGGTCCTTCTGGTGAACAGTATCATCCACCGGCGTCAGATGTATGCCGTCTTTGAGAGCAGCGGCAGTGAGGAATCCATGCTCCGCCGGGAGGTGGAACAGTTCTTCCTGGAGATGCGGGCTGTTCTGGAGAAGAAGATGGGCATTTACCTGACCATGGGCACCAGCAGCCAGACCGGCAGACTCTTTGCGGGAATCCTGGGGGAGGCGGAATCCGCCCTTCGCCAGCGGACCATCTACGGTGACGGCAATCTCTATTTTTATGAGGACAACACCGTCTTCTCCGGGAAGTCCTTTCCCGCCTCAGAGCTGTACTTTCTGGAACAGTACCTGATCCAGGGCAATGTCAACGGTATCCTCAAGCTTCTGTCCCAGTTATTCTCAGAGGAAATGCTCCAGAGCTGCGGCGTCTCCTACATCCGCATCCTCTGGGTGCGCATCCTGAATCTCCTCCTGAAATACTATGAGCCGGAGATACGCAAGTACATCGGTGTGGAGGACCTTCTCCACAATTTCCGGATCCTGGATGAACTCTGCCTCCCGGAAAGGATCCACCGCTATATCTCGGATATTATCACGGACTGCATCAGCAAACGTGGAATGCAGGATGCCAGTTCCAAGGACAAGATACAGCTTGCCACTCAGTATATAAAAAAGCATTACAACGAAAATCTGTCCATAAACGGCCTGGCGGAACTCTACAACATGAGTCCAAACTACTTCTCCTCTGTCTTCAAAAAGGAGCTGAACCGTTCCGCGGTAAACTATATCACAGAGGTTCGCATGGAAAAGGCCAGGGAGTATCTGAAAGATACCGGCCTGAGCGTGATTGAGATCGCGGAAAGCGTGGGCTATGAGGACAGCCAGTATTTTTTCCGGGTCTTTAAAAAGACAACCGGGGTCACACCCCTTCAGTACCGGCAGCAATGCCGATCCGGTAAACCCATGTAGAAATATCTACTTTAAAATGGTGATATATCCATTTCTCCTTTTTCCGTTCTGGTGTATATTGAAGAACGAAAAAAGAAAAAAGGGGTATCTCTCATGAAAAGATTTCACAAACTTGAAAGCAGTAAAATGGCATTCTATCTGTTCCTCCTGTGCTGGCTGGCCTACTTTACCTCCTATATCGGACGGCTGAATTTCTCTTCCGCCATGACAGCCATGATCGAGGAGCAGGTGCTTGCCGGGTCCCAGGCAGGGTTTATCAGTATGGTATATTTCTTTGCCTACGGCATTGGGCAGATGTGCAACGGCCTGTTGGGAGACCGGTTCCATCCCGGACATATGATATTTACCGGTCTCGCCGCCGCCGCTGCCGCTAATCTCATCATGGGATTTGTGGATTCCTTCTTCCTCATGTCCCTGGTCTGGGGCATCAACGGATACGCCCAGTCCATGATCTGGCCTCCCATCATCCGTATTTTTGCGGAAATGCTGCAGGAAATGCAGAAGGTACGCTATTGTATCCACATTGTGTCCTCACAGGTGGCCGGGACTCTGGGCGCCTATCTCCTGGCAGCGGCCGTCATGTGGCTGGCAGGCTGGAAAGCCGTGTTCGGTGCGGCAGCCCTCTGCCTGGGCGTCATGGCTGCTGTCTGGTCCCTGGGTTTCGGCCGTATTGAGCGTTACAGCCAGAGCTGCGGGAAGGAAGATACCGCGGCCCCGGATGTCTCGGGCTTTAAACCGCAAGACACATCAAAGGCTGTACCTTTCTCCTCTCTTCTCTTCAGCTCCGGCCTGCTGGCCGTAGTATTTCCGGTACTGATCCACGGAATGCTGAAAGACGGAGTAGCCACCTGGGTGCCGACCTTTATCAGCAAAACCTTTCTGACCTCTCCGTCTCTCTCTGTGCTGGTGACCACCGTTCTGCCCATTGTAAATCTCACCGGTGCCTATGCCGCACAGTATATATACCGCCGCACAGGCAGACGGGCCATGAAGGCTGCCGTTCCCTTTTTCCTGCTGGCCTCTGCCGCGCTGGCCGGAATCCGTCTGGCAGGCAGTCTGTCCATCGTCCTGACCGTGATTCTGTTCGCGCTCATCACCGCCTCCATGATGGCAGTCAACACCTTATTTGTCAATCTGCTGCCCCTGAACTACGAAAAGCAGGGCCGGGTCTCCACAGTATCCGGCTTTCTGAACTCTGTGGCCTATCTCGGCACCGCGGTTTCCACCTTTTCCATTGGGGTCATGGTGGACCATCTGGGGTGGGGCGCCACTGTTACAAGCTGGATACTGGTCACAGCCGCTGCCCTTATAGTCTGCATTGTAAAATCTCTGCGCGAAAACGTTACAGGTCCCTAATATTTTTTCATCTCTCGTAAGGAAGCCGGGGACACCCCGTAGCACTGCTTAAACTTCCGGTAAAAGTAGCTGGTATCCGTATATCCTACCTCCTGGGCGATATCGTTGATCCTGCGGTTCGTATTCAGTATCAGGTCTTTGGCGATCCCGTTCTTGATATTGCTCAGATACTGGGTGAAGGAGCACCCCACTTCCTTCTGGAAAATCTGGCCCAGATACGAGGCGTTCATATGGTATTTATACGCCAGTGTCTTCAGACTCAGCTCCTCCCTGTAATTCTTCTGCACCTCTGCCATGATCTGCTTTACCACAGGCGTGTATGCGGAATTCTCTGTGTGCAGATATGTGATGATCTCCGAAATCTCCGAGATGAACATAGCCTTCAGTCCGAAGATATCCTCAGCGCCGTAAATCCCCTCCACCATATCGGACAGATCCTGCATATTCTTCTCTTCCAGCTTATATTCCCCCTTGATATCCCACAGCAGCATGGCGATCTTCAGGGCAGTCTGGTACAGGTTATTCACATCCGTGTCCTTGCGGATATTGTTGATGAACAGATCCTCGATGTAATTGATCGCCCCGTCCCTGTCCTTCTGCAGTATCATTTTGCGGAGCTGCGTCTCATCAATGGCCACATCCTTTGATTCCCGGTTCCTGATATGGTTGTCATCCACACAGCTTCCGTATCCGTCCAGCATCCTGTACTTCTGCATCCGCATGGCCTCCCGGTATGCATCCGGAAGCTTTTCATAATCCGTAAAGGAAGGGCCGATACTGATAAATGTAAAAATCCCCAGCTCACTTTCCAGGCGGTTCTGCAGACAGGAGAAACGGCTGTGGATCTCACCACGTATCTTCCCGGCAGTCTCCCCTTCCCCTCCGTTCCAGGTATAATCTATCTGAAAACTGTCTATCAAAAGCAGGGTATCTGTGCCCAGATGGATCACTCTGCACGCTTCCTCCTGCAGAATGGAAAGCAGTTCCGACATATCCCCTTTCCGCATGCTTCTGCTGTCAATCTTCATAACTGCCGCTGACAGCAGCTCCGCCTTCTTTACCCTTGGAAACAGGGAGAGAAATGTTTTCTGCTCCTCCTCACTGCTTCCTCCCTCCAGAAACTTCTGCCATCCGATACGGTCCTCCATGTCCTTTGCATTGTCCCGGTCCATCTCCCGGAGTTTCAGAAGCGCCTTTTTTGCCACTGCCTCAAGCTGTTCCTCGTCAATGGGCTTTAATATGTAATCCTCCACGTCAAGGGGAATGGCTTTTCTGGCATATTCAAATTCATCGTATCCGGTGAGAATGACAAACCGCACCCTCTCATCCCTGCCCCTGATCTCCCTTAACAGGTTCAGGCCGTTCATCACGGGCATCTCCACATCTGTCACCACCAGATCCACAGGCTCCTTCTCCCAGAGGGACAGTGCCTCCTTACCATTGTGGGCCATATGCACCACCTCAAGTCCCAGCGCCTCCCAGTCTATGATGTTCCTTATCCCCTGGAGAATCAGCTCCTCATCCTCCACCAGCATTACTTTCTTCATCTGTTTCCCTCTCCCTGACCTTCAATTTCAATATCACATGCATGCCCCGGGGCCTGCCGGCCTCTAAAAACACACCGCATGTATCCCCATAAGCAGCCCGCAGCCTGCGGTTCACATTCGTCACGCCAATGGATTTTCTTGTATCCATCTCATTGTTTCTGAGTTCACGGTTCTTACTCTCCATGTCTTTTCCGGGCATTCCCCTTCCATTGTCTTCTACATGGATATAGAGGTCCTCCTCCACGCACCTGGCATAGATCCGAATCTCATTGTCGCTCTCCTCCATCCGGATTCCATGGATAAAATAATTCTCAATAATGGGCTGCAGGATAAATTTGATAACCGGAATGTTGGACAGTTCCGGTCCGCACTCCACACTGGAACGGAATTTTCCCTGGTACCGGTATTCAAACAATTCCAGATATTTCTTACAGTAGTGCAGCTCCTGCATAAGAGTTATCACATCCGCCTCCTTTAGCTGACTGCGGAAAGTGACGGCCAGGCTGTAGAGCATTTTCCCCACTTCCCGGTCCCCGTTGCAGATGGCTTTCATGCGGATGGCTTCCAGTGTATTGTACAGAAAATGAGGGTTGATCTGACTCTGCAGTGCCTGCATCTCCGCATTCTGCTGTTCAATCTCTGCCAGATAGCTTTTCTGGATGTAGGATTCCAGTTCCCGGCACATGCGGTTAAAATGGTGGGCGATCATGTCCAGCTCATCCCCGTGCTCATGTTCCGGAAGCTGTACCTTTAAGTTTCCCGTCTGCACCTGGTCCATGCCCTGCAGAATACCGTCAAGCCGTTTTGTAAGGCGTTTCAGATAACTGCTGATCAAGATCTCACCTGTAATGACAAGGACAGCCCCGATTCCCAGTATGGCAAAAATATGGACTGCCGGAACGGAGGCTGCAGTGTGCTTGTCAAGCCTGGCTGCCACAATATAATCTTCCACACTTTGAAGCTGTATGTAGGACCCGAGTTTTTTATCTGCGTCCTTTTGCTGGAAATCCTCCAGAAGCAGAGAGTCCGCCCCCGGAAATACCTGGTTTCCGTTCTTGTGATAGAGATACACCTCTGCCATGGGATACTTTTCCTGAATCTTTTTCATGGACCCTGTATCAAATGTAAAGACAATACACCCCTCCATCCTCATGCTGAGAGGGTCCCTGATTTCTTTCTGAAAGGAGTAGGAACCGGGCATGGCAAGCCCGCCGTCCAGAATCTCCTTTCTCCGTTCCCTGCCTTCATGATTTACACGGATATCATTTTCGGAGTAAAAAACCGTTGTCTTGTTATTGGTATAGCTGATGAATTCTATCTCTTTGATATCCGGATACGCGGAATACGCATTTTCCACATAACTGTAAATATCCTTGTTGTCCAGTGTGTTGGAGGACGCGTACGTGTCCAGATGACGTTTGAGATATTCCTCCGTGTCATACCGGAAGTAATTGAGCAGGTCCTCCAGCTCAGAACTGTTCTGGTAAATCGCTCTGTGCAGATAATCCGCGTCCGAGCTTACACGGCTCACCTCCAGAACCGCCTCCCCGCACAGCTTCCCTGCATAATCCTGATTTGTCTCCAGCATGCGGGTTCTGCTGGAGGAAACCGAATATAAGATCAGCACTCCTACGATCAGTATCAGAACTGCGGAATAACTGAAAAATAATTTCTGAAATAAATGTCCCGGGCTTTTGTTTTCCATATATCCCCTCCTGCCTGTAAGTATACCATATCTCCGCCTGTCTGTGCATGCTGAGGATATGCTGATAGCACAAAAAGAGAGTCCTGTGGTTACTGTTCACACTCCACTGTCCCGCGAGGTGTTTTCAGGCCAAAGGCATGAAAATCCCGAGGCAGCCAGCGCGATATGGAGCGGAATGCTCCATATCTGTGCATCGCGAAGCGTGTTATTGGGCACGGAGTGAACAGTAACGTCCTGTGGTTAACTCTCTTCCAGTGAATGCAGAACCTTCCGGTTCATAAATGCTATGAGGAATCCGTACAGGCTTCCCATAAATAATACTGCTGTCCCTGCTTTCAGCTCAAACAGCATCAGGATGACTCCCAGGGAGACAATGCTCCCCAGAGTGCTGACAGGCCTGGTGACAAGAAGGATCAGGGAGGTCTTAACAATATCCCGGTTCTTCATCCGGTACCGGGAGGCCAGCAGGTACAGATTCGGTGTCACCGCCAAGGCGGCTGCGAATAATATCACAAAAAGGATCATAAGAGGAAAGACCGGAATCTGTACCGCAAAAAACTCTATATTTATCTCAAATACCAGGATCAGGAACATATGGCCTGCCGCCAGCAGATATTTCTGTCCCCAGTCATCCCTGTATGCCTTCCTGTAGTCTCTCCATACCCCGGTCTCCGTTTTGGAGAGCAGGCGGTTCATGGTGTAAAACAGGGCGGAGAGCGCCGGCCCCGCAGGAACCATGCACAACAGGAAGAATGGCAGGCAGGTGCGCACCTGGGAGGCTCCCACAAAGAGGAAAAACAGGAGCGCCGGAAGGTTGGAGAGCAGAAACAAAAGGTTCGCTCCAATCACATACCACAGCTTTTCACAAAATCCCAATATCTTATCCATCTGGAACACTTCACTAAACATTTTCTCCTCCTCTTCCCAAGCTGCCGGTCTGCAGCCGCTCTCAGGTACGGTCTGCGCTATAAATGCACAGGCCTGACCGGATCATTACCATTATTCTTACAGCTCGATCAGGATCGTCTTGATCTCATAGGGATGCAGATGAAGCTTCATCTCCCCTGCCGGCCTTGCCTTTGTGAGCGGGCGTTCCCTCAAATCCCCCTCCATCCAGCAGGAATAACCAAATCCCGGTGTCACCGTCACGTTCTGGGAACTTCCCGCAAACTCATGGAAGCGCAGAACAATATACTTTCCGTCCTCGGACTTTTTCACTGCGTCCACTTCCACCTGTTCATTGTCAAAGGTGACAAAACTCTCAAAGTCTGCCTTCGTCCTTCCGGCAGCCGCTTTCATGGGGTCATTGAGCGTACATGCCTCCTGCACGGTACGTCCCTCCACAAAATCCCCGCCGTGTGGCAGAAGGGCATAGGTAAAGGTGTGCATACCCTGGTCCTGCAGATGGTCCGGCTGCAGACCGGAACGCAGAAGGGAAATGCGGATCACATTATCCTTGATGTCATGTCCGTATTTGCAGTCATTCAAAAGGCTGACGCCGTAATTTCTCTCGGAGAGGTCAGCAAAACGGTGGGCAACGCTCTCAAATCTGGCCTGATCCCAGCTTGTGTTCCAGTGGTTTGGGCGCCTCACATTGCCGTACTGTACATCATAGGTTGCATAGGTGGAGCGGATATCCACCGGGAAAGCAGCCTTTAATAACTGCTGTCTTTCATGGAAATCCACATCTGTCCGAAAGTCGATCCTTCGGGAATCCCGGTACAGGCTCATATCCTGGGAAATGAAGGATCTCATATATTTCCATTCCATGTGGATGGTCAGTTTCAGCGGACCGCACTCCGTCACTTCAAAGGCCGTCAGCTCTGTGATCTCCCTCATTTTCTGCTGGTAGTAAATATCAATGTCCCACGCGTCGTTGTCAAGAGGCTTATCCTCGAACATCTGCAGCACATTTCCCCGCTCCCCTTCTGCCAGGACCTCACGGCCGAAGGTCTTGTCATAGAGCCGGGTCATCTGACCGTAATCATTCAGGGAAATCAGATAATAAGGGGTCTCGATCTCCCTTCCCCGGATCACGAAACTGTTCTGCTCCTCTTTTCCCTGTGCCTGGGGATGGAAGAAGATGACCTTATGCCCCATGGCCGGCACCTGCTCTGCCTTTACATACACGGCATTTTCCCCTTTCTGTACAGGAAGCACACACCCCTTATCATCTGTAAAGTATCCGTTCTCTGTGCAGGGGATGGATATCAGCTCATCCTTCGTCCAGGCAGAAGCATTCCATACGGTCCAGGTGTTCTCCTCCGGCAGGGCTGTGTTCTCCGTGAAATCCTCCTCCACCTGAACTGCGATTTCTTCAATGGCAGCGTAATCTTTATGGCAGTCCTCATATACCTCATGGATGGAGGAGCCGGGTATGATGTCATGGAACTGGTTGGTCAGAATCAGCTTCCAGCCCTTTGTGAGGCTTTCCTGCTCTGCTTTTTCCAGGCTTCCTGCCATGAGGCCCTGCATAACGGTCATCCACTCAGCCCTGCGGTACAAAAGCTCCATTTTCCTGTTCATGCGTTTGTTGTAGCCCTGGCTGGTGTAAGTTCCCCTGTGGTATTCCAGATACAGTTCCCCGTCCCAGGTATTTACATACTGGTCTGTGTCCTTTACTGTCTCCTTCAGTTTTCTGAAATACTCCCCTGCTGTGGATGTTTTCACATGAGGCAGCCCCGGAATCCTGTCCAGTCTCCGTCTCTGTTCCAGCATGTCACGGTTCACACCCCCGCCGCCGTCTCCGAATCCATAGGCGATGAGCAGGTCTTTGTTCATCTCCTTCTCACTGTAGGCATCCCACACGCCTTTTACAGTCTTTGGCATAAGCTTGCCGTTGTAGGTGTAGAACCAGGAGCCCGGTTCATTCCAGGGTTCCGGTGTGGTGATGAAATGGGTCAGCACTTCGCTGCCGTCAATGCCCTTCCATTTGAAGGTGTCGTGAGGCATACGGTTAAACTGGTTCCAGCTTATCTTTGTGGTCATGAACATATCAATGCCGGATTTTTTCAGAATCTGGGGAAGTGCCCAGGAGTAGCCGAACACATCCGGCAGCCAAAGGTATTCCACATCTTTTCCGAACTCATCCTTGATGAATTTGCTCCCGATCAATATCTGGCGTGTCAGAGATTCTCCGCTTGTCAGGTTGCAGTCTGCCTCCACCCACATAGCGCCGTCCGCTTCCCAGCGTCCCTCTCTGACGCGCTCCTTGATCTTCTCATAGATTTCAGGGAAATCCTCTTTGATATACTCATAAATCTGGGGCTGCGTCTGCAGGAAAATGTATTCCGGAAACATTTCCATCATGCGGAGCACTGTGGAGAAGGAACGGGATGCTTTCTCATGAGTGTGCTTCAGCCGCCACAGCCATGCCATGTCAATGTGGGTATGGCCTACACAGTAGACATTTACCAGGGAATGCTTATCCATCTTGTCAATCTTCTCATTCAGCACCTGATCCGCCTGATGAAGGGATTCATAGAATTCATCACTTCCCGGATATGCCCAGTCAATGCAGTGACACGCTTCATCCAGTGCGTTTCTCAGATCATAGCGGATGGGATTGTTTTCCTCCAGGTTCTCAATGGTCTCAAGCACCATGGTTCCCAGATAGTAAAAGTCGTCTGCCTCTTCATCCAACCAGGCCAGATCTGCCCTTTTGATCTGATGCTCCTGCACCGCGGGCACACCGCCGCCCTCCAGCCCTGACCAGAGGCGGAAGGTCAGGCTTGTGTCCTTTCCATAACATTCCTCCGGGAAAAATACCTCCTGATGGTTCACGTCAACACCCTGGAAGGGTTCCTCATCCAGATAGCACATGGACTCAAAACCACTGTTGTTTCCCGCACCTGTATTTCCGAAATCAAAGATACCCACTGCCCGTCTGCCGGCCCACTCTGCCGGGATCCGGATATCCCTGTGCATCCACAGATAGCGGTCCCTGCCGGCCCAGCACTCACCCCCGGCAATCCTTCCCCAGCCGTCAAAGTTTACGGGAACCCTGGGATTTACCAGCTTCTGTTCATCCTCGCACATTAGGAATTCTCCTATAGGAGTCACACCGCGGTATCTGTATTTCTTCACTTCATCCATTCGTCTCTGTAATTTCCTGTCTGTCAAAAACATAATACCCTCCTGTTTGATGCCGCCTTTCCCACCGCCTTAAGCAGCTCTGCAGCCAGCAGCACGCTTCGTTATTTTTATTTTACATGTTTTACAGGAAATAACAATTTCCCTTTTTCTAGGTTAACTGTACAAATTCTAGTGCGGTATTCCGGTGCGCGCTTACCGCTTTACCCGGTATCCCAGAAAGTCCAGCATCAGTTCACTGTACATGGCATTGGCCCAGGAAAACCATTCTCTTGTGAAAATCTCAGGGTTATCCACAAAGACACCCTCGTGCATCATACCTTTTCCACCGTCTGTCCCCGCAAGGCGTCTGAGTACCTGAAGTTTCTCCTCCTCTTTTTCCGCAGTCAGCCCCTCCATGGCTGCAGCAATGTGCCATACATATCTGGATGGTGTATGGGGACTTCCGATGCCGGACAGCCTGTCCCCTTTATAATAGTAAGGATTGGCCTCACTCAGCAGAAATCTCCTTGTGTTTTCCGCCACGTCACGGCGTCTCGGTATGTAGCCCAGATATTCCATGGATAAAAGGCTGGGCACATTGGCATCATCCATGAGATTATACTGCCCGAAGCCGTCCGTCTCATAGGCATAGATCTCACCGAATTCCGCTGTCCTGGCAATTCCGTATGTCTCGATTCCCGCTGTTATCTCCTCCCGAAGGCGTTCTGCCCGCTGTGCTGCTGCCTCCTCATGAAGGATTTCCCGGCAGATTTCAGACATGTATCCTAAAATAACACAGGCAAACATGTTGGACGGTATCAGATAACCATAGGTACATGCATCGTCACTTGGGCGGAATCCTGACCAGATCAGACCGCAGCCCTCTTTTACCAGAGCGCCCTTTCCATCCCTTGACAGTGTATCTGTGTGAATGGCATTTTTCCGCTGGAAACGGTACTGTGACCTGGACTCATGATACTGTTCCCGTTCAAACACATCCATGATAGTTTTTATCCCTGTCAGAAAGGTATCATCAAAATGCGCGGTATATCCCGTATTCTTCCAGAGCAGGTAGGCAAGCTGGACGGGATAACACAGGGAATCCACCTCGAATTTCATTTCCCATACCCATGGGTTCTGATCCGGGAAATCCTTCTCCCAGCAGTTCCCGTTGTCTGTCTCATTAAACGCATTGGCGTAAGGCTCTGTCAATATGCAGCGAAACTGCCGCTTCACAAGCCCTGCGATCACCTGTGTCAGCTTCTCATCCTTCCCGGCAGCCAACAGATACGGGCGGAGCTGCGCAGTGGAATCCCGCAGCCACATAGCCGGAATATCGCCTGTGATCACATGGGTGGTGCCGTCCTCCATCTCCCTCACCGTTGTGTTCAGGGTGTTGGTAAAGCAATTGCGAAACACCTCTGCCAGGTACGGTTCCTCCCTGCACTTGGATTCTGCTTCCTTTATCAGTTCTTCTATGATTCCCGGGTTCTCCATTTTTAAAGTCCTCCTGTAATTTTTCTTATGTGTCCATCCTATCAAAAACAGATGGGGCTGTATAGTGAAATATCTCTTGAAATTTGTAAACTTTTCTACTCCGGGCTTCATATCCTGCTGTATACTCCTGAACACAAAAAAGAGCCTCCGTGACTGCTGTCCGAAAGGCCCTTCTCCTCTTTATCTGTACTGCAGGCTGGACATATCCAGCTCCTTTACAGCACATCTGTGTGTTTTTGTTTTTCTGTCATAAGTAAGCGCTGCCGCAAGTACCCTGCCCTTTACTTTTCTTTCACCGGTCATCTCCTTCAACCGCAGCGCATATTTTTTCTCCTGTATCTGCTCCAGTGCAGTTTCCGGCTCTGCATCCACCTTCAGTTCCAAGATCAAAGCAGTCTCAACAGGAGGAATGGGGTAAAATATAAAATCCGCATACCCTTTACCGGCCCTGTCTTCCCGCTCAATGCGATAACTGTCCCTGGCAGATAAATAGACCAGATTCACCAGAGCACTCAGATCTGACTCACTGCTATAATTCAGTATGGGAATTTCCGTATCATGTGCCAGGGATAAAATCTCCTCCATGGTCCTGGTATCTCCCTGCAAAGTGGCATGCAGCATTTCCTGGGACCGTTTTGCAAGCTTTGCGATATATCCCATTTCCCGTCGCTGCAGAACTTCCTCGTATTTCAGCATCAGTTCCTTATTCGGAATCGCTATTTTCCCATCCTTATGGGTCAGCATGCCATAGACCAGCATGGCTGAAAAAATATCTTCACGGCTGTGCAGTTCCATGGTTTCCGCAGTAAAATTTTTGATAGAAACCTCTATCCACTCTCCTGCCACCATACGCACGATATCTTCTTTGACTTCATGCAGATTATGGTTTATATAGAAAAATATCTCGTCATACGGCCCCGTACTGCTCCAATAAGTGCCCAGGTGGTTTTCTGACAATGCCCTGATCACAGAACGTGGATTATATACGGATTCCCCGTCTGCAGTCTGATATCCGTCATACCAAATCTTCAGCTCCTGAAAGCTGAATCCTGCCTTTTCCGTCACAGCGGAATATTTTTGATACAGATCCAGCACTTCTTTGTCCGTAAAGCCGAAACATGTGCTGAATCTGGCAATACCCGTGTCCGCCATAGTGTATTCATTGAACATATTAAGCGGGGACCCGCTTGAATACTTGGCGATAGGAAGAATTCCCGTCATATATGCCATCTCTACATATGCCTGTGATTTAAGCAGATTCTGCAGAAAACGAAGAAACTTAAACTGATCTTTCTCATCAAATGTGTTATCATGGAATATAAAATCCCACTCATCCATAACGAAAATAAAACGTTCTCCTGTTTTACTTCTGATCATTTCCAGGGCATCCCAGGGGGCGTCTGTTTCGGTAACTCCGCACTGCGGATACTGCTCAGCCAAATCTTTCATAAGCTTTTTCACAACAGCGCTTATATAGGTATTATAATCCTCACATAAAAACGGCATTTTACTGAAATCAATAAATATAACATTATGTCTGTTGATATGCTCTTCAAAGTGAGGATTGTCTTTGATCTTCAGTCTGAAGAACAATTCCCTGCTGTCGCATCCACGCGAGAAAAAGGAAGATATCAGATTGGCTGCGGCAGTCTTCCCAAACCGTCTTGGCCTTGTGATACAAACAAAGCGGTTCTCTGTATTAAGGACAGGGAATAACTCTTCAAGGATTTCTGATTTATCAACAAAGTATTCCATCTGTGTAATATATTTATATGCCTCATAACATACATTATTGTTTAGATAATATCCCATAGCGTCCTCCATAATCCCTGAACAAAGTATTCTACTTCATTTCTCTGATCACTCATTGTTCCGAAACAAAAAATATATCCTGTTATTAGATTATAACACATTGCTGAATTATTTTACATTGACAGGCATAAAAAAACCAAAACACCCGACAGTCTTGACCATTCCAAAAACTGCCGGATGTTTTCTATCTCTTCTGGCATTTCTCGCAGAAATATACATTCCCGCCCATATACGCCGCCCTTTTTATTTCCCCACCGCACCGCATGCACGGCTGGTGCAGAGAGTTTTTGGAGAGCTGGGTTATGTACCCGCCTTTGTTTCCGAATAAATCCCGCTCTGTATCTCTGCCCCCCTCATCACACATCTTTTTCAGTGTTTCGGTAACAGATTTGTAGAGATTCACAAAATCTTCTTCCTCCGCCTCCCGCATGTCAAACCTGGGGTCAATGCCTGCATTCCACAGAATGTCCTGCAGCACACCGTTTCCAAGGCCGGGTATGCGCTGCTCGGTTGCCAGAAATGCTTTGGCTGTCACCTTTTTTTGGGTATCCGGGTACAGACTCCGGAAATACTCGTAAGTAAATCCCTCCTCCAAAGGCGTACACTTGCTGACAGACGAAATATAATATTCATCACTGCATTTTCCCAGCGGATATACTCCGATAAACGCATACATCTGCACCGACACGGACAGGGCCGTATCGTCGTCAAAGGCCGCAAAAAACTGATGCCTTTTCGGGAACTCTGCCTTCTTTTCACAGTATTTCGGATAGGCGCCGTCGAAAAGCAGAATCATACAGTCTTCCGTATCAATCTCAATCATGCCGCCCCGGTTCACAGCCTTTACAATGGACTGCCCCTGGAGCATCTCATCATAATTTTCTTTGTCTCCGTGAAAGAACGCAAACTTATGGGGCGTATGGCCTGCTGTGACATAGTCAATAGTCTTTCCTTTCAGGTTATCTGTTATCTGCTTTGCTATGGTTCGGCTCTCCGGCAGTTCCAGCATATCGTATTCCTCCTCCGGCATGTGTTTCAAACTGCATTCGGCAGGCTGTGCGTCACAGTTTGCCGAAATGAACTTTCAGGCATCTTCTAAGACTGTTTCCACCTCTTCAGTGTGGGGAACCAGGATTTCATCATTTTTTCTGCTTCCTCCTGCGTACCGAAAGGATTTCCGTTTTCCTCATTAAACTTCAGGTTAAACCGAATCATATCCTCCATTGTCATATCACCGGTAAAGCTGCCGTCCTTATAGCAGTAACAGCAATAATCCTCATTTCTGCTGCCGTCCCTTTCCGTTCCGAAATCTTCTTCCTTCTCCATAGGCATGCCGCAGCTCTGGCAGAATTTTTTATCTTCCATGATATCTGTCCTCCTGTTTTTCTTACAGGATACGATATCTAATATGACACCTTATGTCATATACGGTAAAGTTCCCGAATCTTTTCCGCCTCCTTTTCGATCTGCACTCTCAGCCATTCCGGCTCCAGGACCCTGGCATCCGCGCCGAAGGATAAAATAAAACCGGTCAGCCACCTGCCAGGTGAAAAAGCAGTCTTCACCTCAAAGCCACCGTCCTTTTGTCGGACAATATCCTCCTCAGCGAAAAAGTCCAGCACCTGATAGCCCGCTGCCTCCGTAAACCTGAGTCTGACTGCTGTCATATCCTCTGACATGTCCCCGCCCGCATCCTTTTCCCCGGGCGCCTGTCTTGCCTGGAACTGTTCCTCCTCCATCTCCAGCTCCCGGATCCGGTTCAGGCGGAACAGGCGGAATGCCTGCTTATTCCTGCAGTAACCGGACAGATACCAGTGGCCGCCCTTAAAGCATAGGCGCAGCGGCTCCACCGTTCTTCTGCTCTTAATACCGGAGGAATTATAATACCGGAAGGTCAGAAGGCGGCGGTGCAGAATTGCATATTTACAGAGTTCAAAATACTTCTTCTCCAGCTTTCCCGCGCCCCATGTCTCAAAATCCACCTCCAGCCAGTCCACCGTCTGTCTTCCGAACAGTCCGGCAAGCTGGGAGAGCAGACTTCCCGAGTCCGCCGCTCCCACAGCATCCAGACTTTGAAGAGCCGTCATAATGTGCTCCTGCTCCTCCTCGCCCAGCAGCGTCCTGTCAAGCTGGAAATGCTCCATCAGCCGGATTCCCCCGCCGTGCCCTCTCTCTGTATAAACCGGTATTCCCGCTGCGGAGAGCGTGTCCAGGTCCCGGTATATGGTGCGTACCGATACTTCAAGCCTTGCAGACAATTCCCCGGCAGTGATCCCGCGGTGCTCCATCAGTATGTATAATATCTCAAATAATCTGCTGTTCTTCATCTTCCCATCCCGTCTGTCACTACAGCCGTCCTGCTGCCTCTTCCCGCAAAGGGAATACAGCCTGCCCGGGAAGAAAATATCCCCGGGCTGTGTAACCTGCCCAAAGGCTGTCTGTTTTCATGTTACCAGTATAACACAGCCCTGATTCTGCCCACAAGGAGCACTTGTCACGTCATAAGGAAAAACTGGATCAGGCTTCCCAGTGTCTTACCGATGGCAATGGACAGCACCACAAGCCCCACACCCTTTGTAAGGCCGATCCGCCTTGCCATAATAGCGAATACATTCACCACTTCACCCAAAGCAATGATCCAGCTTCCCAGGAACATGCCGAAGAATATGCCGATGACAGCCAGTCCCCAGTGTCCGAAAGGCACATGGAACTGATACAGGTATAAAATATTTCCCAGAAAGGTCCCCAGGATCAGAGCGTCCTCATAGAGGAGCAGATTATGGCCCGTATGGGTAACACCCGCATACCGGGGAATGATACCCAGCCCGATGATAAAAGCAGCCAGCGCGGTGGCTACAACCATACCGCCGCTTAAGCCTACAATGGCAGCGATCACTTCATTCACCCACATCTTAACTCTTCTCCTTCCTGTTCTTCTTCTCGATCAGAGTCTTATCTACATCATCCTCATAGACACGCATCTGTACTTCCATAGGAGTAGGGTCCTGCGTGATCTTTCCATGTCCGAAATGATTGAAGAAAAATATAACGCCAAGGCCGATTCCCAGGGAATAGGTAAATTCCAAAATGGTGTGCCCCGTGGAAATATTGCCTGTGAGCTGCTTGTAAAGCTGAAAAAACAGTCCGGATGTATCCACATCCATATTAAACGTCATAATGGAAAAAGCCCCTCCGAAAAATGTAAGAAAGCACACCAGAGCCGTCTTCATCCAGCTCCACAGCACATGCCCATGCTTCTGCGTCTCATAGGTAATGACAAAATTCGCCTCACCGATATGCGTCACATCCACACTCTGTTCCTTATCCTGGATCGCCTCCACCAGCTCCAGGGCAGATACCACATAGCGCCCCGGCTTACCGTCCGGAACGGTGAATACCTTTCTCACCCGGTTCCTGTTCAGTACACTGGTACTGCTGGAGGAAAGCTTTGCCACATCCTGCAGGTAGACCTCCGGCTGATGTACCTCCACATTTTTCTCTGTCTGCACATATAAAACATCACTCATGTAAATATCTCCTTTGAACATAGACAGCCGGACGAAATCCTCCTGACTGCAATTACGATTACAGGGATAGTATGACATTTTCCTGTGCAAACTATTCTTAAAACAGCACACTTGCCGTGCCATAAATCAAAGCTTTTCCCGCAGGCGGCTCAATATTTTTTTCTCCAGCCTGGACACCTGTACCTGGGATATTCCCAGCTCTCCCGCAATCTGGGTCTGGGTCTTCTCCTGGAAGAAACGCATGTAGATCAGTTTTCTCTCCTCAGGGTCCAGCGTTCCCAGCATCTGCTCCAGCATCATACGGTTTAACAGATGTTCCTGGTCATTGCGCTGCTCCTCAATCTTGTCTTCTAGAGAAATATCCGTGCCGTCGCCCTGGTATATGGTCTTCTGCAGGGACTCGATCTGTGCCCCGGACTCCATTGCCAGCACCAGTTCCTCTCTGGTCACTGCAATACGCTCCGCAATCTCATCCATCTCCGGCTCTTTCCCGTTCTCCATCATCAGTTCCTCTCTGGCTGTGTAGGCTCTGCAGCATATCTCCTTTAAGGAACGGCTCACCTTCATCATGCCGTCATCCCTTAAAAAGCGTTTGATCTCCCCTGTGATCATAGGGACCGCATAGGTGGAGAATTTCACATCATAGGAAGTATCGAATTTGTCAATGGCTTTCAACAGGCCAATGCTCCCTATCTGGAACAGATCCTCTGCCTCCACGCCGCGGTTTAAAAAGCGCCTGACAATGCTGTGTACCAGACCAATATTTTTCTCTACCAACGTATCTCTTGCTTCCTTATCTCCCTGGTGCGCACGCCCGATAAGGGCAAGGATATCCTCCATACAGCCTCCTTTTACTCAAATACCTGACTTCCGGTTCCGATTTTTTTCTTCATCCGGACGACAGTGCCCTTTCCCGGCTCAGATTCCACTTCCAGCATATCCATGAAAGCCTCCATAAAGGCAAAACCCATACCTGAGCGGTCCTGTTCCGGCTTTGTGGTGAACATGGGTTCCATGGCTTTCTCCACATTCTCAATCCCCCGGCCGTGGTCTGTTACCGCCACGGTCAGCTCTCTGCCGCAGATGGTACAGTCTATCCTGATCTTCTCTGTCTCCTTCTCGTAAGCATGTACAATACAGTTTGTGATCGCCTCGGAGACAGCAGTCTTAATATCCGCCACCTCCTCAAGTGTGGGATTTAACTGGGTGGCAAATGCTGCCACCGTGATCCGTGCCAGCCCTTCGTTGCAGGAACGGCTGTCCATCTCCAATGTCATTTCATTGGTATTCTCCATATCTACCTTCCCCCTTACCTTCTTTTCTGGTGCCAGACAGCTTCCTGGCTGATTTCAATATATTTGTAGATCCCTGACAGGCGCATGATACGGTTTACCCTGTCATTTACATGGATTGCCGACACCCTGCCTCCGCTGTAATGCAGAAGGCGGTATCTTCCCATAAGCATACCGATTCCGGAACTGTCCATAAATGTAGTGCCGGAAAAATCAAAGACAAGCTGGCGGACATTCCCCTTCTTCAGCTCCCTGTCCACTTCATCGGTGATCTGGCTGGCAAAATGATGGTCCAGCTCCTGTGGTACATATACCATCAGGCAGTTGCCCCTCTTTTTTAACACATCTTCCATACTCATTTCCCCTTACTATTCCAATGCATCCCATCCGGCTGCTGCTGCCTGCAGAAATCCCATATTTTTCTGCGGACAACAAAAGGATGTGCATACGCTTATGCACACCCTTTCCTTCAAGGTTTCTCTTAGGTTATTCTTCTCCGGTGTCATCCAAGTTATCCTGGCCGTCACCTTCACCGTTGTTGTCATCGCCGCTGTTGTCATCGCCATTGTTGTCACCATTATTGTCGTCCTGGTTTCCATCTGTATTTCCGGAATCCAATCCGTCCTCACCGCCGCCGTTATCCTGGCCCTCATCTGTCTCTCCTCCGGTGTCATCCTGAGGCTCCCCCTGGTCAGCCGGTGCCTGGGAACCATCCCCGCCGCCGTCCTGCCCTGTGGGTGTTCCGCCGATGGCAGTCATATAATCCTTTGCGTCGCTGGCATAGCTGGTACCCGGAAATGCGTCTATGATCTTCTGATACCAGACAATGGCATTGGCGTTGTCCCCGCTCTTCTGGTAAGACTGGGCCAGATAGAACATGGAGTCATAATCCGGATCTCCTATCTCCTGTGCCTTCAGCAGATTGTCAATGGCAGCGGCATAATCCTGTCCTTCATACGCCGTGATGCCTGTGCTCTTATATCCCGCTTTAACGGTTTCACCGATCTCGTTCATGATGGTATCATACATGGCCTTGGCATCCACAGACAACTGGGATGCATCCACACTCTCAAGAGCGTTGGCTGCATTCTGGTAGTTACCGCTGTTGTATGCCTGCCAGGCTTTGATCAGGTTATCATAGCTCTCCGATTTGGTGTTGGCCTGGGCGATCTGCTCATTGGCCGTGTTCACCGACTGGGAGGAAGCGTCAATCTCCTGCTGCATCCTGTCTATCTCCGCTGCCTGGGTGGCTACCTTGTCACTGTATTCCACGATCTTCTTGTTGGCCTCATTGTTGATCTTCTGCGTCTTGGCCGGAACGATGAGGAACCAGAGCGCAGAGGCCCCCACCAGCAGGCCGATGATCAGATTGATCAGCGTATTGGTCACGGTCCTCTCCCTGTATTCCGGGGGCTGAATGATGGTGTCATTTCCTGAGTTGTAGATCACACGCCCGTCTTTTTCCTCACGATTCTTTTCCTTTGCCCTGAATCTTGGCTCCAGACTGGTCATTCTACCGGTCTGGTCATCCACCTCCCGCAGAAAACGCAGAGTGGTGGTGTTGGTCTTGTCTATCTTCGCCGCAATTTTAAGCTGTTTTCTGGCCTTCTCATATGCTTCTTCCTTTATATAGATCAGAGAGAGCAGATGATAACCCTTGATCAGCTTTGGATTGCTGGTCAGCACCTTCTTAAGCTGCATCTTAGCCATATCCAGATTTCCGGTACGGCAGTATGCGAGACACTGGTTATATTTCTTGATGCTGGTATTGATGGTGTCCAGCCGGTTGGCATTGCTCTGCAGCTTGTTGATGTAATCTGAAGCCACATTGCCGTCCGGCATAATGTTCTTGCTGATGACCCATTCACTTAGAGCTGCCACTACCTCTCCGGTCTCAAAATACACCAGACCCAGAAGGTTTCTGGCCTGGATATTGCATTTGTTCATCTTCAGGCTTCGTTTCAGGCAGGTGATGGCTCCGGACAGGTCACGGATCTGTGCCTTCTCCAGCCCCTGATTGTAGTAGAGATTGGACAGTGCCACTGCCTTTTTCTGGGCGGTCACATTACACCCGCACTTTGGGCAGTAAGGTGAAGTGTTGAGCTGTGCTTGGCATATCATACAATTCATCTGTCTTCTCCCTAATTCTTAGCCGTTCCATTGGTTTCTTTCAGCATTTCCTTCAAAATATCGATCACATCCGTCAGATCCTGTTTGTAGATGTTGCCTTCCGCATCATCCACATCCAGGCACGGCTGGAATTTCTTCAGTTCTTCCTCGTAATTAATCATTCATTCTCCTCCTAACGTAATCCTTTATCTCCCCGGCAAGATACAAGGAACCCACAACGAACATCAGGCCGTCCCCCTTCAGGGCGTATGCCTTCTCAAATGCCTCTCCCGAATCCGGCACTGCCATTACACTGCTGCATCCGTTTGCCCGGAACAGCTCTGCCAGCTCTTCTGATGACTGCTTCCTGCTGCCCCATATCTCTGTTGTCACCACATTGGCAAATCTGAGTCCGCTGCAGACTCTGCGAATCATATCCTCATAGTCCTTATCCGAAACAGTGGCAAACAAAAGCGTTATGGAAAACTCCTCCTGAAAATGCCGGACTGTCTCCACAAACTGGGCAACCCCGTCCTCATTGTGGGCACCGTCCACGATCACTCCCGGAAGTATGGTCTCCATTCTGCCCTGCCATTTGGTATGTTCAAGGCCCTTTTTCAAAGTTTCCTTTCCTATCCCGTGGTTTTCCCTGAGGACACCCATTGTCTCCACTGCCAGTGAGGCATTCATCATCTGGTATTTTGCAATAAACGGAACAAACAGCTCTGTCGTCCCGTAAACAGCGGAATCAAAAGTAAAACCGATTCCTTTTGGCGTGTAGGATAAAAGCTTCTGGCTTTCTGCCCTCACCTCATGGGCGGGACATCCAAGCTCCTCCGCCCGGCTGCGGATCACAGCGGCTGCTGTCTCGTTGTTCGCGTCAAAGATGACCGGCACACCCTTCTTGATTATGCCAGCCTTCTCCCCGGCTATCTTGTCGATGGTATCTCCCAGATATTCCACATGGTCCAGACTGATGGATGTGATGACACAGGCTAATGGATTCAAAATGGAGTTGGTAGCGTCAAGTCTTCCCCCAAGGCCTGTCTCAAGTACAACAATATCCACATCCTCATCTTCAAAAATCAGCATTCCCATGAGAAACAGGAACTCAAAATATGTGGGATGGTAATCCCCCTGCTCCACAAGGCGGTCGGAAAGCTCCTTCACCTTCAGAAAAGCCTCCAGAAATTTTTCATCTGAAACCATCTGTTCATTGATCTGGAATCTCTCATTGATCTTCATCAGGTGCGGGGATGTGAAAAGTCCGCATCTGTAACCGCCTTCCTCCAGCATGGTGGACAGAAAAGCGCAGACGCTTCCCTTTCCGTTAGTTCCTGCCACATGGATCATCTTTCTATTTTTATCGGGACTGCCCAGCATGTCCAGGCATTTCCTGGTGTGTTCCAGTTTATTTTTCGTTGTAAATTTTGGAATTTCTTCAATGTATGCTGCTGCTTTTTCATAAGTAAACAAAAGCGTTTTCCTTCTTTCCGTCTTTGGTAAGCCTTATCTATATAGGAAAGTCACCACTTCCCCTTATAAGGACAAGACCGTCTGCTGCAGTCCGGACAGTAGCCGCCGGATTGTAACAGGTCACTTATCATTATAATGAAGTGGTGACAATATGCAAGCAAATTATGTCGGTTCTTTTAAAAGTTTTTAATTCTGGACCGGGTTTTCCACATCAGGTACCTCTATCGGCCCTTCTCCGGCGGCTGTCCCGGTGTTATTTTCTTCCCCTATGGGATTCCCGGCGGCGCCGCCTTCTTTGTTCGCCGCATTCGGGTCAATGGTGTCCGCCCCGCCTTCTTTGTTCTCATCGTCCAGAGGCGGTACCTCCGGAGTCAGCGGCTCCACAGGCACTTTGTAGATAATACTGTCGGTTCTGGTGAGTACCTTGCGGGTGGAACTGTTGCTTCGGATCGCTACATCCACCTCATCCCCGTCTTTTAACTCCACATCATTCAGCAGAAGTGTGGTTGGGCTGATATAGGTGGTTTCCAAAAGTTCACCGTTCACCTCCACATACGCGGACTGGGTGAAGTTCTCACCGGTGATATAATACCTGCCGTCTGAGATCTTCTCAATCTTATCAAGCACAGCGTCTTTTACTCCCAGATGCATCTCTGTCCGTTCAAAAGGATTCTCACCGTCGTAGACATACTGTTTTCCATACAGGATATCATACTGGAGGGTTTCCAGATCCACTTGGTAATTTTTCGTCTGCCTTCTGGCCTGATGGAAGCGGAAAATATTTCCCTCATGGATTCCCACACGGTCCATCACCTCTGCTGCCATCTGGTAGGCTGCCACATTGGCATCCTTCTTCTCAAGCCCCATATTGTCCCAGATCACATACTCTGTCTGGAACAGATAGCGGTTCTTCACATCCTTGACCTTCAGACCCATGGTCGGAAGGTGGTCACCGTACATGACAAGCACAACGTCCTCATCATATTCGGCCAGGGTTTCCGTAAGCTGCTTGACAAACTGGTCCATCTCATAAATCTGGTTGCAGTAATACTCCCATTTATTATTGACAGCGTCGGACTCTCCGCCGGTGACGGTAATCTTGGGGTCATCGATCATAGGCTCCTCCGGATAATCCCCATGGCCCTGTACGGATATGGTGTAAATGTAATCCGGATCGTCGGATGATTCCAGTGCTTCCATAATATATTTTGTCAGGTTCCTGTCGCGCATCCAGTCATTTGGATTAGTGTCATCCTGCTCTGACATGTATTCCTCTGAGGTAAAACTGTCAAATCCCAGATTGGCGAATACATTCCTTCTGCCGTAAAAGTTTGCCTCATTGTTGTGTATGGCATGGGTGCTGTATCCCAGATTCTTTAACACATAGGGCGCGCTCTCACAGGTGGTCTCTTTTAAGATACTCTTGTAGGGGTATTCCCCTGGTCCGAAATAGCGCAGGCTCATGCCCGTGATGGATTCAAACTCCGTATTGGCTGTTCCCGCGCCTACACTGGGCACCTTGTAGTAGCCTGAGGAATATTCCTTCATCAGTTTCCTGAAGGTTGGAATCGGGTCCTCAGAAATCTTCAGGAAGTTCACCAGCGTAGGATCAAAGAAGGACTCAAGCTGCAGGAAAATAATATTGGGACGTTTTTCTCCCGTCTCGGCAAGGCCGCTCTCGCTCTTCTCGATTCTTTTGATGGATGCCTCAGAGTAATCCCTGGGACAGCTGATGCCTGTGTTAAATATGGTGGTTGCCAGACAGTAAGGATATCCATAGTCTTCATAGGCAAACGCAATATTTCCGAAATAGTTGGACAATACCCTCTTCTCCAGTGCCAGCTTGGTTGTTCCGGCAAATGCCAGCACCCCGGCCAGCACCAGAGGGATATTGAGTTTGTATGTCATTTTTCCCTGATACTTCGGTCCCTTCAAAAACAGAAATACCAGTCCAATGAGCGCCGCTGCTGCCAATATGATCACGATCACAAAAAAGACAGGTGACAGATACTTATTGGCGATCTTAAACGCATCTGTGATCAGGTGCAGATCTGGCCCGGTGAAGGGAGTGACACGGTTTGCCAGAAGCACGCCGTTGATAATTCCCAGTACCAGCCAGAAGATAGCCAGAAGGGTTCTCATAAAAACCCTCCGGCGCACCAGATAAACTAACAGTGTGGTAGTGAAGATCAGAAAGGAATTGTAGAGAAACACCAGAGGCCTTTCCGTCATATACGTGTATGCTTCGCGGACGGAATGTCTGGAGATTGCTTCTATCACAAAATACCCCATCATAACCACTACCATCTGAATCGGCAGAGAAAGCCGGTTCAGATATTTTAACCACTTCTCATTCATATATTTAACTCTCCTATAGCCTGCGCAGTTATCTGCCAAGCTGTGCAAGCCTTTCCTTTACCTGTTCCATCATATTTGTGTATTTTTCAAGTTTGGCCTTCTCCTCAGCCACCTTGCTCTCGGGAGCTTTGCTCAGGAACCGTTCATTGCTCAGCATTCCGTTTACACGGGCAAGCTCTTTGTTCAGGCGTTCGGCCTCTTTGTTCAGACGCTCAATTTCCTTCTCGATATCCACCAGCTCCGCAAAAGGCATGTAGATGACTGCCTTTGAAGTTACCGCAGAGACAGCGTCATCCGCAATTCCCGTCTTGTCGGCCTGGATGGTCACTTCGCTGGCATATCCCAGAGCTGCGAAGAAGACTTTTCCGTTCTCAAAGACCTGACGGATCTCCTCCTCCTCTGATACCACGTATACTTTCGCCTTTTTACTTGGTGGTACATTCATATCGGTACGAACATTCCGGATGCTTCTTACAGCTTCCTTGATGATCTCAACCGCGCGCTCATCCTCTGTGAAGTTCCATGCTTCTGTCTTCACAGGCCAGGAAGCGATCATGATGGACTCTTCCTCAGGGTGAAGGGTGCAGAAGATCTCCTCTGTGATAAAGGGCATGTAAGGATGCAGAAGCTTCAGCGCATTGCCCAGAACGGTCTTCAGCGTCCAGAGGGCTGCTGCCTTGGTGTTGTCCTCGTCATTATACAGCCTTGGTTTTACCATCTCAATATACCAGTCACAGAATTCTTCCCAGATAAAATCGTATACCTTCTGAACCGCAATACCCAGCTCGTATTTGTCCAGATTCTCTGTAACTTCCTCTGCCAGTGTATTCACTTTGGAGAGGATCCACTTATCCGCTCCGGTCAGGGTATTCAGGTCAATCTCAGCGGGAACCTCCGCTTTTTCCAGGTTCATCATAATGAAGCGTGACGCGTTCCATACCTTGTTGGCAAAGTTGCGGCTGGCTTCCACTCTCTCCCAGTAGAAACGCATATCATTGCCCGGCGCGTTTCCTGTCATGAGGGTGAGGCGCAGGGCGTCAGCGCCGTATTTGTCAATAACCTCCAGGGGATCAATGCCGTTCCCCAGGGATTTGCTCATCTTGCGGCCCTGGGAATCACGCACCAGACCGTGGATGAGAACATGGTGGAACGGTGTCCTGCCTGTCTGCTCCAGACCTGAGAATACCATACGGATAACCCAGAAGAAAATAATATCATAGCCTGTTACCAGCACATCTGTGGGATAGAAATAATCCATCTCTTCCGTTTTCTTCGGCCATCCCAGTGTGGAGAAGGGCCAGAGGGCGGAGGAGAACCAGGTATCTAAGGTATCCTCATCCTGTGTCAGATGCTCACATCCGCATTTTGGACAAACTTCCGGCATGTCACGGGTTACCACTACCTCACCGCATTTTTCGCAGTAATAAGCAGGGATCCTGTGCCCCCACCAGAGCTGGCGGGAAATACACCAGTCACGGATATTCTCCAGCCAGTGCATATAGATTTTATCAAAACGGTCCGGTACGAACTGCAGACTTCCGTCTTCCAGTGTCTTGATGGCAGCCTCTCCCATCTCTTTCATTCTGACAAACCACTGGGGCTTGATCATTGGCTCCACTGTAGTGCCGCAGCGGTCATGGGTTCCCACACTGTGAGAATGAGGCACTACCTTTACCAGCAGCCCCTGCTCCTCCAGGTCTCTGACCATGGCTTTTCTGGCCTCATAGCGGTCCATTCCTGCATATTTGCCGCCCAGCTCATTGATGGTGGCATCGTCGTTCATGATATTGATTTCCGGCAGGTTATGGCGTTTTCCCACTTCAAAGTCATTGGGGTCGTGTGCCGGTGTGATCTTCACGCATCCGGTACCAAACTCCTTGTCTACATATTCATCTGCCACAACCGGAATTTCCCTGTCAGTGAGCGGCAGCTTCAGCATTTTTCCAACCAGGTCTTTGTATCTCTCATCCTCCGGATTGACAGCAACAGCCGTATCACCCAGGAGCGTCTCAGGACGTGTGGTGGCAATTTCCACATAACGGCCCTCTTCGCCTGCGATGGGGTAATTGATGTGCCAGAAAAATCCGTCCTGGTCCTCATGCTCTACCTCTGCGTCGGAGATGGATGTCTGGCATACCGGACACCAGTTGATAATACGGGATCCTTTGTAGATGTAACCTTTTTCGTATAATTTAATGAAAACTTCCTGTACAGCCTCGGAACAGCCCTCATCCATGGTGAAACGTTCTCTGTCCCAGTCAGCGGAGGCGCCCAGCTTTTTCAACTGGTTGATGATCTTGCCGCCGTATTCCTCTTTCCACTCCCAGGCGTGTTTCAGGAATGCTTCCCTTCCGATCTCGTTCTTGTCAATGCCCTGTTCTTTCAGCTTCTCAATAACTTTGACCTCTGTGGCAATGGCTGCATGGTCCGTGCCCGGCTGCCACAGTGCTTCGTATCCCTGCATTCTCTTGAATCGGATGAGGATATCCTGCATGGTCTCATCCAGTGCGTGTCCCATATGAAGCTGTCCTGTTACATTGGGCGGGGGCATCACAATGGTAAATGGTTTTTTATCTCTGTTTACTTCGGCGTGGAAATATTTGTTGTCCAGCCATTTCTGGTAAATTCTGTCTTCCAGTCCCTTGGGGTCATAAGTTTTGGCAAGTTCCTTGCTCATAATCTCCTCCTTAAAATGAAATGGAATCCCGCGTGCAGCCATCTTCCTTTTGTATGCATAGAGTATCCTGCCCGGCAGACGTTTTGTGTTACAATAAAAAACGCCCTCTACAGAATAAACTGTAAAGGGCGAAATCTTCCGCGGTACCACCTTTTTTTCTCACTCATGTCCGTTAACGCAGACTACGCGTGAAGGCCTACTCCTGATTCATCCTTTACAAACCACTCTGTTCAGCCCTCCGGTTCAAAAGCTACCTTCCATCCGTTCCTCTGAAACGACCTTGCAGCCGGTGGGTCGTTCTCTCTGCCAGTTTCCGGGATGTACTCCTCTTTCTCATTACCTTTTCATACGTCCCATCATAATCACATTGTTCTCTTTTGTCAAGTGAATAAATTGTGAAGAAATAAAAATAAGCCCGTATCTGCGGACTTATTCCTCATTTGTTCGTAATACACGCTATCCTATGCGGGATATTATCCCTCTGATTTCATCCCGGTTCCTTCTATATAAAAGGGTGCGGTTACACCGGGAATAAAAATCAGAGGAATCCCAGCCGTTTAATCTGGTGCATAATTCTATAAATTCAGGTTTCGGCCTTTCGGCATTCCATAATAAGAATCTCACATGGAAGATTCAGGTTCTAAACTTTGCACGGAAGTTCTCACCCTACTGCCATCAAGCAGGTTTCCTGGCTCATGGTTCATCGCTCAGCCGCCTTCTCACACTTTCATGCAATGGCATTTTGGCTTCGCTTCCCATTTACAGTGACCGCATCGCTCAGGATTTGCACCTGATTCCCTTTTCACCAGCACTGTGCGGCCAGTGCGGATGCACTTGATCGTTTTATGGAATTATACATATTTATGTTACCATTGTCAAAGTGTTCAGTCAACCCCCATTTGATTTAACCGCTCCGTCCGCGTACACGCAGTGATCAATCCATTTACCTTTTATCATTCGCAGGGAGCACCAGACTGATTTGATCATCCAGTCTGCTTTCAGGGCAACATAAATTAAAAATGCCGGTGCATGCCAAACAAGTCCCAGAAGGATTCCCAAAGGTATCGAGACCAGCCATAAAAACAGAATGTCTGCGTACATCAGGAATCTGGTATCGCCGCCGCCGCGCAATACTCCTTTTGTTAATACTGACTGTACTGACTGGAATACTACCATGATTGCAACAGCATACATCAATTCTCTGGCGATCTTTACAGTCTCCTCTTCCAACTGAAAACTATTGATTATAACCGGACATAACAATATAATCGTAATGCCCGCAAATATTCCTAATCCGATACTGAGAGCCCAGAAGGTTTTTCCCTGTTCATAGGCTTTCTTTTTTTCTCCTGCACCCAATGAATTTCCTGTAATCACGCCGGAAGAACTGGATACTCCCTGAGTTAGGATTGTGGACATTCTGGTAACCTGAGATACGATTGCATTGGCTGCCACGAATGATGCACCGATATGTCCCATTACAATTGAAACAACACTATTTCCTAGTCCCAACAAAGTATCTGAAATAAGAACAGGCACACAGTATGAAATATAGAGATGTAATATATCCTGACATCTCATCTTCAGGTCGCGCATACGATAACCGATCTTTGAATCCTTAAAGAAGAAGAAACCGCCGATAATTCCAACCTCAACTATTCTGGAAAGCAGAGTTCCTAAAGCAGCCCCTGTGATCTGAAGTTCCGGCGCTCCGAGGTTACCGAATATAAATACCCAGTTCAGGAATATATTAACAAAAAACACTATGACAGAGGTTATAAACGGCAGCCTTACTTCCTGTACCGAACGCAAAACGGCAGTCAATGTCAAAGAAATACCTGTAGGTATGTAAGCAAATGCACTGACACGGAAATACAAAATTCCTTTATCCACTATCTGATAATCGTCTGTAAATATTTCCATAAGCTGTGCCGGGAACAGGAAAGTGATCATACTGAATATGGCAGAAACCGCCAGGCATAGACGCAGCATAACCGTGACTGTTTTTTTCAGTTTCTCAATATTCTGTCCGCCCCAATATTGTGCTGTCAGAACTGCTGCCCCATATCCCATTCCCATAGACATAATCTGAAAGATATTAATAAACTCATTGGCCAGGGATGAGCCAGCCAGTTGATACTCACCATATGCTCCCAGCATAATGGTATCGATCATGTTTACGCCTATAGTCAGCATTCCCTGTAATACCACAGGCACAGCCAAATTTACTACTTTTCGATAAAATGTTTTATCGTTCACAAACAGTTTCAACGATAACCTCCTAACATCAACACAGCCTTTCAAACAAACTTCGGCAGACGCTGATGTTTACTTTTCCGGTTGACATAATCTGACTCCTCCAAGCTGTTTCCTCAATATTTCTGCAGTTCCATGAGCCAGTCTGGCATAATTACTGCTGCAGTACAGAACATCATCCAACTTTGAAATGCGCATAGAAAACCATGTCTCCAGAACCTCCTCAATGGGAATATAAAAGATGCCACAGTAATATAGGGCTGGTTTATTCATTCCCTCCAGATTGTTATTTTTAAAGACAGCTTCCATACCATTTCCGAATATCAACTTATTTCCATCTTTCCAGATGACTTCTGCCCTTTCACCGCCCCCTGATATCTGCACCTCCACTGGAAATACTTTATCTAACAGGGTAATCGGAGCATACACTGCCCGCTGATGATTACAGTCACTTTCAAGGGCCATATGGACCGGAGAGTTTGTCTGGGGCTGTATATACATTACCCGGGCATTACTCTCTTCTGCCATTGAAATACATCCTTCCTGGCGCCATACTTTTTCTGAGCCCACCGCCAGAACAAACGCCTTATGGCACATTGGTTCAGAAAATGGTTTAAGCTCTACAATTTCTTTCTCTTTCCGGCAATAACGTGAATAACAGTAATCCCAGAATATCTGTGGCAATTCCACTGTCTCCTTATGAGGAACGTCCTTTACCTCATAAAATATCACATCCGCACAGCCTGTATATCTTGCCATGTTATGCTTTCCCCAGATATATACTTCCGGAATTGTACATGTCCGGTTAGCCTTTAGCCAAAAAGAACGGTTCAGTTCATTTAATTCATCTCTCACTTCATAAGGATTTTCTTCCCAGTTTTCTCCGCCGTTTAAAACATCCTTTTCTCCGCGCATCTGAATAACAGGCAGTACAACAGATGTATCCTTTAAAAATTCTTTTCCCGACGGACCCGATATAAAACCTGCCGCTGCAAGCAGTTCACCTTTACTCTGTGCAAAGGCCTGCGTCATCACATCACCATTACTAAACCCCTGCATATATATTCTTTCTGTGTCAATGGCGTACTTTTCGCATATCCGGTAAATTAATCTCTCGAGATACAATATGTCTCTCTCATCACAAAGCCAGTGTTCAAACAGCAGGGAATTGGGGTAAACAACTATAAACTCTTCTTTTTCCGCGACGAAATGCCATCCAGTCTTAGCTGCTGTTCTTCTCCCGTCAAGCAAACCGCCGTGTATTTCGATTACCAACGGCAGCTTTTTGGAACCATTGTAGGAAGAAGGTATATATTCATACCAGCAATTCATCATGCCCTCTATCAACGATTCTTTGCATTCTATCAGATTATCCGGTCCTGGTATTCTTATCTCACTTTCCATCACTCTGCTTCGTGCCGGCTCCGGAATCATTTCTTTAAATATCATAATATACCCTCTTCCTCAACTGTTATTTAATCTTAATTAACTGCGGTGTCAATTGATTTACCGATTCTATTCCGATATTCATATCCGATATATTTTTTTGTGTATAGAAAAATGTAGACGGCATAAAGACCGGACATACCAGACAATGCTTCACACAAATCAACTCCTGCAGTTTGTCTGTGCAGACTTTAATGTCTTCCTGACTGGTAGCCGCTTTTCCTTCATTTATTAATTCAACTATTTCCGGAACCGGCTCCAATGAGCTGCAGAAGAAAAATGGATGCTCTCCAAATGTATCATTAAATCCATTGATCTCCTGTCCTGAACCAGATGTCCACATAGCAATTCCGTCCCAGCCTCCGCCGCCGACAACAGCCTGGTCAAATACAGATTGTTCCACACTGTTCATCTCAATAGTAAATCCGGCTTTTTCCAGAACTCCCTGCATAATTGTTGCCAGTTCCACATCTGATGCCGGATAGGTAAGCGGCAATGTGATTCCATCCTCATATCCTGCTTCTGCCAGTAATTCTTTACATTTCTCAATATCATACTGATAGGTCTCCAAATTATCATTATAGGACCAAAAACCCTTGGCGCTAAACTGGTCAGCCATGGGATATTTTCCTCCCGATACTGCCTGTATAACTTCTTCCCTGTTTACTGCATGGCAAACGGCTTCTCTGACCTTTACATCCTGAAGCGGACCTTCATCCAATGTATTGAATATTAATCCCCGCAGCATTCCTCCTACAACAGGATTTTCCGAAACACACGGATAACCGGCCGCGTCAAGAGTCTCTGCTTCATTTATACCCGGTGATATCACATCAAGCTCACCTGCCATAAAGGCTGACAGACGCGCCTGTGCATCTTCGATCAACTTAAACTCCACACCATCGATATAAGGCCCTTCGCCCCAATAATTGTCCTGTCTTACCAGACTGATCTTCTCTCCGGCATCCCAACTGTCAAACAAAAACGGACCTGTACCTACTGGTTTTTTCTGGAATCCGTCCTCTCCCAATTCTTCAAACGCCTGAGATGACATCATAAACAAACCGCCAATCTGGTTGACACCGCTGCTGTTCCATTCAGAATAAGTAATCACCACTGTCTTGGGATCAACCGCTTCCACTGATTCTATTGCCCCAAGACTTGCCTTAACCTCCTGAACATATTCAATATTCCACTTCACATTCTCCGCATCTAAGGTGGAACCGTCGCTGTACTTAATACCATCTTTCAAACGGACCGTCAGCGTCATATCTTCCGGATTTTCTATAAATTCTTCAGCCAGAAACGGTTCCATTTGTCCTGCTTTATCCAGACGTCCCAAGCGCTCCATAACAAAAGACGCCAAAATATAACTATCCAGGAAGGATATGTCCGTAGACAAGAATCCTGTTGGCTCCATACTCATAGACATTCTCAGAATACCGCCTGTTTCCTCTTCCTTCACAGTGCTTTCATCGCCCGCACTGCTTTTATCTTGGGTTTCTTCCGGCACCTTTTCCTTTGCTCCGCATCCTGCCATCAGTGATGCCGCCAAAGCAATTACTGTTAACCATGTAATACCTTTTTTGCCTTTCCTCATCTCATATTTCCTCCTTTAATTTTTTTATCTGATTACACAGCACGAAATGACCTTCCGTATACTCTTTCATCTGCATACTGTGTTCACATTCCTTTGTGGCTTTCGGACACCGTGGCCTGAAACCGCATCCCCGTATTTCTAATGCTCCGTCTGATACCTCGCCTTGTATCCTGATTGTTTTCCGCTCTTTTTCCACAACTGGATCAGGGATGGGAATTGCTGAAAGAAGGGCCTGCGTGTATGGGTGCAGCGGGTTTCTATATAACTCTTCACATGGCGCAATTTCCACGATTTTTCCCAGATACATAACTGCGATCCTGTCACTGATATGCTTTACCACAGAGAGGTCGTGAGCAATAAATATGTAGGTCAACTGCAATTTATCAGCCAGTTCCTCCAACAGATTAATGATCTGTGCCTGAATGGAAACATCCAAAGCTGATATAGGTTCATCACAGAGAATAAACTCAGGGTTGGAAGCCAAAGCCCTGGCAATACCCAGCCGCTGTCTCTGTCCCCCGGAAAACTCATGTGCCACACGGTCTTTTAATGCCGGGTCTAAATTCACCATCCGAAAAAGCTCATCCACCCGATTTGCATACGCCTCCGGAGTAGATACAAGCTTATGTATTTTCAGGGGCTCCCCCACAATGCTTCCGGCTGTCTGCCTGGGGTCAAGTGAACTGAAAGGATCCTGAAAAATGCAGGAGATCTGAGCGCGGAGCCCCTTCATCTCCCTCTCCTTCAGAGGAATGATATCTTTTCCCCGAAATAAGATTTTACCCTCATTTGCCTGATAAATCTTAAGTATACACTTGGCCAGAGTAGACTTTCCGCATCCGCTTTCTCCTACCAGCCCAAGAATCTCACCTTTTTTTATAGTAAGTGAAACATCATCCACAGCCTTAAATACCTCACCGCCCCCTTTTAAAAAACCTCCGGATTTTTTAAAAGATTTTGTGACATGCTGTAATTCCAACAGCTTTTCTTCCTTTATGATGCCGTGGTGATGTCTTTTCAAAGTACGCTTTTCAAAATTTTTCTCAGCCTCATCAAGTTCCTCTGCTTCCAGGTGACATGCCGCAAAATGTCCTTTGTCTGTCTCATGTAATACCGGTTTGTTTTTCTCTCTGCAGTCTCTCCCTGCATATTTGCACCGCGGCTCAAATGCGCAATATGCCGATTTATCAGCCAGATCCGGAGGAAGCCCGTCAATAGGCTCTAACACCCGCTCTTTATCGTCGTCAAGGCGCGGAATAGCTTTTAGCAGTCCCCGGGTATAAGGGTGAGACGGGTGAGCAAATATCTGCTGTGTATCCCCCGATTCCAGTATCTCACCGGCATACATTACATAAATTCGCTGTGCATACCTTGCTACGATTCCCAGGTTATGAGTCACTATTATAAGCGAAGAGTGATAACGCTTCACCAGCTCTTTCATCATCTCTAAGAGCTGAGCCTGAGTGGTTACGTCCAGGGCTGTAGTCGCTTCATCTGCAATCAGGATATCCGCTCCTGCAGCAAGAGCAATTGCAATCATAATCCTTTGTCTCATTCCTCCGCTGAACTGATGCGGGTATTCATCTTTTCTAATCTTCTCATTTTTAATCCCTACATCCCGCAGCAATTGAAGTGTCCTCTCTTCTGCCTCCTGATTCGTCATTTTATGATGTAACAGAATACATTCCTTTATCTGCTCTCCCACCCGGAGCACAGGATTGAGACTGGTCATGGGTTCCTGAAAAATCATGCTGATACGTCCGCCTCTGATTTTTCGCATCTCTTCACTGTCTGCGGGGTATTTGAGAATGTCCTGTCCATCTAAAAGGACTTCTCCGGCCATGATTCTGCCAGGTTTTCTAATCAGCTGTAAGATACTCATCTGTGTAACAGATTTACCGCTCCCGCTTTCACCGACGATACTGATAATCTCACCTCTGTCTACATGAAAGGAAACCCCATCCACGGCCCGTACAGTCTGTCCGTCAACCTCAAAACCTGTACAGAGATTTTTTACTTCTAAAATTCTCTCTTCCATTTTCGCCTCCTAATGCTGTCCCCGCAAACGCGGGTCCATAGCGTCCCGGATACCATCCCCCAGAATATTTAACGCCATTACCAGTAAAACAATGAAAATTCCCGGTGCAATGGAATATACTGGATTTGTCAGCAAATATTGTCTTCCCTCATTTATCAGTCCGCCCCAGGTTGCTGTTGGCGGGTCAATTCCCAATCCCAGGAAGCTGAGTCCCGCTTCTCCCAAGATCGTGCCGCCAACACTTTGTGTCATAAACACCAGAATAGGTGAAAAGCCATTGGGAAGCATATGAAAAAACATCAGTCTTCCCGGAGAGGCCCCTATTACTCTGCCTGCTGTAATAAAGTCCTGTTCTTTAATAGCCATTACCTGACCTCTCAGCATTCGTATATAACCCGGTATCGCTCCTACTGACATCAGAAAAGTCAGATTCCATAAACCATTGCCTAAAACGGCTGCCAGCGCCAACGCCAATACCACCTGAGGAATGGCAAACATCATATCTGTTATCCTCATCACTACCGTATCCAGCCAGCCGCCAAAATAACCTATTATCATCCCGATTGTACTTCCAATCACAAATGCGATCAGAACTGACCCCACTCCAACTATTAAAGAAATTCTGGAACCATATATGATACGGGATAAGATATCCCGGCCATATTTATCTGTGCCGAATAGATGTTCACTGCTGATTCCCTGTAAGGTATGCATCAGATCCTGTTCATAAGGGTCATAAGGAGCCAGCAGCGGAGCCAAAACTGCCATCACAAGAAATACAAGAACTACCACAAAACTGACCATCACTATCTTTCTGGAAAACAGGGTATCCATAAATCTTCTAAACTTACTCTTTCTCACACCACCACCTCATTTCACGCGAATTCTCGGGTCAACCAATCCATAAACAATATCAACAGCCATATTTGCCATACAGATGACTGCCGCCATAATGAATACGCAGGCCTGCACTACCGGAATATCCCTGTTGCCAATGGCGGATACCAGCAAATTTCCCATCCCCGGTATGGAAAACACTGTTTCGATAATTGGAGAACCGCCGAAGATAAATCCAATACCAATTCCCATCAATGTGATAACAGGTATCAAGGCATTTCTGATTGCGTGTTTTCTTATAATATCTTTTTCTTTCATCCCTTTCGCTCTGGCTGTTCTGATATAATCCTGGTTCACAACCTCCAGCATAGAGGACCTGGTCTGTCTTGTCATGACACTGAGCGAAGTCAGCACTCCTACTAAAATCGGCATGATCAACTGTCTGACACTGAGCGCAAAGTCTTCCCACGGCCATGTAAATCCCATAGTCGGCAGTATCTGCAGCTTAACTGCCAGAAAATAAACCAGAATAATGCCAATCCAGAATCCAGGAACACAGGCAAAAATATTAGAAAAAACAGTAATAAAATTGTCCACTTTGCTTCCTCTTCGCACAGCTGAAATGATTCCCATCCAGATTCCCAGAGAAGTGCTGATCGTCATCACGATTACATTTATAAAAAAAGTAATCGGCAGTCGTTTTGCCAGCAATTCTACCACAGGTACTTTATAATAAATAGACCTGCCAAAATCCCCCTGAACCAATCCTGAAAGCCATTCACCATACCGCACCAGAAAAGGCTTATCCAGTCCCAATTCCTTATATACCCGTTCATACTGTTCCGGTCTGATCTTATTTCCGAGTATAGCGTAAACCGGGTCCCCCGGAATCAGATCCAGAAGAAGATAAACAAAAAATGTCACCAGAAAAAGGACAACCAGCATCTGTCCAAAACGCTTTAAAAAATATTTCCCCATTTTCCCTTCCTCTCTTTTCTTTATTCATTCTCCAGTTCCATGAGACGCCTGCCTTCTTCCAAAAAAGGCGCAAGCAATTCATACTGTTCCCAAAGATAATCCTGTCTTATTTCCCATTCCCTGTCAATGACCATGATTTTCCTGCATCTTCTGTCGTATGCCGGCCATTTTGGTATTCTCTCATGCCATGGATTCCCATTTCTGATAAAGGCTGCCCAGGCCCCCATTAACTTCTCCGACAAAGAAATCTCTTCTTCATCCTCTTCAATATTTCCAAATATATATGGATTCATGGCGCCATGACCAGCCCGACAATGCTTTTTGTGATCATATTTGCTGAAGTAAAATACATATACATCTGTATGTACGCAAAATGCCTCCGCTAATATCAGACCAGGGACTCTGAGATATAAGTCTGACTGCAAATCCATATAAACTTCTTTTTCGGGCATGTTAACTGCCAGATTTAAATATTTTTCGATTATTTCAGGATGCCCCATAAGTTTTCCCTGATTCAGCAAGGTAACCTTCTGCCTTGTCTCATCACTGCTCAGCCCAATAAACATCTGGTCATACTCGCCCTGGCTTGTCCCCAGCATGACAGGTATTTCAGGAAATTTCCTTTTTATTGCATCTGCAAACGGATCTTTACTGACTACCATACCATCCGCCACCGGCGAAAACAATTTTCCTTCTTTTCCAGGCAATTTCGCCATATACAGTTGTTTCTGGGCCTCTAAAATCTCCTGCGGTGATAGTTCCAACAATTGTTTCAATTGTTTTGTTTGACTGATCTGAAAAAAAGTTTCTGCTGCTGCAAGACTTCTTTCTCTGGTTGTAAATCCCAAATCAGGAAAAAAAGAACTTTCACATATGGCTTTATTAAAATATTTTCTGGATTCATCCAAAAGCAAATGATGCGTTATGGCATTTGAACCTGCTGAATGGCCGAACAATGTTACATTTTCCGGGTCTCCGCCAAAAGACTCGATATTGTCATGTACCCATTTCATTGCCATTCTCTGATCTAACAAGGCAAGATTACAGCTTTCACCATATTCTCCTGAAGAATCAACGGATGACAGATTTAGCGAAGCCAAAATACCCAATCGATAATTTGGCACTACCACCAGAATGTCCGGATTTTTCCTGACCAGTTCTTCTGGTGAATACTCACTTATGTGATTATGCCCGGCAACATAAGAACCGCCATATATCCAGAATAACACTGCTTTTTTCCCTGTTTCTTTATTGCTTAGCCAAATATTCAAATACAGACAGTCTTCACTCATAGCAAGCGGCGCTGTTTTGCTGTTCTCTGTGGAAATAATCTGGATCGGTATCGGGCCGTTTTGATAGGCTTTATAGACACCTTTCATTTTATCTGGCTTTTGCGGCGCTCTCCAGCGGAGATGTCCAACCGGAGGTTTTGCAAAAGGAATCCCCAAAAAACTAATAATCCCTTTTTCATCTGCTCTTCCTTCCCATGTGCCGTCCGCTGACTTCACTACCCTGGTATCATACATGTTTTTTTCACCTACTCCTTTCAGCACAAACGTTTCAGCAAAAATTAAAAAAATAAAAAAGCCTTACTGAAACGTTTCAGCTACTAAATAAAAAATACCATACTTTTACCTGAGTTGTCAATGAGCCTTTGCATTTTCGCCAAAATTAATATTTTTCCCATCTCTTTTTTGTGCAACTTTCCCTTTCAATTAGTGTTGTCGGTAACTTTACACATGTCTGTTCCAATACATTGCTATTATTCTTTCCGGACAATATTCGTATCCCCTCCGCTGCCATCTCTTCAATAGGCATATTTGTTACAGTGATTTGCGGATAAGTGCATTTGGAAAATATGGCATTTCCATGAGACATCACCTTCACCTGCCGTCCGATTTCACCTCTGTGAAAGCTCAGCCAATTAACACCGCCTGCCGCCATAATATCCATAAGATAATACAGACCATCCACCTTCGGATAATCCCGGACAGCCTCCATGGCAGCCTTCATTCCGCCCTCTATGGAATACTCATATTCTTTATCCTGAATGTAAACATTCACCCCCAAATCCATACACCGCTGCTGAAAGTTAGTAACTCTCCCTTCCGCATCATCCATGAACTTAACCCGCTGAATGACAACTATTTCTTTACATCCACAGTCAGCCATGTGTTCTGCAGCTATTATTCCGATTTTTTCATCATCAATAATCACAGAGTTAAACTTCTCCGATTTTACAAAAACAACCATAGGAATACTAAAATCCTGCTTTTCCGCATATTCCACATCCTTCATATTGACGCCAAGCCAAATGGCTCCGCTGCAATAAGATTTTTTCAGATAATTGCACGCATCTGCCAACGTATGATGATTATAAGGATAAATGACAATCTCAAAGGATAATTTTTCTTTCTCTCTGGCCTCCTGAACCCCGCTCATAAAGCGTTCCAACAGATTAGAATTTGCTCTCTCATTCCACAGCACCGCATACGTCGGACTGAATGCCTGACCAGTCTTCAGTTTCTTCGCCTGCATGTTTGGCCTGTAATTAAGCTCTTCAACTGCTTCCCATACTTTTTTCTGAGTCACTTCTGAGATTCTGATCTGCTCTGCTTTACCGTTTATCACATAGGAAACCGTACTCACCGATACTCCGGCCTTAGCTGCCACATCTTTTATTTTGACCATCGCATTCCCTCCATTCATTTTTCTGCCTACTCATAAAGTATAAGGGAAATTGGAAATAATAACAAGTATCTCCAGCATATAATCATAATAGGGGGCCACTATCTTATTGGTCAGGAAGGAGGCTTGCTTCTTTCCCTGCCTGACCAGAGTGGTGCCTGAAAGTTCAAAAAGCCCCAGCTAACCGCTTGGGCTAATGTTTCACTTATTTGGGGGCATTTTAAAAATGCTTGATACCCCCATTTGATGTATCCTCTGCATTTTTGCTCTCACGTTTTCTTCTTGTCATAATGCCGCCGATCCGGCCTGTCTCTTTGGCAGAAAGACTCTTCCAACCTGACTCCAAAACTTGGTCAAGAAGACCCAGCTCCTCTGCTATTTCATATTTCAGCATCTCATCACGGGGAATCTTATTCAGATCAATCTTCTCATCATTTTTCTTGCTCATGAAAAGTCACACTCCTTTATAAATAATTAAAGTCTCTTTCAAGTATGACCTGTTCTTTTCTTTTTAAACAAATTTGACCAAAAATGTTTATCTGCTCCGTGATATTCCAGATGTTCCCTGTTTCTTTCCCGGTGAAAACGTGTTACCATTCTTTTCGTAACAATTACATAACATTTCCGTAACAATTAAGGAGGTCTCTATGAAACATAAAATATTACCAGGTTTTCTTGCGCTGGCTGTTGTCAGCGCCATGGGAATGGCTCCGGCCACTGTGCAGGCTGCCGGCATTGAAGATGTAAAGCAAAATCTGCAGGGCAAGGGTATCATCGTAGCCGGAAATGTCTCCAATCTGGACGAATTAAAGCAAAAGTTGGAAAGCATGGGAATTGACTGTTCTATCCCCGACTGGCTGGAATCCCTCTGCCCGGAACTCCCGGGAATCGGACAGCCGGGAGACCCGGATACTCCGGACAACAACCAGCCAGAAAATCCAAGTGTCCCGGATGACAACCAGCCAGAAAATCCGGGCACTCCGGACAATAACCAGCCCGAAAACCCGAGCACTCCGGACGGCAGCCAGCCGGAAAATCCGGGTACTCCGGACAACAACCAGCCAGAAAATCCAAGTGTCCCGGATACTGACACAGAAAACGCCAATTTTGTCCGGCAGGTAGTAAATCTTGTCAACCAGGAGCGTGCCAAAGCTGGCCTGTCACCTGTAACAGCTGACACTTCCATCCAGGCTGCCGCTCAGGTCAGAGCAAAAGAGATTGAAAAGTCCTTCTCACACACCCGTCCTGACGGAAGTTCCTTCAGCACTGCTCTGACCCAGCAGGGTGTCACTTACCGCGGCTCAGGCGAAAACATTGCATGGGGTCAGAAAACCCCGGAACAGGTTATGAACGGCTGGATGAACAGCGATGGCCACAGAGCCAACATCCTCAACAAAAACTTCACAAAAATAGGCGTAGGCTACCACCAGAACGCCTCCGGTACCAATTACTGGACCCAGTTATTCACTTACTAAAACACACACAATCATAAGTACACACCACACATAAAAATACAGAGGCTGCAGTGTACCCCCACTGCAGCCTCTGTATCTTTATATTTGTCTCTTATCGCTTTTCTTTATTTTGGAATTATAATTGAGGCAATAATGTACGCCACAATTCCGGTCCATACCATTCCAAAGCAGGAAAGGATTACCCATGCAAGCCTCACCAGCGTAGGATCAATATTGAAATACTCCGCAATCCCTCCGCATACTCCTGTCAGCATATAATTTGTAGATGACCTATACAATCTCTTATCAGACATAACCATTCTCCTTTCATCTGAAAACATTTTCTATTTATCTATTCCTGTCACCGGTTCCCGCAAATCAGTCCCCGTTTTCAAATAGTATATCCACACTGCCCATTCCGCACTCTATCTCCAAATATTTCGGAGCATTGCTGTCACCAGTCCTCAGGGAACTGACGCCGCTGTGAGATTCGCTGCCCACATTGACGGACCCTAAGCCACAGTCTATATCTGTGCTGTAATCCTGGCGTTTTCCCGCTAATCTGGCGTTTACCGTGCCCATTCCGCAGTCCAGGGAACCTGTATTGAATTCTATAAAGGCAATATCCATTGTTCCCATACCTGCTCCCAGTTCTGCTTCATCGGCCCTGATGATTCCGGTAGTCTCCGCACTGCCTGCCCCTACATACATAGTAAGCTTTTCTGCCTCTAAATCCTGAACCTCCAACGCTCCTGCCCCGATATGGAGTTCTGCTTCCTCAAACTTTTTGTCTTTCGGAATCTCAATCTGAATCGGATATTTTTCTATAGAACGTCTGCGGTAGGATCTTTCTACGGAGAGCCGGCCGTCATCTTCGTCAAAATTCACCTTATCCTTATTGGAATAGACTCTGACGCGTATCTTATTCTTGTTTGAAGAACGGATCACGGAAACATAAGCATATTTTGTATCCACATCCAGTTCCCTTACCTGGTCTGCGTCAAATTCAAACTCCTTATCCGCTTTTCCTTTCAGCGTATCTTTAATATTGTCGAGAGATTCTGTAAATTCATAATCATTGTCATAACGCATCCAGCTTTTAAAAGGAATCCAGTTAATTCCATTCTCTGCAGCCGTTGCCACCCCTTCCCAGGTAGCCCCCATAACGAGGCCCGATAAAAACAGGGCACCTCCCACAACCGCCAGCACTAATGCTGTGATCAGACAGAATTTCGTAAACTTTTTCATGAATGGTCACCTCCCCTTATTCCTCTGTGCACAATCCTCTGGATCAAATCTATGACCCAGCGGAACACAGCCGGTACCACCTTAACCACAACCAGGACAAATACCAATATCAGCAGAATCCCAATGGCTGACAACATAATTCCCGCACCGGAAAAAGCCAATGCCGCCGCAGGATTCCCCAACATATGAATCAGTGCATAAACCACCATGGCAATACCGCCGCCCAGTAGCCCTACGCCGCATCCCAGGATTCCTGCAAAGATTCCGAGCAAACCAAGCAGCAGTCCGAAAGGTACGCCGAGAATTCCAATACCGATTCCTCCCACCACCGGGACAGCAATGATGACACATATGATAATGATGCCCCACATAAGCCCGCTTCTGTTTCTCTGGTGCTTTGCCGAACCGTAGCCGTGTCTGCTGTAGGGGCCGTTATATCCGTTCCCCTCCTGCTGTCTCTGTTCCTCTTTGTCTGTGTTTTCCTTTTTCGTATCTGCACCTGCGCGTTCCGGCATATCCCTGTCATCAAATATCCCGTCGCTGTATCCGGTCTCCGTGTATTCTCCATACTCCTTGCGGCTCCCTCCCAGGTCGGCCTTGATAATGGCAGCCACCTTGCCGGGACTTCCCAATTCCTGAATGACAGAGGATTCGTTTTCAGCCCCTGCATCATCAAAATAATTATTGTAGAATTCCAGTGCTTCCTCTCTCTCCTGCACCGGAATATCCCAAAGCAGCCGTTCCAGCTGCGCTAAAAATTCCTTTCGATTCATTTTGGTATCCCTCCCTCAAACAATCTGGAAATCTTTGTAGAATAGTTCTTCCACTCTGTCTTATAAAGATTCAGCTGTGCCATCCCTCTCTCAGTCAACTTATAGTATCTTCGGTTCCTGCCCCCGTACTCCTGATCGTAGGTCTCCAGGCATTCATCCTTCTGAAGTCTTCTGAGTACCGGATACAGTGTGGATTCGGATACCTCCAAAACCTGCCGGACGTCCTGGGTGATCTTATACCCGTATGTGCCCTCTGTCTCCTTGGAGACAACCGCCAGTACAATTGCATCCAACAGTGCGGCGCCTGTATTAAAAACCATATGCTCACTTCCTTTTCTCCGAATAAACCGTCTGCACTTCCGACGGCTGCCTCCCGGCACAAAATATGAAACCCCGGGATACTTAGGATTTGTATAATATTATATTTTTTACAATACTATTTTATATTTAATACTATACGCTATATAATATAGTTTTGTCAATAGTATTATATGAAAAATATTTATTCCAGCTGTTGGGATATGGAAGATTGTATCGCAGCAATGATTTTACCTGTAATTCTCATTCAATATTTCGGCCTTATATGTATTATGGACATATGAAAATTGGTTTTTTTCTCAATTTACCACTAATTTCTCTCACTACGTTCTATTCTATCTGTAATCCTAAAGGCATAAGTCCGCTTTTCTTCCTTTTTTACCTATAAATCCCCACACTTCGTTACACTCTATCTGTATTCCTAAAGGCCCAAGCACACTTTTCTTCCTTTTTTACCTATAAATCCCCACTCTGCATTACATCCTATCTGTATTCCTAAAGGCTCAAGCACACTTTTCTTCCTTTTTTACCTATAAATCCCCACACTTCGTTACACTCTATCTGTATTCCTAAAGGCCCAAGCACACTTTTCTTCCTTTTTTACCTATAAATCCCCACTCTGCATTACATCCTATCTGTATTCCTAAAGGCTCAAGCACACTTTTCTTCCTTTTTTACCTATAAATCCCCACACTTCGTTACACTCTATCTGTATTCCTAAAGGCCCAAGCACACTTTTCTTCCTTTTTTACCTATAAATCCCCACTCTGCATTACATCCTATCTGTATTCCTAAAGGCTCAAGCACACTTTTCTTCCTTTTTTACCTATAAATCCCCACACTTCGTTACACTCTATCTGTATTCCTAAAGGCCCAAGCACACTTTTCTTCCTTTTTTACCTATAAATCCCCACACTGCATTACATCCTATCTGTATTCCTAAAGGTCCAAGCACACTTTTCTTCCATTTTACCTATAAATCCCTACATCATGTCACATGCAATCTGCATTCCTGCAAATTCTCCTGGCTCCTCTCCTGTTCAGGAAATATTCTCATAAAATAATCACTCTTATATATACTCCTAATGTCCTAATTCAAACATCTCCTGATTTTACCATTGCTTTTTCCATACTCACGTTTTCCAACCGGCAATCATTTCTCAGGTTACATTTCACTCCGCACCCAGCAACATACTTCGCAATGCAAAGGTATGGAACATTCTGCTCCATACCATACTGGCTGTCCCGGGATTTTCATGCCTTCGGCCTGAAAACTGCTCGTCAAACAGTGAGCGTGAGCAGCGACTTTCCCAGAACATCATTTACCCGAACCTGTTACTTTTCCTTTTCAAACGTCGGAAAAAGACGTATAATGTAGAAAACAGCACTGTATACAAACAGCGCAACAGCAATACTGTATATCAAAAAATACGGAGGTAAGAATGAAAAATAAAATAGCAAGGGTAATCGGCGTAATCTGCGTCCTGATACTGGTGATCTTCGGTATTTTCCTGGGGCGATACTGGGAGGGGCGCAAATATCAAAAGGCAGACATCTCTGTTTCCGCTATCACTGCCCGCTTGACCCAGGCCAGCGACTTAGCCACAGCGCGCCTGGAATACAGGGGACTTATCCGCTATGAAGCCGGAGAAATCCGTTTTATCACCCAGAAAGGCTTCACCATGATCTACAATGCCCATATCAAGGCAGGCATTGACCTCTCCAAAGCAAAGGTGGACGTATCCGGCGAAACCATCACTGTGACACTTCCAAAGGCAGAGATTCAGGATATCACCATTGACCCTGACAGCCTGGAGTTCTACGATGAGAAAATAGCGCTGTTCAATCCTCAGAACAAGGAAGACACCGTAACCGCACTGCAGGCAGCCAAGGAGGACGCAGAAAAAAATGCCGCTGACAGCGAACTGCTGACAACGGCAAATGAACAGGCCCAGCGTCTGATCCAGGAATTGCTCGCACCTGTAACAAAGGACAGTGAAAAGGAATACACCATTGTATTCAACGAACCGTCCGAGAACTGAGCTAATATCAAAAATACATAAAAATGTAAAAACGGGCCGGGAGAATATGGCAATTCTCCCGGCCCGCCTTTGTATTCTATGCCTGCAGCCGCTGTAACAGTTCCCGGAAGACGAACGGCTGCATACATGCCCATTAAAAACCGCTTCGCACTGGGCCGGATGGCTGCCGGCACCGGTTCAGCGCTGTGAATGTGCAGACCTGCCTGAACCGTTATCCGCCATGTCCTGTCCGGACAGAAACTGGCTGTTATACAGTCTGGCATAGAATCCGTTTTTCTCAAGCAGTGATCTGTGATCTCCCTGCTCCACAATATTTCCGTTATTCATTACCAGGATCACATCCGCCTCCCGGATGGTGGACAGGCGGTGTGCCACAATAAAGCTGGTCCTGCCCTGCATCATCTTTGCAAATGCCTCCTGAATGTGCATCTCTGTTCTAGTATCAATGGAGGATGTAGCCTCATCCAGAATCAGCATGGGCGGCAGGCAGAGCATAACCCTGGTAATACACAGAAGCTGCTTCTGCCCCTGGGACAACCCGCCGCCGTCCTCTGTGATCTCTGTGTCATAGCCCTTGGGAAGACGTTTGATAAAACTGTGCGCATGGGAGGCTTTGGCTGCGGCTTTGATCTCTTCCTCCGTGGCGTCCGGTTTGCCCATTGTGATATTATCCCGGATGGTGCCTGTTCTGAGCCAGGTATCCTGAAGCACCATTCCATAGGACCCCCGCAGGCTTTTTCTGGTAATACTGCGGATATCCCGGCTGCTGACACGGATACTGCCGCTGTCTACATCATAAAAACGCATCAGCAGATTGATGATAGTAGTCTTTCCGCAGCCGGTGGGTCCCACAATTGCCACTCTCTGCCCCGGGTGAACATGGAGATTAAAATCCTGCACCAGCTTTATCTCCGGTGAATAGGAAAAATATACATGCTCCAGATCCACTTTCCCATCTGTATGTTCCAGATTCTCAGCATGATCCGGTTCCGGTGTCTGAGGCTCCTCCTCTATGAGCGCAAATATGCGGGAAGCACATGCCAGCGCATTCTGAAGCTCTGTCACCACGCCTGAAATCTCGTTGAAAGGTTTTGTATACTGGTTGGCATAGCTTAAAAAACAGGAAAGCTGCCCCACAGTTATTCCGCCGTTTATAACCGACAGTGCCCCTACCAGCCCGACTCCGGCATAAACAAGACTGTTGACAAACCGTGTACAGGGATTTGTCAAAGACGAAAAGAAAATAGCTTTCAAGGAACAGTCTGCCAGCTTTTCATTGATCTCATCAAAATGTTCCAGAGCTTCCTCCTCATAATTGAATGCCTGCACCACCTTCTGCCCGCCTATCATTTCCTCCACAAGCGCAGTCTGTTCTCCGCGGGCCTCAGACTGCTGCTTGAACATAACGAAAGTCCTCTTTGCAATGAAATTTGCCACAAAAAGGGACAGCGGCGTGATCAGAACCACCACCAATGTAATGCCCACATCTCTGGTGAGCATAAAAAGCAGGGTACCCAGAATCGTGATCACACCGGTAAATAGCTGGGTAAATCCCATTAAAAGTCCGTCTGAGAACTGGTCCACATCCGCTATGACACGGCTTACCACCTCACCGTAGGAGTGGTCATCCATGTATTTAAGCGGCAGGATCTGTATTTTCTGAAATGCCCGGTTCCTCACATCCTGTACTGTGTGGTAGGCGATTTTATTGTTGCTCACATTCATGATCCACTGCGCCAGGGCTGTGAGCAGAATGACGATCCCGATTTTCTGCAGAGTGCCGAACACATGGACAAAGTCAACTTTTCCCTTGTCGATAATGTAGTCAATGGCCTCTCCTGTGAGAATAGGCACATACAGAGTCAGAACCACAGTCACCGCTGCTGCCGCGATGGACAGAATCAGAAACGGCCAGTAATGGCGGACATATTTTAATACCTTCAGAAGTGTTTCCTTCTGCGCTGATTTTTTCTTGTCCATATTATGCCTCCTCCTGTCTGCTCTCAAACTGTGATTCATAGATTTCCCTGTACACGCTGCAGGTCTCCAGAAGTTCTCCGTGACTGCCGGCCCCTGCCAGACGGCCGTCCTCCATAACAAGGATCAAATCCGCATACATGACAGAGGAAGCCCTCTGGGATACAATGAATACTGTCATCCTGTCCTTCAGATTTCCTATGGCCTGACGCAGCCTGGCGTCTGTGGCAAAGTCAAGGGCTGAGGCACTGTCATCCAGAATCAGGATCTCCGGATTTTTGACCAGGGCTCTGGCAATGGTGAGGCGCTGTTTCTGTCCGCCGGAGAGATTCTTACCACCCTGCACCACCTCTGTGTCCAGGCCGTCCTCCTTCTTATCCACAAATTCCTTTGCCTGGGAGATTTCCAGCGCGCGCCACAGCTCTTCGTCGGATGCCCCCCGGTTTCCCCAGAGGAGGTTTTCCCGAATAGTCCCTTTAAAAAGGGTTGCCTTCTGCAGGACCATCCCCACCTTCTGTCTGAGCTCATGGATGGGATAGTTCCTCACATCCACGCCGTTTACCCGTACTTCACCTGCCGTGACGTCATAGAACCTGGGGATCAGGTGTACGAGAGATGATTTTCCGGAACCGGTACCGCCAATGATACCGATGGTCTGTCCCTTTTCCGCCTTAAAATCAATGTCTGTCAGGGATTCCTCCCCGGCATTCTTATACGTAAGTCCCACATGGCGAAATTCTACAGACGGGCTGCCGGTTTTGGCCTTTTCCGGGGATTTTCTGTCTGCGTCCTGCATACTGGACTGTATTTCCAGGACACTCTCCACGCGGTTTGCACAGGCAAGTGCTTTGGTGATGGTGATGATCAGGTTTGCCAGCTTGATCAGCTCCACCAGGATCTGGGACATATAATTTACCAGAGCAATAAGCTGGCCCTGGGTGATATACCCTGTATCCACACGGATGGCGCCTGTCCACAGCAGAACCACCAGGGCACCGTTGATGATCACGTATGTCATGGGATTCATCAGACCTGATATTTTCCCCACGTGCTTCTGCATTGCAGTGAGTGTATCATTGCTGGCTTCAAAGCGTTCCTTCTCTTCCTCTTCCTTATTAAATGCACGGATGACCCTTACGCCGGTCAGATTCTCCCTGGTAATTCCCAGTACCCGGTCCAGGGCGGCCTGTGTCTTCTTATACAGAGGAATGGTGATCAGCATGATACCAAATACTACCACAGAGAGCAGGGGAATCGTCACCACAAAGATAAGCGCCGCCTTTATGTCAATGGTAAACGCCATGATCATAGCGCCGAACACAATGCACGGCGAGCGGAGGAACAGACGCAGAACCATATTGACTCCATTCTGCACCTGGTTGATATCACTTGTCATCCTGGTGATCAGAGTGGAGGTACCCATGGTATCCATTTCTGTAAAAGAAAGCCCCTGGATATGGGAAAATAACGCGTGCCGCAGCTTTGTGGAAAATCCCACTGCCGCCTTTGCGGCAAAATACTGTGCCGTGGCGGAGCACACAAGTCCGATAATGCCCAGGCTTACCATGAGCAGGCACATGATGGTCACATAATGCTTGTCTCCGTTTCCGATGCCCCGGTCAATGATCCTGGCCATAACAAGAGGCACCAGCAGTTCAAAGGATGCTTCCAGAAGTTTGAACAGGGGTGCCAGGACAGACTCTTTTTTATAGTCTTTCATATAAATCAGCAGTTTTCTCATGATGTTCTCCTACCGGTAATTTATTTTCTTTCTTATCTTATCACCTCTTTCGTGGAATGACAAACCTTTCCTCCAATAAAAATAACCTGCTGCTATCTGATATATTCCGGCACCGGCACATCCTTGAGTATTCTGACAGTGACTTTTGTTCCCCACCCTTCTCTGCTGTAGATGGAAACACCGCAGTCCTCCCCGTAGGTGCTCTTTACCATAGCCTTCACAAGACGTACCCCAAATCCGCCGTTATCTCCTGTATCGTCCTGAAGCAGGCGGCGGGTGGTCTCCTGCGGCATCCCTTTTCCATTGTCCCAGACTTCAAAAACCAGGTAATCCCCCTCCTGTCTGAGGCTCACACGAAGCTGCCCTTCCTGTTCATCCATACCGTACTTAATAGCATTTTCCACCAGCGGCTGAATCAGCAGTTTGGGCATCTCACATTCTGAAAGCTCCTTGGGAATATCGATCTCATACTGCAGCTTTTCGTTAAGAAGCAACCTCTGGAATGACAAATAGGAAGACAGGTATCTCATATCCTCCTGCACTGTAACAAATTCCTTTTTGTGGTTGACACAATACCGCAGAATGTCCGCAAGGGTTGCCACCACATCGGCAATCTCATACTCATTTTTCAGAACCATCTTCCAGTAGATCATATCAAAGGCGTTATAGAGAAAATGAGGATTCAGTTTTGATTTGAGTGCCAGCATTTCCAGCTTATAGTAGTTGTTGCGCTGTCTCTGCACCGTATGGAGCAGTTCCTTGATGCGCACAAGCATATAATTGAAACTGTCGATGATTATGCCGAATTCATCCTGCTTCTTGCGCTCCATAGTAAAATCCAGCTCTCCGTTCTGTATCCGCTCCATGCCGTACAAGAGCTGTTTTACCGGCCTTAGAAAAGACTTGAAAATGGTGAGGGCTATGATTCCAACCAGAAGAGCTATGCACACAAAGACAATGATCAGTATCGGGATGATCTTATTCAGTTCCTGTGTGACGGCTGTACTTTCCAGAATCCCGCACAGGTTCCATCCAAAGCTTCCCAGAGGGTAGGCTACATGATGTTCCTCTGCCTCCTGCGCTGGTGCCTTCACATATTTTCCGATCAGGCTTTTGTCCTCTGTAAACAGAATGCGTCCGTCAGCATCTGTCAGCAGCATTTTCTCCTGGCGGCTTTTATTCTTAGCTGTAAATAGTGTCTCGAAACTCTCCTGTGTAAACTGGACGACCAAAAGCCCGTAAACCACATCCCCGTCATGAATATAGCTTACGGCCTCCATCATACGCGGCTCCCCCTGGGGATACCGCCACAGGATATTTCCGTGGGGAAACTCCTGGTATTTTTCCAGATATGTCCTGTATGGCTCTTCTGTCTCAAATACCGCGTTTCTGTAAAAACAGTTGATCGGCTCATAATCCTCTGTATAGACATAGACATTTTCCGCCATATTGAGATTTCTCTCCCGCAGAGCCTCCCGCACAATACGCACCTCTGTCATGGAAAAATTATCTCTGCCGGACATAAGCCCGGACAGATAATTTTTCACCCACTGGTTCTCTGAGATTCCCAGTATCAGATCCTCCATCTGCCCTGCCTCCTGGCTGCATCTCTCAGAGACCTGGTACACGGTATTTTCAAAGAGCAGGTTCGTCTTCTCTGTCATGATCTTCACTGTCCGGTAATACAGAACGCTGAAAAGAATGCAGATAAAGATACCGCCTGTCAGGAAGATCAAAATTGTCTTGATCCACAAGGTTCTGGGTCTGTTCAGCTTTAATTTACTCATAGTCTTTCGGCACCTCTGTCCTGATCTCCCCGTCTGTGTCATAATGCTCAAAATAATTCCTGATCTCTTCCATGCCGATGAGACATTCACCATTTACCACAATGGTGGGCACCCACAGAGATTCCTGTTCCCTGCCGTAGAGAATATAAAACTTTTTCAGCATCTCCCAGCTTCCCGGTTCCCCACTGCCCACAGGGTAAAAGTCGAATTTTTCATACAGCTTTTTGTCCAGCTCCTCATTTCTGCCGTCCAGCCATTCTTTTGCCTCCCGGCAGTCCGGGCATCCGTCCATGGTAAAGAATACGATCCGGGGAATCTCACGGCTTCCCATATGCGTTTCCCTGTGGATTCCCAGCAGGTATCCCAGTTTCTTCTGCCAGGCCCCTTCCTCCGCAATGGCGGATAACAGCTTAGCCTCCACCTCATCTTCCCCCAGCAACATGGTGCTGCCCACAAAAACCACGGGGTAGGTCATCTCAGAGGGTTCACTGGCGGTCTGCATGGCTTTTGTAAGATTACTCCTGTAAAACGAATAGAGAACATTATAAATCTTCAGCTCAACCTGATCTCTCACTCCACCTTCCTCCAGCACGGATTCCATCTTGATCCTGTACTGCCGTTCACCGGTACACGCATTGCAGGGATGGTCCGTCACAGAACATCCCCCGCACTGGTCATATATGTAGCACGATACAGGAACCGGTATCCTGCTTATTTTCCTCACAGCACATGCCCCTCCTGCAAGCAGCAGCAAAAGTACAGCTCCAAAAACCATTTTTCTCTTCAATACCGGTTCCTCCTGTCTTAAATGATCTCCAGATCGTCCCTGTTCCCAAGCACGGAACCGCTGGACACCGGTTTGTCCTGATACCAGTAGGCCACAGATGAGATATCATCCTGCAGCGGCAGATACCTGCCGCCCGAACGCCAGCCCAGTGCCTGAATTGTAACCTTCAGATCCGTATCAAAATATACCGGATCTGTAATATGCCAGCGGTACATACTGAACCTCTGCTGTGTTTTGTAAGCACCGTCCGTATTGGTAATTTTGGACAGCCCTGCATACGGGGTACAGTACGGCCGGTAAACCCCGTCCACCTCAAAGTCATAGGCTCCGCAGAAATAATCTTCTGTCCCTGTTCCGCAGATGGTCGGATATTCCCGGTCGCCGTCCATGAAGAACTTGATCTCGCCCTCTCCCCACCATCCGTTGTTATTGACACCCCAGAACATATATGTTCCCACATATTGTCCTTTTCCCTTCACTCCATCCAGGATGGTGTAGTCTTCTTTATACGGAAGAGGATTGGTACGGCGGTACTGTGCATGAAAATAGCCGTATCCTTCTTCCAGTTCCCGAAGCTGGTAATCGATCTGGTAATACACGATCACAGGTTCCTCTGCCAGATTTTCCAATGTCATGCGGCAGCCTTCGTAAAACGGCATGTCCCAATAACAGTTCAGGCCTCTGCGCGGATTTACACAAACCGCAAGGGAGGTGAGCTGCTCATACTGCTGTTCATCCGCGCTTGCAAAAAAATCCCCAAGCGGAGCCTCCACAGACGGGAATTCCTGCTTATCCCAGTAGATTCTCAAAACCAGAGTCCTGTTCTGCATACTGCTGGTGGTCACCCAGATGTGCTTTACCATCCCCTGCCCGCTGATATCTGACAGGGTAAATGTCTTTCCCGGCTCAATCTGAACAGACGGCGAAACTTTCCACCCCCTGCCCAAATCCCTTGCGCAGGAAGCGCCGGTCCCTTCTACTGCCTGCCCTCCGGCCCCTTTCTCTCCCGTAAAGTTTTCAGGACTGACAGAACGTGTCCTGATATTCTGCATTTTACTTAAACTGCTCATATCTCCAATCATGTTTTTCTCTTCCTTCGTAACTGTTCAGTGCCCTCACAATCACGAGCAAAAATCCATGCAGAATCGCCTGTGGCGATGGGATTTTTGCCTGACTGCGGAACGTTTTCTTACGGTCATCGCAGTAAATGTGCAGACCTGCTGAATCGTTACTTCCTTTCTTATTTTTCATAGCGGTAACATAAAACCGTATGCCCGTCTTCCATGGGATACATAGACGGACTTTTCTGCCTGCATTTCTCTGTGGCATATCTGCACCGGGAAGCAAATTTACAGGCAGTGGCAGCAAACTCCTTCGTTTCCAGGTCAGGCAGCACCATATCCTGATCCCACTTTCTTCCCACAACAGGAATAGACTCCTGCAGAAGCTCTGTATAGGGATGGCCCGGATTCTCTAAAATAGATTTTGCTTTTCCGAATTCAATAAGATTCCCCCTGTACATGGTGGCTATATAGTCACTCACATAGTAAGCTGTGGAAAGGTCGTGTGTAATGTAAATAAAATTTACATGGTAGTCATTTTTCAGCTTCTTAAAAAGGTTTACAATGTTCATTCTCAGGGAGGCATCGATCATAGCCACCGGCTCATCCGCCACAATCAGCTTCGGCCTCGTGATCAATGCCCTGGCAATGGAAATACGCTGCAGCTCTCCCCCTGAAAACTGATTTGGGAATTTCCCCTGGACATGTTCCATATTAAGCCCCACCTCTGCAAGGGTTTCCCGGATTTTTTTGGCAGCCTCTTCTTTTGACCTGATTCCTCCCAGATTACAGGCTGTCTCGTACAAATAGCTGTCCACGGTTCTCCTGGCGCTGAAAGCGGTAAACGGATTCTGGAAAATAGGCTGCACCATCCTTCTGAATTCCTTTTTTCTCTTGTCGTATACAGAAAGATTTTCACCTCCCAGGGAAATATTCCCGCTCCCTGCCTCCAAAAGCTTTAAAACCATTTTTGCCAGGGTACTTTTCCCGCTTCCCGATTCCCCCACAATAGCCATGATCCAGGGTTTGTCTGAATGGATATCCAGGTTCACATGGTCCACAGCAACAATGTTGGTGCCGAAAATCATTCCGCCTATTTTAAAAGATTTCGTCAGATCCTGAATGGATAAATTATAGTTTTCCATGGCTACCTCCTTTTGTCTGCCAGCAGATGACAGCTTGCCTGATGCCGTTCCCCTACCGATACGGATGCAGGCTGTTCTCTGCGGCACCTGTCCGCCGCATATGGACAGCGGGCGGCGAACCTGCATCCCTTTGGCGGATTTCTGAGACTCGGAGGCAGACCCGGTATCCCTTCCTTCTGTGTGTCATCCCCCAGCCTTGGCAGGGCTTTGATCAGCATCTGTGTATAGGGATGCTTTGGATTTCCGAATATTTCCTCTGTGGGTCCGTCCTCGATCATCTGCCCTGCATACATGATTCCCAGTCTGTCCGTGATCTGATAATGGACGCCCATGTCGTGAGACACTATGACCATGGAATTCTGCAGTTTCTTCTGAACCCTTGACAACATGGTCAGAATTCCCCGCTGTACCACCACATCCAGAGCAGTAGTGGGTTCATCTGCAAGCACCAGATCCGGCCCCAGAAAAGTGGCAAGGGCAATGATGACCCTCTGCCGCATGCCGCCGCTCAGCTGATGGGGATAGGCATCCAGGACTTCGGGCGGCAGCTCCAGTTCTTTCAGATACGCTGTGATGCTCTTTTCCTGTTCTGCTTTTTTCTGTCTCTTCTCTTTCGGAATCACATCAAAGAACTGCTCCCTGACCCTTTTTACCGGGTTCATAACGTGCATGGCCCCCTGCGGCACATAAGAGATTTCCTTCCACCACTCATCTCTGATCTCTCCTGTTGTCAGCACTCTCTTTTCTTTTGAGGATTCTGTGACCAGAGATACCTTTCCCCCGCAGATCTCCAGCGGAAAACCCACCAGGTCATACATGGTTTTCAGAAGTGTGGATTTGCCGCAGCCTGACTCCCCTGCAATACCCATGATCTCATTTTTCCGAACCTCAAAACTTACATTATCCACAGAATTCACGTATCCGCTGACTGTCTCATAGCGGGCACTCACCTGTTCCATTTTAAGCATTGGTCCCCCTCCTTTTCGCCCACATCTGCTGTGCTCCTGTCATGGTGAGGAACAGACCGATGAAGATAAGTGCCGTGGATACCACCGGCGCTCCGATCCATACCCAGCGGCCTGCCAGCATGGCCTGATGTTCATTGGCCCAGTAGATCATGGTCCCCAGTGTGGCCGTGGTATTGCTGGACATTCCGATTACGGCAAGACTGGATTCCGCAGCGATGGCCACCAGGATTGTATTGATAAAGTTTGCCAGAGACCAGTTCATGACAAACGGAAAAATCTCTTTTAATATAATCTTTCCGGTGCTCTCCCCGGAAAACAGGGCCGTGTTGATAAAATCACGTTCCTTCAGAGTCAGCGCCATGGAACGCACCTGTCTGGCCGGCCAGGGCCAGTTGAAGATCACCAGGACCACTGCCACGTAAAAGAGCGGCGCGGTCCCCTTCATCATACTGGATATGAGGATCAGTATGGGAAGCGATGGGATCACAATAAAGGAATCTGTCAGAAGGGTAATGATGCGGTCTGCCCATCCGCCCTTGAAACCTGCCAGCAATCCCATGAAAACACCGATAGCCGTAGCAAAGAATGCAACACCGATGCCTACCAGAAATGAGTTTCTGACAGAATAGGCCAGCAGCCAGAAGACATCCTGGCCAAGGCCTGTGGTTCCCAGCCAGTGCTCTGCTGTGGGATCCATATTTCTGGAATAAGACTGCCACTCCACAGGACTGACTTTGCAGAAAACCGGCATGATAAATCCGATGACGAGGAAGACACAGAGCAGCACTGCTCCCATCTTCAGCCGGAAATTCCAGTATTTATTTGTTTTGTTCTTTTTTCCTGCCATTTTCTCTCCCCCTAACTATAGCGGATTCGCGGGTCCAGGAATGGATACAGCAGGTCTATGACAAAGGTTGTCAGGGCAACACTGATGACTGAAATGGTGATCGTACCCATGATCAGATTGTAGTCACTCTGCAGGATTCCCTGATAGATCAAACTGCCCAGCCCCGGAAATCCAAACAGAATCTCTGTCACCAGCGCGCCGTTGAAAATACCGCCAATCTGCAGCGCCAGATTGGTGACCTGGGGCAGCATGACATTCGGCATCACATAACGCCTCATGATACGTCCCTCGTGCAGACCTTTCAGCCTTGCAAATTTAACATAATCCTCTTCATTGGCATTGCTTACCATGGTCTTCATGCTGATGACCCACCATCCGAAACCTACCAGTATCAGAGACAGTGCCGGCAGAAAGCAGTTCCAAAGTATACTTTTGATATGTACCCAATTAAATCCTTCCCCCTGCACAACAAAAGACAGCGGAAATACGGGAAGCAGATAACAGAAGAACATGATCAGCAGCAGTGCGAAAATGTAATATGGAATAGGATACATGAGGATCGCGATCCCTTCCAAAAACTTTGACAGGGGCTTATCCTTACGGAAACCTGCCAGAAGTCCGATCAGGTTTCCGATCAGCCAGGACAGGACCGTGGTGGTCAGCATCAGCCCCAGTGTCCACGGCAGCGCCCTGGCGATCATCTGCATAACCGGTGTAGGATATGCGGACAGGGACGGGCCAAAGTCATGAGAAATAACCACACGTTTAAAAAAATCCAGATATTGGTGCATGACAGAACCGTCCAGGCCGAAGAGGGAATTCATGGATTCCCTCATCTGCTCGACTGCCTCCGGGCTCATGGAACCGGCATTGGACGTCATCTGTCCAATCATTGCTTCCACCGGGTCATTCGGCATGAGCCTCGGAACAAAGAAGACGGTTGTCACACCAATAAAAATCACGAGTAGAAATGTCGCGATCCTGGAGAGAAGAAATTTACCAAATTTCATTCGTTGCCTCCTTATGATTGGTGTTGTGACAAATTATTTTGCAGCTTCGATTTTCGTAGTATAGAATCTGAATTGTGACCACCACCACCAGGGTCCCTCAAAGGGATTCTCTGAATCCTGGAAACCGGTCCAGTATGTCTCCACAACGGGAACAAATTTTGCTGTTCCGAACATGGGGATCGCAGGCATTTCGTCCACGAAGATCTTCAGCATCTCTTCCACCGTTTTGTTTACCTCCGGGTCATCCGGCTCCAGTGTCTGCAGTTTATCAATGGCAGCGCTCAGCTCTTCGTTGGCGTAACGCTCTTTGTTGCCTGCTGCGTTTTCCCCGTTGGGAAGAATATATTTTTCGTGCCAGGTCTGGATATTTTCTGTCAGGTCAGGAATCAGTCCGCAGAACGGCCAGTATGCGCCTGTATCGTAATTTCCTGTGGCATAGGATGTCCAGAATGTGGAGGAATCCTGCTGTTTTACCTCGGCCTTCACTCCGAATTTACTCCAGGCATCCGCAACGGCAAATGCAAGCCGCATGGATTCGATCTCAAAATCCGCCGGTGCCAGAATAATGATCTCCCAGGGTTCTCCCTCCGGTGTCATCCACTGACCGTCCTTTTGTGTAAAGCCGTTTTTCTGGAGCAGTTCTGCTGCCTTGTCTGTATCATATTTCCACCAGCCGATACCGAAGATATCCGTGATCTCCTCATCTGTGGTCGGAAGATTTTCCACGCCTTCCGTCTTAAGAAGTTCTACCATCTCTTTTGCTGTGTTCTCATTGAAGGGTTTGTATCCGTCCTCAAAGGCATACGTTTTCAGCCATTCCGCCATTGGTTTCTGATATACATCTGTGAGTGCTGTTGTGGGCGGCACAGCCAGAGGGGAAAATTTCAGTTTTCCGCCGAAGGTCGCCATGCTCACCTGCTTGATATCCATACTCAGTGTCAGCGCCCAGCGCACATCCCTGTTGCTGTAATATTCGTTGGAGCAGTTGAAAGAAATACCGCGCTCGCAGGGGTCATCCGGGATTGCATACGGAAATTCCTCGGTCCAGCATTTTGCATTGGGATTTTTCTCTTTCAGGATATCCCAGCTCTCCGGGGAAATATCCTGCAGAATGTCAATCTCATTGTTCACGGCTGCCATGACACGTTTCTCTTCACTCCCGAAATATTTGAACAGTACATACTGTGGTTTCGGCTCGCCGTCAATGACGCCTACGTCTGATTTATCCCAGTCCTCTCTCTTTTCATACAGGAACCAGTTTCCCTGAGCATCACGTTTTGACAAAGTATACGGCCCGAGGGACAGAGGGTCTGTGTATTTAAAAGTGGCCGGGTCCTCTTTTTCCCAGATGTGTTTCGGAAGCACTTTAAAGTTGTTGCCAAACACAATAACGCCAAGTTTCTGCTGGGGCTTCACATTTGGCTCCACAAGCTCCATCTCCACTGTGTATTTGTCCACAGCCTTCATGCTCTTTACAAAGGACTTGTACCAGCTTCCCCAACTGAATTCCTCTGTGCTGCTGAGTATATCGGATGTAAACTCCACATCCTCTGCAGTGAACTCCACGCCGTCCGACCAGGTGATGCCCTCCCGCAGGTGGAACCGGTATTTTGTGTTGGTGTCATCCATGGCTTCCGGAAAATCCGCTGCCAGGTCACAGGTCTGTTCTCCATTCATGGTGTCAGCCTCCCACAGGCACGGATACAGGAGCTGGTGAAGGCCGCAGTCCATGGCCACACAGCCTGTCATATAGGGGTTGAAGTTATCCGGGTCTGTCTGTGTACCGCTCAGCATGTCTACGATCAGTGTATCCTTTCTGGGTGTTCCCACATCTGTCATCTTATCCCCCGACGCTGCAGTCTGTTCTGATGTTCCCTCTTTGGATTCACCTGCACCGCCTCCGCAGCCGGATAACAACAGGGCTGCTGCTGTGGCAGCCGCTAAAATTTGTTTCCCTTTTCTACGCATCTTTTTTCCTCCTTTGTTTCTTGTTTTGATGGTTTCAAGTATATCTTTTTCTGTAAAAAAAACTGTTGATTTCATTAGATTTCTTGTAAATATATTTTATGTTTCACAGAAAAAAACAGGAATCATCAGTATTTTGACGATTCCTGCCTCTCATACATCATGTTTATTTATTCATTATTTTCATTCGATACTCTTTGGGAGACATTTTCTTAAACTTCTTGAACACACTTCCGAAATAGGCGGAATCCTTAAATCCCACCAGTTCCGCTATCTCTCCTATCTTTAAATCTCTCTCCTCCATCAGGCTGACCGCTGCCTTTATCCTAATCTGGTTCAGATATTCCCCCATGGAAATTCCCATATATTTTTTAAATTGAGAGCTGAAATACCAGGGGTTCAGTGAAACATACTCCGCAACCTTCTGCAGAGACAACTCCTGCATATAATTCGCTTCTATATATGCAGATGCCAGCCGGATATAAGAGGGCACCTTGGCCTTTTCCTGAAAAAAGCTGAGGATCTGCTGCAGATATGCTTCCAGATTGGCCCATGCCTGCATTAAAGTTCGGCTGTTTCTCAGGTCTGAAAGAATCTTCTCCTGTTCAGAAAGACTCTCCGGAATTTTACCCGCCTCCTCAGTCTTTATCCGCTCCTCCAGCAAGTAACAGAAATGGATCATACCCTTTTTTAACTGCACCGGTTCAAAACCATCTGTTCTGCCAATCAGCCGCCGTCTGCCTTCGCGCAGTGTCAGCTGGAGCTGATCTTCTCTGCCCCGCATGAGAATCATCTCAATTTTTGAAAACGGAAGAAACTCCTCCATTTTGATTTCCTCTGCCTGACTGGTTTTCTTCTGCCATATTTCCTCATCCCAGGCGTACAGCCTGCCGTTAAAATCCATATAAAATTCCCGCTCCAAAAGTGTATGTACCGTCTCCTGCAGTTCCCGCTGTCCCCACTTAAAATTTTTCTTCAGATGAACAACAAGATTCCCGTCATTCACACAGATATCCGGAAAGCCTTCCCCCTCCGTTCCTGATATAGGCGTTACGATCCACAGTCTGTGTTCTTCCACGGTCCCTACAGCGTTTCTCTTTCTCAGCTCTTCCCTTGACCGGTACATAACTGCCTCCCACTCCTCACGGCCTCTGTCCCTGTCTGACCACATAGTGCACACACACGCTTTCCCCTCCGGAAATATACAGAAATCCTTATCCTGCCAGTCTTCATTCCCTTTCAGCAGTTTTAAAAAACGACGCTCCCTCTGTTTTTCCTCCGTCTCCTGAGCCCGTTCTTTTTTCTGCCTCTCCACTTTCTCGAATATTCCCAGGATTTCCTTGCGTCTGCAGGGTTTCAGAAGATAATCCACCGCTCCGTTTTTCATGGCCTGACGGATATATTCATAGTCCGTATAGGCACTCATGGCAATCATGACGATCTCAGGACGTATGTCCCGGATCTTCTCTATCAGAGTGACCCCTGATATGTGGGGCATTTTAATATCTGTCACCACCACGTCCACCTGACCCGGATTTTCCTCAATAAAACGGATGGCAGGCTCCGGATCTGTAAAGCTTCCCGTTATCTCGTGATCCGGAAACTCCTCCGCCAGCAAGTGGCTCATCCCCTGCAGCACTACTTGTTCATCATCAATCAATACAATCTTCAGCATAGTTTTCCACCCGCAATTCTGATCAATTTTCTGTTGACAGCTCTTTTTAACACAGTTCCTTTTCTGTATCTGTCCCCCATATGCCGCAGCTAAAAATCCTCTGCAAACTGCAGATATACAGAATATGTAGATTATTATAATATATTGTCGAATTATAGACAATGGGTAATCACTTTATTTCCTCTATTTCACATCAGGCAGACGCAAAAGAACCTGCGGCAGTCAGCGCAGGTTCTCTCTATACCTCTTACAGCAGGTTTATTTTTTCTTTACTTCTTTCTGGAAATCAAAACATTCTTCCGCCACCACATTACTGAGCACCAGAAGACAGATCAGGTTTGGTATCGCCATAAGACCGTTCATTGTATCTGAAAAATCCCATACGATCTGCAGCGTTCTTGTAGCGCCCACAAATGTGATAAAGGAAAACAGCACCCTGTATATCCTATTCATCTTTGTAGAGCGGACTAAGAATTCCAGGGATTTCTCCCCGTAGTATTCCCATCCCAGGATCGTGGAAAAGGCAAAAAGCATGATGCCAATGGATACCAGATAGCTTCCCATGGGCCCCAGCGCGCTCTCAAAGGCTTTTATGGTCAGGTTCACACCCGTGATCAGTTCACCGGAGGCATCCTTCATACCGAGGACACCGGAGGACGCAATGACAAGACCTGTAACGGAACAGACTACCAGTGTGTCAAAAAAGGTTCCTGTCATATTGATATATCCCTGTCTGGACGGATAATCCGTCTTGGCTGCAGCCGCTGCAATGGGAGCGGAGCCGAGACCTGCCTCATTGGAGAAGACGCCTCTGGCAACACCCCAGCGCATAGCCGATAACATTGTGGCAATAATATTGCCGCCCACACCGCCGGCTACCGCCTTTACGGAAAATGCCATGCCGAATATCTGGGCAAGCCCATCGGGGATATGCTTTGCATTTATAATAATAACACCTATTCCGCATGCAAAATACAGAACTGCCATAAAAGGAACCACCTTCTCACAGACCTTACCGATGCTTTTAATTCCACCTACCAAGACCACCAGTGCCAGTGTTGTGATCACTACGCCTGTCACAATGTTCGGAATCTTGAAGGTGCTGTTCAAAGCGTCCGCAATAGAATTGGCCTGTGTCATGTTGCCGATTCCGAAAGATGCCAGGACCGCGAAGACAGCAAAAAGCGTTGCCATCACTGCACCCAGTTTTTTGTATTTAAAACCGTTTTTCATGGCATACATAGGGCCGCCAACCATCTCGCCGTCTGCGTTCATTTCCCTGTATTTTACAGCGAGAACGCTCTCCGCGTATTTGGTGGAAAGCCCGAAGAGAGCAGAGATCCACATCCAGACGATCGCGCCGGGACCGCCCATGACCATGGCAGTGGCAACACCCACAATATTGCCGGTACCTATGGTTGCCGCAAGAGCGGTCATCAGAGACTGGAACGGTGTGATATCACCTTCCCTGCTGCCCATGCCTTCCTTGTCGGGATCTTTAAAAATAGACTTCAGCGCAAATCCCAGATTGCGCCATGGCAGAAAATTCAGCCGAATGGTAAGAAAAACTCCTGTACCCACCAGCAGTACCAGCATAAAAGGGCCCCATACAAAATCATTCACTGCTTTCAGTATTACTGCAAAATCCATACGTTACCTCCCTCACATGCGACAACGCAGAAAGGGACAGACTACCGACCGTCTGCCCCTTTGCTCCATCGCGTTATCACATCAACGTTTTATTCTTTCTTCCTATCATAACATGGGGGAAGGGGTTTGTAAATCTGAAATTACGGGGCAGCCTGCTGCACAGCCAATCCCTTCTGTAATTCCACGGAATAAATATACTTCTCCGTCACTTTCCTTCCCGTCACCCGTTCCAAGGCCTCCGCATAGTAATCAAGCTGGACCCTGTACTTCTCGATCAGATCACTTCCGTCTCTGCGGCGCACCCTGTCTGTTTTGTAATCCACAAGTACAATGCTGTCCCCCTCGTAGAAGAAGGCATCAATGATTCCCTGTACCAGAACACGCTCCTCCTCCGGGTATTCCTCCTTCAGCCTGTCCGCTGCAATCTCCATGACAAAGGGCTGTTCCCGATACAGCGATCCACGGGTCTGGGCTTCTGCCATGCGTCTGCCAATGGAGGAAGCGGCAAACTGATACACATCACGGGGAGAAACCGTGCGGCGGATCTCACTGTCAATCCTGTGTTCAGACTCCAGAGCCAAAAGCTGCTCCTCCGCCTCTTCTGCAGACCCGGCTTTTGAAAAGTCAAGGCACTCGAATACCCTGTGGTATGCGGTACCTCTTCCGGCTCCTGTCAGTCCTTCCTCGCGTTTTTCAATAAAGGACGGGATATAGGGTATCATCTCCTCCTCTTCTTCATACCAGGAAGTACTCTCCTCGTCTTCCATGTGCAGCCGCTTCACCTCGGATACCGTGACCTTTGCAGGAATCTTGTCCCGGTCCGGATAAGGATAAGAATAGGTAAAACGCTCCTCGATCTGTTCCCTGACCTTTTCATCCCAGACTGCGGCTGTATCAAATTCCAGAATTTCCTGCTTTTTCATCTTCTGTATCCTTCTGGTCTCCGCTTCCTCCAGTGTAAGCTTTGTGGGTGAGATCACCTGTATATGGAAACCGGCCTCGTCATCGTGGAGCGGATTTAAAACATAGGGGCGTTTCTCATAGGAGAGGTACACCTCATCCATACAGCGGTGCCTTGCAAGGGCAGGGAAAATCCAGTCCAGATAACAGCGGGCTTTTGCCAGCCTGCCGTAAGATATCCTGCGCTCCTCCTGTTTTTTCAGGGGTTCTAAGGCAGTCAGCCGCTTTTCCAGCCTGGAGGTACTTCCGGTGAGGATCAGTTTTTCCTTGGCGCGGGTCAGCGCCACATAGAGAATACGCAGTTCCTCTCCCAGATTCTCAATCTGTATCTGGCGCTGCACTGCTTTTTTCAGAAGAGTCGGCGTTTTGGTGCGCAGCTCTGCATCCACCCAGTCGGCGCCCACTCCCAGATCAGGGTGCATGGCAAGGGATGCCCTGGCATCCTGCTGGTTGAACTGTTTTCCCATGCCGGAGACAAAGACCACCGGAAATTCCAGACCCTTGCTCTTGTGGATACTCATAATCTTCACTGTATCTTCATTTTCGGAAAGAATGTTCGCCTCCCCGAAATCCACCTGGTATTTCTGCAGATTCTCTATATACCTGACAAAGTTAAAGAGACCCCGATAGCTGGTACTCTCATAATCCCTGGCCTTCTGAAGAAGCATCAGCAGGTTGGCCTTCTGCTGTTCCCCGGAAGCTCCTGCCTGTATATAGTCAAAGAGTCCTGTCCTGTCATAGATCTCCCACAGCAGTTCATGCATGGGTGTGTAGGGAACTTTCTTCCGGATACTCTCATACAGCTCCAGGAAACGGCCTGCCTTCTCCCCGGTCTGCCTGTCCTGGGCATTATCCGATTCACACAGACTTTCCGCCGCCAGAAGTGACTGATACATGCCGGCTTTCTCCATCTCTCTGCCCACGCATTTTACACGGGCCAGCTCCTCCATGGAAAATCCGCCCGGCAGGTTGTGAAGCGCTCCGGTAAACGGAATGTCCTGCAGCGGATTGTCCAGAATGCGCAGATAGTTCAAAACGGTCATAACCTCTGAGGCGGAAAAATATCCCGTCTTTGTCGTCACACTGGCCGGAATCCCCTGGGCATTCAAAACGCGTTTAAAAGTCTCCGACCAGCCGGAAAGGGTTCTGAGCAGTACCACACAGTCTCCAAACCTGGCCGGGCGGTACTGTCCCGTGGTTTTGTCAAGAACAGGATAGGAACCCACCAGCTCCTGAATCCTTGCGGCAGCGGCTCTGGCCTCCAGCTCCTGTACATTTTCACCGGACTCCATAACCTTCCACTCTTCCTCATCTGTCTCCACCAGGATCAGTTCCGTATCCGCCGCCGAGTTCTGTCGCTTCTCTGCCGCATCCGATCCACCATCCTGCTGGTTCTCTGACGCATCCGGTTCCCCATCCTGTCCCGCCGGATACGGAGGAAAAGATGCACCCGGATACAGCGCCGCTGCATCATCGTACTCCACTTTTCCAAGCGCTTCCCCCATGATCTGATAGAAAAGGAAATTCACCCCGTCCAGCACTTCCTTCCGGCTTCGGAAATTTTTGTGCAGGTCGATTCTAAGGCATTTCCCTCCGGCTGTGGAATAAGTTTTGAATTTTTCCATAAACAGATCCGGTCTTGCAAGACGGAAACGGTAGATGCTCTGTTTCACGTCCCCTACCATGAAAATATTGTTGTTTCCTTCCTCCATCTTAGACACAGCGTTTAAAAGCTTTTCCTGTACAAAGTTGCTGTCCTGGTATTCATCTATCATGACCTCAGCAAATCTGTCCGCCAGTTCCTTTGCCGCCTGAGTCCGCTTATCCTTCTCCCCGGAATGGTCCACCAGGATCTTCAGGGCAAAATGTTCCAGATCCGAAAAGTCCAGTATATTTTTCTCCCTCTTCTTCTCTGCAAACGCCCGGGCAAACGCAAGCGTCAGATCAATGAGCACCCCAACCGGACCTCCCGCCATACGCACATACTCCGCCGCGTCCTCCAGAGAGAGGGCAAAATACTGTTCCTTCAGTTCACCCAACAGGTCTTTTACCTGCTGCCGCAGATTCTTTGTTAGCTCCTTTGCCTCCTCTGAGACCTGGGGGTCCTTTTTTGCCGCAAGCCTTGCAAAGGAAAGACCGGAAAAAAGTTTCTGCCATTCCTCAAAGGAATCCGTCTGCAGCAGTTTCTGCACAAATATCCTGTCAGATTCCAGGGCATTTTCATAATAATAAGGTCCGCCCTCTCCTCTGGCTGTCTCCAGCGCCGCGTCTGCCAGATTCATGGCCTCCTGCAGGCTTTTTCTGATATCCTCTTTGATCATCTGCATCCATCCGGCCTGTTCCAGTTCCTCCGCGGAAGAAATGCTGTATGCCTCCTTACAGGACAAAAGCCATTCCTCAGGATACGGATAGCTGACCGAAAAGGCATAGAGGCGCTTTATCATATCCTCAATCCCCTCATCCGTCTTCCCGGTGGAAAAACACTCCACAAACTGCAGAAATTCCGGCTCTTTCCTGCTGTATGCATCATCAAGCACCTGGGCAGCTACATCACCCTGCATCAGGCGAAGCTCACCCTCCTCCGCCATACGATAAGAAGGGTCCAGATCAATGAGATGAAAATAATTTTTCACCACATAGGAACAGAAGCTGTCAATGGTGGTGATCTGCGCGTGGTGAAGCAGTGTGCTCTGCCTCTGCAGATGCTCATTGTCCTCATCCTCCGCAAGCTTTTTTTCAATCGCCAGCCGGATACGTTCCCGCATCTCCCCCGCAGCCGCCCGGGTAAAAGTCACGATGAGCAGCCGGTCAATATCCACCGGATGCACCGAATCTGTGACCATGGAAATAATACGCTCCACAAGCACAGCCGTCTTGCCGCTTCCCGCCGCTGCACTGACCAGTATGTTGCAGTCTCTGGAATCGATCACTTTCTGCTGCTCTGTTGTCCACATAACTCCCATTTTTTACACCTCCTTATCCACAGGGTCCTCAGACTTTTCCCCGTCTTTCATTCTGCCCCATATCTCCTCCGGCTTCAGAGGATTCAGTCTGCGGTAGTGGTATCCCGCGGTTTTCTCATCAAACCCGCAGGCACCTTTATAAGGACAATACTGACACGCATTTCGTTTTCCCATCTCATAAGGCTGAGTCTCAGCCTCCCCTGCTAAAATCCTGCGGCCGATTTCCTTCATCTTCTGGTTTACATAATTCGATATCAGACGGAACTGCTCCGGGCTGACCGCACTGGAATTCCGTGACAGGCTTCCGTCCTTGTTGATGGTCACCGGAACACAGAGGGATGAGGTACCGTTTGCGCTCAGGTTTTCATCCAGCTTTTCCAGCACACCCCTGTCTGAGGAGGCCAGGCCGTTCATGCGCAGCTCCTTCAAAATGCGGCGGTTCAGTGCCTCCGGGTCCTCCTCCTCCACTTTCTCAACCACAGGGTCTTTGATATTATAGTAAAAAATACCTGCAGGCACCACCTGCTTATCCGGATGGTTCCTCTGCTCCAGCTCCATAGCTGCGTTCATATACAGCACAAGCTGAAGCTGCAGGCCGTGATACAGAGCCAGCAGGTCAAAGGAGGTGTTCCCTGACTTATAGTCAATGACCTTCACCAGAACCTTGTCCTCCTCCTCGCAGGTATCCACCCGGTCAATCCTGCCCAGGAGTTTCATTTTCTCCTCCTTTGACAGGGCAATGTTGATACTCTCCAGAGAATCTGCCATGGCAAAAGAGACCTCGAAACGACTGGGCGTGAACGCTCCCTGCTCCATCTGCTTTGTCAAAGCCCAGATGGTGCGCTTCATCATCCTTTTTACCCGGCTGACCATGTATTCATTTCTGGCACTGCTTTTCAGCACGGTATTTCCGTAGTAAGAAACTACCTCCTCCACACAGTCTTCTGCCATCTCATCCATCTGAACCTCATCAAGAGCAGTCCACGAAAGACCGCGCTGGTGCATTTTTTTTGCAAAACTCTCAAGGCCGCTGTGCAGTACATTTCCCATATCCATGGGGCTGAATTCATATCTGGCCCGCTCTTTTAATTCCAGACCGTACGCCATAAAATGGGCACAGGCACACTGGGCAAACAATTCCAGACGGGTGGCGCTGTTCTCCAGGGTGGTGCCATAGAGCGCTCTTGCCACACTTCTTCCAATCTCATCCTCAGGATTGATGCGGAAAGCTCCTTCCACCATATTCTCCATGGTCTGTTTCCAGGCATCCTGCTTCTGGTACCAGGAAAAAAGCTCCTTCCAGAGCAAAGAAGGCTCACGTTCCAGAATTTCCTTAAATCCCCATGCCAGATACGCAAGTGCGCTTTTGGGATTTTCCACATCCCAGACAGCATCCTCGAACGGCCGCTCCAAAACAAGCGCCGGAAACAGCTTCCTGACTGCACCAATCAAAAAGGACTGGGTCATGGGTTCCCCTCCGTCGTCGGCTCTGCTGTAGGAGAGATACAGTTTATCGGATGGCTTTGTCATATTCAGGTACAGATAGAACCTCTGAGTGTACAGATTCTCCCGGTAGGTGGGCGCCAGGGCAACAGAGGAAGCCTTTAAATCCTCCCGATTCAAATCTGACAGGATCTTGCCTGCAGCGTCCTCTCTTGGAATTTTCCCGTCATTTACACCCACAAAGAAAAGCACCCGGATATCCTTAAGCCTGGTCCTCTCCATATCGCCCACAAGTACCTGGTCGGAACTGGGCGGAATAATACCGATCTTCACTTCGGAAAGGCCTGCCTCCAAAAGCTCCTTGAACTCCCGGAGGCTTACTTTCTCCTCCCCCAGAACCTCTGTCATCTTGTCAAAAAGGTCCATGACCATGGGGTAGATCTGCTCATATTCTTTTGCCCTGTCCATGGCGTTTTCTTTTGCGAACTCTTTTCCGCTTCTATCCAGTTTTTCCTGGATACCACAGGCAGTGATAAATTCATAGAAGGCCAGGACGCGTTCCCGGACAGTCCCTTTTCTGGTCTTCATCTGTTCCGTGAACGGGGCCAGGGTGTCCATGAGCTGCTGCCGTATCCTGTCAATCTCAGGAACCTCCTCCGGCTTTTCCCCGCGGTAGTGGAGCACCCACTCCTCCTGCCATTTGCGGAACCCACGGATTCCCATGCCAAGCACATAATTTTCCAGCCGGTCCATATCCCGGCAGGGCAGATCCAGCAGTCCGCAGCGCAGCAGCCGAAAAACACTCTCATAACTGTAATTTTCCAGAAGCATATCCACAGCCGAGCGGAGAAATTCCACAAAAGGATTCATGAATACAGACTTCTTCTGGTCTATAAAACAGGGGATATCAAACTTATCGAAGGCCCTTGCCGCATGGTCCGCATAGGTCTCCATATCTCCTGTGATCACTGCGAAATCCCGGCATCTGTATCCTTCCTCCCGCATCAGGCGGCGTATCATAAGAGCTGTCTCTTCCATCTCCCGGGCCGGGTTTCTGCTCTCCCGGATATGGACTGCCTGCTGTTCTTCTGTATAGACTTCCTTTCTGAACCGGAACAGATTCCGTTCCAGAAATGCCATGGGCTTATTAGCGGAAAACCTTCCGTTTTCTTTTACCCATGTCTCCTCGATCTGACTGCCCGCCGCCCCCGCAAGTTTACATAACTTAGACACAGTTTCCCTGCTCAGATGAAAGAGATGGTGGGGGCTGCCCGGGCGATAGGGGTCCAGACGGTCATCCATGGTGACGGTCACGTACATGGTCTCACACAGAGGAAGAATACGCTCCAAAAGCTGTAACTGAATAGGGGTAAAACCCGTATAGCCGTCCAGGACCATCACGCTCCCTGCCAGTTTCCCGGACTTCCCGGCCACCCTTCCCAGCACCTCCAGCACTTCCTCCTGGGTGATAAAATTCCCTTCCAGGTAATCAAAAAATCCCTGATACAGCACAGAGATATCTTTCAGCTTGTAATACAGCTCCGGCTTGTTTTTCGCATAGTCCAGCATAAGGTCCATATCCTCTTTTGTGACCTCATACTGCTTCAGCTCTGACACCATGGATTTCATCTGGGAAATATAGCCCTGCTTTTTCATTTTCTCTCCCAGGATCTTCAGTTCCTTTTTCTTCTCCTGGGATACCTTGCGAAGCACCAGGCTTTTTCCCGTCTCTTCCAGGACCTGCGCGCAGGATTCCCCTGTCTCCTCCAGAACGCGGTAGGCAAGGCGCTCAAAACTCAGGACATCTATGTTCAGAATCCCCTTTTTGGGGTGCATCATTACAAGCTCTTTCTGCGTCTGCATGGTAAACTGCTCCGGAACCAGCACCAGATACTGCCGTCCGGGATGCTCCATGGATTCCTGTATGATCTTCTGATAAATATAGTGCGATTTCCCGGCCCCTGAAGCGCCGAATATAAAATGCAGCGGCATGGATTCCCTCCTTATTATTCTTTCAAGAAAAATTTCTCTATCACTTCTTCGACTCCGTCCTCATCATTGCTGCGGACTGTGATATAGTCAGCCACATCTTTTACCTTTTCCTGGGCATTTGCCATAGCTGCCCCAAGGCCTGCAAACTGTATCATGGAAATGTCGTTATATCCGTCCCCGCAGCACACCATCTCCTCCCTGGATATGCCCAGAAGCTTCAGCAGCTTTTCCAGACAGTAGGCCTTGTCCACATTTTTAGGCGTTGCCTCCAGGAAAAACGGCTCTGAACGGAATATCTGGGCCTCATGGAGATACTCCTCAGCCAGAAGCGGCTCAATTCTCTCCAACTCATCCGGCTCTCCTGTGAGAAGACATTTATTCACCGGAAAGTTTACATAATTAGGAAAATCCTGTCTGTAACAGATGGGCAGTCCTGTGATCCTTGACTCTGTCTCCATATAGATATCCGGCGTTGTCCCGGCAATGATCTGCTCCTCTTCATATGTGATGATCCCTACCTCATGGCGCACTGCGCTGCGGTAGAGCTTTCTGGGCATTCCCAGAGGAAGGGTCTTGGAATAAATGCACTCCTTTGTCTTCCAGTTCACGATCCTGGCGCCGTTAAAGGCCAGCACATAACTGCCGTATTTATCAAACTCCAGTTCATCTGCCACCGGCGCGATCCCCCTTGTGGGCCGCCCGGAAGCAATGGCCACCAGGGTGCCCTGCTCCTGCAGTTTCTTTATAGCTGCTTTTGTCCTCGGTGTCACTTTTTTCTCTGTATTGGTAACTGTGCCGTCAATGTCCAGCACAAGCAATCGGTACTTCATATTTCTCCTGCCTCCTTAGCGACAAAAATTGTCTTTGTCTGCAACCAGTGTATCACAAAACGGGGGCGGAACCAACCTTGTTTTTCTGTTGGTGTATACTGAATAAATACTTTCCTACTATAGAAAAGGGCCGCCGGCACACTGCCGGCAGCCTGGTTACACACATTATGATTCCAATGCTGTTTCGTTCATACGAACCGCTGCTTTCCTCTCTTCCAGTTCCTTCTTGATCGTTCCGTACCCTTTGTCCAGCTTATAGAAATGAAGCAGAATCATACACGCCGCATTGCAGAGAATAGGAAGCCCCACAAAAGCCGCAATGATAGCTGTCTGCGCTGCCGGAGACTGCACCGCCGCGGTCCCGTCATAACCGCCCGAGGACAGAAGCCATGCCACGATGGCAGACGCGGATGCAGAGGCCACCTTATTCACAAAACCACTGACAGCCGCCTGGGTGCCCGCAAGGTTCTTTTTGAATTTCCACTCGCCATAGTCCACCACATCTGCCAGCATGGAATAATACATGGTGGTACGGAACCCGTTCCCAAGACCTGCCAGCAGAATTCCGGCGTAGATGACAGATGTATTTCCGCCTGAGATTCCCACAAGTATAAATCCGAGAATCCCCACCAAGGTTCCGAACTGGGTGATATCTTTCTTACCGAATCTTTTATTTGCCACAGGGGAGAGCAGCATGGTGAGAATAGGGGCAATGGTCATAATACTGATGGCAGCACTTGTCTGCATTTCATTTCCCACAATGTATTTAAAATAGTAAGCAATGGCTGCGAACATGCCAAGATATCCCACAAAGAGAAAGTAGGTATCACCAGCCATGAGCAGATAGGGTTTATTCTGCATCAGACATTTAAAGTCATGGAAGACGCTTGTTTTCTTCACCACCTGTGGTGCCGGATTCACTTCCCGGATACTGGCAACACAGATCAGCAGAATAATGACCACGATCACACCGAAGACAAGGTTTGTCCTGAAATATCCCTTCACCACATTGTCTCCCCCCAGCTTTGCGATCAGAAACAAGGCCATAGAAGCTGATGTCAGGGAGCCAAGGCTTGAAAAGATACTTCTGGATGTAGCGATATTGGTCCGCTCAATGGGATCAGCACTCAGAGTAGGCAGAATGGAAGCCATGGGAATGTTCACCAGGGTATATCCAAAAGAAAATAACATATAGGTGAAATAAGCCCACGCCAGCTTGCCCGTTGTCCCAAAGTCCGGGGCAGTAAACAGAAGGATCATGCCGATTGCCAGAACCGGCGCACCGGCCAGCATCCAGGGCCTGTTTCTTCCCATCCTGGTGTTCGTCTTGTCTATCAGAGTTCCAACCATATAATCAGTGAACGCGTCAAAGAATTTTGTGATCAGAAACATAAATCCCGCTGCCGCCGCACTGATGCCTGCCACATCGGTATAATAGATCAGCAGATATGTATTCACCATCAGATATGCCAGGTTACAGGCATAATCCGAAATCCCAAACCCAATCCTCTGCCTCCATAAAAATGCCTTGCTGTATGTTTTCCCGTTCATTTTCTTTCTCCTCTCAATCCTTCTTCTCTGTATTCAGGGCAAATGTATAGACACTGACAGACGCCGGCGGCAGTATCACCTGTGCCCGTTTTCCATGTAAAACAGGTGCTTCTGCCACTCTTTTACGAATCAGGTCCGGCTGATCTGCCGTATTGCAGTCATGGACATCACCGGAATACAATGCCTCACCACCTGCGTAAGTGACCGCCTGTGTAAACGTGAGTTCTGCGATTCTGCTGCTCACCATATCTGTATTCACCAGATTCACGTATATTATTCCGCCCTTTCTGGATGCAAATCCATTAATCCTTTCCTCTTCTCCGCCGCTGTCCCGGGAGACCGCAAGTGCTTCACCGCCCCGATGCACTTTGTACATGTCAAACACATGATAATTCGGCGTACGGATACACTGCCCCTTCTCTGTCAGCAAAAGGGAATTCAACACATTCACACTCTGAGCCACACAGGCTGCTTTTACCTTCTCACAGTTCCTGTGGAAAATATCAAGTGTCAGCGCGCTTGTCACCGCATCCAGCATAGTACACTGCTGATACAGGGCAGGCCGGTTCCCGAACGCGGCGCCGTGCCAGTTCCCCCACTCTCCCACGATCAGATCACACTTCTTTTCCGGTGAGGGAAAAGGTCCTTCTGCCTCTCTGAAACTGTCAAGACCTTCCCTTACCAGCCTGTACTGTTCCAGGATGACCTCTTCCAGTTCACGGCAGCCGTCAATCACACGGTACCAGTCTTCTTCCCCATACTCAGTTTCCTTCTGCGCCGGATTTTCAATGTTCCAATTGTAAAAATGAATGTCATACCCATCCAGGATTGGCTGCCTGAAACGGGAGAGCTCTTTAAAAAATTCCCTGGTCCACTCTGCCCGCTCCCTGGGTTTATTTCCGTCCGGTCCGCAGGCAATGCGGTACATTTTTGGCTGTTCCTCCTGCTTCTTTCCCAGTTTTGCGAAAGATGGAAATGCTGAGGCGTATTTCCGGTATTCCGCTGCATACCCGGCTGCTGTCATGGTGCCGCCGCCTGCCCACATCTCGTTTCCAACGCCCCAGTATTCCACCTGAAAAGGTTCCTCCGAGCCGTTTTTCTTCCGCTCTGCGGCAAGGGATGTGGAATCCTCCCTGTTACAGTATTCCATCCATTCCCGCATCTCCGCCACGCTGCCGCTCATCATATTGATGTTAAACCACGGTTTTGCTCCGATCAAACGGCAGAACTCCATAAATTCATGAGTCCCGAACTGGTTGCTGTCCGGCTCAAATGTGCCGAAGTTTTCATTGTAAGTTACAGGCCGCCTGTCTCTTGGTCCTATTCCGTCCCTCCAGTGATAAGTGTCCGCATAACACCCTCCCGGCCAGCGCACCAGCGGCGGCTGAATTTCCTTAAGCGCGTCCACTACATCCTTTCTCAGCCCGTGGTAATTGGGTATTTCCGAATCTTCCCCCACCCAGATACCGTCATAAATACAAGCACCAAGAAATTCAATAAACTGACTGTGCAGTTCCGGACTGATACGGCCCTTTTCTTTATGGATATCAATTTTAATCCGTTCCATGACTACCTCACTTTTCTCAATATTGGAATTCCTATTAATAGAGGATAGCAGAGAAAATGAGGAAGTTATATCATAATTTTAATCTGTTTATCATATTTTTATCTTCTTTGAAATCAAAAAAGGCGCCTCAGCGGACAAATTCTTTTATCCCCTGTCAGCGCCTGTCTTCTGAATGCTCAATCTTCCATAAATTCCCTGACTCCGTATTTACTGCGATACTGGCCCGGAGTCATATTTTTCCACTTTTTAAACACTTTTCCGTAATGGCTCTGGGAACAGAATCCAAAATAATAACTGATTTCCCTCATGGAATATCTGGAATACATCAGCAGATTCTCTGAGAGCCTGACCTTTTCCCTCATAATATAATCATTGACTGTGATGCCCTCTGCCCTTTTAAAAAGAGCGGACAGATATTCCGGGGTAATATGGATCTCCCCTGCCACATCTTTAATAATGATTTTTTTATGCATGTCCCTGAAAATAATACGCTTGGCTTCCTCCACCAGCGTATTCTCTTTCCTGTGCTCTTTCAGGTTATGTACCAGCGTGGCATACTCTACCTTTGCTTCATAGTCAAGAGCTCCTATCTGCTCTATAGTAGCGGCTGCATCCACGCGGAGAATATAACTGTCATTGATGGAAAAAGCCTCCTCCGGGTTCATCCCTCCGTCTATAGCGGCTCTCGCCACAATAGCTAGGGCTACGATTTCCAGATTCTTCATGGAGCGCAGAGAATCTTTGGACAGGACCGCATATTCGCCTTCAACGACCTCTTTCAGAGTCATTTTCAGCTTTTCCACATTTCCTTCCCGGATACTGTTCATCTCCCGCCTCTCATGGTCATAAGAATTATGTACCTTTTCATTTTCCTGGTACTGGAAATACACGCGGCTTCTCTCCGCCCGGACATTATGCCTGACTTCCTCCTTCGCGACAGACCACATACAAAGCTCCGAATAGGTATAATCTGTGTCTGCAAGACAGTTGAACAACAGAAGATACTCCTCACAGAAATTCTTATGCTCACAAAAAGAGATTCTGTATTTGTCCTCCGGCAGATGATGCAGTCCGGCGTAATACCTGCCAATAGGCTGCTGCTGAATAGTTGTCACCGTAAAATCAATATTGACAGGCCCCATAATGTAAATCTTGCCTTTTGCCCTGATCACGCCGTAATAGATGGGATACATTTCCTGATAGATCATGGGCACATTCTCCTCCGCACAGGAAGACAATATATCCAGGAACTCCGCATCATGGAAAAGAACATCCTCCTTTGCTCCATCCCCGTTGTAACGGATCATATTTTTATATTCATCATATTCCCTGACAGGTACATTGACTGCGGCCACAATATGATTGATGATCTTCTGAACCATGAATACTCCTCCTGCGCCACTGCTTTATGTCCGTATTTTAACACAACTTCACGCCCCGGGCCACTCCAATCTCCATCCGCCTCCCCAACAATTTGTCCTCCCCAAAAGAATCCTTGCATATTTTCCCCACTTCCATAATAAGTTATAAAAAGGAATG
>ERZ894236.137-NODE-137-length-109326-cov-23.8427_pt1 | contig 109326 bp, 94 predicted proteins | sample MGYA00380297_ERZ894236 | MGnify/ENA primary metagenome ERZ894236 (study PRJEB32331, sample SAMN06328420) | human gut metagenome | biome: human gut microbiome; feature: stool | host: Homo sapiens | collected 2014-08-04 ... | reverse complement strand
ATCTGAACACTTTTATGGAACGCATGACAGCAATGGTTGATGCAGAGTGGCAGGCGCGAGCAGATAAACGTTTTAATCGTCTGATGAAAGAAGCGCATCTGCGATACCCAGCGGCGGATCTTGACGAAACTATTTACCGTCCAGAACGTCAGCTTGATACCCAGACAATAGAGCGACTGAGTACCTGCCATTGGATAGAGGAAGGAAAGAATCTCATTGTAACAGGATCTTCCGCCAGTGGAAAAACTTATCTAATCAATGCTTTTTGTGTAACTGCAATGAAGCAGTCTAAGAGTGTAAAGTATATAAAAGCGAACACTCTTATGAGCGAAATGGAACAGGCACGTATCAAATCCACAAATCTGGATTACCTGAATAAGCTGACCAAGCTGGATCTTCTTGTAATTGATGATTTTGGCCTTATGGATCTCGATCTTGATAAATGCCGGGATCTTTTTGAAGTCCTTGACACCAGGGATGGAAGAAAATCAACTGTAGTCATCTCACAGTTTCCAGTCAGTACATGGTTTGATATGTTTGCTGATAATACCTACGCTGATGCGTGCCTTACACGAATCACAGATAAACATCATACATATCGTCTGGAAATGAACGGTATAAATATGCGTGAAACAGAATGATATCATCTAGCGGTACTTCGTACCGTTAAAAATGGAATAGCAGTTCCGCAGTAGCGGAACTGGCATTCCGTTTGAGCGTAATTTGCAAATCAGACCACTTCCATACAGACCTTACGTCTGAATATAGGCAGAAACACTGTGATTCTGAATATGTTCGGACAGCGTGTTGACGCCTGTCAGCTTCGGCAGGGTATGTGGATAAATGCCGTATTTTCCTCACGGATGACGCGAAGTATCCCGCCCCAGGCCAATGCGTTTCTCCTTCTTGTCAGGAGAAATCCCCGCCCGCAGACCAATACCACGGATGGACGGATTGCTTCCATTGACCTGAGAAACAGGTTCCTCTTTACGGGAAATCCCAATGATATCAACAGCCAGATCCGGTTCACAGTCACGGACGATACTGTTATTCTGAACCGGTTTGGAAATCCCATCAGCCTTCGGGCGCTCCGCCCCGGGCAGATGGTCAGGATCAACCATGCCAATTTCCAGACGGCCAGTATTCCGCCTCAGACCACTGCCTTCCGGATACAGGTGATATAGGAAATCTTATGGACACAAAAAAAGCTGGCATCTCATACAGAAATGTCAGCTTTTTACTGCTCGCCTTTTTCATTATAATACAATTCCCAGCATCTCTATGAGAATCCCCCAGAACACACCTGTCCCATAAAGGATTCCAATGAGTCCCAGATTCTCTTTCATTCCTTTGTTCGTTCTGCAAAGCACCAGAACGCCCACTCCGGCTCCCACCAGAAGTCCTGCCATCATCTGTCCTGCTCCCAGGATTCCTGTCAGGTAGAGCTGTGTGATGACCACAGAGGAGGCGCAGTTGGGAATAAGGCCCACCAGTGCAGCCAGTAACACACCGATCATGGGTTTGCTGCTGATAAAGTAACCGATATTATGGCTGCCCACCAGCTCCACGCAGAAACCGATCCCCAGGGAAACCAGGAATATGAAAACCGTGATCTGCAGGGTGTGGAGAAAAGCAGATTTGATGATACTGCCGTTCTCACAGTGGCAGTGTTCGGATTCACACAGATCATGGATCTCTTTTTCATGGTGGTCCCTGTGTATATGTCTGTATTCTTCCCGCTCTCTTCTCTTCCTGCCGCCGAACCGCCATAATATGTCAATGGCAAATCCCGAGACAGCTCCCAGTACGATCTTCAGTCCCAGAATACGCAGGATTGTGCCTGCAGCCACGGATTCGGAGATAAAGATGGGCAGCATCTCATCTGAAGTGGAGAGAAAGATAGCCAGCAGTGTTCCTGCGGATATAACCCCGCCGGAGTAAAGACTGGCAGCGGCAGCGGAAAATCCGCACTGGGGAAACGCCCCCACAATGCCGCCTATAAGGGGACCAAAATGTCCCGACTTTCGCATAATCTGTTTCGATTTATTTTTTGTCTTATGTTCCAGGTATTCCATGACCAGATAAGTCAGGAAAAGGAAAGGAATCAGCTTCGCCGTATCCAGCAAAGCATCCAAAATCACGTCAAGTACCATTCATACAGCTCCCTTCCGCATCAGAGTTCATCACTGTGCCAGTTTCTAATCATAGCATAAAACCGGGACAAACTCAACGCCGGATTACTATATTTTACAGATATACCTAAAAACAGGCAGCGGCAGCAGAAATCCCGTGTCTTTCCGCTGCCGCTCTTTTTATGCGTTTTGATAACCTGTATATTCACTTGTATGAAGCAGTCTGTTTGCATTCTCCACCCGCTCTTTTGTGGGCGGTTCGATTCCCTGCAGGGGGTAGGGAATACGCATATCCTGCCATTTGAAAATCCCCAGTGTGTGATACGGCAGTACCTCAAAACGCTGTACATTGCCCAGGCTTTTAACAAACGCGTCCAGCCGTATCAGGTCTTCGTCATAATCGTTCCGCTCCGGCACAAGAACATGGCGAATCCATACAGGCTTCCGGATCTCTGCCAGATATCCGGCCATATCCAGGATATTTTCGTTGCTGCATCCTGTCAGGATCTTATGCTTTTTGCTGTCGATCTCTTTTATGTCAAGAAGCAGTAAATCCGTGACTTCCATAAGGCGGTTGAATTTATGGAAAAACGGCTCGTGCCTGGAAAACGGATTCCCGGATGTATCCAGAACCGTATGCACGCCATTCTCCTTTGCCTTGGTAAAAAGCTCCAGCAGGAAATCCATCTGCAGCAGCGGTTCCCCGCCGCTGACAGTGATTCCGCCCTTGTCTCCCCAGTATGCTTTATAGCGCAGTGCCTGCCCTAAAAGCTCATCTGCTGACATCATATCCATGGAACTGGTGCTCCAGGTATCCGGATTGTGGCAGAACTGGCAGCGCATTTTGCACCCCTGCAAAAAGATCACAAACCGGACACCCGGTCCATCCACGGAACCGAAGCTTTCTATGGAATGGATGGAGCCTTTTCTCAAACTAAATGCGCTCATGTGCGGAGCGGGCAATCACATCAAGCTGCTGCTCGCGTGTCAGGTCAATGAATTTCACCGCATAACCGGATACACGGATGGTAAAGTTGGCGTATTCCTCTTTTTCCGGATGTTCCATGGCATCCACCAGCTTCTCTATGCCAAACACATTTACATTTAAGTGGTGTGCGCCCTGGTCAAAGTATCCGTCCAGTATGTGGACCAGATTGTTGATCCTCTCCTCCTCGGAATGTCCGATGGCGCCCGGATTGATGGTCTGTGTGTTGGAAATTCCGTCAAGTGCCCACTCATACGGAAGCTTGGCAACAGAGTTTAAGGAAGCCAGAAGACCGTTTTTCTCAGCACCGTAGCTTGGATTAGCTCCCGGTGAAAGGGGTTCTCCTGCTTTTCTGCCGTCCGGAAGAGCGCCAGTAGCCTTGCCGTAAACCACATTGGATGTGATGGTCAGGATTGAGGTTGTGGGCTCGGAATTGCGGTAGGTGGGGTATTTTTTCAGCTTCTCAAGGAATGTGTGGAGCAGCCAGACTGCAATATCATCCGCCCGGTCATCATCATTTCCGTAGCGCGGAAAGTCTCCTTCTGTCTCGAAATCCACAGCCACGCCTTCCTCATCGCGTATCACCTTCACCTTGGCATACTTTACAGCAGACAGGGAATCCACCACATGGGAAAATCCTGCGATTCCTGTTGCAAAGGTTCTGCGGACATCGGTATCGATCAGTGCCATCTCCGCTGCTTCATAGTAATACTTGTCATGCATGTACTGGATCAGGTTCAGAGTATTTACATAGAGTCCTGCCAGCCAGTCCATCATGATCTCATATTTGCGGATCAGCTCATCATATTCCAGATATTCGGAGGTGATCGGTTTGTATTCCGGTCCAACCTGCACTCTTGACTTCTCATCCAAACCGCCGTTGACAGCGTATAAGAGGCATTTTGCCAGGTTTGCCCGGGCACCGAAGAACTGCATCTCTTTTCCTGTCTGTGTAGCTGATACACAGCAGCAGATGGAGTAATCATCTCCCCATACAGGGCGCATCACATCATCATTCTCATACTGGATGGAACTGGTCTCCACAGAGATATAAGCAGCATATTTCTTGAAGTTTTCAGGCAGCCTGGATGAGTAGAGGACCGTCAGGTTCGGTTCCGGCGCAGGTCCCATATTCTCCAGTGTGTGAAGGATTCTGTAGTCCGTCTTTGTCACCATGGAACGGCCGTCCTGTCCCATACCTGCCACCTCCACGGTAGCCCAGACCGGGTCGCCGGAGAAGAGCTGGTTGTAAGAAGGAACGCGGGCAAATTTAACCATTCTCAGTTTCATGATAAAATGGTCAACCAGTTCCTGTGCCTCTTTCTCTGTCAGCATGCCATTTTCCAGATCCCTCTGAATATAGATATCCAGGAAGGTTCCCACACGGCCCACGCTCATGGCAGCGCCGTTCTGTGTCTTGATGGCTGCCAGATAGCCGAAATACAGCCACTGGACTGCTTCTTTGGCATTCTCGGCCGGTTTGGAGATATTGTATCCATAGCTTTGAGCCATTTTCTTCATATCGGCCAGAGCGCGGTACTGCATGGTGATTTCCTCTCTCTGACGGATGATCTCATCTGTCATGATACCGCAGCCGCAGTTATCGTAATCTTCTTTTTTCTTTTCCATCAGGAAATCAATACCGTAAAGTGCCACTCTTCTGTAGTCACCTACAATACGGCCGCGGCCGTAGGTATCCGGAAGTCCTGTGATAATCTTGTTATGACGGGCTTTTTTCATCTCCGGTGTGTACGCATCGAAAACACCCTGATTATGCGTTTTGTGATATTCTGTAAAGATTTTATGAAGTTCCGGAGCCGGTGTGTAGCCATTGGATGTGCAGGAATCTTCCGCCATTTTGATACCACCGTAAGGCATAAATGCCCTTTTCAGCGGTTTGTCGGTCTGCAGCCCCACTACCTTTTCCAGGTCTTTTAATTCTTCACTGATATAGCCCGGCCCATGGGAAGTCAGTGAGGATACGGTTTCCGTATCCATATCCAGAACGCCGCCTTTTGCACGCTCCTCTTTCTGCAGTTTTGAAAGTGCAGACCAGAGTTTTTCCGTAGCTTCTGTGGGTCCTTCCAGGAAGTCCTGGTTTCCTTCATACGGCGCGTAGTTGTGCTGGATAAAGTCACGTGTGTTGACTTCTTCCTTCCAGATTCTACCTTTAAATCCATCCCATTGTTTGAAGTTATTCATCTTTGCAAGTCCTCCTTCTAAGACAATAATTGTGTCGGAAACTGTACTGTAATGTGACCGGACTCATTAAAAAAAGCCGGTCCTATCCAGACAGCTTCTGCCCAGACGGTCGGCTAAATCAACGTTATACTCCCTGTGGTTCATTCCACTTCCGCCAGTCATATAACACTTGTAGTATAAAGCATTTTTTTAAGAATTGTCAATAAAAGGAATAGAACTTTTATGTTCTTTTTAGTATACATTGCTGCAGAAAAGATTACTTATTACCGGAATGGATAGCCATTTGCAAAAGGCGGTAATCTGTACATGTGGTTCAAAGGACCGCTGCCCGCACCCAGATCAAGTCCATCCTGCAGCGCACCGGTCAGATAATTTTTTGCGTTCTTAATTGCTCTTTCCAGGGCGTATCCGGCGGCAAGATTGCAGGCAATAGCCGAGGAAAGTGTACATCCTGTTCCGTGTGTATTTGGATTTTCTATCCTCTTTGAAGAGAACCAGATGTATTTTCCTTTCTCATACAGCAGGTCATCAGCTCCATCTGCCAGATGTCCGCCTTTTAAAAGGACAGCGCCGGAACCGTAACACGCTATTTTTTCTGCTGCCCGCTCCATCTCACACGGTGTACTGACAGAAAATCCGCAGAGTGCCTCCGCCTCCATAAGATTTGGTGTCACCACTGCTGCCAGAGGAAAAAGCTCTTCTTTCAGAGCTTCCTGCGCATCTTTGGACATGAGTCTGCTGCCGCTTGTGGAAATCATGACCGGGTCTAAAACTACATCCTGTACCTGGTATGTTCTCAGCTTTTCTGCAATCACACGAATAATCTTTTCATTGGGTATCATACCGATTTTTACTGCATCCGGACGAATATCCGTAAAAACACAGTCCATCTGTTTTGCCACAAACTCCGCATCTGTTTCCCGGATGCCGTATACGCCTGTTGTATTCTGTGCCGTGAGAGCTGTGATCACACTCATGGCGTACATTTTGTGAACGGTTATTGTCTTAATATCCGCCTGTATCCCGGCTCCTCCGCTGCAGTCCGAACCGGCGATCGTCAATACCTTTTTCATCTGTTTTTCCCCCATTCTTCCCAGCTTTCAAGATAAATATCTGCCAGTTTCAACAGTTTTTCTCTGTCCTTTTCCGAATAAAAATCGCGTATAACTGCCACTGTAAACCCGGATTTTTTTGCTGTCTCTGCGGCAAAATATGCATCTTCAAACACCAGAGTTTCTTCTTTTTTTGTACCTAAAATCCCCATCGCCAGCTCATAAATGCGCGGATTTCTTTTGCCTGCTCCGGCCTCTGTACAGGTGAGAAGGCCGGTAAAATATCCATCAATCCCATTATTTTTAAGAGCTGCCTCGATCAGAGGTCTGTCCGTAGATGTGGCAATGCACATTCTGACATTACGGCTCTTTAAATCCTCCAGTACCTGCAGAACGCCCGGTTTTATCCGAATCACTTTTTCATAACAGTCATATATCATCCTGTTGAATTCGTCAATGATCTCATCGCGTTCCAGGCGGATCCCGTAACTGCTGCGGAAATACTCTGCGGATTCCTCCATGGTCATGGTCTCCAGCTGCTCCTTCGTATCCTCCCCGGGTCTGATTCCTTTCCGCCTCAGATAGATTTCCCCTGCCCGGTCCCACAGCCCCATAGAGTCGAACAGCGTACCGTCCGCATCGAAGACAGCCCCTTTTATTTCTCTCATTTTTCTGTCATCTCCTTCGCCAGAGCCAGCAGCTCCTCACAGGCTTTTCTGATATCCGGCTGTCCGTAGATACCGGATATGACAGACACTCCGGCGGCACCGCTTCCGGCAAGCTGCATCAGATTCTCTTTCTTGATCCCTCCGATAGCCACAACGGGAATGGATACAGCCCGGCAGATTTCCTGCAGTGTTTCCCGGGATATCACATCTGCATCCTCTTTTATAGAGGTAGAAAATACCGCGCCGACTCCCAGATAATCCGCGCCCATTTTTTCAGCCTGCAAAGCCTGCTCCACGGTTCTTGCAGAGACGCCTATGATCTTGTCAGGGCCCAGTTTTTCCCTGGCGCTTCCCGCCTCCATATCGCTTTGTCCCACATGTACCCCGTCCGCGTCCACAGCCAGCGCAATACCCACATTGTCATTGATAATAAAGGGCACGCGGTAGCTGGCCGCCAGCGCCTTCATGTCCTTTGCCTCGCGCAGGAACTCATCATCCGGCATATCCTTTTCCCTGAGCTGCAGAAGCGTGATACCTCCGTCCAGGGACGCCTTAACCTGTTCGTAAAGTGTCATTTCCCCCACCCAGGACCGGTCCGTAATGGCATACAAAAGCAGGGCACGCCTCACCAACTCTCTCTTCTCAACGCAATTCATATTTTGCTCCTCTCTCCAGCTCCCGGCCGGTCAGTTTATATACTTCATCGATCAGGTGATTCCTGCAGCCTGCGTTGCCGCTGTTCTCCTCTGCCATTTTCTCATATGCCTTCTCCCCGCACAGGCCCATGGTGATGACTGCAGCAGCCACGGCCTCCAGCTTTCTGTCAGGATTGGCAGCCAGATAGGCTGCGGTGAGGGAGCTTAACATACATCCGCAGCCAGTGATCTTTGCCATGACGGGATGCCCGTTTCTGATTATGTATGTGTTTTTTGTATCTGTCACAATATCCACTGCGCCGCTTATGGCGATCACAGCTCCTGTCCTTCCTGAAAAGTCTCTGGCCAGCGCTATGGTCTTTTCCAGATTCTCCTCTGTCACAGCATCCGCTGCGTCGGCATCCACACCTTTGGAGCTGTTTCTGCCTCCGGAAATGGTCTTGATCTCAGATATATTTCCCCGGATGGCAGTAAATGGAATCTCTCTGAGCAGCTCTTCTGCTGTCTCCCGGCGGTATGTGGATGCGCCGGCTCCCACAGGGTCAAGCACAATGGGGCGGCCAAAACCCGCAGCACTTTTTCCGGCCAGAAGCATGGCTTTTACAGAGCGCGGATGGAGAGTTCCCATATTGATATTTAAGCCGTCGCAGAGACGCCCCATCTCCTCTGCTTCCTCCTCCCCGTCCGACATCGTCGGGGAAGCGCCGCAGGCCAACGTAATATTGGCGCAGTCATTTGCAGTTACATAATTGGTGATGTTCTGAATCAGAGGCGTTCTTTCTCTGACATTTTCCAGTATTTCTCCCAGCATTTCTGTTCTCCTCTCTGCATCCTGACAGGGCCGCCGAACACAAAAAGGGAGACGCCAACACGTCTCCCGGAATCGTCCTTCTCTCCCTACGCTGGCATTACCCATATCAGGTTAAAGGGTCGAAGTTGATTACTTCCTCTCAGCCTGCCGCTACAGGCTCCCCTGATGAATTAACTGACTATAAGAATACCACACCTGCCTGTATCTGTCAAATACTCCCTGTCTATCCTCATTTCTTCTCCAGCCCTCTGCCTGTGAGTTCATAGATGGTATCGCACACCTCCTCCATATATTTCCTGTCATGGGAGATACTGATGACTGCCCCCTCAAAATCAGCCAGCAGTTTTCGGATGACCGGCCCGGAGAGCGGTGAAAAGTTTCTGGTCGGCTCATCCAGAAGGAGCACATTGCTGCCGTCCAGGCTCATTTTCAGAAAGAACAGCTTTGCCTTTTGTCCGCCGGAAAGCTGGGAGATGCAGTGGTCCATCTCATCCGCCGTGTATTTCATACTGCCCAGATAGGTGCGTATCCTGCTGATTTCTTCTTTGTCACCCGTCTTCTCAAGAAATTCCGGCGGAGTCCTGCTGCCGTCCATTTTTTCCTCATAGTTCTGCGGCATATAAGCGGCCCGGATATCGGTACGCCCCTCCATGGTTGCAGCAATTTTTTTAAGAAGTGTTGTCTTTCCCGTACCGTTTGCCCCGGTAATGCAGATTTTTTCCGGTCCTTTTACAGTCAGATGAATCTGTGTTGAGAGCAGCCTGTCTCCAACCGCGAGTCTGTCGAGAGAATACTCCAGCACTGTCTTACCGTTTGGAATGGAGGTGCCCTTTTGAAAACGGATAAAAATGGCATCCTCTGTCTCGGGTATCTCCGTCCTGTCCTCCGCCTCCCTCTGATACCGGCGTTCCATGGCTTTTACCGCATGCATTTTCTTTTTCAAAAGCTTGCCTCCGTGAGGATTCTGCCGGCTGATATTTCTCTGATCACTCTCCACTTTCTGCTGGATCCTGCGGAACCGTTCCTCCTGTTTTTCAGCTTCCTCCCGCTCTTTTCTTGCGATGCGTTCCTGATTGGCGAGCCCTCTTGCCCTGTTTTCCATATACGTTTTGTAGTCCATCTTTGCCACCGTGTACCTGGGCTTTGTCTTTCTGTTGATCTGCTCCAGATGAATGATGACATTGGCTGTGCGCTCGATCAATGTCTCATCATGGGAGATATAGAGGATGGGAATATGACTGCTGTTCATAAACTGTTCCATCCACTCCAAAGTCCTGATATCAATGTCATTGGACGGCTCATCCAGCAGAAGGATATGGGGATTTCCCATGAGGATTCCCGCCATCTGCAGCTTGATTTTCTCTCCGCCGGAGAGCTCTCCCATCTTCTGCTGGGAATAGTAAATATCCGCCGGTATTCCAAGCTCCCTGCTTATCTTTGACAGCTCTTTGGGGGACATATTATAAAAGTCTGATTCTTCCGTGAAAAACTCCCAGATGCTTTTCTCCCGATTCCGCTCTTCCAGCTCCTGGGGCAGATACCCTGCCTTTATGTGGTTTTTGACAATCTCCCCTGTATACTCTGCGTAGGAGTCCACCAGAGCCGGGTCATAGATAAGCTTTAAAAGGGTGGATTTTCCGTTTCCCTCCTCACCGATCATGACTGCCCTGTCCCCCTTGTTCAGTACAAAAGAAAAATCCTCCACCAGGGTTCTCATATCTTTTTTATGTGTAACAGTCAGATTCTTAATCTGCAGCATTATGCATACCTTCTTTCCTGATATAAAAAGAGCCTGCTTCTCCACCGGAAAAACAGACTCTTAAATACGCGCACCCATATCGGGTTCGCTGAAGATATCATCATAGGGATACCATTCTCCAGTCAGTCTACTCTCCGGCAACGAAAACAGACCTGCTGTGCAGGTAATGCTCTGTCTTCCATGCTCCGAATCATAAACTACTGAATCATCCTATCCCTCTTTTCTTTTTCATTCTTTAAGCAGAATACTCTGCAGATTTCATTCTATATTATGCAGTACGCCCTGTCAAGCGTCATTTTCACTGTATACCCTGAAGGAGCGTTTTCCTGCCCGCTTTGCCTCATACAAGGCCTCATCGGCACGCCGGTACATCTCCTCATAGGAAAGCTTACTGCCGGTCTGGTAAGATACACCTGCGGACAGAGTCACATTGTACTGCTCCACGCTCTCGTCCTGCAGCGTGTATGTGACAAGCTGCTGCAGCCGTTTCAGACAGACGCCCTTATCCCTGACATCCTCCAAAAATACCATAAATTCATCTCCGCCGATACGGGCACAGATATCATTTTTCCGGAAAGTGGACTGCAGGGCACAGGCTACCTGCAGAAGAATGTTGTCGCCAAAGGGATGCCCGTAGGTGTCATTAAGCATTTTAAATCCGTCCACATCCAGCATGATCATCATACAGGAGGTGGTCTGTTCCATACTTTTCAGCCGCCGTTTGATAAGCCGCTCCCCTGACCTGCGGTTGTAAATACCGGTCAGACAGTCCTTTTCCGCTCCCTGTCGATAGTAAATCTCCCGCATGGTCTGCTCATGGGTGTCCAGCATTCTGCCGATTTTTCTGTCAAAGCCGCCGTCCTTCCCCTTAAAATGTGCGATCTGGCATCTGGTCCACAGGTTATTGCCTTCCCCGTCCACCATGACCACATCCTGCTCTTCCTTGTCAAAGCTCTGTTCCTCCATGGGATAACTGTGCACAAAGAGCTTCACCTCTCCCTTTTTCTCACAGTTTTCACACATAAAAGGAATGAAATCCTTCTTCCTGGGCGGTCTTCCGAAGCGCTGCTCAAAGCAGCCATAGACATCAATGGTACAGTCTTTGCAGTGTATGTCAAAATCCACATCATTTGCCATCGTGGTGAGTACCCTCTGCAGATGATCCCTGCGGTTCACCAGCTTCCGCAGCCTGATTTTTTCTGTAGCATCCACGAGAAAGACGTAAAAGTAATACTTTCCGTTCTCCTCCTCCACCAGGCGTCCGTAGTCCTCCACCCACAAAACCGTTCCGTCCTGGCAGCAGATTCTGTATTCCACATAATCGTATGTGTCTGACGCGATCTGCGCCATGATCTCGCTCTCCACCCGTTCCAGATCCCCGGGATGCACCATTCCCCGGAAGGAACCGCCTGTAAGCGCCTGGAAAGCCTCCATATCCCTGCACCGGAAAAGTTTTAATACGTTCTCATTGACATAGGTGATCTTCTCGTCGCCATCAGCCTCATAGATAAAAAAGCCCCCCCGGCATACGGGACAGATACTTTTTTGACGGTTCCGGCACTGACGGCGTATCAGGCACAGATGGCATTTCCGGCACTGACGGCGTTTCTGACTCAGACGGCTTTTCCGGCACAAACGGCTTTTCCGGCACAAACGGCTTTTCCGGCTGCCATCCCCGGCATACATCGATCCATTCCCGGCTGCCGGCGTATTTTTCCAACTCGCCCGGCGTCAGCTCTATGGCGCTGCTGGCACTTCCGCAGGCCGGAAATACTGTCTTAAATCTCTTCAGGGAAATATCTAAAAACACCTGTACATCAGCCGGAATCCCGAAGGGGCATACTCCGCCCACTGCATGTCCTGTCCTTGTTTCCACCTCATCGGGAGAAAGCATTTTGGCCTTTGTATGAAAATAATCCTTGAACTTTTTGTTGTCCACCCTGGCGTCCCCTGCCATCACCACAAGGACCGTCCTGCCGTCAACCAAAAAGGACAGGGTTTTGGCAATGCGTTCCGGTTCGCATCCGGCAGCCTTTGCCGCCAGCTCCACGGTAGCTGAGGACTGGGAAAATTCCATGATCCGCTCCTCCATGCCAAAACCTCTGAAATACTCCTTTACTTTTTCAATTGCCATTTCCGCACCTCTTTTTTACAGACCGAGCTTTTCCATCCACTCTTTTTCCTTAAACCCCGTGACAACAAAAGATTCTCCCACCAGCACCGGACGCTTCACCAGCATACCATCCGTGGCAAGCAGGTCAAGCTGCTGCTCCTCGCTCATTTCCGGCAGCTTATCTTTCAGTTTCAGCTCCTTGTATTTCATACCGCTGGTATTAAAAAAACGTTTCAGGGGCAGACCGCTTGCGTGATACCAGGTCTCCAGCTCCTCCCTGGTGGGATTCTCTTCTATAATATGGCGGTCCTCAAACTCTATCCCCTTCTCTATAAGCCATTTCTTTGCCTTCTGGCAGGTGCTGCATTTTGGATACTCTATAAATAACATATGTGTAATGCCTCCTTTTTATGGTTCTAGTTTATCATTATACTTTCACGCTTTCAACTACAAAAAACCTTCTTTGCCTTCTCTCTTTGTATTTTATTCAGTACTTTTTTAATCCAGATTGACAACAGGCTATTGGCTGTGCTATTTATATAGCATAGGTTACATTTTGTATACAATATACAATTTGGGAATATCTGGTAACCTTTTTCTTCGAGGCTGCTGCACATATTTTTGTCAGCTTTGATTCATGATTACAGCAGGAGGTAAATACTTTATGAGAACAGAATGGAAAAGCTTTACAGGCGGTGCCTGGGAAAAAGAGATCAATGTGCGGGACTTTATCCAGCAGAATTATACACCATATAAGGGAGACGGAAAGTTCCTTAAAGAGGCCACAGAGGACACCAAAGACCTGTGGCAGCAGGTTCTTGCCCTTATGAAAGAGGAGCGGGAAAAGGGCGGGGTTCTGGATATGGACACCAAAACCGTCTCCACCATCACTTCCCATGGCCCCGGATACCTGGATAAAGACAAGGAAAAGATCGTGGGCCTGCAGACAGACAAGCCACTGAAACGCTCCATGCAGCCATACGGCGGTATCCGTATGGCAGTCAAAGCCTGCGAGGACAATGGCTACCGTGTGGACCCTGAGGTTGTGGAGTATTTCACCACTCACAGAAAGACGCACAATGCCGGTGTGTTTGATGCCTACACCCCTGAAATGCGTGCCTGCCGTTCCAATCATATTATCACCGGACTACCGGATGCCTACGGCAGAGGGCGTATCATCGGCGACTACAGAAGGGCTGCCCTCTACGGTGTGGACCGCCTGATCGAAGAGAAAGAGGAAGAAAAAGCCACCACACGCAGCATTATGTATTCCGATGTTATCCGTGAGCGCGAAGAACTCTCCGAACAGATCCGCGCGCTGAAAATGTTAAAGGAACTGGCCCGCATTTACGGCTGCGACATTTCCAAACCCGCTGAGAATATTCTGGAGGCCACACAGGCACTTTACTTTGCCTACCTGGCAGCCGTGAAGGAACAGAACGGGGCAGCCATGAGCCTTGGCCGCACTTCCACGTTCCTGGATATCTACGCAGAGAGGGATTTAAGAGAAGGGACCTTCACGGAATCCCAGATTCAGGAGATCATTGACCAGTTTATCATGAAGCTCCGCCTTGTCTGCTTTGCCCGCACCCCTGACTATAACCAGATCTTCGCGGGAGACCCTACCTGGGTGACAGAATCCATCGGCGGCATGGGACTGGACGGCCGTCCTCTGGTGACAAAAATGTCCTTCCGTTACCTTCATACCCTGGACAACCTGGGTGCTGCTCCGGAACCGAACCTGACTGTTTTGTGGTCCTCCGGGCTTCCGGAAAGCTTCAAGGAATACTGCGCCGAAATCTCCATCCGTCACTCTGCCATCCAGTATGAAAATGATGATATCATGCGCCCGGTACACGGGGATGACTACGGCATTGCCTGCTGTGTATCCTCCATGCGCATCGGCAAAGAGATGCAGTTCTTCGGTGCCCGTGCCAACCTGGCAAAATGTCTGCTCTATGCCATCAACGGCGGTGTAGATGAGGTTTCCGGACAGCAGGTAGGCCCAAAATTCCGCCCTGTCACATCTGAATATCTGGATTATGACGAGGTGATGGAAAAATACAGAGACATGATGAAATGGCTGGCAGGTGTCTATGTGAACGCTCTGAACATCATCCATTACATGCATGACAAATACAGCTATGAACGCCTGCAGATGGCGCTCCATGACAAGGAAGTACGCCGCTGGTTCGCCACCGGAATCGCCGGATTTTCCGTTGTGGCGGACTCTCTCTCCGCCATTAAGTATGCCAGAGTAAAGCCGGTCCGCAACGAACAGGGAATCGCTGTTGATTTTGAGATTGAAGGAGATTTCCCCAAATACGGAAACGATGATGACCGGGCAGATGAGATCGCCCAGGAGGTGCTTCATACCTTTATGCAGTATATCAAAGGCAACCATACGTACCGCGGAGGTGTCCCCACCACATCCATCCTGACGATCACCTCCAATGTGTCCTACGGCAAAAACACCGGCTCCACCCCGGACGGCAGAAAAGCCGGAGAAGCCTTCGCCCCGGGTGCCAATCCCATGCACGGACGTGATACCAACGGCGCGGTCGCATCCATGGCCACGGTTGCCAAAATGCCGTTCATGGATGCCCAGGACGGTATCTCCAATACCTTCTCCATCGTACCGGATGCCCTGGGCAAAAACGGAAATGCAGAGAAAAATCTGGTGGCACTTTTGGATGGATATGCGGCAAAAGGCGGGCATCACCTGAACGTAAATGTATTCAACAGGGACACACTTCTGGACGCACAGAAACACCCGGAAAAGTATCCGCAGCTCACCATCCGTGTATCCGGTTATGCTGTAAACTTTATCAAGCTGACCAAAGAACAGCAGGATGAAGTGATCTCCAGAACCTTCCATCAGAATATATAAAGGAAAGGCAGGTGTCCACATGAAAGGATATATCCACTCTCTGGAAAGCTTCGGAACCGTGGACGGCCCGGGAGTCCGCTATGTGGTATTTTTCCAGGGCTGTCCCATGCGCTGTCTGTACTGCCACAATCCTGATACCTGGAACCCCGGGGAGGGCCGGCTCATGGACACAGAGGAGATCATAGCCTCCGTGAACCGGAACCGTGCCTTCTATTCCACGGGCGGTCTTACCGCCACAGGGGGAGAGCCGCTTCTGCAGCTTTCCTTCCTGACAGAGCTGTTTGAAAAGGCAAAGGCACAGGGTATCCACACCTGCCTGGACACCTCCGGTGTTACCTTCCGAGGCGGCAGTTCAAAGTACCTTGGGAAGTTAGACCGGCTCCTAAAGTCCACGGATCTGGTCATGCTGGACATTAAGCATATCCACGATGAAACCCACAAAAACCTGACTGGGCATTCCAACAAAGATATCCTTCAGTTCGCCGGATATCTGGATGCGCACCGGATTCCCCTCTGGGTCCGCCATGTGGCGGTTCCCGGCATTACCTGTGACCGGGAATCCCTCCGTTCCCTTGGAAAATTTCTCGGTACCCTTAAGAATCTGAAGGCCGTGGAGGTTCTTCCTTATCACTCCATGGGGAAAATCAAGTACGAGAATCTGGGACTTAAATATCCTATGGGCGATACAGAAGAGGCAACAAAAGAGGATGCCAAAAAAGCATACGAAATCATTCTGGACGGAATGGAGAGCGTGACCCATACCAGGTTCGTCTCCCATTTCACCTGACACTTTGACCCGCCGGATTTTCCTTCTCCGGCGGGTTTTTTGCCGCTTTCTCTGCCGACACCTCTCGACTTTTTCTGCAGATTGTATTATACTTTGATATAAAGCTGCATATCAGCATAACCTGCTTATGCAGAACAGGGGGATTTTTATTATGAAACTGAGTATGTGGATGATAGCCAACAGGCTCAAACCGCTGAATCCTGAGTTCCAGATCAGCGATGGTTCGCCTGCTGTTTTAAAGAGTGCCCGGCGTGCCTATGCCACCAACTGCGTTTATGTGTTTCCCAGCGGAAACGACGTTATCTGCCAATGGGAAAACGACACCATCAGACTGAAAGATATACAATTTGACGAAGCCTTTGAAATCATTCAGGGCATCTTTGATTTTTATGAGGACTGGGATGCCGCCATCGTCTCAGCCGCGGAACAGGGGGATTACCAGAAGATCCTGGATGAAAGCTGGCACTGTTTCCACAATCCCATGGTCCTGCTGGACGCCAACTGCAATGTTCTTGCATACAGCCAGCAGTATAAAGAGGTTTATGTGGACGAGGAGTGGGCACACCTGATGGAATACGGCTGCAGCTCCATTGACAGCATCCGTTTTATGAGACGTGACTGCACGGACCAGAACTTTTTTAATGTGGGAGCCACCAAATATCATTTTGACAGGAAAGCACTCTCTGACTGCCTCTCATCATTTATCTATTATGACCGTGCCCAGTGCGGACGGATCACCTTGGTGGAACGAAACCGAAAGCTCAATACCGGGGACTGCCAGCTTCTGGACCATATCACACGGCTTCTTGCTGTTTCCATGGGAAAAGCAGGGCCTGCCGCGCCTCCGGATGGTGACCATTACAGTGTGTTCCGAGATCTGATCAAGGGGATTTCCGTCAGTGACAGAGAGCTTGGACGGCAGTTGGAAGTCAATGACTGGTCCACAGAGGATACCTACGGCCTCTGGGTGTTTCACGGGGAAAACGGGGTTCTGGAGGAACAGGTGCTTCTTCTGGCTGCCCACATGATATCCCAGCAGCTGCCCCACTGTGAGATCTTCTGCCTGGATGGCAGCGTGGTGCTTCTCTATAATGAAAAACGGGAGACCTCTGACACTTTAAAACACCGCCTGAGCCGCCTTGTGCGCCATAACCATATGCGAGCCGGCATCAGCCTTCCGTCCTGTTTCCTAAAAGACATTCAATATCACTACAAACAGGCACTTTTTGCCCTGGAGGAAAAGCTGCCGGACAAACATTACTATGATTTTTATCCCAGGGCCATTGACTACATAATCAAAAACAGTGCCCCTGATGTCCTTCTGGCGGCCTGCCATCCGGACATCATCCGGTTTCACCGACTGGATCTGAATCAGCCCACAGAACGGGTGCGCACCATGGCGGCTTATCTGAACAATGAGCGCTCTCTTCTTCACACTTCCGAAGAACTGTTTGTCCACAGGAATACACTGGTGTACCGAATCAAAAAAATAACGGAGGAGCTTAGCTGCAATCTGGAGGAAGGTTATACCCGTGATTATATGAAGCTCTCCATCCGTATCCTGAAACTTTTCGGCTGTATTTAATGCCGCACATCTGCCGGCTGTCATCGCAGGAGTCTGTTCCCTAGACGTGTACAGACTTCTGCAATTTTTTTAGTTTTCTGCACATCTCTGCCATTTTTCTTATGCAGTACGAATAATCACCTGTTTTTCCATAAAATTTCGTATTTCCCAACTGTAGTTTTTATATCTCCTTTTTCTTATAATCTAAGTATAGTAGTTGTTCGGTAATTCTGCAGAACATTCAAACAATATATGCAGAACACTGATTTTGCTGTTATTTCCGGAAAATGCGAAACCAACTGACCGCAGCACAAAAAGAGAGAATGAAAAGAAAAAGGAGGCTTTCGTATGAGCACTACGAAAAATAAGGTTGGTCTGAAAGAGACCATAGCCATACTATCTCTATATTTTGTATCCATGGGATTTACTGTTGTGACGCCTGCTATGGCGAAACTGGCAGCAGCTTTTCCTGACAACAACTTTTCCCTGATATCCACCCTTCCCACCCTCTTCGTGGTATTTGCCACCCTATGGGCAGGTACTGTGGCAGGGAAAAAGGTAAAATACCGCACCCTGGCCCTGACCGGCTGTATTATTTTCACTGTATCCGGCACACTTCCCGCCATCGTGGGCGGTTCCTTTGCCTTTATCCTGGTGACACGCGCACTGGTAGGTATCGGCCTGGGCCTCATGGCTCCTCTTGGAAACGCACTGATCATCGGTCTGTATGAAGGCCAGAAACAGGCAGCTTACCTGGGATACGGCACACTGCTTATGAACGGCGGCGGTATTATTCTCCAGATGCTTGGCGGCGCTCTGGCTGATATCGGCTGGAAGACCACCTTCTTCGGACATCTTCTGGGCGTCATCTCCATCGTATGTCTGATCTTCCTGCCGGAACCCGAAAAAGCTCCTGTACAGCAGGAAACCGGCGGCAAACCGGCAGCAAAAGACAAAATATCACCTTTTGTATACGCCATTGCCATTTTGTTTCTGCTGTTTAATGTATTGAACTACCCTGTTATGCTGAACATGTCCCTGATGTTTGAAATGAAGGGTGCCGGCGGTGCGACCATGGCTGCAACAGCTCTGTCCCTTTACACAGTTGCCGGATGTGTGGCAGGTTTCCTGTTCGGTACGATCTTCAAGATAATGAAACGTTTCTGTCTTCCCATTGCCTTCTTCCTCTGGGCAATCGGCGCTTACTGCATTTACATAGGCAAAACCATGGTGGTCATGTCAGCAGGTACTATTTTGATCGGATTCGCATTCTCCGTGATCATGCCTGCAGCCTTCACACTGGTTGGTATGCGTACCCCGCCTTCCACAGTGGCGATCGGAACTTCCATTGTCATGGCACTTATGAACCTGGGCGGCTTCCTCAGCAGCTTCTGGCTGTCTCTGCTGAAAGCGATCTGCGGTGAAAATATTTACTCTCCGCTGCTGGTGGAAACTGTAATCATTGCGGTACTGGGCGTTGTATTTTTGATCTACAACCCTTTCCCAAAACAGGCTGAGCAGTAAAAGCACCCCTTTACAGGAGGAAACTATATGCTGACGAAAAGAGAAAATTTCCTGGAAACCATTCGGGGCGGCAGACCTGACCGTTTTGTCAACCAATATGAAGCTTTCCGGATACTTTACAATCCCGTTATGATGCACAGCCCAATGCCCGGCCCCGGGGATCTATATGTGGTGAATGACTGGGGAATCGTAAATTCATGGCCGGCCGGAACACCGGGACCTTTCCCGGTACACAAGCCGGAAACCATTGTCATCAAGGATATTACCCACTGGAGAGATTATGTCCATGCCCCCGCCACCAAATATTCGGAGGCGGAGTGGGAGCCGTTTATCAAACAGGCGGAAGAGGTGGACCGGAAAGAATATTTTGCTACCCCCTTCGTGGCGCCGGGGCTTTTTGAACAGTGCCACCACCTGGGTGAGATTCAGAACACCCTCATCAACTTCTATGAGGAGCCTGAATACATGCACGAGCTGATCGACTATCTGACGGAATACGAACTGTCCCTTGCGGAGGAAATCTGTACGCATTTAAAACCGGATGCCCTGTTCCACCACGACGACTGGGGAAGCCAGACTTCCACCTTCATCTCACCGGAAATGTTTGAGGAATTCTACCTTCCGTCCTATAAGAAGATTTACGGGCTGTACAAATCCATGGGTGTGGAAGTGATCATACATCACTCCGATTCCTATGCGGCAACCCTGGTCCCCTACATGGTTGAGATGGGTATTGATGTATGGCAGGGAGTCATGTGCTCCAATAATATCCCGGATCTGATCGCAAAATACGGCGGGAAACTTTCTTTCATGGGCGGCATAGACAGTGCAAAAGTGGATTATGAAGGCTGGACAAGAGAAGTGATCGCAAAAGAAGTACGGCGTGCCTGCGAAGAAAACGGCAGATTGTATTTCATCCCCAACACTTCTCAGGGACTTCCCATGAGTACCTTCCCCGGTGTCTATGAGACAGTGACCGAGGAAATAGATAAATACAGCAAAGTGGTTTTTGGTTAATACCCTTTAAAAGGGCGCCCTGCAGTTCCCGCTGCAAAGGCGCCCTTCCTTTTATTCCTGTTTTTCAATATAATCTTTTAAAAATTCATAGATCTGATTCTCCGTTGGCGGACATCCCTTCAGGGAGTGCCGGAAGCATCTGGTACAATTGCCGATTCCAAGCTCCCCGGATTTTTTCTGAAATCCCTGTCCGATGCAGATCTTTGTCTTCAGCTCTTTGAAAAGCCCTTCCTCCTTCAGTTGGTCCAGAGCAGGGATCAGATATCCATAACAGGCACTGCAGGATTCCACCTCCTCCACAGCGTCCTGAAGCTCCACGATTTTTCTCTTGACAGGCACATGAACGGAATGCTCCTGTTCATTGCAGGCGCGAAGCACGGCTTTTGAAAAATCAGCGCTTCCCACTCCCAGCTTCTCCGCTATTTTTATATATGGCACCTCCTCTGTTTCATAATTCAGAAGATGGCATACATAGGTGTCACAGAGCACCGGGTCGGCTGCCGCTAAAATCCTGTCCATCACCACCGGATTGCCCCCGTCCTCAAAGTCCAGGTCCCCGCAGATGTTGTCCACCACAATGAAATCCTGGCGCAATACTGTGTTCAGATGAGCAATCGGCTTGTGCAGCCCCATGGCGTGAAAATGTCTCTTCTCTTTATTGGGTATCAGCCCCTTCATGTTTTTCAGGGCACAGGTGACCTTTGTCTGGCAGTGTCCCTTCAGCACAGGCACATTGATCAGAAAATCAAGGGCCAGGGCACTGTCACAGATCTGCAGCTTCATTCCCGCACAGTCACAGGATGTGGTGCTGTCCTTCTGGGTATCCACAAGTTCTACCCCATATTGCTTTGCCAGACTGTCATATCCGCACACCTGAAAAGCCTCCGCAGTCCGGTCTCCCACCCAGGAGCCCTCCAGGATCACCATGTTTTCATAGTTTCTCTCCTGCAGATATTCCAGGATCCCGGCAATGATCTCCGGGTGTGTAGTAGCCCCGTAGGAAGCCTCTGTGGGGGATACCAGATTGGGCTTAATACCGATGCGGCATCTTCTGTCAGGTATCCGTGTGTCCAGTTCTGCCTCTCTTAAAAGGCGCTTTGTCATCTCTTTGTAGTCTTTTCCGTGTATCATCAGAATTTCGTTTTTTTCCATTTCTCTGCCGGCTCCTTTATCGCCTCTTTTCTCTGGAAAACAGGCATTTTTTTCATTTTACTGTCACCAAAATAGTATCATAATTCCCCTGTATATGCTATACTTGTTTTATGGATTTTCCGCTGTCAAAAGCCTGCGGCAGCGGTACGTAAATACAAAAAGAGAAAAGGATTTATTACTATGTACGAAGAATTGTATGAACCCATTCCCCAGACAAAACCCTATCTGAAACGTCTGGGACTTACCGCTGTGCCGGCGGCTGACAAGGAGAATCTGGACCGGCTCATCTACGCCCACCAGCTCCATGTCCCCTTCGAGGATCTGGATGTGTGTGAATTCAAGAGAACCGCATCCCTGTCCATCTCCTCTCTGTATGAAAAGATCGTGTTGAAAAAACGGGGCGGATACTGTTATGAACTGAATGCACTTTTTGCCTCCCTGCTCACTGCCTGTGGGTATGAAGTCACACCCTGTATGGCCAGGATCATCCGGGACTGCGATGACGAGTTCATCCCCCCGATTTCCCACCGGATCAACCTTGTGCGGATAGACGGACAGCAACATTTCTGTGACGTGGGATACGGCGGTCCCATGCCCGCTGCCTCCATGCCCCTTGTGGACGGCTTAGAGGAATGCATCAAGGGCCAGACCTTCCGTCTTGACCAGACAGATGCTTTCTGGTGGAAGCTTTCCTACTGCTCCAAAGATACGTTTTCCACTGTCATGAGCTTTTCCCCTGTTCCCTGTGAACCGGTGGATTTTGTGGCTTTGAACGCCTTTGCCTCCACCCACGAACATTCTGTCTTTCCGCGTCTGCGCATGGTGAATCTGCGGACGCCGGGAGGAAGTGTGTCCCTGATGGGAGACATTTTCACCTGTTCGGAAAACGGTGAAAAGACCGTCCGGCAGATAACGGAGGAGGAATTCCTCCCTGTGCTGGAACAGTATTTTCATCTGCATATCTCCTGATCTTCGGTACAAATCACCCCGTCTGCCGGCTGAGCAGACGGGGCATTCTTTATCATTGCCCAGCGGTGTTCCTCCAGAAAAAAGATGAGTTTTATCTCTGTCTCATATCCCTCTTCTTCTATTTTACAGACATATTCCAGTGTGGGAATGCCATTGTAGTGTTTTTCCTCCCTGCAAAGGACCCGGATGCTGCGGACCGTGTGGATCTGTCCTTCCTCATCCTGGTATTTTAAAAGCTGCAGGCTGGTATCCCCTTTGCTGGTAAACCAGCAGCCCACGGCAATGCTCTTTTGTTCTCCCCGGATACTGCCTGCATCCGCTTTCTCCATATGGATATCTGTGCCGAATGCCATAATTCTCTCTCCTCTCAGTGTTCACAGCGGTAACGTTTCTCCCTGGACATCCCGCCGCTCATATGGTCAATGGGGGATTCCAGGAACACAGCCCGCTTTACCGCATCCATACCATACCGCCTCCGTATGGTGTCCACGGCCCGGTCCAGCCGCTCCAGTTTCCCGTAATCCCTTGTGTCAAAAAGTTCCATCTGCCGCATGGCATTTTCATCCTGTATCCTGCCTGTGTGTATGCCCAGATGCCGGATGGGAAGCCCGTCCCAGAGTTCCAGAAAGAGACTGCAGGCATGGCGGTGCAGCTCCTCTGTAATGTTCGTGGGAGCCGGAAGCCGGCACTGATGAGAGGCAGTCTGAAAAAGATAATCCTTGATACTCACAGACAGCACTTCTGCCTTCTTTCCGTCCTTTCTAAGCCTGGCTCCCACCGTTTCCGCCAGAGCCAGAAGCACCAGGGATGCCTGAGACGCAGATGTCACATCCACCGGAATGGTGGTGGAATTTCCATATCCCTTGTTGGGCGGCGGCACAGCCTCCACCAGGGAAAAGTCTCTTCCGTTGGCAAAATTCCAGATAAGCTCCCCCTGCTTCTTCATGTGCCGTTTCAGTATCTCCACATCAGTCCGCGCCAGATCCCCTATGGTATAGATACCCAGATTACAGAGCTTTTTTGCCGAAGCCCTCCCCACAAAAAACAGCTCACTTACAGGAAGGGGCCACAGCTTCAGCGGAATCTCCTGCGCAAAAAGGGTGTGCGTCCTGTCAGGCTTCCTGAAATCAGAAGCCATCTTTGCCAGCAGCTTGTTCTCAGAGATACCGATATTGACGGTAAATCCCAGCTCTTCCCGGATTCTTTCACGGATACGGTCAGCCGCCTGTTCCGGGGATCCGAAAAGTTTTTGCGTGCCGCTCATATCCACGTATGCCTCGTCAATAGAATACTGCTCCACATCCGGGGAATATTCCCTCAAAAGAGTCAGCAGGGCATGGGAACTCCTGTCATAGAGGCTGTAATCGGGAGGTACAATGGTAAGGGGGCCGTACTTCTGCCTGGCCTCCCAGATCGAGTCACCGGTACGGATTCCGTATGCTTTTGCCGGCATGGATTTCGCCAGAATGATTCCATGCCTCTGGTTTACATCCCCTCCCACCGCGGAAGGAATATCCCGCAGATCCAGAACTTCTCCCCTGTATTTCCTTCTGTATACCGCCTCCCAGGACAGATAGGCGCTGTTGACATCCACATGAAAAATGACCTTCTCCATTTTCATCACCTCATTACATTCTATTCATGTAAGAATTATATCAGAACATATGTTCTGTTTTAAATAGGTGATTCATGGAAAAAGGACCCGCTACTGCAGGTCCAGTGTCTGTTGCTCATATTCTGTACTATTATAAAGCATGACCGGTGTCTGCCCAAGCAGGTCTTCCGCCTTCTGTCTGCTGAAGATCCAGTCCTTAACCTGCCGTTCCTCCAGGATCAGGGGCATCCTGTCATGAATCCGGCGCATGGAGTCATTGGCCTGCGTGGTCAGGATCACAAACCGTTCTTCCTCTCCATACCGGTTATAAATGCCGGCAAAAAATAAAATTCTGCCGTCAGGTCTTGTAAATGTGTACTTTTCTTTCTTTTTATCCCACTCATAGAAATTTTTGGCCGGAATCACGCATCTCCGAAGAAGAAGGCTGTCACGAAATGTTCTCTTTTCCAGTGCTGTCTCCTGCCTTGCGTTAAAGATCACCCGGCTTTTTTCAAATCCGGGAAATCCCCACATAAGCTCCTCCCCGCACAGCTCTCCCTCTCTTCCCGTGACCACAGGTGCACTCTGGGAGGGAAATACATCCCGGCTCTTTTCTTCCAGCAGTTTTTTATCAATCTGGCGTACCAATTTTTCTATTTCCCTGATGGTATCATCATCAATATAATATCTGCCGCACATAAGCCCTCCTTTTTTCTTTCCTATCTGTAAGGATGCGCATCTGTATTTCTCTTTATTCTCCGTGTGAAAAGGAGATGCGAAAAATCGCATCTCCCCTGTTCTCACGCCTCTGTAAAGGTATACCTCTCTTTTACGCCGTTGGTCACAACTTCGTACACAACGGAACCGTCCTCACGCTCTGTCTTCTCACAGGTGGAAACTTTGCTGGTCAAACCCTTCATGTAAGTGTCCAGATCATCGGTATCCACTTCTTTGATCTGGGAATCCGGATGTCCGTCACACAGATTATAAATCTCATGAATCAGTTCATAATGTTTCATACACAATTACCTCCTTGTATTCATGGTTTCTATACATAACTGCTCTTATACACGGTCAGCGCAGTCAATGCGCAGATCTGACGGGACAGTTACTTTATATTTCTATTATAAACGAATTTCCTGATTTTTACAAAGCTTCTTTTTGATTTTTCAGTTTTTTCTTCTATTCTTCGGAATGTTCTCTCTTCCACTGCAGAACAGACTCCAAACGCGCTCTGACAATTTTTTCCTCCCCCTGTTCTGTGGGGTGGTAATAGCGTCTGTCCTTTAGAGAATCCGGCATACACTGCATGGTGCTCAGTTTCTCCTGTGTATCATGGGCATAGACATATCCCTGTCCGTAGTCCAGCTCCTTCATAAGCTTTGTGGGCGCGTTGCGCAGCTGGAGGGGAACCGGTTCTGCTCTTTTATTCTTCACATCCTCCTTGCAGTGCTCGCAGGCAGCATACAGGGCATTGGATTTCGGCGCCATGGCAAGATATGTAACTGCATGTGTCAGATGCACATCGCACTCCGGCATTCCCAGAAAATGACAGGCCTGGTATGCTGCCACTGCCACCTGCAGGGCATTGCTGTCCGCCATCCCCACATCCTCACTGGCAAAGCGTATCAGCCTCCTGGCAATATAGAGAGGATTTTCCCCGCCCTCCAGCATCCGGCACATCCAGTAAATAGCCGCGTCCGGGTCACTGTTCCGCATGGATTTATGCAGGGCGGATGTCAGGTTATAATGCTCCTCCCCGGTCTTGTCATACAGCAGGGATTTCCTGCTGATGCACTGCTCCATCCCTTCTCGGGTCACGGTAATGCCCTCTGCCGTGATTTCTCCGTTTAAGACCGCCATCTCCAAGGTGTTGAGGGCAGTTCTGGCATCTCCGTTTGCAAAAGCAGCTATGGCCGTAAGCTGTTCCTCTGTGATACGGACATTCTGCCCGCCAAACCCTGCCGGGTTTACCAGGGCATGTTCCAAAAGCTTCACCAGATCCTTTTCCTCCAGTGCCTTCAGCACAAATACCTTACACCGTGACAAAAGAGCCGCGTTGATCTCAAAGGAAGGATTCTCCGTGGTGGCCCCGATGAGCGTAATACTGCCCTTCTCCACATACGGGAGAAAAGCATCCTGCTGGGCTTTGTTAAAGCGGTGGATCTCGTCCACAAAAAGAACCGTGCGGATTCCCATTCTCCGGCTGGTCTCCGCATGGCTCATCACATCTTTGATCTCTTTGATGCCGCTGGTCACCGCGCTGAAATTAATAAAATCAGCTTTTGTCCTTCCCGCAATGACACTGGCCAGCGTGGTTTTCCCCACTCCGGGCGGCCCCCAGAAGATCATGGAAGAGATCTGGTCCCGCTCTATGAGCTGACGCAGCATCTTCCCTCTTCCGAGCAGATGCTCCTGCCCCACAAAATCCTCCAGACGCTCCGGCCTCAGGCGGCTTGCAAGGGGAGCCGTCTGCCCTCTGTCGTCAAATAATGTCATCTGTTCCATATCACCTGTACCTCCGTAAACGAACCGTCTTAACTCATCATTACTATCTTACCAAACATTCGTTCGCACAGCAATATGATAATGACAAAAATGGTATTTGCCCCTGCCGTCATTCCACCCGGAAGCCAGATCTGGGCGTGCAGTCTCTGCCTTTACGTTCCCCGTATCACGAAGACAGAGCAGAAGGTCATGGTGTATGATAAAGTGTACCCGGCACATAGAGGCTCTTTTTAGGGATTCTTCTCTGCGTTTTCCTGTCTACGGCAATCAGACCGAAGGTGACGGAATATCCCAGCTGCCATTCATAGTTATCCAGCAGAGACCAGTAGATATATCCCTTTACGGGGATCCCATCCTTCATACATGCTTTTACGCTGTCTGCGGCCTCCCGAATAAATGCGCACCGTCTTTCATCATCTGCTGTAGCAATACCGTTTTCCGTAACAAGCAGATCGCCATGGTATGACTCTGCAATCTTTCTGAGTACGCCGCTCAGCGCCGCCGGATAGTCCTCATACCCCATCTGTGTCACTGGAGTATCTGCGTTTTCCCAGACAGCCCCCTGAGCGCCAAAGACTTTTCTGCTATAGCATTGTACTCCAAGAAAATCATCTTCCTCAATCCAGGGAAGATAGTGCAAAAATTCCTTATCCCATTCGGATGCGGCAAACTGTTCTCCACCGGGCAGGCATTGGATATCATGTACCGTAAGGGTTATTCCTGTCTCTAATTCAGGACGAACTTCTTTAATTGCGTCACGAGCTGCTGCATGAGCTTCCATAACAATCCGGTCACCTTCCGGAGTACAGGGCGAAACAAAAGGATGGGCTTTTTCGCCTTCTTTCAGCCCAAATGCTTCTGCCATCTCTTTTTGCCGCAGATATTCATCATCATCCGCAAAATGAATCCCAGCCTGTATGTCAGAATCCTTTGCCGCAGATCCTTTCCCAAGGGCAGCCATGATCTCGGCAATCTGCATACGCATATTTGCTTCGTTTATGGTGCAGACAATGCTCATCAAATCTCCCAGTTCCTCTGTGATCCGCCGACAGAAAGCCGCGAATTTGTCAATCACTTGGGGATTTTCCCATCCTCCCTGGGTAATGATCCATTTTGGTGTCGTAAAATGCAGGAGGGTTACAATGGGAAGTATGCTATTTTCATGACAGCATTTCAGCACTTCTCTGTAATGCTCCACCTCTGCTTCTACCCATGCATCCGGTTCAGGCTGAATCCTTGACCATTCGATAGAAAAACGGTAACAGTTCATTCCCGCAGATGCAAGGAGCCGGATGTCCTCCCGGAAACAGTGGTAATGATCTACTGCATTGAGAGATGGTTCGTCATACAAAGAGTGGGGAAGGTTTTCCTCCACCCAAGTATCATTATAAATATTATTTCCTTCCACCTGGTGTGCTGCAGTCGCAGCACCCACAAGAAATTTGTTTACGTTCATTTTTTTGATTCCTTTCCACGCTTTTCACATCTTCATATAGGGTTCCGGGACCGCCATCCTAATCTCCGTGTCTGAAAATACCATGACCGGATCCCCCGGCTTCTCTGCGGCATTCCATGAAACAAGCCCTTCTCTGTTTGGATTTCCTGTTTTTACAAAATTTTCAAAATAATCCATCATTTTTTCTGACAGATAATAATCCCACTCCTGGAAAAGCCGCCATGATTTTTTTAGATTGCCTATGGTATACCATAACTCGCTGGAATGCCATGCGCCCTTGTCATCACCTGGCAGATTCCTTGCAAACAAAAAGCAATAGGAGGGTTTCTTTTTCTGCTGATACTGGAGCACTGCCCATTCTTCTGCCATTGCCTTTAGAACCTCCGGCAGCATATCATTTTTGGTAGTTCCCATCAGATAAGGGATATCTGCCTGAATCTGCCGCTCAATCACATCCTCACCCGTATACAAAATCATGGCGTGATCCTGTACGGGCATAACATAGTTTATATTCTGCATATCCTCCGCCAGCAGTTCATCAACTACTGAAAACACCTGTCCGGCTTCTGCACGTTCCCATTCTTCCGGGCCGCGGCCCAGCTTTGCAAATGCCTTTTCCCAGAAAGAATAGGCTTCTTCAGCCGGAACAAAACGGGCAAATTCTCTGCCTACCCCTCCGCCGCTGGTCATAATGGCTCTGGCGATATAAGGCGAAGCAAGTTTTGACTGGCATAACTGCTGTATACTCATAGCTCCGGCAGACTGTCCCATCAGAGTAACTGCCCCAGGATCCCCGCCAAAAGCTTCAATGTTTCTGCTGATCCATTTCAGCGCGGTAAGCTGGTCATATAATCCATAATTTCCTGTGTGCCCGTCCCGCTCTGCCAGCTTTGAATGACAGCAGAAACCGAATGCACCGAGACGGTAATTGCATGTCACAAAAAGAATTCCTCTTTTTGCATACTCAGCTCCGTCATAAGGAGCTTCGTTTCCACATCCATTCTGAAATGCCCCACCGTGTATATACAGGATAACAGGCACTTTCCGGGCATTTGGGGGAATCCACAGATTTAGATAAAGGCAGTCTTCACTATAAGTAAAGCAGTCATTTCTGCGAAACTCTCTGTAGTAGAAGGATTCTTCTGTCTCCGGACAGAAGGTGCGCTTCTGCACACAAGCGTCTCCAAATTTGGATGCGTCATAGACTCCGTCCCAGGCTTTGATCTCCTCTGGATATCTCCATCGTTCAGCTTTCGCATACCGGATACCGAGGAATGCCTTTGTGCCATCCTCGTGTACAAGGCCTCTTATCTTTCCACAAGGAATATCCAATACTATATTCTCCATATCTGATCCGTTTCCTTTCTTAAATATCTTTATTTAAAACTGCATACATTTCCTCAGTCTTTGCTTTGTTCAGATTATAGATCAGTCCCACGCTTATAATTTCTATGATACATGCAGCCACCGGGGTAAGTGTTGCAAGCGTGCGGATTCCGTCCCCAACTCCCGCTGCCTGAGCGGAAACTCCTGAGACAAATCCTACCGCAGCCAGAAACGCCGTAATACCGCTTGCCCCAATGGAATCCCCCACCTTTTTGCTGAAGGTATAGATGGCATACACAGTACCATCACATTTCATGCCAGTCTTAAAGACCTGCCAGTCGATAGCCTCTGTCACCATGGCCCATGTCAGCATCATATAAACAGTCTGACCAGCATTGCCAAGTGTGCTCAGCACAAGATAGACGTAAGGATTGGCAATCGGAAATAAGAAAAGCAGGAACGAAACAACCGCATTGTAAATACATCCAATGACAATAAGCTTCCTCTTCCCAATAATCTCTGCAATCTTTGGCACCAGAGCAAAACAAAGAAGCATAATCGGGATATTGATAATTGAACTTACGGACATTACCTTTGGCGCATTATAATATTCTTTAAATACATAAGTAGATAATGTGATAGTCGCATTTGAGGCAAGAGCCGCTCCGAGAGATGCTATCATAAGACCAATCAGTGGTCTGTTATGAGCCGCTCCTTTGATAACATCCAAAAATTTGTACTCAGTTTTATCTGTATTTTGAGGTTCATTTACATTTTCTTGTATGCTTTTTTCAACCTGACTGTAGCGTTCAGTGGTACATTTTAACATAATGAGATAAAAACATATACTCAGTACGGCCGCGGCAACCGCCAGGATAAAAAAGCCTCCTGGGTTTACACTTTGGTCTTCCTTCCAGATAAACATGGGAACAAGCGGCATGAAGAAAAGTCCCATTGCTGTTCCGCCAATACTTCTTGCCCGTGAAAGTTTTGTGCGTTCTACCGGATCGTGGGTAATGACAGAAGCCATTGCACCGTAAGGCATAGAGGTGCCTGTGTAACTCATTCCGTAGATAATGTACCACACAGCAATCCATGCATGTTTCATCAGAGATGAAAAAGTAGATATATCTGCAAAGATCATTAAACAGGATACGGCCAGCGGGAGCATTGCTATCTTGATATATGGTTTAAACTTGTCTCCGGTTCTGCCGATCCTGAACCGGTCAGGAAAAGATCCTATAATCGGATCATTCACAGCATCCCATATTTTTGCGAATAGGAATAATCCTGCCATCCACCCCGGCGAAATTCCCAATACATATGTACAAAATGTCAGAATATATGCTGAGATATAAAGGTTGATCATGCTTCCGCCAAGATCACCAAACAGATAACCCACCTGATCTTTTATACCGAATTTTTTCATTTCGTTTCTCATAATTTTCTCCTAATCTATCGAGTTTGTTCTTTTTTTTATCTGAATCAGTCTATTGTTAAGTGTTTTGAGTTCATCCGCTTCCACCAGAGTCTTAGCATGGACACACATCTGTTCAAGTGTAAAACTGCCGATTGTGCCGCGCATATAAGTTCCGACCTGTCGGTATTCCTTATCGATCACTGACATAACCTGCCCGCATTTCATCAGATCATTGATCGTATCCAGGATGGAATATGCATCCTGCGGAAACAGTTTTTCTTTCTCGAGCTCATCTTCATACCAGTTTTTTACATTTAGGCCGGGATATGGATCTACAAACACATATTCTGGTGTGTCTTCATCTGTGCGCAGGAATACTGCCCGGTCTGTGATATTCCCTGCTGAGGCGGTCACTCTATTTTCACCGTCTTTCAGCTCTACGGATTGGAAAAGAAAAATGCCGCTGCCTGAACTGACGCTGTATTCTTTCCCGTTCACGCTGAGTTTAACTTCCTTTAAGTTTGAATATACTTTGATATCAATAACATACTGTTTCCTTTTGCGAAATCTTTTCCCCGTAATATGTACGAAGGGCTCTTCTGACCACTGCGCTTTGTAATAATAGAAGGCGTCCTTTCTTATCTGCCTGTCATAAGTGACCAGACCTTTATTATTTCTGTATTTAATTCCGCCCTCATCACGCACAGGGCTGGTGAAATCAAACATATTCCATACAAAACTGCCCCAGATATACTGTTTATCTCTGATAATAGGATACACTGTTTCGTGGTACAGCATCTGATATTCTTCAGAATAGTCTTTTCTGACGGGATTGCTGCTGTGGAAACTGAGATTACAGTCGACTCCGTATTCTGACAATCCAAGTGGAACATCTGGATTTACCCGGTGAAATTCTTCTGCAGATATATCGTAATCTTCCAACTCTCCATAATACCATCCGTAATATAGATTATACCCCACGGCATCTGTGATACGGTTCAGTCTGCTGTCGCTTTTGACGGTATTCAGATTCGCGCATACGGTAATCCTTCCATCGTCCAGTCTCTTTGCAGCCTGGTTCAGCCTTTCAACTTCGGGATACATCTCCTCGTCTTCACCAAAGATTGCGATTTCATTTTGGATCCCCCAGAAGCAGATAGATGGATGATGTATATTCTGTAAGATCAACTCCCGAAGCTGCTGATCTGCGTTTTCCAGCAGTTCTTTGTCCATGCTCATTTTCAGCATGGGAATCTCAGCCCACACAATAAGGCCGTTTCTGTCGCACAGGTCATAAACTTCCTGTGGGTGCTGGTAATGGGAAAGCCTTAGGGCATTTGCTCCAATTTCCATAATCAGGCGGAAATCTGTGTCCCAATTTTCTTTGGAAGCGGCGGAGAATACTTCTGCTGTATCCTGGTGTTTTGCAACTCCGTTCAGCTTCATATGTTTTCCATTCAAATAAAATCCTGTCTGCGCATCCAGTTCCATTGCCCGGAATCCGGTATGGAGAGTCACCTCATCCCTTATCTCACCCCCAACGACAAGCTGAGCGGATACCTTGTACAGATAGGGATCTTCCTTCCCATTCCAAAGGTGTGGCGAAGGAATGGGAATTATTGTCTCCGTCTCTCCACAGACTGTTTTTTCGGCCATTCTCATACCGCCCATATCAAAAACCTGATACCGGACTACAGGCTTTTTGCTCCCACAACCGCAGATATGCGGCTGTAATCTCAGAACTCCGGCAGTATCCTTTAACTCTGTTCTGAGAATGATACCCTTTGTACCATAATACATAATATCAAAGTGCTCGTGTTCTGTTATGATCATCTTTACGGAACGGCAGATTCCTCCAAAAACTGCAAAATCGCCGGAAATCGGATTCACAGTATCTCCTTTTTCATTGTTGACGAGTACGGTCAGGATATTATCCGCATCCGGATTCAAATACATTCCGATTTCTACTGCAAAACTGCTGTACCCACCTTTGTGGCTGCCTGTCAAATGGCCATTGACCAGAACCCGGCATATCTTTTCCACCCCTTCAAAAAGTAAAAACACATGTCTGTCTTTTTCCGGTCTCATACGGAATATCTTCTGGTATACGGCGTCACCTTGATAATATTCGCCGTCCCTATACCACGTGTGGGGCAGTGAGATATCTTCAGCTCCCTGAAGTACAGCACCGCAGTCTGCCTCATCCCAGTCCATCTTCCGAAACTTCCAGTTTTCGTTCCATAGTTTGACTTCACGCATAAGCATTTCTCCTTTTCTTTCCTTTAGAAAGATTCTAGCATTTGGAAATTCTACATAAAACAGGGATGGTTCTTCAGTTTTTTTAATATAGTTTTAATAAGTATCCGCATATTAATATTTTTATATTTTTTATTTACATTTTTATAATATCATCTTATAATAAAAAAAAACAAGGGGGATCAGAGTTTGAAAAGAGATATATATACTTATCGGCAGGTCATCCGATTTCTTGGTGTGAATTGCTCTGATTTTGGCAATAACAACAAAAATCTTTCTCAAATTGACTGTGAATTCAGAAAAAGGTTTATTTCTGCCAAAGCGTATGTTAAATTTCAAGAAGTGTTCCGTAAGCACGTCTCCTCCACGCATCTTCTGAAAATCAAGGATTCATTTGAAATGTATTACTACTTTTATAAAACAGATTATCCATATGATGACGGTACACTTTTCTTTTGTATCGGCCCTGTACTCGATAACAGGATCTCGGAAAAACATATCCTGGATATTATTGAGGAAAACAGCCTTTCCAGATTGCTTACGCCTGAGCTTATAAAATTTTATGACCAGCTTCCCGTGAAACAGGACATCCATATTTTTGAACAGACAATTATGGCTGTATATTCCGGTATTTTTGGCAGAGAACTCATACTTTCAGAACTTTCCGGCAATGCCCTTTCTTACGAAAAGCAAGATTTTACAGAGCCGTCACTTCTCTCTTCCAAGGTGGCCGATACGGTTGAAAGCTTCTATCGCCTGGAGAACCTGATGATGGATGCCATCTCTTCCGGCAATGCACAGGAAGCCCTGTCTGCATATTCCCAGCAAAACAATCTGACATTTGCCCCTCGTCCGGGCGACCCTGTGGAAAACCTGCGCAGACGTTACATCATCCTAAACGTACTGTGCCGCAAAGCGATTGAAAAGGGTGGCGTTCATCCTGTATATATAGACTCCATCTCTTCCAATTTCGCTATCCGTGTGGCGTCGGCTTCCCCGGCAGAGCTGGAAGCAATACCTGAACAGATGATCCGGGGATACTGCGAAGCTGTCCGGAAATTTTCTTTTAAAAATTACCCTGCGCTGATTCAGAACTGCCTTTTATATTTGGAACAGCACTACGCAGACAATCCCTCTCTCTCCTATGTGGCTGAAAAACATTTTGTATCCAGACAATACCTGAGTTCCCTTTTTAAAAGAACGACCGGAAAAGGCTTCACAAGATGCCTTCATGAATGCCAGCTCAGACACGCCGCGGAACTCTTGAAAAACACGTCTCTTCCGGTTGCACATATCGCAGAGTGCTGCGGACAAAAAGACGTATCGTATTTCACAAAATTGTTTCGGGAATATTATGGGGTTTCTCCCAGAGAATATAGAAAGTAAAAAAAACATAAAAATACTCCTTTTTGATAAGAATTATAATATCTTAATCCTTACCAAAAAGGAGTCACTTTTGAACCGTTACCTCATCATTTTTCCAAGTATTTCTGCATATCCCGTTTTGACCTTTGGATATGCCGTTTCATAAGCAGGCCAGCCAGCTCAGCATCCTTTTTCCGTATTGCATTCAATACCCATTCATGTTCTTCTACACCGCTCTTGGCTCCGATTGTCTTGTTTGCCGTATAGTGATACTTCGTATTTTCTTCATTTAGAATCTCCATCACACGAATCAGAATCGAATTCCCCGTTCCTTTGGCAATCTCCATATGAAAATCCCGGTCTGCTTCATAAAACACTGCATTATTCTGATCTAACTGATGCTCCCGCATAGTTTCCAGCAATTCCGTCAGTTTCTCCAGCTGCTTCTCATCGCAATGCTCTATAAACATGCTCACACAGGCAGGTTCCACAATCTCCCGGAATTCCAGGATAGTAATAATATCATGCTGATTCAGCATCATCTCTGGTTTTAACTGATTGAGCAAAGAACCTGCATCGTATTCTTCCACATAGGTTCCGTCACCCTGACGTTTTTTCAGGATTCCCATGGCAACCAGCTTTTCAACCGCTTCCCGAACAGTGGCTTTCCCAAAACCCGTCTCCTGCTGAAGCTGTGTCTCTGTGGAAATCTTCATTCCCTGAGTCCAGATTCCAGCCTGAATCCTGCTTTGAATATATTCTACTACCTGGTCGCTGGCACTTTTCTTCATAAGGTCACACTCCTGTTTTTTATCTGGTTTTAATTATAACCTTGCGCACTCTTAATCGTCAATCATCTATTTTTTCTTCCGTGAGTCGAAAAAAGCTTTGAGTCTTCCAAGTGTTGAAGGCGAGGACATGACTACTGCTGATGTGGCGGCTTCCTCATAAGCACTCTGGTTTACTTCACGCAGATTATGAGAATTGACTATCTCTTTCGTCAGCTGTAAAACTTTCCTGTCATTTTTCAAAATACCTTCAAGAATAGAATTCAGCCCTTCTTCCAGCTCGTCTGCCGGATATACATGATTGACCAGCCCCCACTCATATGCCTGTTTTGCACTAATCTGTTCACCTGTGAAAAACATCTCTTTCGCCCGGTTCGGCCCAATCAATTTTGGAAGCCGGTAGCTGCCTCCCCATCCCGGCATCACACCGAGACTTGCCTCCGGCTGTGCGAATCTGGCTTCTTCTGATGCGATGATCATGTCACAGGACATTGCCAGTTCCAGACCTCCGCCCAGAGCGTATCTCTCTACCTTGGCGATGACCGGGACCGGAAGGGACTGCAGGCGGTTAAAAATCCGATGTCCGTTCTTTACCCAGTCCTGAATGTTTTCCTCATTCATTGTTTTCAGCACATTTATGTTTGCACCTACAACAAAAGATTTCGGAGATGCACTCTGCAGCACAACTGCACGCAGCTCCTGGTCTTTTTCTATCTCTTTGACAGTATTCTCCAACATTTTAAGGGAATCCCAGTCCAGAGTGCAAGGATGCCTTTCTATCTCCTCCATAATTGTAATATAACCAATCAATCCTTTTTTTTCATACTGAATTAATGTTGCCATATCTTTTTTCCTTTCCGCATTCTATGCATTAAAAATATTCTCATCCATTACAGACAGATTCTCAGAAATCTCCGGTTCGAAATCCATATGTGCCAGTATATCCTTATCCAAATCAATACCAGGGGCGATTTCTGTCAAAACAACCTTCCCATCTCTGAGTTCAAATACAGCTCTTTCTGTAACATACAGTACCGGCTGATCTATACTTTTGGCATACTCTCCGCTGAACGTAATCTGGTCTACTTCTTCTACAAACTTACAGATCTGCCCTTCCTGCTCAATTACCAGTTTCCCGTCTTTTACAGATTCCTTCAGCCCTTTTGCTGTAAATGTTCCGCAGAATACCACCTTCTTTGCCCCCTGGGAAATATTGATAGCTCCACCGCAGCCTGCCAGCAGTCTGCCTGTTTTTGAAGAATTCACATTGCCTTTTTTATCTGTCTGGGCCATGCCGAGGAAACATACGTCCAGCCCACCCCCATCATAGAAATTAAACTGGGCAGTCTGGTCCACCATTGCGTCTGCATTGTGTGATACGCCAAAGATAATACCCGGCATAGGCATACCTCCTATGATCCCCTGTTCCACTGTAAAGTGCAGGGAATCCAGATATCCCTCTTCCCTTGCCACGGCTGCCACACCATCCGGCATACCGACTCCCAGATTAACTACCGCCTCTCCTTTCGGCAGTTCTTTTGCGGCACGTCTGGCTACAATTTTCCGTGGTCCCATTTCCATATCCGGGACATGGTCAAATGGAATTCTTATATTGCCTGCCAATGCAGGATCATAGACACGTTCACAAGTCTGCTTCTGTTCCGAATCCACTACAATATAGTCCACATAGATGCCCGGAATCACCACATCTTTCGGATGTGCTTTCTGTTCGGAGAGATATTTTACCTGTGCAATGACAATACCTCCGCTGTTGTGGGCTGCCTGAGCCAGTGCCATTCCATCCAGAATAGCCGCTTCCTCCTCATAGGTAATATTACCGTTACAGTCAGCAGCAGTACCCCGTACCAATCCCACATCAAATTTCATAGAAGGATAGAACAGCCATTCTTCCCCATTCAGTTCTATTACCTGAACCAAATCTTCTTTTGCGCTCCGGTTCATCCTGCCGCCTTCCACACGAGGATCAATAAAGGTATGCAGACCAATCTTGGTGATCACTCCCGGTTTGTTTCCCGCAACTGCCTGATACATCTGGGAAAGCACTCCCTGAGGAAAATTATAAGCTTCTATCTTTTCCTCCTGAGCAAGCTGGGCCATTTTCGGAGCCATCCCCCAATGTCCGGCGATATCACGTTTCACCAGGCCTTCGTAAGCCAGAGCGTCTGTTCCCAGAGAATCCTTGTCTCCAATTCCGTTCGCATGGTAGAGCGTCAGGTTTTGGGGCTGTCCTTCTGCCTGGTAACGTTCTCCCAGTTTTGTAAGGACCAGTGAAGGCTCACATACACATCCTCCTGAACCGAGAATCGCCACTGTCTGATTACTTTGAATTAAATTTACAGCTTCTTCTGCACTGATAATCTTAGCCATTTTTATCTTCCTTTCCTTAATATCCCAATAATCCCGGCAGCCAGGTAGACATAGCCGGAACAAAAGTAACAAGCATCAATACTGCAAAAATCGCCACATAATATGTCAGCAATGGTTTAATGACTGTTTCCAATTTCAATTTTGCCACCTTGACACCAACAAACAAAATATTTCCTACCGGTGGTGTAATACATCCGATGCATAAGTTATAAGTCATCATAATTCCAAAATGCAGGGAAGTCATTCCGAAAGACTGACAAATCGGAAGGAAAATCGGTGTAAAAATCATGATTGCAGGGATAATATCCATAAATGTACCAACGAATAACAGAAAAACATTGATGATCAAAAGGATAATAACCGGGTTACTGCTGATTCCGAGGAGTGCTGATGATATGGCTTCCGGAATCCCGGTAAATGACAGCACCCATCCCATAATATTGGAGGTACCGCACAGGAAAATTATTGTTCCTGTCATCTTAGCACTCTCAGCCAGTATCTTCCAAAGTTCCTTTAAAGTAATGGTTTTATATATAAACAGGGAAAGAATCAGGCTGTATGCCACCGCAATCGCTGAACCTTCCGTTGCAGTAAAAATACCTGTGATAATTCCGCCGATGACGATAATAATCAACATCAGGCTTGGCAGGGCCTGAAGAGCAACTTTCAGGGCCTCTTTCAGACTTACTCTCTCTGAGGTTCTGTATCTGCGTTTTTTTGCATAGAAATAGGCCACAACCATACAGGAAAGCCCCCATAAAATCCCCGGAATATAGCCTCCCATAAAAAGAGCTGCCACAGAAGTACCCCCGCTTACCAGTGAATATGTGATCAAGACATTACTCGGCGGAATCAGAAGGCCGGTAGGCGCTGTTGCAATGTTTACTGCTGCCGAAAAATTTTCATCATAGCCTTCTTCCTTTTCAATGGGGCCTATGATCGTTCCCATTGCGGAAGCTGACGCAACTCCCGAACCTGATATTGCCCCAAAGAGCATATTGGCGACTGCGTTTGTATGGGCAAGAGAACCCGGCACGCGCCCGGTGAGAACCTTTGCAAAATTGATCAGACGAATGGCAATGCCGCCTTTATTCATAATATTTCCTGCAAGGATAAAAAACGGTATGGCCAAAAGTGTGAAGATGGAGATTCCTGAAAAAATACGCTGTGTTGCTGTCAGCACAGCTGCTTCAAAATCAAGTGTTGGCAGAATTGCCAGTATGGATGACACTCCCAACGAAATGGCAATCGGAATACCTGCCAAAAGCATTCCAACCAATACCACTGCTATAATCAGTCCTGTTAATAAGATTGTACTCATATCAGCTATTTCCTTTCCTCTGTGTTATTACTGAGATTTTCCTGTCCCTTCAGTTTGCTGTACAAATCTGAAATATTTAGAATACAATAAATACTTGTGAGTACACCGCTGACAGGCATAATGCAGTATACATATCCCATAGGAATCGCCAGGGATGCTGTCAGCTGTGTCATGGTAAGCTTTGTAAGTGCAATACCACCATAAATCAACACCAATATCGTAAACACAAAAATGATGCATTCCGTTGCTATGGCCAGAACCACCGCTTTCTTCCCTTTTATTTTATTTGCGAAAAAATCAAGTTTTAAATGGTCCCTCTCTCCGAACGCCAGCGTTGCTGCGAACATAGCCATCCACGCAAAACTATAGGTCAGAAGTTCCTCTGAAAAGGAACTGGGATTATTAAATACATATCGGGTCACCACCTGATATACAGCCAGGATTGTCATAAAACTGAACATAACTGAACACATAGTGCTCAAAATTTTATCCATGATATTACGGATTTTATTCATGCTGCGTCTCTCCTTCCCCATTATCAGCCACTCCTTCCTGGATTGTCTGGATTTCCTCGTAAATCGGCTGCAGTTTTTGATTGGATTCCAGGATTTGTTCGTGAAGCGGCAGCACAGCCTGACGGAACGCCTCAACATCTACATCGATGAACTCCACTCCCATCTCTTCTGACTGCTGCTTCGCAACCTCAATCTGTTCAGCCCATGCCTGCACCTCTACCTCTGTACTGATTTTTGCGGCCTCATCAAAAACTTTCCGCTCTTCCGGTGAAAGGCCATTTAAAAACTTCAAATTACATACCAATAGATCGGGCATAATCTGATGCTGGTTATATGTATAATACTGCGCGACTTCCCCATGTTTCATGGTGGTCAATGCCATTTCACTGTTTTCAGCGCCGTCAATGACGCCCTGCTGCAGCGCTGAATATACCTCACTGTAACTCATAGGCACTGCCGCAGCTCCCATTAACTCAATCATGCTGACATTTGTGGGACTTGGCTGAACGCGAATCTTCATTCCTTTTAAATCCTCGGGGGAATGGATCGGCTTTCTTGTATAAAGATTTCTGACTCCCAAATCGTACCATGTCACAGCCCGGAATCCTGCCCTGTCTGTTGATTCATATATGCCATTCATGAACGCGTCATCCTGCACAACTGTCTTGAACCCCTCTTGTCCATGGAACAGGTACGGAAGGCTGAATATCTGGTATATATTGTCAAACGTCTCCAGGTTACTTGTATTAGCCACCACATACTCAATCGCACCTGTCTGGACCAGCTCGATTGCTTTCGATGTTGAGCCTAACAGTTCATTTGGATAAATTTTGACTTCATACTTATCCCCCAGCTTCTCCTCCACATGTTCCTTAAATGCCTGCAGCCCAATATTAACCGGATGCGACATTGGCTGTCCGTTTGAGATATGAATGATTTTTTTCCCGTTTCCCGCAATACTGCATCCGCTCATGGAAGCTATCACAGCTGTACATAATGCGAATGCTGCTAAAATCCTTCCTGCCTTCATATTTACAATTTCTCCTTTTCTTTTCGATTTACAGATAGCCCGCGGTGCTATCTCCTGATAATTTCATCAGATAAATTTACTTTGATTTTATCCAAATTCATCCGGTGTTTAAATGATATCACATCTAATATTTTAACGTCAATCGCATTTATAGTCAAATATACGCTTAGTTTTTTGTATATTTTTTACAAATTTCTACATAAATTCACCATATGTATTACATCTTGAAAAGAGCATCAAAAAAATTCATATGTCCTTTTATCATTTTATAAAACAATCTTCCTCCATCAAACACAGGTTTTCCGAAATCCGCGGAACAAAATCCATTTGTTGAAGAATATCCCGCTCCAGATCAATCCCCGGCGCTATCTCCGTCAGCGTCATAACACCATTTTGCAGTTCAAAAACTGCCCGCTCCGTTATGTACATCACCGGCTGTTTCACACTATCCGCGTATTTTCCACTGAATGTAATCTGGTCCACGTAAGGTACAAACTTCCTGATCTCCCCTTCCCGATCAATCTTCAGTCTGCCCCCAATGACCTCCGCTTCCAGACCCTTTGCAGTAAAAGTCCCGCAAAACACCACTTTTCTTGCATTCTGAGAGATATTAATTGCACCACCGCAGCCAGTCAGCATTCTGCCGGTTTTTGAAGAATTTACGCTGCCGGTTCTGTCCGCCTGTGCCATTCCCAGAAAGCAAACGTCCAAACCGCCTCCATCATAAAAATCGAACTGGGAAGCCATATCAATCATGGCATCCGGATTGCGGGAAGTTCCGAAAATAATTCCCGGCATAGGCATTCCTCCGATCAGCCCGGATTCCACTGTCAGATGAAGTCTCTCCAGATATCCATCCTCCGCAGCAACTGATGCGATCCCATCAGGCATACCTACTCCCAGATTGATGACTGACTCACCTTCGGGAAGTTCCTTTGCCGCCCGGCGGGCTATAATTTTTCGGGGCCCCATATCCATTCTGGGCACGCTGTCTAATGGGCTTTTTAGGTCTCCCGCCAGAACAGGAGAGTAATCTGTTTCACATGTCTGCTTCTGCTCTGAATCCACAACAATATAGTCTATATAGATTCCCGGAATCGTTACGGACTTGGGATGGGCTTTCTGTTCAGACAGATACTTAACCTGTGCAATCACTGTACCGCCACAATTGTGCACTGCCTGCGCCAAAGAACATCCATCCAACAGCGCCGCCTCTTCCCCGCATGTTATATTGCCGTTACAGTCTGCAGTCGTACCGCGGACAAGTCCCAGTTCAAACTTTATTGCAGGATACCACAACCATTCTTCCCCATTCAGCTCTATGACTTTTATCAGGTCTTCTGTAGTCCTTTTGTTCATGCGCCCGCCTTCTATACGCGGATCAATAAAAGTATGCAGACCGGTTTTTGTAATCACCCCCGGCTGGTTGGCAGCTACTGCCCTGTACATCTGGGCGGCAACGCCCTGAGGAAAATTATAGGCCTCTATCTTTTCCTCCAGTGCCAGACGGGCCATTTTAGGAGCCATTCCCCAGTACCCTGCAATTTCCCTTTTTACCAGTCCTTCATAAGCCAGTGCGTCTGTCCCGCAGGAATCCTTATCTCCCAGACCGCATGCATGAAACAACGTCAGATTTTTGGGGGATTTTTCCTTTACATAGTGTTTCCCTATTTCCTTAAGCAGTAGTGTCGGTTCATTCAGTGCACCTCCTGCCCCCATGACCGCGACTGTCTGGTTATCCTTGATTAAACGTACCGCTTCATCTGCTCCGATTATTTTGGGCATATATTCATCCTCCTACTTCACAATTCATCATATGTTTTTTACCGTATCATATCATGTTTTTTTCGTCAATCCATGTTTTTTCACAATATTTCTATGTGTTTTTTGTGCATTTCATTGTTTTTCGCTTAAAATTCATATGGTGATTTACTTTTTATTTCTTTTATGCTATAACAGATTTATGATACCGGCCGCTTATTGCGCCGCTGAAAATTCATGTTGTCTTAGGAGGAAATTTTATGGATTACATATTTGAAGTTAATAATCAGATGATTCCTGTCTATGTTTTTGACACTATCATTGTAGGAAGCGGCGCTGCCGGCTTCTCAGCCGCAGAGCGCCTTTTTCTTTTGAATCACAGAAACATAGCTTTGGTTACAGAACATATCAAGTCAGGAACATCACGCAATACAGGCTCAGATAAACAGACTTATTATAAGCTTACCCTGTCGGGAGACTGTGCAGACAGTATCAAAGAAATGGCTGAAACCCTCATGTCCGGGGGGTGCGTTGACGGTGACCTGGCACTTTGTGAAGCAGCTTTATCCACACAGTGCTTCTATCACCTTGTAGAACTGGGAGTGCCGTTTCCATGCAACCGGTACGGCGAATATGTCGGGTATAAGACAGACCATGACCCACGAAAGCGTGCAACAAGTGCAGGTCCCTATACTTCCAAAATGATGACAGAAGCCCTTGAGGAGAGTGTTCTTCAGAAGAATATCCCCATCTTCAACAGGATGCAGGTCATCCGTATATTAACCTCACAGAAGAAAGTTCAGGGCATCCTGTGTCTGAATACAGCTTCAGATTCGGAAAATGAATCGCCTCTGTTTACAATTTTTCAATGCAGAAATCTGATCTACGCCACCGGAGGCCCTGCCGGGATGTACTATGACAGTGTTTATCCTCACGGACATCACGGTTCTACCGGACTGGCTTTTGAAGCGGGGGCAGTCGGTAAGAATCTGACAGAGTGGCAGTATGGTCTTGCCTCTGTCCATCCCCGCTGGAACGTATCGGGTACGTATATGCAGGCATTACCACGCTTTATCTCCAGAACACCGGATGGGGAAGACGAACGGGAATTTCTTTTAGATTTCTTCACTGACAGATATGAACTGTTGCATAAGGTATTTCTGAAAGGATATCAGTGGCCTTTTGATGTCCGGAAAATAGAAGGCGGCTCTTCTATTATTGATATTCTGGTTTATCTGGAGACACAAAAAGGACGCAGGGTTTATCTGGATTACACACAGAATCCCTGTGGCGGCATTGATTTTGACAGCCTGCCGGATGAATCAAGACTCTATCTGCAGCGGGGACACGCATGCTTCGGAACGCCTTATGAAAGACTTTTGCAGATGAACGAGCCTGCCATAGATTTTTATCGCCACAGAGGTATTGACCTGTCCAAAGAACCGCTGGAAATCGCACTGTGCGCACAGCACAATAACGGCGGCCTTTCTGTTGATATGTGGTGGCAGACCAATATCAGCGGATTGTTCTGCATCGGTGAAGCAAGTGCCAGTCATGGCATCTACCGCCCCGGAGGAACAGCCTTGAATGCAGGCCAGGTAGGTGCGCTTCGGGCTGCTCAGTATATTGCTCGTACTTCTGATGAACACGCTCCCAGCCCATACTGTTCTTTGAAAACGCTGAAACCGCAGATAACCCGGATCATTGATATGATCGAACATATTTTCCAAAAAGGACCTGAGAATATCAGTTTTCTTATAAAAGACGCGCAAAAACAAATGAGCCGTTATGGAGCTGCATTTCGGAATCTCAAAGACATGGAAAACCTGCTGGAAACTGTCACCAGTAATTTAAATATGCTCCCCAGTCTCTGCCGCGCCAAAACCCGAAAAGACATACAAAATTTTTATCTTCTGAGAGATATTCTTCTATGCCAGCAAACCTATCTCCATGCCATGACAGACTATATCCGACATGGAGGTCACAGCCGCGGAAGTGCCCTATACCAGGATTTTCGGGGACACAAACCTTATGATTCTCTGCCTGATTCCTTTATGTTTACTCTTGAACACAAAGAGGCGGAAAAAAAGATACAGGAAATCACCTGTCAAAACAATCAAACCTCTATCACCTGGCGAAATCCCCGCCCACTGCCTGATGAAGAGGCATTTTTTGAAAATGTTTGGAAGCAGTATCGTATAAATAAAAATATCTATTGAACCACTGATATAAATCAAAATACCTGCTTTCATCTGCATCCACTCACGGGAATGTGCCCCGCCTTTGACCACGACTACCATGAACTCTACTCATATCCAAAGCATCACTGTAAGTTCTGCAGTAAGATGAAATCACAGAAGGATACCCGGATACTATGCGATGAAAGCGACCGTGCATCTTTCATGATATGCCAGCAGAAAAGCGAGCTTATCCTATACCACTCAGGAAGATATGGACGGACTGATAAATGTCCTCAGAGAAAATGCACACCTCACCTTGTCCTCCCCGGACGAAATAGCAGAATATGCTACAGATATACCGCTCAAATCAAATGCACAGATAAAGGCTACTGCCAAGATCATGGAAGCTTGTACCTTTTATGTTCTTTTGAAAAATGCCATCTGCTCCGCCCTCGAAATCAGCAAAACAAAGCTGTATCAATCCGGTGACAGCTATTGCGGATGAAGTGGGGTTTTGTGATTATAATTATTTTTGCAGGGTGTTTAAAAAAGAAGCCGATATTTCGGCTAAGAAATACAGACGTACTATATCTTAGATACGTCTGATCAGAAATCTGAAACACATTGAAACGGCAGCCTTATTTTGCTATACTGATTTGTAGAAACAACAGACTTTTTCTGAATATGAGGTAAAAAAATGGCAAAGGGACTTATAGATTTCGTATTGGATAACATATTTGATGCAAACTGGACTGGCCGCCGCGGTGAAAAATTAACGGAAAGAGAACTTAATCTCGTAAAACTATTAGGCCGCCGCGGTAAGGTTCTAAGAAATATTTATGTACCAAAGGATAACAATGAGACCTCTGAGATTGATGTAATATTTATCACACAGAAGGGCATTTTTGTTATAGAGAGTAAGAACTATTCCGGCTGGATATTCGGTGATGAAAAATCCTCATACTGGACAGCAATGCTGCCGAACAGGGAGAAAAACAAGTTTTATAATCCGATCAAGCAAAACAGGACCCACATAAAATGGCTTGGGCAATATCTTAATGAGGATATTCCATTATTTTCAATCGTCGCTTTTTCAGAACGATGTGAATTAAAAAAAGTAACCGTTGACAGTCCTGATATCCATGTAATAAAAAGAGACAGAATCTACGCTACTGTTCGTAATATCTGGGACCATGCAGAAGATAAGCTCAATGAGGAAAAAGTCGGTGAAATTTACATAAGGCTTGAAGCACTAACCCATGTTGATAATGCTGTAAAGGAAGCTCACGTAGAGAATATTAATACAAAATACAAAAAGACAGATGTATCTGCCGGAACACAGGAGAATTCTTTAAATCCTCTCATTTGTCCACGCTGTGGCGGGAATCTTGTAATGCGCGCAGCAAAGAGAGGAGCCAAGGCCGGCAGCCATTTTTACGGGTGCTCGAATTACCCCAAATGCCATTTTGTCCGGGATATCACGGAGCACCCTGAAAAAAGTTCCTGAAAAGCTTATGTGTTCTGCGCCATGACTCCGACCAGCGCATGAGGCACATAGGGTTCTTCCAAATAAGCGGTTTCTTCCTCCGTCAAGACAAGTTCTGCTGCTCGGACTGCCCCTTCTATATAGTGGAGTTTGGTAGCGCCCACTACGGGAGCTGCCACTTTTGTCAGCAGCCACGCCAGGGAAATCTCCGTCATGGAAACGTTTCGCTTTTCTGCCAGCTCGGCAACACGGTCTATGATCTTCTGATCCTGCTGCGCTGTCCTGTCATACTTAAAATGGGCGTAATGGTCCTCGGCAAGACGCCTGGAGGTTTCTCCCGGACGCTTTGACAATCTGCTGCCAGGCAAAGCAGTTGGAAATATCGATATAGCGGACTTTCCCTGCCTTTACTACACGGTTCAGGCCCTCCATGATTTGAAAAAGAGGGGTCTGATAATCCCACATATGATAAATATACAGATCTACATACTCCATGCCCAGATTTGTCAAACTTGCATCCAGCATTTTCTCAATATGCTGCTGGCCGCTGACGCCCGCGGCGATTTCCTCCTGTGTACGGGGTAGAAATTTTGTCGCAACGACAATCTCATCCCGTCTGGCACAGTCCCGAAGCGTACGTCCGAGATACTGTTCACTGGTGCCGTTTTGATAGGCAATGGCTGTATCAAAAAAATTAACACCCAATTCCAATCCCCGCTTAATGATTTGGCGGGAATACGCTTCATCAACCGTCCAGGAATGCTGACCGTTTCCCGCTTCGCCAAATCCCATACAACCCATACAGATACGGGATACATTCAAATCCGAATTTCCCAATTTGGTGTATTGCATCATTTTCTCCCTTCGCAGTTATACGATATTATTTCTATTTAGAGGTTAATGCCCTTGTCTTAAATTTTCGTTTTGGAAAAAATATAGGCATCCCTTTAGAGGACACCTATATTTTATATCTATATTCCAATTAAGTCTAATGTCCATAATGTATTTTCGGAAATGCAGATAAAACATATCTCTAACTAAAAGCATTTGCAAGATTTAACTCTTATTTTGTTGTAACCATTTATGTTATATTAAAGTCTAATCAGTATAATCATCATGCATGAATGAAAACTGACGTGGGAGGAAAATGTGTGGACAAAGAAAAAATGGCGAAAAAAGCCATGCGCGGAGATACAAAAGCCTATGGAGAGCTGATTCATCTATATCAGGAATATTTATACAGTGTCGCCTTTCTGCATGTAAAAAATGAACAGACTGCACTGGACATGGTTTCCGAATGTATCATAAAAGGCTACGAAAACATAGGCCGTCTGCGGGAACCGAAATACTTCCGAACCTGGATGACAAGAATCCTGTTAAATGCCATAAACGACTATTACAGGAAAAACCCAGTATGCGCCGTATATGAAGACGCCTGTCTGGCAATAACAGAAAGCCCGAATATGGGCATATCACCGGAGGAAAAAATAGATTTATACCAGGCAGTGGACGCTCTTCCGCCGCGTTACAAAACGATCATTATCCTGCAGTATTTTGAGAACCTGAAAATAAGTGAGATTGCCTTTGCCCTGGACATCCCGGAAGGCTCCGTAAAAGCTTATTCCCACAGGGCTAAGGAAAAGCTCAGACAATATCTGAAGGAGGACTACCTGTATGTATGAAGATAACAGAATAAAAATACCGGAAGAACTGGGGCAGGTTGTTGAAAACAGTCTCCGGAAAGTCAAGAAAATTCACAGGCGAAAGGTATTCTGCAAAGTCTGTCTCACCGCCGGTGCCTGTGCCGCTGCCATTACGCTTCTGCTTGTATGGGGGTTCAAAAATCCTGTAATGGCCAGTAAGCTGCCTGCCATCGGACATTTGTTCTCCCAAATCGAGAAGGACGTCAGCTACAAAGGAAATTTCAGCTCCAAGGCCAATATTCTGCTGCCGGAGGATAAAGGCAGCCGGACAGACTCCCCTTATATACAGGAATCCAATGGAATCACCATCTCCGTCACTGAGACATACTGCAATAATCTGGCCGTCTACCTGGCTGTGGAGATTTATAATGAAGAAGCATTTCCCGATGACTTTATGGCTACAAAATATGATGAAAACTATATTGACGGATATGATGTACTTCGTATGGACAGCATTGACACCTTCAGTTTCGACAGTCCCAAAAGTTCTTATGAACCGTTTCAGATACAGGGGAATTATAAGGATGCGCATACCTTTATAGGAATCATACGTGCAGAGACCGGAGCTGCCAATTTCCGCCTGGAACAGGATACTGAGGTGCCTGAAACCTTCCAGTATGAACTGAATATCAGCAGTTTATCCGGCTATATTTACAGTGGCTGGGTCGAGGATACCTACATCGATCCCGTGACAGGGGAGGAAGGGATCTGCAGACACTTAGACGGACAGGAATCCAAAGTTTACAAGGGTAACTGGAACTTCAAATTTGATCTTAAAATCGACCCGGCACAGATACAGACAGTCACTTTAAATGACGTGAATGACAAAGGAGTCGGCATTAAGGAGGTTGTTAAAACGCCCTTCGAGATAACTGCCACTTACGTTCATCCGGAAGGTACGAAAGCATACGACTATGCTCTTGTCATCTGTGACGCCAACGGCGATTTCCTGGATTTCCAGGGAGAAAATACAAGAAATACATACCAGACTTATGAGCGGAATACGGATACGGTCTCAATCTTTCTCTTTGAAAACGAACAATTCTGGTCAGGGCTGGTGCAGTATTATTGGGCTGAGGACTACGAAACAAAACGGAAAACGAAAACTTTTGCGGAATATTTAGAGGAACATGCCCTTTACAGCACGCATGTGGATTTCACAGATAAGTAGGAACGGCTGTCCGCAAACGAAAACAGAAGCATGTCAGGATTCCTGTATCATCAGGTATTTCCCGGCATGCTTCTTCTTAATAGAAAAATCTTCTTATCCCTGCCAGCTATATACCGACATTCCCGCTGTTTCTTCCCAACCCTGTATTCTCTGTGGGAAGCCATTCCATGGCACGTTTGATATAAGTATCCCAGAAATCCCATTCATGAGCTCCTGCACCGCTTTCATATACTGCATTCACCCCGTTTTCTTTCAGAAAATGATACATATCCAGATTAACGTCTCTCAAGCCGTCCTGTTCTCCGCATGCTATGTACACTTCAGGAAACTCTGCATTCTCTTCTTTTATTCGCCTGACAAGATATTTGGGGTTATTCTCACTTTCAGCCACTTGATCAAGATTTCCCCAGATGCTCTCCGCGTAATCCCTTCTTTCAAGCACATTTACGGTATCGTTTGTCCTGTGGGGCAGCTCCTCTATCAGGAACGCTCCGGAAAGAGACACAATATATCCGAATGTCTCATGATACTTCAGCCCGTTTAGCAAAGCTCCGGCTCCGCCCATTGACAGCCCGCCGATAAAGGTATCTTCCCTTTTTCGTGAAAGAGGAAACATTTTCCGGGTCATCTCCACTAACTCTTTTCCCACAAACTTCCCGTAATTGTTCATGGCTTCCGGGTGATCCACATAAAAAGAATTATCTCCTGAAGGCATGACCACCGCCAGATCGTGCTCTTCCGCATACCGCATGATCTTAGTCCCTGTCACCCAATCCATATAGTTTCCGAAGATTCCGTGGAGCAGGTAAAGCGTTTTGTATGGTTTCTCCTCTCTGGCCGGCATTCCCGGCATCTGCTGCTTGTCTGCCGGCAGGATCACATTCACCGGAACTGTACGCATTAAATTTTGTGATAATAAATTCATTTGGATAAAAGCCATGATCTGTTTTCTCCTTTTGTTAAATTTGATGTGCGGGTACTGGAACTCCTTAAATTATATCTAATTGTACCTCAAAAGTTCCCGTATGGCATTTGGGATCAGCAGAACCCCTCATGTTCTTAATATTTTATCCATTGCCTTTCCTCTTGCAAGTTCATCGATCAGTTTATCAAGGTATCTGATTTCCTGCATAAGGGGTTCCTCAATCTCCTCCACTCTGATACCGCATACGGTTCCTTTGATCAATTTTCTGTTCGGATTCATATTCGGCGCATTTTCAAAAAAGGCGGCATAAGTTATGGGATTCTCAGTCATCGCATCGATTTCGTCATGACTGTATCCTGTGAGCCAGCAGATGATTTCATCCACTTCTTCTTTCTGCCGTCCTTTTTTCAGTGCTTTATTGACCAGAAGCGAATAAATCTTTGAAAAACTCATCTGATATACTTTATCGTTATTCATTGGCGTGTCCTCCGCATTTATGATTCCCTGATTTCAGGATTTTCTGCTTCTTCCGGAGCGTGTTTAAAAAATCGCTTTCGGCAGGCTGTATCAGTCCAGATGGAACAGAGGTTTTAAGTCCACGGAAACCGGGCTGTTGTCAGGATTTGTCTCCATAATATCCGCCATAAAATCCCACCATTTCCGATTGATCACAGTGTCTGCCCCTTTTGCCCATAGTTCTTCATTATCAATTTCTATGTACCCAAATAAGGTAAGGGTCTCACGGTCCAGAAAAATAGAGTAATTCTTACCTCCATGGGTGTGGATCATCTCTCTCATTTCAGGCCAGAGTTCATTATGGCGTCTCTCATATTCCTCCTCAAAGCCGGGATATAGTTTCATTTTAAATGCTTTATACATGTTTTTTCCTCCCAATCATCACTGAAACTTTTTATCAGTTGTAAACAGGATTTCCGTAAAACAGCCCTGCAGCTGACTATCTCCATTATACTTTTCTTTCACCGGAAAAGCCATACCCATTGACAGGACTTCAGGAAATTTTTATAATAACGTTACTGTTTACACTGTGCCCGGCAATACGCTCCCCGATGCACAGATATAACAATACGCTGCTTCACACAGCGGGAAAGAAGGAAAATATGAAGACACTCTCTATTGGAAAATCAGATATATGCTCTCCATACATCGCCATGGGAACCTGGGCCATCGGCGGCGGTACCTGGTGGGGTGAAAACGATGATGCCCTCTCCATCCGTACCATTTCGGAGGCCATGGAGCATGGGATTCTCTGGTTTGATACAGCTCCGGTCTACGGCATCGGCCACAGCGAGGAGGTTGTGGGAAAAGCCCTGAAGGGAAAACGTGACAAAGTTCTGCTCTCTACCAAATGCGGACTGGAATGGGATTATGAAACACCCTGTTTCCACAAAGTCATGGAAGGCCGTAAGGTATACCGGGACCTGTCCCCCAAAGGCATCCGCAAAAATCTGGAGGACAGCCTGCGCCGCCTGCAGACAGATTATATTGATATCTACTACACCCACTGGCAGTCTCCGGACTTCGCCCTCTATCCTCTGGAAGAGACCGTAGGCGTACTGATGGATTTGAAAAAAGAAGGGAAAATCCGTGCCATCGGAGCTTCCAATGTAAACGCGGATATCGTCCGCCAATACTGCCGTTTTGGGCAGCTTGATGTGATTCAGGAAAAATACAGCATTGTGGATACCCGCATTGCCTCGGAACTGGTCCCTGTATGTGAAGAAAACCAGGTGTCCATCCAGGCCTACTCTCCTCTGGAACAGGGACTGCTGACCGGTAAGGTGACTATGGATACAGTGCTCTCTTCCACGGATGTGAGAAATAAAAACCGTTTCTGGAAACCTGAAAACAGAAAGCTCATTCTTGATATGATGGAGAAATGGACGCCCCTTACGGAAAAATACGGCTGTTCCCCGGCAAACCTGGTCATTCGTTATACCGCTTCTGCTATAAATAACCTGAACATCCTGTGCGGCGCCCGGAAACCGGAACAGATTCTTGATAATGCCAAAGCCCTGGAACTGCAGTTACAGGAGGATGATATTCGCCGGATGACAACAATGCTCGATGAAGTCCGCAGTCATCTTATCTGACTTTCTTACAAAAGGGGATGTGCACCGCACATCCCCTATCCGTCTGTTAGCAAAGACAGATACGTCAAATGCTGCCCCTTCTATCTATTCTTTATGCCGTCTCCTCCGCAAAATTCCCTGTGTACAACTGATAATACTTCCCTTTCTCCTCCATGAGCTGGTCATGGGTTCCTCTCTCGATGATCCTTCCCTGTTCCAGGACCATAATACAGTCAGAATTCCGCACCGTTGACAGCCTGTGGGCGATGACAAAGGTAGTTCTGCCTTTCATCAGCCGGTCCATACCCTGCTGCACCAGTGTCTCCGTCCTGGTATCAATGGAGGAAGTTGCCTCATCCAGTATAAGCACAGGCGGGTCAGCCACAGCGGCCCGCGCGATCGCCAGAAGCTGCCTCTGGCCCTGGCTTAAATTGGAGCCGTCCCCGGTGAGCATGGTGTCATATCCATCCGGCAGACGTCGGATGAAACCATCTGCGTTTGCCAGTTTTGCCGCTGCCCTGCACTCCTCATCCGAAGCCTTCAGGCGGCCATAGCGGATGTTTTCCATCACGGTTCCTGTGAACAGGTGGGTATCCTGAAGCACCATGCCGAGAGAACGCCGCAGGTCGGATTTTCTGATCTTATTGATATTGATATTGTCATATCTTATCTTTCCATCCTGTATATCATAGAAACGGTTGATCAGGTTGGTAATCGTCGTCTTACCGGCACCGGTGCTTCCCACAAATGCAATCTTCTGTCCCGGTGTGGCAAAGAGTTTGATATTGTGCAGCACAATCTTATCGTCATTATATCCGAAATCCACATCGTTGAAGGTGACATCCCCCTCAAGCCTCTGATATGTCACGGTCCCCTCCGCCTTGTGCGGATGCCTCCATGCCCATATACCGGTCCGCTTTTCGCTCTCTGTAAGGCTGCCGTCCGGCTGTTCTTCTGCGTTGACCAGCTCCACATAACCGTTATCCACCTCCGGCTCTGCGTCTAAAAGCCTGAAGACACGGTCCGCGCCTGCCATGGCCATAACGATACTGTTCATCTGCTGGCTGATCTGTGTGACAGGCTGTGTAAAGTTCTTATTCAGTGACAGGAAGGATACCAGGGTTCCAAGCGTCAGCCCGGTAAATCCCTTCAGGGCCAGGACCGCGCCCAGTACGGCACAGAGCACATAGCTGATGTTGCCCAGGTTGCTGTTCACCGGCATCATGATATTGGCAAATGTGTTGGCCTTATCTGCACTGTCACGAAGCTCCTCGTTCAGCTTTCTGAAGTCCTTTACACTCTTCTCCTCATGGCAGAACACTTTTACTACCTTCTGGCCCTCCATCATTTCCTCAATATAACCATTTACCCGGCCCAGGTTCCTCTGCTGCTCACCGAAATATTTGCCGGATTTGCCGCTTAACTTTTTCGTGGTGACCATCATGATCCCGACCATCACCAGTGTCAAGAGGGTCATGGGGATATCCAACACGATCATGCTGGTAAATGTGATCACGATCGTCACCGCTGAGTTGACCACCTGGGGAATACTCTGGCTGATCAGCTGGCGGAGGGTATCCACGTCATTGGTATAGACAGACATAATATCCCCGTGGGCATGGGTATCAAAAAACTTGATGGGCAGAGACTCCATATGTGTAAACAGATCCACACGCAGGTGTCTCAAAGTTCCCTGGCTGATGTATACCATGATCCGGTTGTAGGCAAATGCACACAGCACCCCCACCGCGTAGATCCCGATCAGCGTAAGAAGCGCCTTTTTCAGCGGCCCGAAATCAGGATTCGATGCTTTGGTCATGGGAATGATATATTCATCGATCAATTTCTGCATAAACAGGGTTCCGCTCAGGGTAGCCAGCGCTGTAGCTACAATACAGACCACTACCACAGCGAAAAGCCATTTATAATTTTTCATCATATATCCCAGCGTCCGCTTCAGGATCTTTCCCGCATTGTCCACCTTGGGTCTGGGACCGCGGACGTTCATGCCCGGGCCTTTTACTGCCTTTACATTTTCTGCCATTATGCTGCACCTCCTGTCTTCTTTCCGGCCTGGTCAAAGTCTCCGCCGCCTTTGATCTGTGTCTCATAAATCTCCTTATAAATATTGTTATTGGCCAGCAGATTCTCGTGTGTATCGAATCCGTTTACCCTTCCGTCATCCAGGACCAGGATTCTGTCCGCGTCCTGCACACTGGAAATCCTCTGGGCAATGATCAGCTTGGTGGTTCCCGGAATTGCCTTGGCAAAAGCATCTCTGATCTTCGCGTCTGTGGCAGTGTCCACGGCGCTGGTGGAATCATCCAGGATCAGTACCTTTGGTTTTTTCAGCAGCGCCCTGGCAATACAGAGCCTCTGTTTCTGGCCGCCGGACACGTTGGTCCCTCCTTGTTCGATGTAGGTCTCGTATTTGTCAGGGAACTGCTCAATAAATTCATCTGCACAGGCCTGGCGGCATGCTTCCACGCATTCCTCCTCAGTGGCCTGTTCATTTCCCCATCTCAGGTTATCCAGTATGGTGCCTGAGAAGAGGACATTCTTCTGAAGCACCACAGCCACCTGATTTCTCAGCTCCTCCATGTCATAGCTCCTCACATCCTTGCCGCCTACGGATACAGTCCCTCCCGTCACGTCGTAGAGACGGCTTATGAGATTCACAAGACTTGATTTTCCGCATCCGGTTCCGCCGATGATTCCCACGGTCTCCCCTGCTTTGATATGCAGGTCAATGTCTGTCAGTGTCTCTTTGCCGCTGCCGTGTTTGTAGGAAAAATTCACATGGTCAAAATCAATTCTGCCGTCCGGTATCACAGGATCAGGATTCTCCGGATTGACCAGATCCGCCTGATCATTCAGGACTTCGGCGATACGTCTGCCGCTTGCCGCACTCATAGTCACCATGACGAATATCATGGAGAGCATCATAAGGGACATGAGGATTCCCATAATATAACTGAACATGGAAGTCAGCTCACCTGTTGTCAGATCCCCCACAACAATGAATTTTGCTCCGAACCAGGAAAGCGCAATGATACAGAAATAGATGACAAACATCATCACCGGACCGTTCAGAGAAAGGAATTTCTCAGCTTTTACAAAGAGACGGTACAGATTGTCTGCAGCTTTTGTAAATTTTTCATTCTCATATTCTTCCCGCACATAGGCTTTCACCACACGGATCGCAGAGACATTTTCCTGTACACTGGCATTTAATGCATCGTATTTTTTAAATACCACATCAAATATCTTTGTTGTCCTGCTCATGACAAAGATAAGGACTGCAGCCAGAATCACAATAGCCACCACAAAGATCAGGCTCAGCCTTACATTAATGAAAAAACACATGAACATACTGCAGATCAGGGTAAAGGGAGCGCGCACCGCGATTCTCAGGATCATCTGGTACGCGTTCTGCACATTAGTCACGTCTGTTGTCATACGGGTGACCAGACCTGCTGTACTGTATTTGTCAATATTGGAAAAAGAAAAGGTCTGTATATTGTCATACATGGCTTCTCTCAGATTACAGGCCAGACCTGAGGAAGCGCTTGCCGCATAGCGGCCTGCCAGAACTCCGAAGAGCAGACTGAGCATGGCAAACACCAGCATGAGTGCACCGTACTGATATACCTTGGCAATGCTGCCGGCCTCAATCCCCTTATCAATGATTGCCGCTGTGATAAATGGTATCAGAACCTCCATCACCACTTCCAGGGCGGCATAAAGCGGTGTCAGCAGGGAAGCCTTCTTATACTGCTTCACCTGCGCAAGTAATGTCTTGATCATGTTGTAAGCCTCCTTATTGCTTTAAATTACTCAGCATTCGTTCCAGCAGTTCCGTCAAAAGCTGTTTTTCTCCCTCTGTAAAACCCCGGTACATACATTCCTCCAGGTCACGAAACCCCTGATCGATCTCTCCTTTCAGTTCATCTGCCCTCTCTGTAAGACGGATATGTTTCAGTCTCTCATCCGCAGGGTCCGGCACAAAACCTATGTATCCGGCATTTTTCAGCTTTTTCAGGAGAGATGACACGCTGGCTTTTGACAGCCCCAGGGAGATATGAAGATCCCTGGCGCAGATATCCTGGTCCGCATGGTCTGTCAGGTAGCACAGCACATTGCACTGAGCCGCCGACATCCCGTGCCTGACCATCATGGAATTACCTATGGACTCCATCGTCAGATTCAGCTTTTTCAGCAGACGCATCACATTTTCGTCCTTTACCTTCTGCATATTTTGTCTCCTTATCTGAAACAAGTTCGCTTGCTGACTGTTTCCTTACAAACTAGTTTTACACCATTTTTCCTTGTATGTGAATTAGAAAAATGTTATCATTAATAAAGTATATTAATTAATATATCTGGGTTCTTTTTATTATAAGAAGCACAGCCCGCCGGACCGGTACACGCAGACACATCTGTCCGGTCTGTAACACGGGAAATATCTGCAGAGAAAGGAATTTTTATGAATACCGTACAATTAGAATGCTATATGGCAGTGGCGGAGAACCTGAACTTTGCCAGAGCCGCCGAACAGCTTCATATAACACAGCCCGCCGTAACCCATCAGATCAATTCTTTGGAAACCGAACTGGATGTCAAACTGTTCAAGCGGACCACCAGGACAGTGGAGCTCACGTCCCCGGGATGGGTTTTTCTCGGATACGCCAGGGATATCCTGGCAAAGACAGCCCAGGCCAAAAACAGACTTGCCGGACATTTTGAAGATCAGATACAGCCTTTTATCATAGGATGCCACAGCTCTTTTGAACTGACTATGCTCCCGGAGGCGCTGCGGCGGCTGACCAAGGCATATCCCCAGGTGCATCCTGACATTAAGATGGTCCCCTCTCAGGCCCTGCGAAACCTTCTGCAGGAGGAAACCCTGGATGTGATGCTGGGCTTCGGGGAGGATAAAGAAAAGAAAAAAACAGGCACTTATGTGGAACTGATCAAAGCGCCTGTGGTGTGCGTGACAGCAGGTGACCACGCCCTGGCAAAAAAAGACGCGGTCACCCTGGACGAACTGCACGAAGGCCGCCTGGTTCTCTGCGATCCTCACAAATCCTCCCCCGTGATCACGGAAATGCAGGGAAGCCTCATCAGCACACGGCCTCCCTCCCAGATGTTTTTCTGTGAAAATATAGAGTGTGCCCTGGCTTTTGTAAAGGCCGGCCTGGGCTTTACCATTCTGCCGGATATGCCTCTCATGCGAAGTGATGATCTCTGCTATATTCCCGTAAAAAATGCAGCACCGGCTTCCTTTGGGCTTTATTACAAAACCCTCCAGAATAATCCGGTGCTGCGCAGTTTTATACGCATTATGAAAGAATGCTCACAGGTACAGAAGCTTTAACCCAGATCTCCTGCCGCCTTTATTTTCACCCGGTTGGTATTTCCCGGATAGTAGGCAAGAGGGACATCCTCCACATCAATGATCTCCACAGTCTCCTCCACAGCGCCCGCATCCACAGCCATGGCTATGGCCTCTTTCCTGGCCTGTGCAAGCGCCTCCTCTCTGGGAACCACATCAAAGTCCAGAAGCTTTTCATAGGTTCCGCTCACTTTAGAGATGGCAGAGCCGATGGCATTGGCTGTCTGGGCATGTTCCGGGTTTACACTGCGGCTGGTTCCCTCCAGCTCCTTTGGAAGAATGATGGAGCCGCCGCCAACCATGATGACCTCCACATCCTGACTGGATACCTTCATGGCATCAATGCCTTCCTCCACCATTTCTTTGATGACATCCATAGCTTTTTTCGCAAAATCCGGGTCAATATGGGATACCTTCTCCCTGTCTCCGATCTCGGCCATTCCAAGCCGCACGGCAATATCCGTGGCTGTCATCACATCACCGCCGAACACAAGGGCCTTTTCCGTAATGCGGTACCCCACACTGTCAGGCCCTACCGTCACCGTGCCGTCCTCTTTCTCATGTACGACAGAACCGCCGCCAAGGCCGATGGAAAATACATCCGGCATACGGAAGTTGGTCCGCACGCCTCCGATAGTCACGGCAACACTGGATTCCCGCGGAAATCCGTTCTGGATAACGCCTAAATCCGTGGTCGTACCGCCCACATCGATCACCACCGCATTCTGGATCCGGCTCAAATAACTGGCGCCCCGGATGGAGTTGGTGGGTCCGCAGGCCACTGTGAGGATCGGATACTTTTTGGCATATTCCATGGTCATCAGGGTACCGTCGTTCTGGGACAGATAGAGTGCCGCGCCTGTCACGCCCTCCTCCTTCAGACTTCTGGCAAACCCATCGGTAAACCGCTCCGCCACCCTGCAGAGCGCCGCGTTTAAGATCGTGGCATTTTCCCTCTCAATAAGGCCCATGGAACCGATCTCGCTGGATATGGAAATGCGGACATCAGGCCCCATGATCTCCCTGCAGATCTGCGCCGCCCGCAGTTCATGGTCATTGCGCACAGTGGAAAATACGCAGGAAATAGCTACAGACTCCACCTTTCCCTTTATCTTACGGAAAAATTCTGCTGCTGCCTCCTCATCAAAAGGAGCCAATTCCTTTCCGTCATACTCAAATCCGCCGCCTATGACTGCCACGGACTTTGCAATGGCCCTGATATCCTCCGCCCAGTCCACCATAGGGGGAATCCCCAGTGTGGCTGGCGCTCCGATGCGCAGAATGCCGATAGGCGCCAGATGCTTTCTCTCCACAATGGCATTGGTACACTGGGTAGTTCCCAGCATAGCCATGGATATCTCTTCTTTATTCACACCGGAGACCTGTAAGATCTCACGCACGGCACACACAATGCCGTCGTAGATATCCTCCGAAGTGGGATGCTTGATCTCTGCCTTTACCTGTAAATCCTCATTGATCAGAACCGCATCCGTATTGGTTCCGCCCACATCTATTCCCAGCTTATACATCTGTGCGTCCTCCTTTGCAGCGTTCTTCCAGTGGAATATAATCCGTATCGCAGCCGAAATACCGCGGTCCCACCAGCTCCAGTCCGGCCTGGCTTCTCCACATTTCAAAACATTTCAGCCCCACCAGCATGACTCTCTTGCCGTATTTCAGCGCATCTGTGGTGACCGGGGCAAAAGTTTCCGTGTCCACAAGGCAGATAAGGTCCGGCACGGTAGCCAGGATTTCCCCGTCCACCACTGCTGTCAGGTTCTCATTCTGGAATTCCACATAGGCCTGTCTGCCTCTGTATTCCCCAATCCCTTCTAGGCACACCTTTCCGAAGTTGAATGCCCCCCTGGTCTCCCGGAGCACATCACCAATCTTTCCTTTAAAAAGTTTGAAGCCCTCTGAAAACCGCAGGAAATTTTCCTCCGGAGTCCCCTGCTCCATATCTTTTACGCAGCGGATTGCCTCCCCCAGCCTCTGGCTTCTGGTGACGATATGCTTTACAGCATATTTTTTAAGCTCCGCGCCGCTCATACAGTACAGGGCCACAGAAACAGAACCGCCGCAGCTCATGGTCACTGACCGGGCCAGTTCTTCTGTCCATTTGTTGGTGATCGTATTGAAAATTGCGGAATTTCCTTTCTCATCTGTGAGAGCCATAGGGCTGGCGCTCATGCCGCCCATGGTAAATGTCACCATCTGCAGTTCCGGAAAAGCCCGTCCCATACCGTCCGCATCCACCATGGGAAGCCCCATTCTGGCGGAGGCCGCGATGGGAAGCATACTGTTCACACCGCCTGCCTCGATAGGCATAAAGGCATAGACTTCTTTTCCGAAGAACTTGGAAACCATATCATAGAGCACCCGGTACTCTTTGCCGCCGATTCCCTTTTCCCCCAGAATGGTGGGGGCTCCCATCATGGCAATGGGCACGACCAGCGCGTCATCCGGCACCTCCCCGGGGTCTAACAGTGTGACCGGGCCGCATTCCCTCACCGCACCCATAGCCACCAGCTTGCCTATATAGGGGTCTCCGCCGCCGCCCGCGCCTAAAAGGGCAGCACCCATGGCGATATCCTCAATCTCTTCTAATCCTATTTTTCTCAAAATCCCATCTCCAATCCAGCGGCACACATATCACCTGCCGTGCGTTTTGTTTTTTTCTATTATAAACGCTTTTTCTGCCGTTGTAATTATGGATTGGGTTAAACTTCCCCGCTCTCTTTTGTCCTTTTGGACAAAGAAGAGTCACGGAGCAGGCGCAGAACTGCCGCCGCCTCATAGAGACGCCCCGCTTCCGGCATTTTCTGTATTCTGAAGCGGAAGAACTCGTGGAGCTTTCCCACCCGGTATTTGATGGTATTTTTATGTACATATAACAGGTCAGCCGTACGGGCAATATTGCTGTCTGCATCCAGAAGAAAAGTTTCCAGTGTCTTATAAAGCTCCTCGTCCTGCTCTTCCAGTCCTTTCAGACAGGCGGTCTTCTCCAGTATTGCTTTCTCCCCTGCGTCCAGAATCTGCCTGCAGGCGCCTGCAAACTCCAGCTCACTCCCCGTCAAAATATGGCGGCAGGGAAAGATGCAGCCCGCCTCCTCCGCGTATTCTGTGCACAGAAGAAAAGCGCTGCGCACCTGTGCCGTATTTTCAAGCCCGGGGCAGCTTATGAGGCGTATCTCTTTGTCCCCCTCCTCATAGAAAGCCTCCAGAATCTGTTCCTGCTCCATTTTGGTGCGCTCCTGTCCCGTAAAGACAACTCCCCTTCCCTGATGGATGCCCGCTATGCAGATATCATAATACTGTTCCAGAAATGTGCTTGCGTGCCTCACTTCCTTTTCCAGATTCCGCTCCGCCTTCTTTTTCCTGGGCAGGAGGAGAAGCATGTGGTGAATGGATTTCACATCAATCCGGAAGATTTCCGCCAGCCTGCGCATCTTCACCGGTTCGTCATTTAAAATAGCTTTCAAAAGTTCTCCAGTTCCCACATTGCCGTAACCTCTGCTCCAGACACCGATGAACAGCCTTACCGCCTCAGCGGCCTGCAGGCAGAGCTGGGCATGCAGTTTTTTGTCCTCACGGACAAGGAAAAGAGTAAGCCCCGCATTGTCAGCGTCTTTCACCGGCGCGCAGAACACCCAGCGCCCGGAGGGAAGCCGCTCCATCTCCTTTGACGCGCCCGGTGCCTCCCCGCCGTAAAACTGCTCCAGCTCCTCCATAGAGGATTCTCCCGCCTGAGGCCACACAGCCAGATTCACAGGGCGGAAGCGGCTGTCAACTAAAAAGAGGGAACAGCGCAGCCTGTCACTCAGCATCCTGACCACAGATTCCACGGTTCTCTGGCTCTCGGGAAGATAACCGAACCGCTCTAACATCTCCCCCACAAGATAGGTATCCCGCTTCTGCTCACTGATGATGGCGTGCATAACCTCTGTGATCACCTCACTGTAGCGCAGGTCCATGCGGTTTTTCGGCATACAGATAAGGACAAAGCCCAGTTCGTCCGCAAGTGCCGCAACCTCAGGAGCAATGTCCTTTAAGAAAATTCCCACATAGTATAAGATCAGCCCCACTTCCCCGCCCTCATATAGCCTCCGTATGGTGGCAAGCTGCAGCGGGACATCCTCCCTTGCGTTGATAAATCCCGTAATGGCAATCTCACCGCCGTAAAAATCGCCGGGGAACAGGTCATCATTCAGCATCTGGGGATTGGCGTATTCCAGGACAGAAATGGATGTGACCACTTTTTTAAGTCCTGACTTCCCCGCTGCCACCCTGGCACCTCCAAGGGAGGGCAGCTTTAACAGGTCTTCCACCGTAACACTCATTTTATCTCACTCCTCTTTGCCTCAAGGCACTTCTGCATATCGTCGGGAAAGGCAGCCTGTATCCGTATCTCCTCTTCGGTAAAGGGCTGGATAAGTGTCACCCGGAAGGCATGCAGGGCAGCCCGCTTCATGTGCTCCGTATTTCCTCCGTACAGACGGTCCCCCAAAAGGGGATGCCCCATCCAGGCCATATGCACCCGGATCTGGTGCGTGCGCCCTGTTGCAAGGCAGAGATGTACCAGAGCACAGTCCCTCATTTTTTCCACAACGCGGTATCTGGTCACCGCGGTCTTTCCCTGAGGGGAGACACACATGCGCATCAGTTCTCCCTCCGCTTTGTCTATCTTCTCCGTAATGATCCCCTCATCCATTTTGGGAACGCCCTCCACAAGGGCCAGATACTCTTTTTCAAATGCCCCCTGCTGTTTCTGCTTTGCCAGTCTCCCTGCTGCCGCCTGGTTTAAGGCAAACACCACAATGCCTGAGGTGTCCTTGTCAAGCCGCCCCACGCTTCTGACCCTGGCCTGCACTCCTTTTTCCCGGAAATAAAAGGCCAGCATATTGGAAAGGGAATCCGCGTAATGCCCATGGGAGGGGTGCACCACAAGACCTGCCGGTTTGTTCACACAGAGCAGATCCTCATCCTCATACAAAATATCCGGTATTCCCTTTCCCGGCACCAGTTGGGAGGAGCCTGTGTGCGCCTCCTCCAGCTTTACTTCCACTTTATCCCCGGCTTTCAGTTCATGGGTAACTCTCGCCCTGTTACTATTTACCCGGATTCCGTCCTTCCTGAACTTTGCCTGTTTTATCTGCCGCTTTGTAAGTTCCATATCATGAAGCAGAAAGTCTGACAGACTGCAGTCCCTCTCTGCCGTTTTACTCCATATCTTTTCCATTTGCTCATCCCTGTGCATGCTCGTGCTTTCCTCTATCTGTCTTTTTTTATTCTAGCAGAGTCCGGCAAATGCGTAAAGGAAATAAAAGAAAACCTCTTTCAGAACCCCTCCTCCCGTGATAGAATGGATTTATAGCAATAGAGAGACGGGCAGATGCACACAAAATGCAATAAATTGCATTTTGGCGCTGGCTAACTCGGGATTTTGCTTCGCATCGCGCAGCATCCCCTTGGAGAAAACATCTCCCGTGACATTGGCCGTGAACAGTAACCAAAAGGAGACTTTATTATGCAGATCAGCAGCCTTCACATCAGGAATTTTAAATACATACGGGATATGGAGATTCGGAACATTGAAAACGCCCTGATTCTGGTGGGGAAGAACAATACGGGAAAAACCTCCGTTCTGGATGCTGTCCGGGCGGTGAGCGGCTCTTACCGGATACGTGAATGTGACTTTAATGAAAAAAAGCAGAGGATAGAGATTACCATGACTCTGTCCATCTCCAGGGAAGACCTGCAGATGCTGCACCACCACGGACGCGTGAGCGTGTACCGCAGATATACTGCCTGGTATGAGGATTTCTGCAAAAAGCTCCCCTCCTACCAAAACGGAAGTCTGACCTTTACCTACACAGTCAATGTGCTGGGACAGGAACGCCTGAGCGACGGCCGCGAAAAGCACAACAAATATATCCGTCAGGTACTGCCCCAGATTTACTACATCGGAACCGACAGACGGCTGGAGCAGCTTCAGAAAGATCTGCTGGCCTTTGAGGAGGATGAACAGTTAAAGAGAATGCGCCTTGATGTCTGCCTGTTCGAGAGCAGCAAGCACTGCAGCCGCTGTTTCCAGTGCATCGGCCTGATCAACCAGAAACGCCCGGAGGATCTGACCGCCTTTGAGACCGCAAAGCTTCTGGAATACAAACTCTGTCAGATGAATCTGACGGACTTTGCAAGGCGTGTCAATACCAGTTTCCACAGAAACGGCGGATTTGATGAGATCCGCTACACCATGCGCTGCAACATCGACGAAATGTGCTCCGTTACGGCAGAAGCCTACAACACCAAGCGCAGCACATACACCCCGGTGGAACATATGGGAGAAGGTATGCGCAGCATCTATATGCTCTCTCTTCTGGAGGCTTACACCCAGGACAACAACAGGATTCCCAGTGTGATCCTGGTCAAGGACCCTGAGACGTTCCTTCACCCGGAACTGCAGAAAAAAGCCGGGGAAATTTTGTACCGTCTGTCCAAAAAGAATCAGATCCTGTTCTCCACCCACTCGCCGGACATGATCTTTAACTTCAGCAGCCACCAGATACGGCAGGTTGTGCTGGACGAACAGTATTATACCATTTTACGGGAGCGGACTGATATGAACCGGATACTGGATGATCTGGGTTTCAATGCCAGCGACCTTATGAATGTCAGCTTTGTCTTCATTGTGGAAGGCAAACAGGATAAAAGCCGACTCCCCCTGCTTCTCCGGAAATATTACTCGGAGATCACCGCCCCGGACGGCAGACTGTCCAGAATCGCCATCATCACCACCAATAGCTGCACCAACATCAAGACCTATGCCAACCTGAAATATATGAACCAGATCTATCTCCGTGACCAGTTCCTCATGATCCGCGACGGAGACGGCAAAAACAGGACAGAGCTGGCTGCACAGCTCTGCCGCTACTATGAGGCCAGGAATCTGGAGGATGTGGACCATCTCCCGAGAGTCACCCCGAAAAATGTGCTGATCCTCAAATACTATTCTTTTGAGAACTATTTTCTCAACCCCGCTGTCATGGTTCAGATCGGCGTGCTGGAAAAGGAAGAAGATTTTTACAGAATCCTCCTGGAAAAATGGAAAGCCTATCTCTATAAAATAAAGAGCGGGCGCCATCTGACAGAGGAGCTCGGATTTGAGATACAGACAGAAGAAGACCTGAAAAACCATATGGAGGAATTTAAGATCTATATGCGGGGCCATAATCTCTTTGACATCTTCTACGGACCTTACAAAGAGAAGGAACAGGAACTTCTGAAACGCTATATAGATCTGGCTCCCAGGGAGGACTTCAGGGATATCCTGGATGCTGTCGACCATTTTATTTATTTTGACAGCAGGAAAAAGCAGGAAAGTTAAAACACAGGCGCCGCAGATAGGATGTGAATCTGCGGCGCCTGTATTATTCTTTCTCTTCTGTTTCAGGGACATAGAGGGCATATCCGCCCTTTCCGCTCCGTTTTGCTTTGTAGAGAGCCGTATCCGCCCTGCGGTACAGCTCGTGGAAATTCTCGCTGCCATTAGTCATGACAGCTCCGATGCTGCCGTGTACCGGATAGTCATCCTTTTCCCCTGTATAGAGGGAATCCCACTTCTTTACAATGGCATCCAGGATGAGGATGAGCTGATGGCTGCTCTGCACATTGATGAGAAAGACCATAAATTCATCTCCGCCGATTCTGCCCACAATGTCCGTGGAACGGAATGTCCTCTGCAGAGCATCCGCAAAGCGGACGATCGCCCTGTCCCCCTGGGTATGCCCCAGCGTGTCATTGATACGTTTTAAATTGTCCATATCCACAATGAGGAGCGCACAGACACTGCCTTTGTATTTTCTGAGGGCATGGGTGACAAGTTCCTCTGTGGCCATTTTGTTATAAAGTCCTGTCATGGAATCTGTCTCGGCACGCAGCCTGAGTGCCTCTTTTTCCCTCATATTTTCATCTATGTTCATCATTTTGCCCAGAATGCGCACAACTCTTCCTCTGTCATCCGCAAAGATACTGGTGAGCACTGAAAACCAGATATAGACGCCTGCAAAGTTACAGAAACGAATGTTCCGCGTCATAACCCCTTTTTTGCTGCTGAACTGAGGCAGTATCCTGGAAAAGGCGGTGACATCATCCGGATACACCCATTTCCCGTCCAGAAATGACTGGTAATCCGGCTTTATGCCGAGTATCTTTTCAAAATTTTCGTTGAACTCCAGTGTATGGTCCAAATTGTTGAGTTCAAATACCAGCACATCGGAATCCCTGGCCAAAAGCCGGAATCTCTCCTCCGAGACTTCCAGCTTTTCCTTCTCCTCCAGAAGCTTCTGTGTCTGTGCCCGCAAAGCTTTCCGCTCTGTTCTGAAGAGATAAAAGATCAGCAGAAAACCAAGCAGAAAAGAGACTGCGAAGGCAATATTGAGCCTCGCCGCATAAGTTCTGACAAAAGCATAGGAGGAATCCACCTCCCCCCGCTTCATGGCAGATAAAAGTGTCCATCCGTTATATCCGAAGGGTGTCTGTGTCACATAATACTCCTGTTCCCCTTCCTGTATAAGGGATACCAGTTTCTCTTGGTTCTTGGCTGCCTGCTGCATATCCTCCACGGAATGACCGTCCAGAAAGGCTTCGTTCTTTGTCTTTTCATATATGTTTTCCAGGCTCTTATCCCCTACCACCATCTCCTCATCTTTGGAGGCCACTATGACATCTCCCTGTCCGTTGATGAGAACACTGGCATCATTTCGCTCGAAATTGTCATGCAGGAACAGGGTCCCGAACTGTTCTGCCGTATAAGAGCCGCAGAGCACGCCTGTGATCTCCCCCTGAGGATTTTTGATGGGAACAGCCAGCAGAACACAGAGGTATCCGTCTTCGATACTGGAGATAAACGGCTCTGAGATCGTCTGTTCCCCTTTCACAGCTGCCTGGAACTCTTTCAGATTTTTGATGTTCCTCTGTATTCCCTCATTGGTCATTCCGTTTCCATCCAAATCCGCCATGGTAATGCGATAAAACTCCTGGGTCTGCCGGATGGCATCGGCTGCGTTCAGGAAGGTCTCTGTATCCTCCATCCCTGCCTGCCCCAGATAACTGGCAAAGGCGCCCAGGGAATCAAACTGGCCGGAAAGTACAGTTCTCACATGATCCGCCTGCTGCTGCGCATAACTTTCCAGGGTCGCGTGAATCTCTTCGTTCACCCTGCGGCTTGTCTTCTGATTATAATTCAGCACTGCCACTGCAAGAAAAACTGCCAATACCGCAAACACCCACAGTGTCTGCTCTGCCCGTGTATGTTTCCTTTTTTTCGTCATACATGTACCATACTCTTTCCTCCGCTCATATTTCCTTGTACAACTAGGCGTATTTCACATTTTTCTTTTGTTTATTCTGTCAGAAACGGTTCTGCTCCATGTTTTCCATTTTTTCCTTTGTGAGAAGAAAAATCTTAACCTCTGCCTCGTGACCGTCCAGTTCCTCCTCTGTCATTCTGCTCAAAGCGGCCACTCTGCTTTTTCCATCCCGAATCTCCCACATGGCATCTGCAAAAAACAGGTCTTCCCCCTCTGTCGTCCGGCCCGTATCCGGCATGGCGCGAAGCGTAACGGTAAAGGAAGATATGCCACGCTCCATACTGCGTCTGTGTATGGCAGCCTTCTCCAGTGTCTCCTCCTCAAAAGGATATTCCCTGAAAAGCTCTGCCAGGTCTGCCATGCGGACAAACCCTCTGAAATAATACTCATTTTCCTGTATCGCCTGCTGCAGTCTCAATTTCATAGTCATCCCTCATTTCCGCCCGGCATCCGCAGTTCTCTGTCGCAAAAGAGGGCATCCACTGCTGCCCTGTATTCATTCAGATGCTGGGCCTTTTTTATTTTCTTTGCGTATTTCGCGCTGTCGGGAAACATATGTATCATGTAGAACCAGAGTTCTTTCATCTTAAACAGCACATTTCTGTCTCCTGACATGACTTTCTCATATTCAGTACAGAGGATGTCGTGAAATTCCCGAAATTTCTCTTTATCCGGCAGTGTGCCCTTCGTAATATGTCCCGCAAGGTCCGGGTCTGTGAGCATTCCCCTGCCAAGCATCACTGTCTCCACCTGGGGAAACCGTGCTGTAAATGCCTCATAGTCTTTCTTCGTAAAAATATCCCCGTTATAGCAGACCCTGTTCCTGCTCAGGGACAGGGCATCTGCAAAAACATCCAGATTCGGTTTGTTTTTATAATAATCTGTCTGCAGTCTCGGGTGAATGATCAGCTCCTCCATGGGATATTTGTTGTAAATCTCTATCAGCTCGTAAAACTCTTCTGCATCCTCCATACCGATTCTCGTCTTAACGGAAAGCTTCAGATCCAGTGTGTCAAAAATCTCATCAAGAAATTTTTCCAGCAGCTTCTGCTCTCCCAGGAATCCCGCGCCTCTCATCTTCGTCACAACGGTCCGGGAAGGGCATCCCAGATTCAGATTGACCTCCTCGTATCCCATACTCTGCAGTTCCAGAGCTGTCTTCACAAAATCCTCTGCGTTGTTTGAAAGAATCTGGGGCACTGTGTACATTCCCCGGTTATTTTCCGGCAGGACATCCTTTAACTCCCTGGAATTAAAACAGCGGTTCCGGTTCGGCATGATAAACGGGGTAAAATATTTATCTATGTTATTATAACATGAATACAGGGCATTGCGGTAGATATATCCTGTAATTCCTTCCATTGGCGCAAGATAAAATCTCATAGTATTTTCTGTCTTCCTCCCGGTCTTATTCAAGTCTTATGTTCCTCCAGCCATCTCTCCAGCACTTCCAGATTCATGTCAGAGTGTTCCACCTCCCTGGCATATCGGTACGCAGTCTCCACCACATCCTGAAATTCCAGCTTTTTCCCCTTTTTCAGCCATACCAGCATAACAAATTCCTGAATCCATTCCGTGGAAAATACAGCCAGAGCCATCTTGGAATAGACAGCATCGTCGTACACCGCACCGCAGAAATAGGTATATACAAAGAACACCATAAGCTGTTCTCCCATCCGTTCCCACTCCCCGCGTACGCTGCTCTCATACCCAAAGCTGCGTTCAAATTCCCCGCACAGATCCAGATAATGCTCCTCCCCGTTTTCATAGAGATTCTTCCAGGCATCCGAAAGCAAGGTGCCCCACTCGCTCCTAAGCCGCTCCAATTTCCGGAACACGGAAAATTCCTGCTTTCTTCTGGCGTACCGCCCTTCCTTTTCTATCTCTGCACCGGTGGGATGGCGGTATTTTTCAATCACCTGATCTATGGCGAAAAATTCTTCCCGGTCTATGCATGCCTGGAAATCCTCCGCAAGAAAAAGCACCTCCCGCATCCGGATCCGCAGGTCCTTTTCCCTATCTGTAAGGATTTGAAATATCACATCCCTGGCATCCGAAAGCAGGGTAAAAAGGAAAAAATCAAAGTCCTCAAACTCATCTTCCTCCTCTGTCTCCCAGGTGATAAATTCCGCCTTCTCCCTGCAGGAAAGAATCATTCTGGCAGCTTCGGGACAGGACAGCGTAAGGGAAAGTTCCCGCAGATCCTCAAATTCCTCCACATGCCTGGGATACATGCTGCAGGTGGCACATAGCCCCTTCGGGCCCAGTTCCCTGTAAAGGTCACAGAGGTTTTCCTCGTTTAAAAACGCACAGCGCCTGTCATACTGATAAAAGCATCCCTCCATCCAGTCAATGGAATTTCTGAGCCTTCTGCCAAACTCTCCCTGCACATTTCCATAGGTCTGCAGTGACTCCTCATCAATGACAATCTGCCATCCGGCGCAGCAGGTAGCCGGACAAGCTCCGGCAATACAGACAAAATCGTCATAATAGCCGGGTTTTATATATCTCATATTGCGTCTCCTTATTGATTTCTTTCGTAAACCGAACAGAACTCACACCCGGTCAGGACTATGACACTCCTGGGGCCGGCAAGTATACTGTCACTGTCCAGGCGGACAGGCTGTTTTTTCCACTCCGAACCGATCTCTCCGGTATTCACGGATACATGCCACAGCAGGGGCCGCGGAAGCTCAGGCAGTCTGACTGAAACAGGTTCCCAGAAGGCATTCACCAGGAGATAGACAATGTCATCCCTGCCGTTATCCTCATCATAGCCTGTGAACATCACTGCCGTAACCTTTGCCTCCTGCCCGAAATTCTCCACCCAGGGATTTTCCCCGTGGAAGCTGATCTCCGGAAGGCCGAAGCGGTTGCTGCCCAGATTGCCGCTGATGCTCTTATGGCTCTTCCTGAAATGTATCATGAACCGGAAGAATTCATACACATCTCTGTGTGTCTCAAGCCTGCTCCAGTCAATCCAGGATATCTCGTTGTCCTGGCAGTAGGCATTGTTATTCCCATACTGGGTGTTGCAGAATTCATCCCCTGCGTAGAACATAGGCGTCCCTCTGCTGCACATGAGGACTGCGCAGGCATTCTTGATCAGACGCATTCTCAGCGCATTGACCTGAGGGTCATCTGTCTCTCCCTCCTCCCCGCAGTTCCAGCTCCTGTTATCATCGGAACCGTCCCGGTTTTCCCATCCGTTGGCCTCATTGTGTTTCCAGTTATAGGAATACAGGTCATAGAGTGTAAAGCCGTCATGACAAGTCAGGAAATTAACGGAGGCATTTTTCCCCCGTATCTTGGGCTTGTAAATGTCCGTAGAACCTGCGATGCGCATGGCAGCCGCCTGGGCTGACCAGAGTCCGCCCTTCAGATACTCCCGCAGGTCATCCCTGTACTTTCCGTTCCACTCTGACCAGCGGCAGAAGGCCGGAAACTGCCCCACCTGGTATAGTCCTCCTGCATCCCATGCCTCCGCAATCAGCCTGGTGCCGCTTAACAGGGAATCATAGGCCAGAGACTCCACAAGAGGCGGCCGTTCCATGGGTGAACCGTCTTCGTTCCGCCCCAGAATCGACGCCAGGTCAAACCGGAAACCGTCAATATGGTAATCGGAAACCCAGTATCTGAGGCATTCCTGAATCATTCTCCTCACCACCGGGTGATTGCAGTTCAGTGTATTGCCGCAGCCGCTGAAATTATAATAATGGCCGTCCGGCGTCAAAAGATAGTAAATGTTGTTGTCAAATCCTTTAAACGATATAAAAGGCCCCTCCTCGTTTCCTTCAGCCGTGTGGTTAAACACCACATCCAGAATGACCTCTATTCCGTTTTCATGGAGCGCCAGCACCAGGTCCTTTAACTCCATTCCCTCCCGGTTGTACTCTTTTGAGGCCGCATAACTGGTGTTGGGGGCAAAAAATGCCACGGTATTATAGCCCCAGTAATTGATGACCTGCCGGTCATTCACCATTCTCCGCTCCCGCAGCTCATCAAACTCAAAGATGGGCATAAGCTCCACTGCATTAACTCCCAAATCCTTCAGATAGGGGATTTTCTCCTTAATGCCTGCAAATGTCCCCGGGTGCTCAACATCTTCTGCCATCTTCGTAAATCCGCGGACGTGCATCTCATAAATGATCAGCTCATCCATGGGAACCTTCGGCTGCCGCTCTTTTCCCCAGAAAAAATCATTTCTCACCACTCTGGCCCGATATCCTTTTTCATTCACCTTTTTGCCCCATACACTCTGGCCTGTCACTGCCTTTGCATAGGGGTCAAGGAGTATGTGGTTCTCATCAAAGAGAAGGCCCTGTTCCCTGTCCCAGACACCGCCCAGCCGGTAAGCATACTCAAATTCTCCGATGTCCAGACCGAACACCATCATGGAGTACACGTCACCGATCTTAAAATGCTCCGGAAACCTGAGAACTGCATACGGTTCCTCCTCTGTCCTGTGAAAAAGCAGCAGCTCACAGAACGCCGCACCCTTTGAATGCACGGTAAAATTAACGGCAGTCTGTAAAACTGTGGCACCGTAGTTGCCGTACAGCCCCGGGCATACCTGAAAACCTGCCACCTCGTCTGTTGGTATCCATTTTTGAAGCTCATCATTCATGCTGACATCCCTCCCTGAATTTTATGCGATCACGGTTTTCGGTTCTCTTACTTTGCGGGAGAGTCGGAAAAAGCCCGGCAGCAGCCAGGCTCCGGGAGCTCCCATACGGTACACAGCATTTCTTCCGGGAGGCATCAGTCCTGCCTGAGCACTGACAGCAGCTTCCTCATCTGTCCCAGGCGCTCCTCAAACTGTACATAGAAGTCTCTTCCGCTTTCAAACGGCTGTGTATAAAAAAGATTCAGGACATACATGTTCAGATCTTTCGTGAGCTGCTCTTCCTCTTTTTCTTCCAGAAGATTCCGGATGTCTTTCAAAAGAAAATGCCATTTGGCAGCAAAATCTTCATAGTTTTTCAAATCCGGCACATCCAGCCATTTGCTCACTTTTATTTTAGTCTTATTTTTCTTCGGGCATTCCTGATTCTGCAGGTAATAGAAAAAACCTTTTTCCTCATAATATCTCCCCAGGGGAAATAACCGGCAGAGCCCCGGGCGGAAGGCATGGACCTTACATCTTCCATTTTCATCTAAGAAGGTACACTTTTCTTTTGCTCCTGTCATCCGCAGATTCGGCAGAATACTGCCCTCTGCCACATGCAGTTCTATGTGGCTGTTCATCAGGTCTTCAAAAGTGAGGCCCAGGTTTGTCTCCAGCCTGTAGACATCAAGGGGGTCCAGTTTAATGGAGTCCCCCATGCCCCGGCAGCACTCGGAACATCCCTGGCAGCCCCCGCAGTCAGCCTTCACCATATCTCCCGCTTTATATAATTTCTTTAAGTCCTCTGCAAGAACTTCTCTCTCCATGTATAAAACCTCTCTGTCTTATGTATTTCTGTTTATGGACTTTACAGAATGTGTTTGAAAATTTCTTTGGCCGGCTGTACGTCACACTCTGTGGGAGATTTTCCCCCATAAGCCAAAAGTCGGGAAATCCCTCTTGCCACGCGTCCCTCCGGGTCATCAAAATGACCGCCCGGATTACTCTCACAGATAACCGGACAAAATTTCCCCCAGTGGGCAGCCAGACGTTCTGTGCACACTTTTACGGAAGCCATTCTCACATTGCGGACTTTATGCTCCCTGCTGCCAAGAGATATATAGATCAATGGATTTTCGGCTTTCATACTGTGGGACATGGCATAATCTGCCCAGCCGTCAAACCAGAGGGAACCGGACATGGTGCCGATTCTGTTGAACTTGTCCGAATGGTACATGGCATACACGGCGAATAATCCGGCCATGGAATATCCCACGATTCCTCTGTCCTTCACTTCAAATGAAAGATTCTGTTCCGCCCGGGGAAGAAGCTCCTGCTCAAAATACCGCAGATATTCCCCGGCTCCGCCTGTAAAATCCGTGCTCTTTGCAAAAGCCTTCTCTGCCTTCCAGGGAGAAAAATCACCGTTCCAGTCTCTTCCCGAAACGCCCGCAAGGACACACGGCCTCGTGATCTGCTGCCATATCTTCTCCCCTTCCTCCCGGGAAAAAATGTGGCACCAGATAACAGGAACCGGTTCTTTTATCTCCTCTCCCCAAAGGTAGATTTCACATTTCTCTTCTTTAAAACTTTTCATGGCAGCAATAAGACCTTTCTGTGTGCAGTCAGTATTTTTACTGATGTTGCCGCTGATTTATACAAGTTCAGCACGGTAAATGTACAGATACGGCTGAACGGTTAGCAATTTATTTTCTTCTTTTTTATTATAAGGGACGGGGTAGAAAACCGCAATGTTTTTATTCGCAGGGACGGGAAAATGGGGACGGGAAAATGGCCGTAGGCGGGGGCTGCATGATAGCATGACATGGGAGGGGCAACTGCGAGGGATGACTCTGATCTTCCTTGCTCTATAGACAAATTGAAAGGAATCTAAATCTCTTATTTTCGTAGATAGTCTTAAGCGCCTGGCAGCAAGTTCTCCCCACTTTACGGCTAATTTTAGAGAAATCTTTGGTTTTCGTAGGTGATTTTAGGGCATCTGACAATACTTTCTTCTTGTTTTACAGATAATTTATTAAAATTTTTAGTTTTTATAGGTAATCTTAGGACTCCTGGCAATAGTTTCCGCCTGTTTTACAGATAATTCGAAGGATGTCTTTAGCTTTCGTAGGTAATCTTAGGGCGCCCGACAATGATTTCTTCTTGTTCTGCAGATAATTCATTAAAAAACTTTAGTTTTTATAGGTAATCTTCAAGAACCAGACCATGTCTTCTGCTTGTTTTACAGATAATTTTAAAGACAGCCATATAATCTATAGGTAAATCCGGAAATTCGACATGTGTCCTTACTTTCCAGGTAATTCAGAACTCTGATATCTAACAGATGATGTGCGATGGGTAATATATAAATACAACAAGGGTATTTATAAAATGAGACAGCAATGACCCGGTATGGCGTATGGAATCTATATATAGCTTGCAGACTGCAGGAAATGTAGTATAATAGTGTCTGGCTGTCCGGATGATTTCCATGCCGGACTGTATCATAAAACTGCACGGGAGGTCTTGTGAAAATGAATCTGATATTCCGGAAAAATTTTAAAAATGCAGTGGAACGTGTGCTTCATGTTCCCCATAACTATACAGGCGGTATTCTGGAAATGACCTTTGTGTTGGATTATGCGCTTTCCAAAGAATGTGCCGTATCCATGACAAAAGAGATTGCCGCTGTGCTCCGCTCTCACAGCCAGGTCTTCCAGAATGTCCGGCTCAACCTTCTGCACTGGAAGGAGAACGAGGTGCTTGTAAACCAGGTGGTGCCAATTTCCATGCTGCAGCTTGGGAGAGGGCTGGAAAACTATGAATCCCTGCCCGGAAATAAATCCCTGGACACCCTTACAGATACCCTGAAACGGTTCCACGCCAGATCTAAGCTGGTAATCTGCCTGCTCGGTACAGGATCAGCCGCAGGCGCGGTGGTGCTGGATGAGGAGAGGACAAAAAAGAATCTGCAGCCATTTCTTGGGCGGAAGAGTATATTCTTATGTGTGCAGGAGGACGGGGAATGCGTTAGTCCGGAGATTGTGATGGGGGCTAACGTACTTTCCGATTATGCTAAAAAACCCGGAGCTGATGTCTAATATCAGCTTCGGGCTCATATTGTAATTTCTGCCTATCCTTTCACTGCTCCTGCTGTCAATCCTGCAATAATATGCTTTTGCAAAACAATCGATGCAATTAATATTGGCAGAGTAATTGTCACTGCAGCCGCCATCAACGCCCCCCAGTCAATAGACGCATAAGAGATAAAACTCAATAGTGCCAACGGCAGCGTCTTTGTTTTTCCTCCAGCCAAAACAAGAGAAAACATGAAGTTGTTCCACGAAAAAATTACAGATAATAAGGAAGCCGTCACAATTCCAGGCTTTGCTAAAGGCAGCATAATACGTATAAATGCCTGAAATGTATAGCATCCATCTATCTTGGCCGCTTCCTCCAAATCGGCGGGAAGGCTTTCAAATGCAGGAATCATAACCCACACAATAAATGGCAGATTAATTAATAAATGACTTAAAATCAATGCCAAATGCGTATCAGATATGCCAATTTTTTCAAATATCATATACCACGGAAGCAAAAATGCAATTCCCGGGAAAAAACGTACAATCAAAACCATTGTACTTAATTTATTCATTTTAGTTCTTGCGATAGCATAAGAAGCCGGAAGCCCCAACAAAAGGCCGATCAATGTTGATCCTACTCCTACTATTGTACTGTTGATAATTGGTTTTACAAAGTCATATCTACCAAAAACATCTTTATAATTTCCCCAATAAGGCTCAAAAAACAAAAACTGCTCCGGGTCAAGTACCTGTGCGTTCGTTTTAATAGAAGCAAGAACCATCCATAAAAACGGAAAAACAACTACTGTGGTTATAAATATGATTCCTAAATAGAAAATAAATCTTTCACCCGCCGATTTAATTCTTTTAATTCTTTTTGTATTTGTTGCTTGATCTATAGTTTTTTCCATTATTCATCAACCCTCGCTTTCATCCTGAGATAAAATATAAAGGCTATACAAATACCAATTTCAAGTAAAAAAATCACTATAGTAGATGCCCCGTAACCCATTCTGAAATAACTGAATATAGAATCATAAGCCATAAGATTCACAGTTTCTGAAGCCTTAACAGGTCCGCCTTTTGTTGTGGCATAAATAATATCAAAAGTCTTGAGTGCATCTATGATTCGCAGCAAAGCTGCAACTACAACCGTGGGCTTGATAAGAGGCAGTGTAATTTTTTGTACAATCTGAAAGCGGTTGGCTCCGTCCATCTTCGCCGCTTCAAATAGGTCATCAGATATACCCGATAAACCGGCCAAAACTATCAGCATAATCATAGGTGTCCATTCCCAGACTTCAATGATAACCAGAGATGGAATCACACTGTTCTTCTGTACCAGCCACATGATGGGGGATAATCCCGCAGATTTAAGCATATAATTTGCGATACCGATGGTCGGTTCATAGATAAGCTGCCAAACCATTCCGATTGCTATAGGTGTTGCCACCATTGGCAGGAGAAAAAGTGTCTTAACCAAATTTTCCCCCCTGAACTTCCGATTAAGCAGTAAGGCCAGCGCTATTCCCAAAACCGTTTCAATTATTACTGAACCAAATGCAATCACCAGTGTATTTTTAGTTGCGGCCCAGAATCTACTGTCTGTTAAAATATCCTTATAATTTTCAAAGCCAATTATTTTAGGTGATGCAGTTCCCATTGTCCAATCTGTAAAGCTTAAATAAATGGTATATACCAAGGGAAACGCTACCATGGAAATAAGAAAAATGACCAATGGCAACACCATAAAATAATGGGCCCATTTTTCCATTCGATTACTTTTCATAACATCATTCCTCGCTATATGGCTCAGGGGTTTGAATTATCTTCAAACCCCTGGTATATTAACTGCCCGATAGTAAATCAATCCGACTGTTCACTGTCAATCAGCTCCTGAAACTCTTTATCCGCCTTTTTTAAAGCATCTTCGGGGTCATTACCCATAATTGCTTCCTGTATAGGAACACTAAGAATATCACGCGCCTCCGAAACACCGATTACCGTCGGACGGTCTCCGGCAACCGCAACTTCTCTGGATTCCGTCATAGCCTTGAGCATTTCCGGCTGAAATGATTCTGCTACATCCGGTACTTCCCATGTACTTGCTCTGCAGCTCGCATTCTGTACCTCCTTTGCCATTCTCAGATCCATTTCTTTAGATAACGACCATTTAATGAATTCTGCAGCTGCCTCCTGCTTCTTGGAAAAAGACGGAATTGCCCATGCCCCAATTGTTGCATAAAACGGTGTATTTCCCGCCGGACCTGCCGGAACTTTTGCAAATCCAACCTGGTCTTCTGTAATTGCAAGGCTGCTGTCTCCTGTTATATTTCCATAAATCGCATCAGAATCAATAAAAAATCCCACTTTCCCTTGTGCAAATAACGCTGCACATTCTGTCCAGGTCATATTCACAGCACCTGCAGGACCATATTTATTTAATAGGCCGCCGTAATAGCGCACCGCCTCAAGAGCTTCTTCCGTTCCCATCAAACTCTTTGTCTCATCATTAAATCTTCCGCCAAAGGCATACAAAAATGTTGAAAACTGTGTAATGCATGCATTTGCTTTTCCTCTGAGTGCAATTCCGTAAAAATCATGATCCGGATCATGCAGTTCACTGGCAGCACTTTCCAGTTCCTCCAGGGTTTCCGGCACTTTTATTCCTTTTTCCTCCAACAAATCTTTCCGGTAATACATAATCTGGCTTTCCGCCAGTATGGGCACTCCATACAAAGCATCGTTATAAGTACAGCTTTGAATCGACGATTCAAAAAAATCACCCATATCGAATTCTGTATCTTCATTTAGATAGGATAGATCTGTAAGCCAGCCATTTTGTGTATACTGCTTCAACTCATTGAGGGGTCTTAGAAAAATAACATCTAGATTATCACTTTTAGCTGCCAGCTCTACTGTAGCTTTATTTGAATAATCATCAGTCCCCATAATCTCCATATCAACTTTAATGCCTGTTTTCTCTTCAAACTCACTGAGATTGGGATAAAGTACTTTTTCTACACAGGTCTGATTTGCGGTCAATACTCGTATGGTAGTTCCGCTGTACGGCTTATCCGAATCTGTGCTCTCCGTCTTAGTATTATTTGAATCTTGTACATCATCTGCCTTATCCACATCTTCTTTTTCTCCACAGGCAGTAAAAACACAGGAAGCAACCAAAGAAACTGCCAGTAAAAGACTAACTCTTTTCTTCTTCATACAAATTCCTCCTACAAATCTTTCGCAGACTTATCATCCAGATACATAACAACATTTTCATGTTTTCTCATAATACTGGCCGGACACGTTTCATTTACCGGCCCTGTCAGGGTATGTTTGACAGCAGCTGCCTTTAATTCACCCGGCACTATGCAGAACAGGAATGATCCCCCCATCAGGCACGGAATTGTTGCAGTCAACGCATATTTTGGCACTTCATCTATATCAGGAAAACACCCATCATTTACCTGTTGTCTACGACATGCGTCATCCAGTTCCACAACTTTTATCAGATTTGTATCCTTAAAATCGGCATTAACCGGATCGTTAAATGCAATATGCCCGTTTTCACCAATTCCTAAAAATACTACATCCAATTTTTGATTACGAATCAGTTCTTCATAACGGATACACTCTTTTCGGAAATCATTTTTACCATTCATCAAATTTACACTCTTGAACGGAACCTTTCCAAAGATCTTATTAGATAGGTATCCGTTAAAAGACCGCGGATCTCCAATCTCAAATCCTATGTATTCATCCATGTGAAAAGCATTGATACGTCCCCAGTCTATATCCTGAATACCTGCAAGAGCTTCCAAAAACTCATTTTGAGAAGGTGCTGCTGCAAACATGCAATTGATTTCATCTTTGCTTTCCAACAAACTTCTCATACAGGAAGCTGCATCTTCTGCGGCATGGAGCCCCATCTCTTTTCTTGTTTCAAATATTTTAAGTTTTATTTTATCGTATCTTCTTATCTGCAAAATTTTCCTCCTCTCCTTCAAAATCAGCTTTATGTGCCTGCTCATTTAATAGCTGTATGATCAAGATCAGATTTCGGGTGATATGATAAGGATCTTTCACAGGCAGTGCCACTACTTTGTCATCCGGTCTGCCATCCCGCTGGCGGATTTGAATCCATTCTCCAACACTTGAGTCAGGATTCGGAAATAATTTAAACGTATAATCAAATACCTCCCTGTAGATAGCAAGTAATTCTTCATCCCCTGATTGAAAATACGCAAGCAGGAAACTGTAAAGGGCCTCCGAATGCGGCCACCAAAGCTTATTATTGTGATTCTCTTCAATTTGCCTGAACATGGGTTCCTTCTCTAAACCTGCTGATTTACCATGAGGAACTCCTCCATCGTGATGGACAAATAACCGAAAACCACCATAATCCTTATCCCATCCAATTTTATATACATTTTTCAGTATTTCTGTGCAAAGCGGAAGAACTGACCGGTCTCCCAAATAATGGGCAGCTTTTAGAATAAACCAGATATCTTCCATTGTATGTCCTGGATTACAGTACTCTCCCAAATAATTATCCACCTGACAATTATCTGTTGTTATCATTTCTCTCAATACATGTTTCTGATCTACAAAATTGGTGAGTATATCCGTATAAAACATCTGCATATCCCGGCTGTAAACATCATTTTTTAATCCAAGTCCAGCCGCGGAAACATACATCTCGGTTGATAGGTTCAAAAATATCATCGGTATCCCATGCATACGCAGTCCTTCTGGTATGGGATACGGCAAAGTAAGATACGTTCCCTGCTCTATTCTCTTCCTGATACTCTGGTACATCTTTTCGGCAAGTTCAAATATTTTATAGTCTTTTGCTGCATCTGCGTATTTTGCAAATCCCGCTGCTACAAAAAAGTCCGCATATATACTTGATGATAATATACCGCTTTCATCTGCAGGTATGGGATTTCCCTCTCTGTCCATCAAATAAGTACATACCTTACTTTCATTCAGAAATACATGTTCACTGAGAAAATCCACACCGATTTTTGCGTATTCCAAAAACACTTCTTTTTCTTCTTTTGTTACAACACTGTCTTCACACATAGATAATTCCGAAAATACCCAAAGAAAACGTCCCTGAGACCATGTAAATTTATTATATGACAATAACTCTTTACCGGTATTATCATAACAGTTCAAATAGCCTCCAAATTTCCGGTCAATACAATCCGGAATCCAGAACGGAAGAATGACCTCTTTTAAATGTCTCACATAATATTTTTCTGCTTTTTGAATATCTGCTTTGTCCATAATTCTACCTTTTCAGTCTTCCAGATTCAGTAATTCGCGCTGCACCTTTGCAACTTCGCTGATATCCTTTTTCCCCAGGCCCTTCTGCCTCGCAATTTTCATTGCAGACAAGCCGCCATCCAGTATAAAGGAAGGACTTCCATAACTGTCAAAAAGCTGTTTTACATACCCTGCATCCTTTAGTGCCAAATCCAATGCGAAACCATGTTCGTAGCTTTTCGATACTATCTTCTTACCGGCACCTTTATACATAGGGCATCCAACGCCGCTTTCTCCAATAATATCAAATAATTTCTCCACATCAATATCCAGCTTTTCTACCAAAGGGAAAATTTCGCCATACAGGTTTACGTACATAATTGCCAGATAATTATTGATCAATTTGGCAATATTACCAGCGCCGCTTTTGCCTATATACTGAAATGCTTTTGAAAAAGTATTTACAACCGGTGTTACTTTTTCAAAAGTTGCTTCATCACCTCCAAAAGTCACAATAAGTTCCCCCGCAGCAGATTGTGCCGGTGTCCCTGTAAGGGATGCATCCGCAAATTCACCACCGGCATTTTTAAATTTTTCATAAATGGCCCTGCTGGAAAGCGGAAAACTGGTGCTGATATCCAGCACGGTCTTACCTTTTACCCCCATCGACAAAAATGTATTAGTTACTGCTTCCACTTGTACGGAACTTGGAAGCGACATCAGTGTAATCTCTGAATGCTCAAATACTTCCTCAATGCTTTGTGCCAGACTGGCTTTTCCTTCAAACGGAACCATAGCTTCCTCATTCATGTCATATACTGTAGTTTCAAATCCACCATCTACAATATTCATACATACTCCGCTGCCCATCATGCCAAGTCCAATAAAACCTACTTTCATACACTTTCATCCTCCTTTTAGTTTTTCCTCTCGTTCATGGAATACGTTTTCCGTAATGTAATTTCATGGTATCACAACAACATTCTTATGTCAATTATATTTTCTAACTTTTACGTCGAAAAAAGTCTTTATTTGGAAATTTTTTATTTTCTTCCAGTATTTACCAATATAGTTATCCGGTTTTAGAAATACTAAAATTCATTCTTGCCTTTTTTGTTGCTCTGCTTTATACTTTTCTTATGGATAACGTTTTCTTTTTCTCCTCCGTATAAAGAAAGGATACTAGCTATGGCTGAAAATTTATATGATATTATTGGTAATATAAAAATTCCACGAATGATACGCGTCCGTCAAAAATTTGACGCTGTGGAAATTACAGATATTGAACAGGCTGTACGCAGGGAAATGCAGCAGAAAGATATCGACGATACAATACAATCAGGTATGCGTATTGCTATTGCAGTAGGCAGCCGCGGCATCTGTCATCATAAAGATATCGTGAAAACAGTTGTATCTGTTCTGAAAGAGAAAAAGGCATTTCCATTTATCGTCCCTGCTATGGGCAGTCATGGGGGCGCCACGGCCAAAGGGCAGGCAGAAATACTTGCCAGTGCCCAAATAGTAGAAAATTATGTGGGATGTCCTATAGTTTCCAGTATGGAAACCGTAAAAGTCGGGGAAACAAACGAAGGTCACAGTGTACATATTGACAAACGCGCATATGAAGCAGATGGAATTATTCTGATAGGCAAGATCAAACCACACACAGCTTTCAGAGGAAGCTATGAAAGCGGCATGATGAAAATGATGACTATTGGTCTCGGCAAACAGTACGGAGCCAGCATCTGCCACCAGGCCGGTTTCAAAAATATGGCACACCTGGTACCTTTATTTGGAAATGTCATTTTAAAGCAATGCAACATTCTCTTTGGACTATCAGTTATTGAGAATGCGTATGGACGCTCCTTTATGGTCAAAGCATTGACCGGCGACAAAATACCCGATGAAGAGCCAAAACTTCTGGAAATCGCCCGCACTAAAATGGGCAGCATTCTTTTCAATAATATTGCGGTCCTGGCTATAGATGAAATCGGAAAAAACTATAGTGGTGACGGTCAGGATCCCAATGTTACAGGAAGATTTATCACCCCCTATGCTGCCAATGATGTTCAGATACAAAAAATATGTGTTCTGGACCTTTCAGAGGAAACTCGCGGAATAATGGTAGGGATAGGATGCGTAGATGTCTGTACCAGCCGCGTATTGCAGCAGGCCAGATTAGAGGAGAGTTATATCAATGCAATAACCAGTACTGTATTTACCGGTATACACCTGCCTATGATGTTAAAAAACGATTATTTTGCTATCGCGGCATGTATTAAGACTTGTAATGAAGTGGATATAGACAATATCCGCATGGTACGAATTCCTAACACACTGGAAATCGGTGAAATATATATATCTGAAAGTATGCTGGAAGATGCAGCCTCCAATCCCTGCATCGAAATACTTGGATCTCCCGAGGAAATGGAATTCGACAACAGTGGAAACCTAATCAAAAAAGAAGCATTCTGGAGCCACTGAAACAATAAATCAATTTTAAATGGGGATGCAGTCAAAGACTGTATCCCCATTTTATACTATAATTTCTGTTATTTTACTATTTTTCCGCTTACCATGCACCATTTAACCTGAATATCATCATCAAACATAATCAAATCAGCGTATTTCCCTACAGATACAGATCCTGTCACAGAAGATATTCCTATGGAATGCGCAGGTGTAAGACTTGCCATTTTTACTGCATCACATAGGGGAATTCCGCATTTAAGCGCCGTCCGCACTAACACGTCACAAGTGGCAATACTGCCGGCAAAGGCTTTTCTGTCTGCCATTTTAGCCACACCATCCTCTATAACCACTTCCAAACCTCCCGTTAGGCTCCCTAACACAGATGTATAAGTATCTGTTCCTGCCGCTCTCATAGAATCTGTCACCAATACCACATGATCTGCGCCTTTTATTTCGTAAACCAAGCGGATTAATTCCGGCGGAATATGACGCCCATCGGCAATAATTTCGACAATTACATCTTTTAAAAGAAATGCACTTTCCACTACACCCAGATGTCGGTATCCGTCTATTCGTTTGATAGTTGAACATGCTGAGTATAAATGAGTAATCCGTCCAAAACCATTCAGTCTGGCTTTCTCCATCTGTTCCCACAGCGCATCGCTATGCCCTGCCGAACAGATGATTCCCTTCATGGAACAATATCTGCCGAATTCCATTGCACCTTCCAATTCAGGCGCTGCAGACCACAGACAAATATCACCCTCTGCCTCTTTTATAATTTTTGTGTATTCCTCCTGCATGGGATTTCTGATGATTTTAGGATTCTGTGCCCCACATTGAGTCCGGTTAAAATAAGGTCCTTCCAGGTGTATGCCTGGCAGATGAGGACCATTTTGCATATTTGCTTTTAATATTTTAAAATATTTTATGAAATTCAGTATTTCTTCTTCCGTACCTGAGAGTGCCGTAGGTACAATCGTTGTCGCTCCGAATCTAAGCTGTGTCTTGGCTGCAGTTTCCATCGCCGAAACAGATCCATCCATATAATCGCAGCCACCGGCTCCATGGCAGTGAGTATCTATGAATCCCGGTGAAAGATACAACCCCCTGCCATCTATCACGGTTTCAGCAGAAAAGGCAGGATCTCCTTCAAAAATTCTTATAATCACACCATTTTCTACTGTCACCCCGCCATCTATGACACTGTCCTCCAGTATAATTCTGGCATTTTTAATTATAGTTGCCGCCATAATATCCCCTTTCCATCTTTTTAGCCTTAACAAAACGCATTATCATAAATGCGTGTTATTAATTTTCTGGTAAGGGAAAACGTATTCCATTTCCACTATAACATCTTTCTATTTCAAATGCAAGAACTCTTCGTGATTTATCATTTATCTTTTTGGACCTGTTGACTGTCTGATCACAAGACTTGGTCTCAGATATAAATTTTTTATTACAGAATTCTTGTTTTCCATATCCTCCAACAATATTTTTACGGCCTCTTCTCCCATTTGTGCAAGCGGCTGTTCTATAGTAGTAAGGCCAGGCCAGGTAATCGACGAAAAAAATAAGTTGTTGTAACCTATCAGTGAAACTTCTTCTCCCACTTTTATTCCAATCTCGGACAGATACTGCAAAACGCCATAGGCAGTCAAATCATTTGTTGCAAAAATAGCCGTAGGCGGGGATGAAAGTTCCATCAGTTTCCTTGCCTGATATCTACCATTTTCAAATTCATATCTCTGAGGTTCTCTGTCCTTTACAGACAAAGGCTTGATATCATACTCTTCAGGCAATTCTAATCCTTTTGCTGCAAGTTCACTTTTAAAATCATGATATAAATTTATTCTGCTGGGCCTGATCAGAGGTGAATTAACAATAGCTATATTTTGATGTCCCAGGTCACATAGATGATTTAAAGCCAGTTTTGCTGCATGTCTGGAATCAAAAAATACTCCACTGGTTTCCAAACCGCTGATTTCCTGATCATAGACTACAACGCTCACCCCCATATCCATCATATGTTTCAGGGAATCAATAATAGTATCATCTTCATCTATATATGCTGACGTAGAGATAATCAATCCTTTAATCTGTCTCTGTCTTAAATCTTCCAGATATTTCTTTTCTCTCTGTGTATTACCATAAGTATTATAAATCATCACACTATATTTATTATCATCCCAAAGATAATCTTCTATCCCCCTTAAAACATCTGGATAAAAGGGGTTTGCCAAATTCTGCACAATAACTGCAATATCACTGCTTCCCTGCTTTTTCAATTGTCTGCCCATCAGATTCGGCACGTAATCCATCTTTCTCGCTGTAGCGATCACTTTTTCCTTTAAATCTTCACTGACCGGATGTGTGCTCCCCCCCAACACCCTTGAAACAGTGGAAACAGATACTCCACTGGCTTTTGCTATATCAACGATCCCTGCTTTTTTTTTCGTCATATTCGCTCCTTACGCTGCTATTCCCTGCTAACTTTTTTAATATATTTTAGAATATTGTAGCATGGAAAACGAATTCCATCAACAGGTAAACTTTACAGTAATTATTCCAATAATTTATATCAATTCTGTATCCCTGCTGTTTCTAACAACACTTTTTTACTTTTAATTTTCCGCTGTTTTCCATTTGTAATGAATTTCCCGGAATATATTATGAATTTCAGATAAGACACAAAGAAAAAGGCAGCAACAATTCCATTTATATTTTATAAACTATAAAAGGTGCTGCAAACTACGCAGCACCTCATCATAGAATATACCCTGCAATTGCAGGAAATACTGTCATTATATCACTACACTCAGGTAATAGAAGCCTTATAGATCGCGTCTATGGACTCCCTCAGCAAATTATTGAACTCTTCCTCCGTCTGATTAACATTCAGCCCCTGGGTCAGTGCCCTGGAGAAGCTGGCGATCAGGCCCGGATTCCGGGCTAATTTTTGGTCTGCCTCATCCCTGCTGTAGCCCCCGGAAAGAGCCACCACACGAACCACATGAGTGTCTTCCATAATGTCAGAATAAAAACCATCCGCATCCGGAATCGAAAGCTTGAACATAATCTGTATACTGTCATCCAGTTTTGCCAGATGCTCCTGCAGATATCCTTTCATGATTCTTTCAGACTCCGCTTTATCTGTACTGAAAATGTCAATCTCCGGTTCCAAAATGGGAACCAGTCCGGCTTCTGCGATCTGAATCCCCAGTTCAAACTGTTGTTCCACAACAGCACGGATGCCTGCCTCATTGGCTTCTTTAATGACGGAGCGCATCTTGGTTCCGAAGATATGACGCTCTTTTGCCCGCACAAGCAGTTCATCCAGTCCCGGAATGGGTTTCATGCACTGTACACCATTCTCCACCGGTGCAAGTCCTTTGTCCACTTTCAGAATCGGAAGGATGTGTTTCTCTTCCCACAGATAATCTGCCGTCAGTTTTCCTTCCACTTCCCGCTCCATAGTCTTTTCAAAGAGAATGGCTGCCAGAATATGCTCCGAAGTAAATGCCGGGCTGGTCATGATCCTTGTACGCATAGAGTGGACCAGGTCAAACATCTCTTCCTCCCCGTGGTAGCTGTCCTCAGCAATACCATAGAGTCTCAGCGCTTTCGGCGTACTGCCGCCGCTCTGGTCAAGGGCTGCTATAAAACCTTTTCCCGAACGCATTCGATTCAACTGTTCCGTGTTCATGCTTCCTCCTTTCGCCGTTTGTCAGTATCCATGCTCTGTCCGCATACGGTGAAATCTGCCTCTCCTCATACGCAGGCAAACCGGCTGGCTGCGCGGTCTTTTGATTCTGACAGCAGCGCTGCTGCCGCCATTCTTGTCATGTTGTCTGCAATACCCGGACTATAGTGATTTTCACTAAATCCATAAGAAAAACATACCACTTTTTGTCCATTTTGTCAAATGTTATCCAGTAACTGTTCACCGGAAATTCCCGGTTCCGTCATGGAGTAGGGGTTTAAAATAACATTTAACTCCTCCTCCCCAAGCAGTTTATCTCTCAGGATCAGACTCCGCACGGAAGCCCCCGTTGAAATAGCCTCCTTTGCAAGAACGGCTGCCTTTTCATATCCCACATGAGGACAGATAGCAGTGATGATGCCCACACTGTTCTCCACCATATTCCTGCAGTGCTCCCGGTTGGCTGTGATCCCTTTGATACAGTTGTCCACCAGCGTATGCACGGCAAAGGTCAGGGTCTCAATGGACTGGAAAAGATTGTAGAAGATGATCGGCTCAAAAGCATTCAGTTCAAGCTGTCCCGCCTCTGTTGCCATAGCAATGGTCATATCATTGCCGATGATGTTAAAGGCAACCTGATTCACTACCTCCGGGATGACCGGATTGACTTTTCCCGGCATGATGGAGGAGCCATTCTGTCTGGCCGGAAGATTAATCTCCCCAAGGCCGGCTCTCGGTCCGGATGATATGAGGCGCAGGTCATTGGACATTTTGGAGAGATTGACTGCGCAGGTCTTCACAGCGCCGGATACCGAAGTATATCCATCCAGATTCTGTGTAGCATCGATCAGGTCATAGGACTGCACCAGATCCAGGCCGGATACCAGAGCGATATTCTTCACTACTTTCTGGAGATACTGCACATCTGCGTTCAGGCCGGTGCCGATGGCTGTCCCGCCCAGATTTAAGGAACTCATCTCCTCCTTTGCGTGCTCAAATCTGGTAATATCCCGGCGGATCGCCGTTGCATAGGCCCTGAATTCCTGACCGAGACGGATGGGCACCGCGTCCTGAAGCTGTGTCCTGCCCATTTTGATCACATCGTCAAACTCCTCCGCTTTTTCCATAAGCGCCTGATACAGTCGCTCTAACTGTTCCTTTGCCCGGTTCAGAAGCTTCAGGGCTGTGAGCCTTCCACAGGAGGGAAAGACATCATTGGTGGACTGCCCGTAGTTTACATGGTCATTGGGATTGACAATAGAATAATCTCCCTTTCTGCCTCCTAAAATCTCGACGGCCCTGTTGGCGATCACCTCGTTGGCGTTCATGTTCAGGGATGTCCCTGCACCGCCCTGGATCGGGTCCACAATAAACTGGTCGTGAAGCCTGCCGGATATGATCTCGTCACAGGCCCGCACGATGGCGTCCGTTCTTTTTTTATCCAGCCGTCCCACCTCAAAATTCGTGATGGCTGCCGCCTTTTTTATCTGCGCCACGCTGTTGATCAGTTCCGGGTGCATATTCATGCCTGTTATGTAAAAATTCTCTGCAGCGCGGAGGGTCTGTACTCCGTAGTAGGCTTCCGCCGGTACTTCTTTTGTGCCGATAGAATCATGTTCCAGTCTTGTCTTTACCATTTTTTCTTTTGTATCCATATCTTTTCCTTACCTCTTTTTCCTGCAGGCCGTTCTTGCCGCCTTACATGTATTTTACAGCGTTTTTCGCCACTGCCTGCCTCTTCTTTTTACTGTTAATATACTGCCGCATAAAGCAGTTCTGTATACCACAGTCTTTTGCTATCTATATTATAAGTTCGCCTGCTATTAGAAGCTAATACATATATGTATATATTTATTATAAATAATTGTTTATATACAGGGAAATTCATGATAAGATAAAAAAAGAAGCGGTAAGTATTCACCCGGCTGAACGCTTACCAGAAATGCAGGTGGATTTCATGTTTGAAGGAAAAAAATACGTTTATGAAGTTTATAAAACAAGGAGCTTTTCAAAAGCTGCCGCTAACCTCTATATCTCCCAGCCGTCCTTAAGCGCTACCATAAAAAAGATTGAGGCCCGTCTCGGAACCCCCATTTTTGACAGAAGCACCAGCCCTATCATGCTTACAGAGTGCGGGGAAAAATACATACATTACGTGGAACATCTCATGGATATGGAAAATGAATTTGAAAATTATCTGAATGACTTTGAGGCCCTCAGGACCGGACATCTTTCTGTAGGGGGAAGCAATCTCTTTGCCTCCTACGTCCTGCCGCCCCTGCTCTCCGGCTTTATGGGAAAATATCCCTCCATAGAGGTGAAAATGACGGAGTCCACCACAGGCGATTTGGAAAAACAACTCTTTTCCGGCAGTCTGGACCTGGTGATTGACAACTATCCTTTCTCAGATACCATTTATGACCGCCATTTTTTCTGCAAGGAACAGCTTCTTCTTGCAGTCCCCGCAGGACTGGCCCGCGAAAAAGGACCGGATACCTGCTGTCTGGACGCTGCCTCCATAAAAAACGGTTCTTATGAAGAGTGCTGTGTCTGCCCTGATATCCTGCAGCATTTTGCCCATGACCCTTTCCTGCTTCTCAGAGCAGGAAATGACACACGTGAGCGCTCTGACCTGCTTTTAAAAAGCGCAGGTCTTGCGCCCCATGTGCCTCTGAAGCTGGACCAGCAGGTCACGGCCTATCATCTTGCCTGTTACGGCATGGGGATCGCCTTTGTAACAGACACCCTGATCCGGCATGTGCCTGATGACTCCAGAATTGTTTTTTATAAGCTGCCGCCGGACATCTCCCAGCGGAATATTTATTTCTACCACAAACGCTCCCGGTATGTGACAAGAGCCATGGAGGAGTTTTTAAAAATCGCAGGTTCCGGTATCCCCACGGGGCAATGACAAAGACAGGCTCACTCCTGATCTTTCCTGCGGTAATACTGCCTGCCGTACTTTCTGGCCTCATCCTCCACCCAGGCTATTTTTCTCAGCATATCATCCGAATTGCCTACAGGGCTCAGATCCCAGAATACATAGCCGCCGCCCGCTGCGAAGTTATCTATGGCAGTTCTCGCAGACTGCCGCACTACCTCCTCGGACGCTCCGGGCATTCCGGCCTTTCCCTGGGAATCCCAGCCGCCGTTTAATACAAGACGGTTTCCATATCTGGCCTTGATTCCCTTAAGATCATTCATGACCTGGGCCGGCTGCCAGATATTGACACCCATTTCCACAAAATCAGGTATGATCTTTTCACAGCACCCGCACATATGGAGTTCAACCGGCAGCCCAAATTCCTTTGCCACATCAATAAGCCTCTGATAAAAAGGACGGAACCTGTTCCGGAAGGTTTCTGTGGAAATAAAAAGATTCGTGGCAGCAGCCATATCATCATCAATGATCACCACATCCGGTTTATAGATGGGGATCAGATGCCGCATAGCCTCCTCGGTCAGCACAGTGACTGCATCAAACAGCTCATCCACCGCCTCCGGTTCCTCCAGAAGCGCGCATAAACCCTCCTCAAATCCCATCATGTTCATCAGAGGAATGAAAAAGTTACCCCCGCAGCCGTCTGTCCGGTATCCCATGGCCTTATTGGGGTTATGCATGCGCAGAGCCTCTGCTGCCATCTGCTCCCAGTCAATTTTGGAGGTATCCGGGAAATTCACAAACTCCCTCCATTTTGTCACGTCTTCCAACAGCTTTCTGTCCGGTTTTGGCATCTTGCCCGCATCGTTAATTTCCCACTCCACGTTGAAAATATCAAACTTTCTCTCTTTATTTACATAGTCCAGCATAAAACCCGTAAATACCCAGTCGCAGGCGTCAAAATACAGGGGCACCCAGTCCGGTTCCTCTCCCCGGATAACCTTCAGATAATTTTCCTTCTCGTCTGCCTCGCCGCCTACTGAGCTGCTGAATTTCATCCAGTCCAGTACCATATTATCTGCCATAATCCATTCCTCCTTCTACAAAAACGTAATCCTTCAGATAACTGAACAGTTACATGCATCCGGCCATTTAAAATCGCTTTGCCATGGGCCGGATACTCACTGCCGCCACGCATTCATGCGGTCAGCGCAGTGAATGCGCACACCTGTCTGAACCGTTACATCAATACTGCAATAGCAGAAAAAATAATATTGATCACAATAGATGGAAGGATCACGCTGGTGATACACACCGGATATGATTCCTTCAAATCCGTTCCCGCAAATCCCATTACCCCGTGAAGTCCGCCCGAATGTGGAGATAAGGTGATGCCGCCTGCTGTATTCGCAACGGTTATCTGCCGCAGCAGCCCCGTATTTACTGACGGATTCGCCAGCCATCCTGCCCCAAAAGTTCCAAGGACCGTCTGCGCGGTCACAGCTCCGCCCCCGGTTATAAATCCCGTTACACTTCCCGCTATAAGGCACTGCATATACGGGTTTCCTCCTACATTCTGAACCGCTTCGGTGAATAGCTGATAACCGTGGGAACCTGTAATAACACCCAGGAAACCCGCAATAACAGCAGCGGCAAAGGTGGGATTTAATCCTCCGGCCATTCCTTTGAACAGAATATCCTTTTCACTGCCCCGAAGCGTCTTCAGGTTCAGAAGATAACATACAATACACGCGATTCCCATGGAGGCCAGTATACTGTTGGACGCTTCCAGTCTCCCGATTCCCATAAAAGAAAACCAGCCCGATGTCAGTCCTGTATACAAAAGAATCACCAGTACCATGGGAGCAAGCGCTGCTGCCAGACCCGGCAGATTTTCCCTGTCAGGCTTCACCATCTGCCTGTCAGACTCCGTCTCCACGTATCTGCGTCCTTTTTCTTCCCATCTTTTTTCCGTCCTTCTGATGATGAAATATCCCGCTGCTGCATAGAGGACAAACATTGCCAGACAGATCACCGGCACCGTCCCGGCAGACACCTGCAGCATCTGGGATACCACGGTATTCACCATACTGGGATTTCCCGGAAAGAGCTGTGCTGTGAACAATCCCAGATAAAATACAGAGAGCCAGATTCCTCTGTTTATATTAAATTCCTTTGACAGAACCACTGCCATTGGCCATACAATAAATATCTGTACATAAGGATTTACCCCGCCCAGATTCAGCAGACAGCACACAATGAACATGACCAGCAGTATCTTTTCTTTTCCAAATACATCCACCAGCTTATACGCAATGGCTGAGACCGAACCGGAACGTGACATGAACTCTGAATACACGGCACCGATGGTAAAGATCAAAAACCACGAACCGAAAAATCCCACCAGACCGGGCATGTAGTAATCACTGAAAACCGCCCACAGTCCGATACCGCTTGTCAGCCCCACAATAACAGCACAGATCAGGCTGACAAGAAGCATATTCCACTGTTTAAAAGCCAGGAATACCAGCAGAGCAATGGCTGCCACGATTCCTATTACACTTACCATGTGAATCCTCCCTTTCTCCATTTTTAAACACGCTCTAATCTCTTGGCCTGAAAGAAGATCTTCTTTTATGCTTTCATCATAGCACCGGCAAGTGTAAAAAAATATGCTCATAACACCGAAAGCTTTTCCGGTTCTTTACTCTATTTTGTAGGAACCGGCAGGCCCTCATGTATCTATCATCTCAAAGACAAGCATGAGATACAGTCTTGTCCGATAATCGCTTAACTGCCAGCCGGTGATCTCCTCAATCCTTTTTATCCTGTACAGATAGGTGGTCCGGTGCACGTGAAGGATTTCCTGGGCAATGACTGCCCTGCCGCTGTTCTCCAGACATATTTTCAGGGTATACAGCAGCTCTGTCCCATGCTTTTTGTCGTAATCCATCAGTGCAGCCAGGGGCGGGGCAATATAAAACTCTTTGTTGTGTTTCAGGCAGGCTGTCCTTACCATATATTCCAGAATATATTTTTCAAACAGATACACTCTTTCAGTGCTGTCCGTCTGATTGCCTGTTTCAAAAGCGATAACTGCCTGATGGTAATACATGCCTACTTTTTCAAAATCAGAAAACCAGCCGCTGCATCCTATATAAAAGTCATGACGGCCGGCAAAGCTCTCCAGTATTTCATATATTTTCTTATTTTTCCCGGATGGATAGCGCAGAATGAGATGAATATGATTTCCATGGACAAACGTATAATTACTGTCCAGGATCCGGTGCAGATACAACATGTGTTCCGCCAGCCTGGAATGCCGGTTATTCTCTGAAAAACTGGACAGATAGACATAGAGATATGTATCTGACTTTTCCCATCCGTAAGACCGGAGTATGGAATCATAGACGTCCAGATAAGGCCGTTCCGAAACGGTAAGCGCCTTCACCATGTGGTCAAACTCCTTTGTCTCTCCCAGATTGACGGGACAGATGTCCAGATACGCCATCTTCACATAATCGGATATGAGCATCAGAAATGACAGATCACTTTCCCTGCAGGGGCGGTAAACTTCATCTGCCACAAGCCTTCCCAGATATTCCTGACGGTGAAAAATGTTATAGTAGATTTTCCGAAACCCGTACATTTTCTCTGAAAAGATACCGGGAATTTTTGTCTTTAACGTCTCCTTGTACTCCGGGTCAGAGACAACAACCATGTATTCATCTTCCGGAAGATAAGCATTCTCAGCCAGGGAAAAGTTCTTATCATGGTTTTTCTTTCCCGGCACGTACATCATGATCCGGAATACAGGGGTCGCGAAAGAGACGGGATTTTCCAATACCTCAAAGAGAATCCTCCCTATCTCATTCATGGGTGCATGGTCCACAAGACATCTTAGAATCCTCACCTCAATGTCCTGAAACCACCGGAAGATTTCTGCTGCTTTCTGGAACAGTCCGGTGATATCTGTCCCCTCTTCCACACAGAGGTATTCGCAGGGTATCTGCCTGTAAATTTCCGGCAGTTTTCCTATACAGATCAGTGATATACTGTTTTCCGCCTCCGGAACATCCGGAAGATCTTCTGCATCTGCAATGTAAAGACAGGATTCCCGGAACCTTTCTCCTGTGCAGACCTCCACGCTTTCCAGGTAAAAAGAAAAGAGGCGGTTCGTCTGCTTTCTTTTTATGTCCTGACTGTCCAGATAATCGGAAATTATGGTCATATTCAGCTTCATACCTTCTCCTCCTCAAACAAAACCCATCCCGGCCTTCCTCATTTTACTGACGCGGAACTGCATGCAGCCCTCTTCCGGCTGTGTGAAGTGCACATCCTGCCCGGAGAGTCTCTTCTGTGATCACAACACTTATTCCAAACCATATCTCCTGTAACAAAACGTAAAAAACAAAACAACAGCAAAGAAATTGATTCCTATGATCACCATACTCTCAGTACCTGCTCCATGGGTTCCGATCCCCTCCATGATTTTGCTGACCTGCTGGGAAAAGATGTACTTTGACACCTTTGCAATTTTCTCATTGAAGGCCGCCAGCATGGGTAGAAACGAGAGCACCATCATGACAGGAACTGCTATGGAAGTGGCAGCCATCTGCCCTCTGCTCCTCACCCCGATCGCTGCTCCCAGAAGCAGGGAGAGCACGATTCCCACACACATGGCAAGCACAAAACCGGCCAGTTCCTCTCCCCTGAAATTTCCCATGATCCCGAAAAACAGTGCGCCAATGGTGCATATCATGAACACATAACCGCCTGTTCCGAGCAGATATTCCCCTGCCTTTACATTAGACATAAGCAGTACGCGCAAAGTGTTGCATTCTTTTTCCTCTGATATAATTGCCGCCATGGAGGTGAGAGGAGCCATACCGATATACATGGTGGCAAATAAAATCACAAAGAAATTATCCTGCATTCCCTGCATATCTATGGTATTCTGCATCACAGCCGTCAGCAGCGGGAACATAACAAACTGAATCAGTATCACTTTATTTTTCAGGGTATCTTTTACCTGTTTTTTCCATACTGCATATATCTTTCTTCCATCCATGCTACTCAAACCTCCTTCCGGTCAATTCCAGAAATACCGTTTCCAGATTTGGCTCTGTAGAGTGGATACTCTCCACCTGTTCCGATGCAAAAAGCTCCTGAATCTTTCCGGCAGATTCCCTGCTGTTTCGAAGATCGATCTCCCGGCCATCCTTCAGCAGAATCCTGACCCGGTTCTGCTCATTATATTTCCTGCAGATTTCCTCCGGTTTTCCGTATTCCACGATTTTCCCCTGGTTTAAGAGCGCAACATGGTCACATAATTTTTCTGCCTCCTCCATATTGTGGGTGGTGAGAAAGACTGTGGCTCCTTTTGCCTGCTCCTGACGGATCAGGTTATGGATCTCGCTTACTGTGGAGGGGTCCAGCGCACTGCCGGGTTCATCCAGAAAAAGGATTTCCGGGCTGTGCATCAGGGCTCTTGCCATGACCAGGCGCTGCCGCATTCCCTTGGAAAGCTTGCTGACCGGACGCTTCTCTGCCTCCAAAAGTCCCACAGCGCTTAGGATTTCCCGTATTTTTGCCTTTGGTATCCTGTAGATTTCCGCGAATAATGCCAGATTATCACGGCAGCTCAGACGTTCATACAGTCCGGTGTTATCCAGCACCATGCCCATCTTTGTGTAAATACTGCTGGTAAGTTTTCTGGTATCCGTCCCCAATACTTCCGCCCTTCCTCCTGTCTGTACAAGCTGTCCCGTAAGTATCTTGATCAGTGTTGTTTTCCCGGCTCCGGACGGGCCAAGCAGGCCGAAGATTTCACCTTTTTTCAGTGTCAGGCTGATGTCCTCCAGAACTGTTTTGTCTCCGAACCTTTGGGTGATTTCCATTATTTTTATACTGTTTTCACAATCCATTTTATTTCTCTTCCCCTTCCCATTTTTTCTTCATGCGGTTCAGACCCTCTTCCAGTTTCCGGTCCTCAGCCTTCATTTTCAGGCGCATAACACCTATGCTCACAGCAACACTGATGGCAAAGCAGACAATGAAACATACCCACGGTTCCCACATATTTACGGGAAACCAGCCGAATCCCCAGATTGCCATACAGGTGATCGTCAGAATGGACAGCAGCATACATACGGTCCGCCCGGTCCCTGACAAGCGTTTGAACAACTTTTCCGAGAAGAACAGGTACTGCATACAGGTCACCAGAAAAGAAGTCAGCAAAAACTCCGCCATGACCTCCAGAGGAATCCCCTGCCTTCCAAGCCTGAATATGCCGGAAATTTCCTTTGCCGTTTCGCCGAAAAAAAAGGCGATCAGAATCAGTATAGTGGCAGTGATCCCGTAAATACAAAACACATTTCCCAAAAAATCAAATATCGTTTTCTCTCTTTCCATACTCTACCGAACCCCCAGTTTTTCTTTCATATACTCTGCATATTGTCTGGATACAATCAGTTTTTCCCCGTTTGTCATAGTCACAAGAAGACGCCGGTTCAGCTCTGACTTCAGAGAAGCAATGTGCCGGAAATTAATGATGCAGGACTTGTTTGCCCTGAAAAAATCAGCGTCCTCCAGTTGTTCCTCCAGCTCATAAAGCTTCAGATCCGTCTCATACACCTCACTTTTTGTATAGAGAAATGTTTTTTTATCCGCGGTATCAATATACAGCACATCCACTGCCTCGATGAGATACATCTCCCCTGCTTTATACCCGGCAAGCTGTTTGTTCAGCATATGCAGCATGGAGAGTATTCTTTCGATCTCCGGTGTCATTTCCGGGCATGTTACGTGGATGTGAGTCTCTTTTTCATCTGTGTCCGTGTGCACGGTTATCTTCACGCAGCCATCTCCTTTCCCTTCTGCCTAAACCTTAACAGACTCTGTTTAAATGCGCAATAGCATGGGGCCCCAGTTGCCCTATTCGGGTACCAAGTTACCACGCACGCCAAACAGACTGATCTGCCGGACAGCAAAAAACATCAAGTTTCTCTCTTTCTTTCAAATTATAATCTTTTTATAACAGAAAGGAATGATGTGAAATATGGAAAGAACAAACGTATATCTGAAAAATTTTACAGGCACAAGCTATGAAGTGGGAATACAGATTGGGAACTGGATATTATCTGCGCCGGTTCTGCTGCAGAGGGCCTTGCTGCCGCCCGATACCTATCCCCATGATAAATTTGCGCAGATCACCGCTCTGCTGGATGAATACTGTCCCGGTATCAACGAGGAGATTCTGGGCTTTTCAGACACCGTCGGCGTTCATGCGGAACAGATCCTCTTCTACGCAATGACCTATCTGGAACGCGGATGCAGCCTGATGGCAGCCCTTCCATCCAAAACAGAAAACCGCCACACCATGATGGCCAGAAATTATGACTTCCACGATGAAATGGAGGAGATGTGCTTTGCCTATACTGATATCAAGGGAAAATACTGCTATATCGGCTCCACCCTGCATCTGTTCGGCAGAGGTGACGGAATAAATGAGCATGGCCTCGCAGTGTGCCAGGCGGGGAACGGACTTCCCGTCGGCAATTTTGAGGGTGCACAAAAGCCGGGGGTAACGGGATTCCAGCTCTGGATCGTTGTGCGCAGTATTCTGGAAAACTGCAGAACCGTGGAGGAAGCAATCCGGTGGACCATGGATGCCCCTATTGGTTTTAATATCAATTTGATGTTGGCTGACAGCTATGATAGAATAGCATTATTACAATGCATAGATGGCCACAAGGCATATGAAATCCTGGACAGCAGCAGTGAAAAAACATATCTCACGTCCACAAACCACACCCTGTTTGAGGAAATCAAGCCCTACGAAAAAATGGTTATCGAAAATTCCCTGATCCGTAACCGCAATATAGAAAAACTCTTTGAACAGGACAGGCGTATTTCCAAGGAAGACATGAAACATCTGTTGTCCGCTCCCTATCCTGAAGGCCTCTGCTGCCACTACTATAAAGAATTTTTCGGAACACTGCGCTCCATGGTATTTGATGTGACAGATAAGACCATAGAGATGACATTCGGCTCACCGCAGGTAAATACATGGCAGACATTTTCCGTCGGCATGCTGGATGCCGGGGAAATACCGGCACTGCTGCCTCAGGAAAAAGCAGGGCCGGTATTCTATAATATACTTTGACCGAACCATACAAGGAGGGAGGAGACTGTGAACGACCATCAAATCATCGGACAGGCTATTGTATTCATTGAGAATCATTTGTATGAAACGATTACGGCACGTGACGCCGCAGAAGCGGTCTCCTACTCTTATTATCACTTCCACCGCTATTTCAGCGCTGTCATGGGGGAAACCATCGGAAGTTACATACGAAGCAGACGCCTGACGCAGGCTGCGTGGGACTTGACCCACAGCGATAAAAAGATTATTGACATCGGACTTTCTCTTTATTTTGAATCAGCAGAGAGCTTTACCCGGGCGTTTAAAGACAGGTATTCCATGACACCCTCCGAATACAGAAAACATGGAATTGATGTTCTGATCGGAAACCGCCAGTCAGCGCGGCTCCCTGATGAGACCATTGTCACCCATGCCGGATTAACCCCGGAATTTGTCTCCATGCCTGCCATAAATATTATGGGATTTCGGTTCAATACAACGGTCAGCGGCAATGAATCAATTGCCATGTGGGAGCAGTTTAACCGACAGATTCCCGCCTCGCTTCTCTCAAACAGACAGTTTGGCGTATACGAGGCAGGGGAAACCTGCTCTTCTGACGGATTTCACATAGACAGCAAAACTTCCGCCTTTGTGGGGGTTGAAATTCCGGATGCGTATCCTGTGCCGGACCATATGAAAAAGAAAAAGCTCTGCGGGGGCACATACGCAAAGTTCACGCATAAAGGAACTGTGGATACTCTGCTTAGAACCTATCATTATATCTGGGGTGTCTGGTTTCCCAAAAGCGGGTTTGAGCTTGCCGCCCGGGATGATTTTGAATGTTATACAGAACGGTTTACAGGACCGGAAGATGAAAATGCTGAGATTGATATTTATTTCCCGGTTCATGATCGAAAACGGGGATAAAAAAGCTGCTGCAAATGGAAGATTCCATCCATTCACGGCAGCTTTTTCTTTCACCAATAGTGCCCATACTCCGCCGTTCTTCTAACAGCGCTTCATAAGGCGAATATAAAACTCAACGGTCTTTGCCAGGGTTTTCACGGGAACTCTTTCATTGTTTCCATGAATCATACCTCGCTCCTCTTTAGACAGCTTCATCGCAGAGAATTTGTACACCCTGTCCGTGATCCTGCAGTAATGCCAGGAATCGCTGCATGCCATCATGAGATACGGGGAAACCAGTGCCTCTGTCCAGGTGTCGCATACTGCCTGGGATAAAAGTTCCCATTCCCTGCAGGAAGTATCCGACTCTGCGGAAGGATTTCTTCCCTCCACCACACGCACTTCTATATCCGGATTCTGTATGGTGCGGGACAGATAATCCCTGGCAGACTCCACGGTATCTCTGCCAATCAGCCTCAGGTTCATACCCACAGAGGCCATGGGCGGAATCACATTGTAGGCTTTTCCGCCCTCCATTTTTGTCATGGCACAGGTGGTCCGCATCATGGCATTCAGCTCACCGCCGGACTTTTTGCACACCTTGTCAAACAGCCCCTCAAAGCACCAGAGATTTGCAAAGATCACTCTATACAGAAAACCGGAGTGGCGCCCCAGTATGTCCAGCATTTCCCTCACGGGTTTGGTGAGCTGGCGGGGGAAGGGATGGTTTTCCACCTCTGTCACAGCCTTGGCAAGCTCTCCCACAATGGTATGGACCGGAGGCATGGAGGCATGGCCGCCGTTACTTTTTGCGTGGAATTCAATGTTTGTAAGACCCTTCTCAGCGATACCGATGAGGGCACATTCCCGTGAAACGCCGGGAAATACATTTTCCACCACGGCGCCGCCCTCGTCTACTACCATAGCCGGGGAAATGCCGTTTTGTTCAAACCAGTCCACAATGGACGGACAGCTCGGCCCATTGATCTCTTCCTGTCCGGAAAAGGCAAAGTAAATGTCATGTTCCGGCACAAATCCCTCTTTCAGAAGCTGCTCCGCAGCCTCCATGATTCCGCAGAGAGTTCCTTTGGTATCCAGTGTTCCCCTGCCCCAGAGCACACCATCCTCCACAATGCCTGCAAACGCCGGCTTCTCCCACTGTGATTCCTCCACAGGCACCACATCATAATGGGACATAAGGACAACCGGGCGCCCCTCCTCTTTTCCTTTCCAGTGATACAGCATGCCGTTAACCCCGATAAACTGGCGGGTCAGACGGCTGTGGATCTCAGGATAGATCTTCGGAAGCAGTTCCTGGAATTTTTTAAATTCAGCCTTGTCTATGAGACTTTCGTCATTATACGATACGGTTTTGCAGCGTATCATTTCTGCCATGTCCTGTACCGTCTTTTCTTCATCTACTGTGACCTGCTCCCCGGAGGGCTTTGGCCCCGGCTTCGGCTTGAACATCGCCGCCCGCACTAAGATAACAGCCAAAAATACAATGACTGCCGCCAATAGAATCCACAATATCATCTGCAGCATTTCAAATCCCTCCTATAACTTTCCATTCTTATATAAAAATCTTGCCGAGCCAATGGCGATCAGCGCCCCAACAGGTACCAGCACGCCCACAGACCCGGAAAGGGACGGTACCAGAAGAAACAGTATGACCATAAAAAGCAGCGGCGCCACGGAAATCTTCCAGTTTTTACTCACATACACCACCGCCAGACCGCCGAATAAGGACGGAAGTATATTGTCAAAGGCAGGCTTTACTGCCGGATTATTCAGTATTGGGGTCAGCGGTACAAGAAGCGCCACGCCCAGGGCAATGACTATGGTGGTGACAATGGAGGAGGTGGCAACCGCTATGGTGGAAATCACCTCTCCCTTCTCTGTTCCCGGTTTTACCTTTGCATTCTCCATGGCGGTGAGGGCTGCCGGAACTTTCAGGTTGGTCAGATTACCGGTGACAAAGGCCAGATAAGACCCGGCTGTCCCCAGCATTGGAACAAAGGTCACCACCTCGATCAGGCCAACCGTCCAAAAAATAGGCGCCACACCCAGAAGTCCTTTGAGTACCGGTTTCCAGCCCGGCCACGCCTGATAATAGATACAGGTGACAATGGGATAGGCGAAAATCATGCCCAGCGCGCAGAGAATCCAGATGCGCCCGTAAATGTGTGTCATGTCTTCATATGTTCTGCCGTTTTTCTTCATCCTGTCAACCTCCTATCATGGGTGTGATAACCGCCGCAAAGATCATAGCTCCCAGCATACTGACAGGAAGCGCATAATTCTCCAGCCATTTCCAGCCGCACTTTTTTATGAGAATCCCGCAGATACCCATAAGAAGAGCGGAAAACAGCAGGACAAAGATTGGGATCCAGCCCTTCAGTCCATTGCGGATATCAGAGAACACCATTCCCAGAAATGCGGATATCATGCCCAAAAACATGGCTGTCATAAAAATATCGCCCCATTTGCTGTCCTTATTCTTGATCTTCAGCAGGCCTCCCTAAATCTTTTTGATAAAGAGGGGCACCCAGATAAGCCCCGGAAAGATGCCGAGTGTCATGACCCAGCAGATGGCTGTATAGACTTTCGGGTCTGTCACGGTCTCCGACAGGGAGATATGCAGGGCATTGGCTGTGGACGTGGCTGCCGGAAGTTCATATGTAATGGCTCCGATGACACTGAGCCTCAGCCACGGCAGAGGCAGCCCCAAAAACTTAGACAGTGTGATGACGCCCAGCAGTATGGACACAGCCGGAGCCAAGGTAAATACTGCGGTGGACAGAATGGTCTTTTTCATCTGCGCTGTCTCGATTCCCAAGCTTTTTCCCCGCCTGTAAGCCCGCACCAGGAAAAATATGGACTGGGCAATAACGAACAGGATCACCAGTCCTGCCAGGGTAAACAAAAAGGTACTGTTTGGTTGAAATTTCATGTGTTCTCCTCCCTTGTCAGCTTCCGTATCCAGTTCCCATAATGGGATTCCAGAAACGCCGGTACACATTTGAATATCTGGTCCGCGTTCAGGCAGCAAACCACAACTGCCGGTGATGCTTTCATCACAAACGCCATAAAAAATGACAGAGGTATGACAATGCCCCAGATACTGATCAGGTCCATTTTCACTACAAACATAGCATTGCCGCCGCCCCGGATGATCCCGTTGTTGGTGGGCATCTGGTAGGACATGCCCACACAGACTACACTCAATATGATCAGGAATGTGTTGGCCATATCTTTAGTTGCAGACGACAGATCATAAAGATTCAGAATTGGAATGCGGATAAAGAATAAAAGGATTCCCGATAAGATTCCAATCACCAGGAACATTCTCTGCATCACCTTTGCGTACACCTTCGTCAGCGCTATGTCTCCTGTTCCGATGGTCTTTCCTATGATGATCGATGCCGTGGAGGCTGCTCCCACTGCTGTGGATTTCACCATCAAAAACAGTGTGGACGCCGCGCTGTTGGCGGCAATCGCCGCGGATGTCATATGCCCCAGAATCACTGTCTGCAGAGCAGTATTGACACCCCAGAGGCTCTGTACCACCACCATGGGTGCTGTGATCTTAAAGTAGTCCCTGCACAGAACTTTGTCGAATGACAGATAATCTTTTAATCTGAGATTCAGGTTCTTTTCCTTTTTTGCTATGTATAGGATCAGCACAGCGCACTCTGCGATTCTGGCTGTCAGCGTTCCCACCGCTGCGCCTGCGGTTCCCATTTCCGGTGCACCGAAGTGTCCGTATATGAGGACATAATTGATTCCGCAGTTGATAAAAAATGTCATAATGGAGAGGCCAAACGCAATCTTTACCACCTCCACACTTCTCAGCGCTGCCAGCAAAAGCTGGGTAACCGCAAAAAACAGATACGTGAACCGTATGATATTCAGATACTGCACACCCTCCTCGATGATGTGTCTGTCAGTGGTAAAAACACCCACTGCCTGGAAGGGAAACAGACTGACCAGCACAAACAAAAGGAACGCCACCACAAGCCCTGCATGCATAGCTGTGGCTGCAATCTTTTTCATGGGTTCCGTCTGCTTTTTCCCCCAATACTGGCTGCAGAAGATCACAAGCCCGTCTCCCAGTGCCATAAGAATCTGCTGAAATACAAACTGGATCTGATTGACCGCTGCCACGCCTGCCAGTGATGTTTCACTGTAAGCTCCCAGCATCATATTATCCGCCAGATTTACGCTGAGCGTGATAACGTTCTGCAGCACCAGTGCCGCGTATATAGAAAAAAAGCTGTAATAAAATGTTTTATTTACCTTGATATGTAAGTTCGTGTTTTCTGTCCTGCGTATTCCTGTCATTTCACTGTCTCCATCCCTCTTCTGTCCATGCATCCGTGTGTTTCATTACACTTCATAGTGAACCATATTCTCCTCAATTTGGGGGCTGTTGTTTTCTTTTACACGCTTTAACGGTAAAATCCCAGCCACCTGCTTTCCTGCTGAAAGTCCATCTGTATCACAGAGCCGCTGGCTACAGATTTCCTCTCTATAAACCGCTGTATGACCGTCTCATGGGAAACCACAATTATCTTTTTACAGTGCATGTATTTTTTCACTGCCAAAAAGGCCCTTTCTCCAACCTTTGAAAGACTTTCCCAGTGGTATTTACATTCGCTGCACCACTCTCCTTCATACCGTTCCATCTCCTTAAGAATAGCCGGGATTTCCTCCGGCCCCGTGTATGTAAAGGTCAAATCAGGCATCCATTCGTGCAGGTCTGTTTCCACGGTCAGGGGAATACCGGTAACCCGGGATATGACAGACGCGGTTTGAAGCGCTCTGGTATAGGGGGAAGAGAGAATCAGATCCGCACCCGGAAGTCTTTTGTCCCCAGCCGCCTGTTCTGCCTGCTGCACTCCCTTTTCTGTCAGCTTTGCCAGATCACGGCCGTGCCCTGCATAACCTCTCTTATCAACGTCAGAATAATCCGGTTCCCCGTGTCTGACCAGCAGTAAGTCCATGATAATGCTCTCCTTTTTCCATTTTTTCTCTTAATTTAAAATTATACTCGTTTTTGTCAATTAACGCAATGAATTTTCCTTTTCATTGCAAACCGCCGCCGGGAATACTATAATATAAGAAAAACAGCAGGAGGCCTGAATTTGTACCATATATTAATTATTGAAGATGATACGGATATCCGCAGTGAACTGAAGCTGATGCTGGAAAACGCATTGTATCAGACAGATGTCATAGAGGATTTTACCCATATTCCCGCTCAGGTGGACGCGCTCTCCCCTGATCTGATCCTGCTGGACATCCAGCTTCCGGGAGTTGACGGTCTGTCTCTGTGCAGGGAGATCCGCAAAACAAAAGACACGCCTGTCATCTTTGTGACCAGCCGGGGCTCCTCCATGGATGAATTGAACGGCATCATGATGGGTGGCGATGACTACATCACAAAACCCTACGTGGCCCCCATTCTGCTTGCCAGAATAGCCGCGGTGCTGAAACGCTCGGGAAGGGAAAACACAGCCACGGATGCCTGTATCCTGACCTGCCGCGGATGCCGGCTCAATCTTCTGAACAGCACCCTGGCCTGCGGGGATAAGACAGTGGAGCTTACCAGAAACGAGCTGCGCATCTGCTGGAATCTCTTTTCCAGGTGCGGTGAAATCGTACCCAGGGAAGACATTATAGACGATCTGTGGGATAATCAGATATTCATTGATGACAATACACTGAGTGTGAACATCACCCGTATCCGCGGCAAGCTGCGCAGGATCGGCGTGGAAAATCTGATTGAGACAAGGAGAGGACAGGGGTACCGCATATGAATTTTCCGGAATATATCAAAGACAAAATACTGACCATACTGATGCAGATACTGTGCATGACAGGCAGTTTTATCTACCTGTACACCTGCGGTATGAAAAAGAACCAGCTTCTGCTTTTTTATCTGGCCTGGCTCTTTCTTCTGGCTGTCTGGTTCACCGTTGACTGGTACAGAAGAAGCCGGTACTTTAAAGAGCTGTTCCACATATCAGACTCGCTGGACAAGCCCTATCTCATATCAGAGGTCATGCCGGATTCCTTCCGCCTGGAGGACCGGCTCTATAAAAGGATCCTCAGAAGCTCCAACAAATCCGTCATCGACACAGTCCATCATCTGGAATCCGAGCGCACAGAGTATAAAGACTTTATAGAGAACTGGATACACGAAGTAAAACTTCCCATCACCTCCATGAACCTCATCTGTGACAACAACAAAACAGCAGAGACGAGAAAGATCAAAGCCCAGCTCTCAGAGCTGGAAAATGATGTAGAAAAAGCACTTTTCTATGCCAGATCTGACACGGTGTATCAGGACTACTTCATACACCGGATCGTGCTGAAAGACGCGGTTCTGACTGCCATCCAGCGCATCCGCCCTTATTTGATACAGAATCAAGCGCAGGTAGAGCTTCACGGCTGTGAGGAAATGGTATACTGCGATGATAAATGGCTGGAATTTATTTTAAACCAGATATTTCTCAATGCCGTCAAGTATAAAAAAGAGGAAAGCCTGCGCATAACCATTGATACTCTCAGGGAAAATAACAGCACTGCACTTATCGTTTCAGATAACGGTATCGGCATTCAGGACAGTGAGATCGGGCGCATTTTTGACAAGGGATTTACCGGAACCAACGGCAGACATAACCGGCAGTCCACAGGGATCGGACTGTATCTGTGCCGAAAGCTCTGCAGAAAACTGGGAATCTCCATAGAAGCCCGTTCTGAGGAAGGAAAATACACAAAAATACTGCTGCATTTTCCTGACGGCAGCAGTCATTTCTCCAGAGACGGACAAAATGCAGAAGCCTGAGCCAATCTGTTACTGTTCACTGCGTGCCCAGTAACACGCTTCGCGATGCACAGTTCTGCCCTTTAGGGTACAAAATGCAATAAATTGCATTTTGGCGCTGGCCAACTCGGGATTTTGCTTCGCATCGCGCAGCATCCCCTTGGGGAAAACACCTCGCGGAACATTGGCCGTGAACAGTAACGCCAATCTTTCAAAATTGTAAGTTTACTGCAGACTACATTGATATGAAACACAGACGCTTTCCGGTATCATAGAACCAAGAACAGGAAACTCCCCTGTACAACAGCCGGAAAGGAAGGATAACAAGATGGAAGAATTAATCCGTGTGGAGGATATGGAAAAATATTACGGAAGTAAAAACAATCTCATAAAAGCTGTGGACCGCATCTCTTTTACTGTCAGCAAGGGCGAGTTCACCGGTATCATGGGAGCCAGCGGAAGCGGCAAAACAACACTTTTAAATCTGCTGGCAACTGTGGATATGGTTACCTCAGGCCATATCTATTACGGTCCCGAGGACATCACAAGGCTCAGCGAGGATAAAATGGCTGATTTCAGGAAAAACAATCTGGGATTTGTCTTCCAGGACTTCAACCTGCTCGACACGCTGACCATTCAGGAGAATATTTCCCTTGCCATGTCACTGACAAAGAAAAGCAAAAAGGAGATCCAGGAACGGACGAAAAAAATCATGGAGCGCCTGGATATCCTGCCCCTTTGCGACAAATTCCCCTACCAGGTATCCGGCGGACAAAAGCAGCGCTGTGCCTGTGCCAGGGCACTGATCAACCATCCGAAAATTGTTTTCGCGGATGAGCCTACAGGCGCTCTGGATTCCAAATCTGCCCGGATGCTCCTGGAGACTTTTACCCATATGAACGAACAGATGAATGCCACCATTTTAATGGTCACCCACGACGCTTTTTCTGCCAGTTACTGCAAGCGCATCTTATTTTTAAAGGACGGAAAAATCTTTCATGAACTGCAGAAGGGCTCCAGAAGCAGGAAGGAATTCCTGGATGAGATCCTGGATGTGCTCTCCCTGACAGGAGGTGATGGGGATGCTGAATAAGCTGGCTCTTCGCAATGCCAAACGCTCCTTCCGAGACTATCTCATCTATCTTCTGACCATGGTATTCACTGCTGCCCTGATGTTCTCCTTTGACTCCATGATCTTCTCAGAGGATGTAAAAAAGCTATGCGCCGAGGCGGGAATGATGGGCGCCATGCTGGGTCTGGCCACCTTCTTTATCGTGCTCATCATGATATGGCTGGTGCACTATATGATGAAATTCATGGCGGAAAAACGAAGCAGGGAATTTGCCACCTATCTGCTTCTCGGATTTCACAAAAAGCAGATCGCAAGGCTGTTTTTAAAAGAAATGCTGCTTCTGGGCCTGGCTGCTTTCTTCATCGGCCTGCTTCCCGGCCTCTTTCTGCAGCAGGTTATCACAACCCTGATCTATGCCATTGTGCAGGCTGACTACACGATCCATATCCAATGGAACATAGCGACTTTTTTTATGACTGCAGGGATTTTCTTCGGCTCCTATGTGCTGGCAATGTTCCGGAGCAACCGGCGTTTTAAGAAAATGAATATCCGTGAGATGATGTACCTAGACCGCCAGAATGAGGAATTGAAAAACGGAAATAAATCGGGAAAACAGTGGATGTTTTTTGTCTCCCTATTCACGATTCTATTGTTTGGCTGGATGCTGTACTTTGGGCATTTTAATCAATGGAATGTATATCCCATGATCGCGGCACTCATTGTCTCCGTCTATTTTCTGTACATGGGGCTCTCCGCTTTTCTTATCAGCTACATCCGGAAAGGAAGAGCCGGCGTATATAACGGAGCCAATATATTCCTTCTCAGGCAGCTTGCCTCCAAAGTAAAAACCATGCAGTTTACGCTGGGCACACTCACGATTCTTTTTATGGTGGCCCTGGTGGGGGTATCGGATGCCCTGATGCTGAACCAGTTTCAAAACACACAGGTGCAGGAAAAATATCCCTTTGATGTTTGCATATACAACGAACATACCGATTATGATTTTGCCGAAGAGAAAGCGCTGACGGAAAAGTACGCGAAAATCACAGATTTTCTGGCCTATGAGATTTATCAGGATCATACCAATTCCTGCAATCGTTATCTTACGGAAGCGCTTTCTGAGAACGACACTTACTATTACTCCTGTTTTAAATACGACACCTATATGCGTTTAAGCGATTACAACCGCCTGCGGCAGATGCTGCATCTGGAGCCGGTCAGCCTTCAGCAGGACCAGTATCTGATACAGACAAAAAAGAGGCTAAAAAAAACACTGCTGCCGTTCTCCGAAACCCCTTTGCACATTCAGGGGCAGGACTATGTCTGTGCCGGAATCTATACCGATACCTTTGAGCAAAGCGGACACAACGGTGCTGATTATATACTGGTCGTCCCGGATGAAACGGCGGCCTCCATGACGCCTTACTACTCCCTCATGGCAGCCAGTATAAAAGGCAGCCTTCCGGATGATTTCTACGACCAGGTGCTGTCCATGTGGGGCATCAATATGAAAAATGATTCCTATGAAGAGCTGGATAACTATATGGACAGCCTGGACCGGGGAACCGGATCAGATGCCATCTATGTGTCTGATAAGCTGGTATTTCTGAAAGAAAACGATGCAAGGGAAATGAAATTTCTGCTCTCCACCCTGATCTTTCCGCTGATCTATGTAGGGCTTGTGTTCCTCTGTGTGGCGCTCACAGTGCTGGCAGTCCAGCAGCTCTCAGATTCCGGAAAATACAAATACCGCTATCAGCTTCTCGGCAAACTGGGCATGCGGACAAAGGAACTGAACCAGATAATTTTCCGGCAGCTTGTCATTTACTATATCTGCCCCTTTGCAGGAGCGGTACTGCTCAGCGGAGGCATTGTGGGCTTTATCAGCCATAATTTCGTCAAATACTCCGGTGTGCAGGCACCGTCCTGGTCTTACTTCGGGCTTGCACTGCTGCTGTTCGGCGGTGTGTATATAATTTACTTTATCGCAACTTACATTGAATTCAAACGGAATATCATGTCCGCGCAGAAAGTGCATGATGTGGAATAACATTTAAGGGGAAGCCCGGTTTACCGGACTTCCCCCTGATACTGTCCCCTATGCTTTTCTGTTCTGAATAAAATACTGGTAGGCTCTTCCTATAAATTCAGAGGCCCCTTTGCCATAGTTTTTATCCATAGTATCAATCAAAAGTTTTTCATGCAGATAGCCGTCAATCATGTTTTCCCAGAAGTTTTTGCCCATTTCCATTCCTTCGTACAGTTTTTCCGTGATCTCCACACATTCCTTTATGGTCGCCTGCACTTCCTCCGAGCCCGGGTCTCTTGTCAGATCGGATACCAGAGCCTCTGTAAGCTCCTTGTTCCGCTGCAGTCCGCCGTCCTCTTTGAGTTTCTGTCCTTTTTCCATCAATTCGGGCATATGTTCCAGGTTCTTTCTCATGGCAGATATAAAATCTTCCATGCTGTCATAATTTTTCTTGGCAGCGTCAACCAGGAAGGACTCTTTTCCTTTCCACTTACTCACCCAGTCATCAAATGCTTCCATGCTTCCAAAGCTTTTTATGACAGCATCCTCATGCTCCTTCCGGAATTCGGACAGCATGTCAAAATATTCTTTTGTATCAAATTCTTCAAAACTCATACACGTTTCCCCCTTTTCTAATTTTCCCAACAGACGAATCATTTTGTCCAGCCGTTTTCTCTTTGTCTCCAATAGTTGTTTCTGCTGCTTATACGCCTCTGTTTTGTCAAAGGCCGGATTTTCGATAATTGCTTTGATCTCTTTTAAAGAGAAATCCAGCTCCTTGAAAAACAGTATCTGCTGCAAGGTTCCAAGTGCAGCGTCATCGTATAAGCGGTAGCCGGAATCCGTCAGCTTCGTTGGTGCCAGAAGCCCTATCTCGTCGTAATACTGTAATGTCCTTACGCTGATCCCTGTTAGCTCAGAAACCTGTTTTACTGTCTTAATATGATTCCACTCCCTTCTGTCCATGTGTTTTTTGCAGCTCTGTATCATATTTCTTTTCTATGATAATTTCATCTTACACTATCACGGAACGTGAGAGTCAATAATGTTTTTCAATAAATTTAAAAGGGGGAAATATAATTTTTATCCTTGGATATCTCCGTTTGCACGGAGCAGTTCTTTTGCGCATTCCATATAATAATGGCGCCCATTTGCGCTTGTTTCGTATTCTGCCGTTTTTTCCAGAGCTGCGGCTTTTAACTGCAGCACTTTGCTGTCAGGTTCCGCAGCCAGCAGCAGATCACAGAGCTCCAGGCACCACTGGTACTCTTTTTCCTTTAGTGCCTTTTTGGCCGCCTCAAAAGTTTTCGTTTTGCCGCCTATCAGATCCAGCATTTTTTCGGAATGCGCTTTCGGAGCAAGGGGATGGAGATTCGTCGGATTTCCGTCAAACCATCCTAAATATGCCGAATAAATCTCTCGTACCGTCCACTCCACACATCCATAATGCTCCGCCAAATACGGAAGATTTGCATATTCCCCGGGCAGTCGGATTTCAGAAGCCAATTCTTCCGGGCTTTTGCCTGCATTCATTCCCTCTAATGTTTTGGTGAGAATATAGTCAATAGAATTTTTAAAATTCCCCAGCACTTCCCGGATTTTTTCATTGCCGGATATCAGCGCTGTATGGCCCGGCAGAAGATATTCTGCAGGGTAAGACATGAGCACATCAAGACTGTGGATCCACGTTGCGAGATTGCGGTACTGTCCGCCGCGAATCGCGTATAAATTGGGAAAACAGCCAAAATAATTGTCGCCGCAGCACAGCACTTCCTTTTCAGGGAACCATATCATGAGCTGTTCTTCCGCCTCACCCGGAAGACGAACCATCTCGACCTGTACCCCGTCAATTTCTCTGACAATGCGCTCCTGCTGACAAACCCTGGTCGGTGGGACAAAAGCCCTGTGTTCCCCGTAGACCACGCCCTCCCGCGGTCCGATTCCCTGAGAGATGGCTTCCTCGTCTGTGAGAGAATATCCAAACTGCCGTTT